>Ga0208465_1000252_pt1 | contig 16362 bp, 19 predicted proteins | sample LakMenEpi31Aug10_FD_150749 | JGI IMG/M metagenome (GOLD analysis project Ga0208465, IMG submission 150749) | Freshwater microbial communities from Lake Mendota, WI - 31AUG2010 deep hole epilimnion (SPAdes) | ecosystem: Environmental > Aquatic > Freshwater > Lake > Epilimnion/Euphotic zone ...
TTGCCATGCCTCCTTCGCCCTCCAGGATGATGGCTACGAGACCATTATGGTCAACTCCAACCCCGAGACCGTCTCCACCGACTACGACACCAGCGATCGCCTCTACTTTGAGCCCCTCACCAAGGAGGATGTGCTGAATATTATCGAGGCGGAAAACCCCATCGGCGTGATCATCCAGTTTGGCGGTCAGACGCCGCTGAAGCTGGCCCTCCCCCTGCAGGAGTACCTGGCCGGTCGACCGGCCACCGCCCCCGAGCAGCCAGTGACCCGCATCTGGGGCACCTCCCCCGACTCGATTGACACCGCCGAGAACCGGGAGCGGTTCGAAGCCATCCTGCGAGAGCTAGAGATTCTCCAACCCGCCAACGGCACCGCCCGCAGCTTCCAGGAGGCCCTCAAGGTGGCCCAGGCCATTGACTACCCGGTGGTGGTGCGGCCCAGCTACGTGCTGGGGGGCCGAGCTATGGAAATTGTCTACTCCGATGCCGATCTGGAGCACTACATGACCTACGCGGTGCAGGTGGAGCCCGACCATCCCATCTTGATCGACAAGTTTCTGGAGAACGCCATCGAGGTGGATGTGGATGCGATCGCTGACCACACCGGCCAGGTGGTGATCGGCGGCATCATGGAGCACATCGAGCAGGCGGGCATCCATTCCGGCGACTCCGCCTGCTCCCTGCCCACCATCACCCTGCCCCCCGAGGTGCTGGCCACCATCCGGGATTGGACGGTGAAGCTGGCAAAACGGCTACAGGTGATCGGCCTGATGAATATTCAGTTTGCCGTCAAGGCCGGTCAGGTCTACATCCTCGAGGCCAACCCCCGCGCCTCCCGCACCGTGCCCTTTGTCTCCAAGGCGATCGGCCATCCCCTGGCGAAATTAGCGGCCCGGGTAATGTCGGGTAAAACCCTGGCGGAACTGGGCTTCACCCAGGAGGTGATTCCCCCCCACATCGCCGTTAAGGAGGCGGTGCTGCCCTTTGAGAAGTTCGCCGGCACCGATGCCCTGCTGGGCCCGGAAATGCGCTCCACCGGAGAAGTGATGGGGATTGACGCCGACTTTGGCAAGGCCTTTGCCAAGGCCGAGTTGGCCGCCAGCCAGCGACTGCCCCTGCAGGGGACGATTTTCATCTCCATGAATGATCGGGACAAGGCGGCGGTGATTCCCGTAGCCAAGGCCTTAGCCGGTCTTGGTTTCCACCTGGTGGCCACCACCGGTACCCGGGCTGCCCTGATGGCGGAGGGGTTGGCGGTGGATGCCATCCTCAAGGTCCACGAGGGGCGCCCCAACATTGAGGACGCCATTAAGAACCATGAAATTCAGCTGATTATTAATACCCCGATCGGCAGCACCGCCCTGGAGGACGACCGATCCATCCGGCGCACCGCCCTCTCCTACAAGGTACCGATCATCACCACCATCGCTGGAGCCGAGGCCACCGCCGCCGCCCTCCAGTCTCTGCAGCAGCATCGTCTGGAGGTGAAGTCCATTCAGGAGTACGTCGGGTTATCCAGCCCTGATCAGACCCCTTAGGGCCGGGTTAATTCTGGGGTGGTGCATTCGAAAGGGTGGGCTTAGCGGTAGGCGGCTTGCGTTAGTCGCGCACCGTCTGGTTTTGGTCCTCGAGGGCCTGACGCAGCTAGGGTGTAGACCATTAAGGTGAGGGCCATAATCAGGGCCAGGGCGTCGAGTTGTTGGGCGAGTTTGTCTTGAAGGCCGAAGGAGAGTTTGAAGTAGGTATGGGGAAACCAGGCATTAGCGAAGCTGGCAGAGCAAGGCAATCCTATTATTTCCTCTGTCCTGTCCTAAAATGCACTACCGAAAAAGCCATCAAGAAGTATCAGAACAAGATCCTCACCGCTGCTGAGGTCATTGAGGAGCTGATCCGCATCATCAGTAAGGAGATCGTTGCCTCCGACGCAGAAGCCCAGAATATGGGGCTGTCAGACTATGAGTACGCCTTTTATACCGCCGTGGCGCGCAACGATAGCGCCCGCGAACTGATGCAGCAATTGCCACAATCCCCCCAGCCCCTTTTGTTAGAGAGCATCCCAGTTTTGCAAGTTGGCCCTCATCCCCTAACCCCTTCTCCCTTTTTGGGAGAAGGGGAACCGGATTCAAAGTCCCTCTCCGGCTCTGGGAGAGGGATTTAGGGTGAGGGCTGCAAAAGTGGGATGCACCCTTTTGTTAAGGGGGGGTACAGTATAAGACTTAGACAGCCAGGCACTGGGGGGATTTAGAACTCAGCAATTGTCTATCTCACTCTATCGAAAATGGCTATATTTGGGAATGCAAACCAGCCGCTGCTATTGGGGTTGAGCAATGAGTTTATGTTGTAGAGCAACGATGGCCGCCTGAGTGCGATCGCGTGCCCCTAGCTTGTGCAAAATCGCATGCACATGTACTCGAACTGTACCGGGAGTAATGTATAAATCCTTGGAAATTTCTGAATTACTTTTACCCACCGCGATTAATGCCAGTACCTCTTGTTCTCGCTGGGTTAAACCATGGGTTTTATGGGGGGGGGCAGGCTCAGACAAATCAGCTTGTTTCAAGCCTGCCTGAATAGTTTGGGCAGCCGTTGAATCCCACCAAGAGGCCCCAAGCGAGAGCGATCGCAATGCCAAGATCAGGGTCTCTGCTGCAATTCCCTTTACACAATAACCCTGGGCACCGGATGCAACGAGGCGGGCAATCAGAGCGGGTTGGGAGTGGGAAGTCAAGACTAAAATGGGCAGATTGGGATAGCGTTGCTTGAGTTGACAGCAGGTTTCGATGCCGCCGATGCCAGGGAGTCCTACGTCTAGCAAGACGAGATCGATGGCGCAAGTTTCTACTAGGTCCATCGCCATTTCGCCATCGTCGGCTTCTGCCACAATCGCTAAATCTGGTTCCTGCTGCAAACGCACCCGCAAGCCCAGACGAAACAGTTCATCGTCTTCAACCAGGAGGATTTTCAGGGGGATGGTGGACATAGGTGACTCAGGGCAGGGAGGCGATCGGTAACTTGAACGCAAAAAGGGCACCGCTTGGTGCGCGGTTCTCTGCCCAAATTGTACCGCCGTGGGCCGCAATGATTTGCCGGGAAAGGTAAAGTCCCAAGCCCGTCCCTTTGGCTTGGCGTAGGCAAAGCCCGCCGTAGGCATCGCTTTGCCCCTGGTAAAACCGTTCAAATAGGTGTGAGAGCTGATCGGGCTGAATGCCTGAACCCGTATCCAGAATTTTGACCACCTGATAGGATGCTTGCGATGTCAGCATGATTTCAATGCGATCTCCCCGCCGCGAGTGATTAATCGCATTCACCAGCAGATTTGTTAACACTCGTTGCAGTTGGAGTGCATCGCCCTTGACCCAGAGCGAGCGCCGAATATTCGACTCCCCATGATTAAACGACAGGTAAACTCGACGGCTAGCGGCTAAGTCCAACAGAGTGCTAGCCGTTTCCTCAGCTAGGGTCGTGAGATCTAGTGTTGTGAGATCTAGGTTTAAACCCTCGGCATCATTGCGATAGACATCCAGCAGCGTTTCGAGGAGTTGTAAACTGGTTTGATGGCTGCGAATCATGGTGGCGATGACCTGACGCTGAGTGGTGGAGACGGCATCAAATCTTTCTTCTTGGAACGCTGTTAAGGTGGCGATCGCGCCCAAGAGTGGGGTTTTGAGGTCATGGGTGAGAGTAAAGATAAAGTCCTCTCGCAGCCGCATCAGGTTTTGATTGGCGGCTAGCTGGTTCTGTTGTTGGGAGATCGCGTCTTGATGGTAGCAATGGCGATCGCCCAAAAACCCGGTCACGAGTAAGGCTGTTGCCGCAATCAGGCGATTGACGATGGTAGCCAGGGTGATGGCGGTCGGGTCAGGAATCCAAACGTTTAGCAAAGTTAAGGCGATCGCTACAGCTGTGATCTGAACGGTTCTGCATCGCCGTAATCGCGCGCTAGCCAGCAAAATGGGCGCCGTATAGAAATAGCCAACAATAAACTCGGATGGGGTGGAAAAATCTAAGACGAACACGACAAAAATCAGACCTACTGCGATCCAGAACCAATTGAGCGCAAACTGATGAGGCTGAGCATTTTCAAGGTGGCTAGGGATCATGGAGGGTGTAGCGAGAGGCATTGGCATCCACTTAATCCCATTCAGGATAGCGGATCTTCCCATTTGCCGTTGCGTTTATAGCGGTTTTTGCCTGGATGAGGTGTGAGCGTGATGCCCACGGCTATAATCAGTTGGCCTGTATCTCATGGGTTCAGAAACCGCTATAGAGCGCGTTTATATCATGAGGTATAGACCCAGTTATATCCTCTATACCTGGTATTCCAGGGTTTGAAAGCGCATGATTAAGCGGTTCAGACGTTGATCTAGTTTTTCTAGGAGCGATTTCAACTTATGTTGCAAGGCTGGATTCAGATTGCGTTGACCTTGCTGATTGTGATCGTCATAACACCAATTTTAGGCGGATACATCGCCCGAATTTTCTTAGGGGAACGGACTCGCCTCGATCCCATTTTCACACCGCTTGAACAGATCATTTATCGACTGAGTGGCATTCGGACTCAAACCGAAATGACGGGATGGCAATACATTCGCGCCGTTCTGATCAGTAATCTGGTGATGGCGGTGATGGTGTTCATGATTTTGATGTTTCAGGGCATATTGCCGCTCAACCCAACGGCATTGAGCGCACCAACCTGGGATACGGCGCTGCACACGGCCATTTCCTTTATCACCAATACCAATCAGCAGCATTATTCTGGCGAAACCACCCTTAGTTACCTTAGCCAAACGGTGGCGTTGGGATTTTTGTTTTTTACCTCTGCCGCCACGGGCATTGCGGTGGCGATTGCCTTCATCCGGGGGTTAACGGGTAGACCATTGGGAAATTTCTATGTCGATCTGACGCTGTCGATCACGCGTATTCTACTCCCGATTAGTCTAGTGGGTGCCGTGGTTTTAATGGCGGCTGGGGTACCAGAAACGCTCTCTGCTCCAGTTTTAGTGCCGACTCTGGAAGATCCCAACGTGCAGCAGGCGATCGCCCTTGGTCCCGTGGCCCATTTTGAAATTATCAAAGAATTGGGGGAAAACGGCGGTGGCTTTTTTGCCATTAACTCTGCCCATCCCTTTGAAAATCCCAATGGATTGACGAATCTGGTGCAAATTGTGGCGATGATTGCCATTCCCACGGCCCTGATTTACACCTATGGCATCTTTGCCAATAATCGCAAACAAGCCTGGTTGATTTATGGCATGGTGTTTGGGATTTATCTGGTGTTTATTGGGATTGCGGCGATCGCCGAATACCAGGGCAATCCCATGGTAAATGCCCTACTCGGTAGCCCACAGCCGAATCTGGAAGGCAAGGAGGTGCGCTTCGGCTGGGCACAATCGGTCCTCTATGCCGTGACCACAACGGGCACGATGTGCGGTGCCGTCAATAGTATGCATGACTCCTTTATGCCGTTGAGCGGCGCCGTCATGCTGTCCAATCTGTTTTTGCAAATTGTTTGGGGTGGACAGGGCACAGGCACCGCTTATCTATTTGCTTACCTGATTTTGGCCGTATTTGTCACAGGGTTAATGGTAGGGCGTACCCCCGAGTTTTTGGGACGCAAGATCGAGAAGCGCGAAGTGGTATTAACCAGTTTTTTGATTTTGTTGGTGCATCCGATTGCGATTTTGATTCCCGGTGCCATTACCTTGGCGTTTCCCGATCAACTAGCGGGCGTCAGTAATCCAGGCTTTCATGGCTTATCTCAAGTCATATACGAATATGCTTCAGCCGCCGCCAACAATGGCTCTGGTTTTGAAGGACTAGCCGATAGCCAACCGGCGCCAACGGGACTGTGGTGGAATCTCAGCGCCTCTTTCAGCTTGCTAGTGGGACGCTACATTCCGATCGGGGCACTACTGCTGCTGGCCGATGGCATGTCCCGCAAGCCCGTTGTGCCCATGACTTCAGGTACGCTCCGCACCGATACAGGATTATTTACCGGCGTGACCGCAGGGGTGATTTTGATTATGGGCGCGTTGACGTTTTTCCCCGTATTGGCACTGGGTGCGATCGCCGAAGCCTTTCAACTCTCAGGAAGCATTTAGACCATGACTACACACACTCAACGTCGTAGCGATCGCAAACATACGCCTAAAGCTCAGATGAAAGGGCTATATCAACGGGCGATCCGCGATGCCTTCAGCAAGTTAGACCCTCGCATTGCCGTGCGCAACCCCGTCATGTTTCTGGTGTGGGTTGGCACGATTGTGACTGCCCTTGTGACCCTTGAACCCAACTTGTTTGGCACCGTGCAGGCCGATCCCAATCAACAGCGCTTGCTGAATGGTTTAATTACCGTAATTTTATTTTTCACGGTGTTGTTTGCCAACTTTGCCGAAGCGATCGCCGAAGGGCGCGGTAAAGCCCAGGCAGAATCGCTCCGAGCCACGCGATCGGACACCATGGCCCGCAAAGTTTTCCCTGATGGTTCGACGCAAACGATTTCTTCGACCGCGTTGCGCCGAGGCGAGCAGGTGAAAGTAATTGCGGGTGAAATCATCCCAGCCGATGGAGAAGTGATGACTGGCATCGCTTCCGTGGATGAATCTGCCATTACCGGCGAATCTGCACCCGTGCTGAAGCAGCCAGGAACCGATATTTCCAGTTCCGTGACTGGCGGCACCCGGGTGATTTCGGATGAATTATTGATTCGGATTACCGCTGATCCAGGGCAGGGGTTTATCGATCGCATGATTGCTTTAGTCGAAGGCGCAGAACGCACCAAAACACCCAATGAAATTGCCTTGACGGTATTATTGACGGTGCTGACCCAAGTCTTTTTAATTGTCGTGGCCACCATCACGCCACTCGCCAATTACGTCAATACGCCGACCACGATCGCCATTCTGATTTCATTACTCGTGGCCTTAATTCCCACAACCATTGGTGGCTTGCTCAGTGCGATCGGCATTGCGGGGATGGATCGAGTCGCCCAATTTAATGTTGTTGCCACTTCTGGCCGAGCCGTTGAAGCCTGCGGCGATGTGAATACGCTGGTGCTGGATAAAACCGGAACCATTACCTTGGGCAATCGCCTTGCCGATGAGTTTATTCCGGTGAATGGGCACTCGCTGCAAGCCCTTGCCAAAATCGCCCTCGCTTCCAGTGTTTTTGATGAAACGCCAGAGGGGCGATCGATTGTGCAGCTTGCCGAAAAACTCGGTGCCCAGATTGACTTCAACCCAGATATAGCTGAAGGCATTGAATTTTCTGCCCGCACCCGCATGAGTGGCACCGACCTGACCGACGGTCAACAGATTCGTAAAGGAGCCGTGGATGCCATTAAAGGCTTCGTTCGTTCCCGTGGCGGCAACCTCACCCCAGAGTTGGATGCGGCTTATGAACGAGTCTCTAAATTGGGGGGAACGCCCCTAGCCGTTTGCCAGAATAGTGAGATTTATGGCGTCATCTACCTGAAAGATATCGTCAAACCCGGCATTAAAGAACGGTTTAATCAACTGCGGCGCATGGGTGTTCGCACCATCATGCTGACGGGGGACAACCGGATTACCGCATCGGTGATTGCCCAAGAAGCGGGTGTGGATGATTTTATCGCCGAAGCCACGCCCGAAGACAAGATTGATGTGATTCGGCAGGAACAAGCCCAAGGCAAACTGGTCGCCATGACTGGCGATGGCACGAATGACGCTCCGGCACTGGCCCAAGCCAATGTGGGATTGGCGATGAACTCGGGCACTCAAGCCGCCAAAGAAGCCGCCAATATGGTGGATTTGGATTCGGATCCGACCAAGTTAATTGATCTGGTGACGATTGGTAAACAACTCCTGATTACCCGTGGCGCGTTGACCACCTTTTCGATCGCCAACGACATTGCCAAATACTTCGCGATTATCCCCACCATCTTTGCTGCCGCTGGCATTGGTGCCCTGAATGTCATGGGACTGAAAAGCCCCCAATCCGCGATTTTATCTGCCCTGATCTACAATGCTTTGATCATCCCAGCCCTGATCCCCCTTGCCCTGAAAGGCGTGGCGTTTCGCCCACTCACAGCCGATCAACTCCTACGCCGGAATATCCTGATTTATGGTTTAGGCGGTGTGATCGCGCCATTTATTGCGATTAAGTTGATTGATTTAATTCTGCCGTTTGCGTAATTGTCATTGGGTCCTTGATCATGAAACGATTGACATCACCTCAGCTTTTCCCATTATGGTTAGAAGAGATTCAGCCCATTTGGAGCCAGCTCTATCAAAAAAGAGTTCCTCGTTATCTGCTGCTGTTGTTCTGCCTCAATCTGGTGCTTGCCCCCGCCGTGCAAGCGGCCACAGGTAATGAGTTCTCGCGTCACCAAGCCTATGCCTTGGGCATTTTAGGGCTTGTGACCGTAGCACTTTCGATCTATCTCTTTGTCGTCATGTTTCAACCGGAGCGGTTCTAATGAGTCTTATGCACGACGCGATCAAGGCCGTTCGGACAACCCTCGTTCTATGGGTTTTAGTCGCGGTGATCTATCCAGTGATAATGCTAGCTGTGGGGCAAGTCATCTTTCCCTATCAAACCAATGGGAGTTTAATTAAAAATACTCAGGGACAGGTGATTGGTTCCGCTTTGATTGGCCAACCGTTTAGCAGCGATCGCTATTTCAATAGTCGCCCCAGCCCGACCAACTACAGCAGTGCCAATCCTCAGGATGATTCTGCCGGGATTTTGAAAACGGGAGTGTCTGGCGCGAGTAATCTAGCTCCTAGTAACCCGACGCTGCTAGATCGCATTCAAGGCAAATCCGATCCTGATCCCAATAATGCAATTGAAGGCGACATCCCTAAACTGCAAAAGGTAGGGGTAAAACCAACAGTAGATTTACTGTATACCTCCGGCTCTAGTCTCGATCCGCACATCACACCCGAAGGAGCTAAGGCGCAAATTGAGCGCATTTCGAAAGCACGCGGTTTGCAACCCAACCAGCTTGAGATTCTAATCAATCAAAACATTGATGGTCGCTTCTTGGGCATCTTTGGGGAACCCGGAGTGAATGTGTTGAAGCTAAACTTAGCTTTGGATGCACTGAGTCAACCGTCATAAACCCAGTCCACGGTGAGAACCGTGGTTCTGCCCCTCACCCCTGGCCCCTCTCCCAGAGGGCGTAGCTTGCTTCCCGCAGGGTGGGGAGCCGGAAAACTCTTCAAAGTCCTTCTCCCCTCGGGAGAGGGATTTAGGGTGAGGGAAGCTCCGGGTTTCAAGTTAGGCGAGGTTTAAGTGCCGATTGTCGTGAATTCTCAATCTATGTACCACCCATCCACTCCTTCTCCAGATAATATCTACATTCGTCCGGCACGGCGGGGCAAGCACAAAATCTTTATTGGTATGGCTCCGGGTGTGGGAAAAACCTACAAGATGCTGGAGGAGGCACATCAACTCAAACAAGAAGGCATTGATGTGGTGGTGGGATTGCTAGAAACCCACGGACGCAAGGAAACCGCAGACAAAGCCTTTGGCTTAGAAGCCATCCCCAGACAGGTAATTATCAGGGACGGCTTAACGCTGCAAGAAATGGATACCGAGGCAATTTTGACGCGATCGCCCCAGCTTGTCTTGGTCGATGAACTCGCCCACACCAACATTCCCGGTTCAATCCGGGAGAAGCGCTATCAGGACGTCGAAATCTTGCTCGCATCCGGTATAGATGTCTACTCCACGGTGAATATTCAGCATCTCGAAAGCTTGAATGATCTCGTGGCGCGGATTACTGGCGTCGTTGTGCGAGAGCGCATTCCCGATCTCATTCTCGAAGAAGCCGATCAAGTGGTCGTGGTCGATATCACACCAGAAACGTTGGAAGAGCGCTTACTAGACGGCAAGATATATGCCCCTGAGAAAATTCAACAATCCCTGGCGAACTTTTTCCAACGGCGTAATCTGATTGCGTTACGAGAACTCGCACTTCGCGAAGTCGCAGATACGGTTGAGGAAGCCAGTGAACCAACGGGAAGATCTTTCAATATTCATGAGCGAGTTCTCGTTTGTGTTTCAACCTATTTGAATGCAGTGCAATTGATCCGCCGAGGTGCCCGCATTGCTAGCTACATGAATGCCCCTTTTTACGTGATTTTTGTGGATCATTCTGACCGATTCCTAACCAAGGAAGAAACGCTACATATTGAAACCTGTGAAAAGCTTTGTCAGGAGTTTGAGGGACAATTTCTCCGGGTACGGCACTCGAATGTCCCAAAGGTGATCTCTGAAGTGGCTGAACAACACCATATCACTCAAATCGTTATCGGCGAAAGTCAACAAAACCCTTGGAAACAAATGCTCAGAGGTTCCTTTACCCAGCGTCTCATGAGCTTGATTCGACATAAACATATTGATTTGCATATTATTGCGACTGAGAAGTGACCGTTCAACGATGCTTAACTGTTATTGTTGTTATAGGCGATCTCGGCACAACAAGTCGATGCAGCGGATGGATTAGAGATCCTGATGGAGTTGCAAAGGTTGCCTGCCCCCGCCTATCTTAGTCGTTGTCATGCAGCAAATACTTGGCTAGAAGAATCAAACGATACCTCCTGCTTGTGGGTATTGGTCAAAGCTAGTCTATGAAGAAAAAATAAGGGGCGTTCTTGCTGTACTTTGAATCGGGTTGTTGGTCTGATCACAGGCCGGGCTTGGTCAGTGATGAACTCTTTACCCATCAGGCTCATCTAAATGCTCAACCACAGCTTGATAGAAGCTGAAGACATGATCATCCTGCAGGCGGTAAAACACATGCCGCCCTTGTTTCCGAGAACTGACCAGGCGAATTGTCCGTAACGTTCTCAACTGATGAGACACGGCTGATTCATTCATCTCCACAGCCGTTGCCAGCTCGCCCACACACATCTCTTGTTCCGCCAAGATTGACAGAATTCGCAACCGACTGGGATCAGCAAGAAAGCCCAGAAACTCTGCCATGCGCTGGGCTTTCTCAGTGCTCAGGGGTGGCTGTTGCAACCGTTGGGTAGAGTCAGCAGAACGGTCATGGGGAAGATCACAACACAGATCTTCCCCAGCTTCAGACATTTCAGAAAACCGTTGAACAGGCAGATCAGACATTGGGGAAAGGGGTTAGCAATACTCAGGAATGACAACCGCAGCCTGTATGTCCGCAACCCGCACCTTCAGAGTGTCCATTGGCACAAGCCTGACCGCAGTAGGCTTTGCCATCTTTCATCACTGCATCACTCAGATCCACAATACACAGGCAATCCGGGCAAGCACACTTCATTTGAGTCACTGTAGCCATAGGAATTCTCCAAAACAACTCTTTTTATTATCTTAATACATGAACAGCAATTCAGGTATTAAGATAATAAAAAACTTCATAATTGGAACAATTGCTTCAGATTAGGGGGGGTGATGGCGGTCTAGCGTTGTAGCCCTTCCGCTTCTACAGCTTCAGACGCCAGAATGTCGCTTCTCCGGAGAGTTTCAGGCATAGTCAGTTCCTCAGTGCCAAGACAGGCGATCGCGGTCATGTCATTGCCTCAATCAATTTACGCTGACTTTCCAGCCTCGCCTAGCCCATCGCCGAACAACTCCCGATCAGAAACCTTCCCATACGCCTTGGGATACTAGCCGAAGGCATCGTGAGTCGTCACTAACTTCCGTTCTGCTGCCGGAATCAGTGCTGTCGCAATCAGTGCTGTCGGAATCAGTGCTGTCGGAATCAGTGCTGTCGGAATGTAACCGTTCACACCCCCCTTATTCGAAGGAGGAATCAAGGGTTGTAGCGATTTAGCCGGGGGGGAGTGAATCAGAGAGCATCCCAGTTTTGCAAGTTTGCCCTCATCCCCTAACCCCTTCTCCCCAAAAGGGAGAAGGGGAACCGGATTCAAAGTCCCTCTCCCGCTCTGGGAGAGGGATTTAGGGTGAGGGCTGCAAAACTGGGATGCACCCGTGAATCATTACAACCTTAGATAGATTGCTGTCATGTCTCTCATCCCATAAAATGCATTAGCCTTCAGGGTACCTGATAGGTACACGGTTCACAGATCCCGAAGAATTCCAGGGTGTGATAATAGATTTTGAATTGAATTGAGCCATGCAAGTGCGACTCTAATTCGTGTACTGGGCAATGGTCGAGTGGAAAGGACTGACCACACTGCAAACAGGTGAGATAGTGCTGATCGGATACAACGAGACTGTAAAGGGCTTCACCGTTTGCACCCATCCGGCTTTTGATCAATCCATGCGATTTCAACCTTTCTAATGCCCGATAAATGGTTGCCAGCCCGATCGTCTGTCGTTCTCGCAGTAGACTGTATAACTCCTGAGCGGAGAGGGCATCTGCTTGCTGATGCAGGGCATCGAGCACTGCTTGCTGGTTGTGAGTCAGACGAGGTAAATGGGGTGTCTTTTCTTGAGAGGATGAGTCACTTTTCACGGCGAGTGCTGTAGAATGATCGAATGATAATCATTCTCATGATACTATGAGCCTGACTGAAACCTCAACGCCTTCACTCCAAACTCCGCAGACAGAAACCGATTCCACCGATTCTGGAAGCCAAGCCAGATCGGTGCCCGCGATCGCCCATCGTCCCCGGCGGTTACGACGAACGGAACCCCTGCGTCGGATGGTGCGGGAGAATGTTCTGCGGGTCGAAGATTTGATCTATCCGCTGTTTGTGATGAAGTGACTCTTGATGTAGCGGAGGGTGCCGACATTATGATGATTAAACCTGCGCTGGCGTATCTGGACATTATCTGCCAGATTAAACAGCACACTCATTTACCTGTTGCTGCCTATAACGTCAGTGGCGAGTACGCCATGATTAAAGCCGCTGCAGAACAAGGTTGGATTGATGGGAAAAAGGTAGTTCTGGAAACGCTGACAAGTATGAAACGAGCCGGGGCGGACTTGATTTTGAGTTACTTTGCAAAAGATGTGGCGTTAATGTTGCAGAAGGGGGAGTAGGGAGGGGGGAGTAGAGGTGATGAGGTAAAGGGTTGATGCTACTGCTTCACTGTTCCACCCCTTCACTGCTTCACAGTTTTGCTTTTTATGTGATACATGAGGATGTTCAAAATGAGCGAACTTAAAACAGAGTTAAAACGATCGAGCAGTATTGTTCGTCGGTTGTCTGTTGCTGTGGTGTCAGCGATCGCCCTGAGCTTAGGAAGTTGTGCAACCAATGCGCCAACCACCGACTCAGGATCACCGCAAGCCCAGTCTTCATCACCCGCTGAACGGTTAGTGGTGGTGACAACCTTCATTCCGATGACGGATTTCACAAAAGCCGTGGCGGGCGATCGGGCGGAAGTGACCCAATTGTTACCGACCAATGTGGGACCGCATGACTATCAGGCAAAACCGGAGGATGCCCAGAAGCTGGCAAAAGCAAATGTGCTGGTCAAAAACGGATTAGGAATGGAGGAGTTTTTGGAGGACTTGGTGAAAAATGCCGGGAATCCAAACCTCAAGCTCATTGACTCCAGTAAAGGGATTCCAACCATCTCGAACGAAGCCGTCGAGGGGCATGATCATGGGCAGGTCAAAGGCGAAAAAGCTGAAGCTGGGCACGATCATGGAGAATTCAATCCCCATGTCTATCTGGATCCCAAGCGAGCCGTTCAGCAGATTGAGAACATTCGAGATGGGCTGATCGCAGCCGATCCAGCAGGTAAAGAAACCTATACAGCCAATGCCGCCGCCTACATTGAGAAACTGAAGCAGTTAGATGCCGAGTTCACTCAGAAACTCAATCCCTTTGTTGGCAAAACCTTTGTCACCTACCACGACTTTGCTCCCTACTTCGCCCAAAGCTACAACTTAAAAGCCGATTTTCTGGTAGGCATTCCTGAAGAAAACCCGTCACCTGAAGATGTGAAACGGGTGATCAATGCGGCGAAGAACTCAAACCTCAAAACCCTGCTCACTGAACCGCAAGCAGCGGCAAGCCAGTTCTCTGCCTTGGCGAAAGACCTAAACATCCAAGTCAGTACCTTTGACTCGCTAGAAACGAGCGGTTCTGAGGGCTTACAGCCTGATTATTACCTAAAGACGATGCGCCAGAATGTCAAAAATCTGGAAACGGCTTTTTCTGGTAAGTCAGCGCAGTTATTCCTCCCGATAAAATCTGGGAACCGTCCCTTAGCCACCCTCCCTCAACCCGTCTGGCTGAGATTTTAAGAGGTGTGGATGTGAAACAGGCTGTGCTCACGGTTGAAGGACTGACGGTCTATCGAGAAACCTATGCGGCGGTGCAGGATGTTTCCTTTTCCCTGGAGGCAGGCACCGATACGGCGATCGTCGGTCCCAATGGGGGCGGTAAAACCACATTGGTGCAAGCCATTTTAGGAATTTTGCCCCGGCAAACAGGAGAGGTCTTTATCCTGGGACAGCCTCTGTCTCCTCGAGGTTTTCTCGCGCCTGCCATCCGCCAGCAAATTGCTTATTTGCCACAAAATTTCCTGTTTGATCGTCGTATTCCCATCACCGTCGAAGAACTGGTGGGATTGGGATGGGACAAGTTAGGGTTCCAGGTGCCCTGGAAAGACCACCGCAAGCGCCGCCTTGCTGTTCGAGAGGTGTTAGCACGGGTCGATGCTGCCCATCTCAGGCATCAATTAATCAGTGGGCTGTCGGGAGGCGAAACTAAGCGAGTTCTTCTGGCCTACTGTTTGGTGCGTCCCCGTCGTCTGTTGATTCTAGATGAAGCTTTGGCAGGATTAGATGTGCGGGGAGAGTCAGAATTCTACCAACTGCTATACCAACTCAAACGGGAGCAAGGTTGGGCAATTTTGCAAATTTCCCACGACCTGGATATGGTGCGGCGACACTGCGATCGCGTTCTATGCATCAATCGCACCTTACTTTGCCAGGGCATTCCAGAGGTAGCACTTTCCCCTGATAATCTCTCGGCTGCTTACGGGTCTGAATTTGTTCGCTATCGCCATCACCATTAACCCTACTCCCCTATGCTGACCGAACTCACCCGTATTATTGAACTATTCCAGCTTCCCTTTATGCAGCGGGCACTCATCGGCGGCATTCTCACCGGGTTAATGGGCGGGATGTTGGGGAGCTTCACAATCCTGCGCCAATTGTCTTTCTTCAGTGATGCCCTGGGACATTCAGCTTTGGTGGGTATCAGTATTGGCTTATTGATCGGAATTAACCCATCGGTGGTCTTGTTGCCTTTTGCGGTCTGCTTCGCTCTGGGAGTGACCTATCTGTTAGAACGCACTCGCTTATGGACAGACGCACTGCTGAATATCATCTATTCTTCATCCCTGGCGATCGCTGTCATTGTCCTCAGCTTTGTCGGACAGTACAAAGGTGGACTGAATAACCTGCTGTTTGGCGATATTCTTGCAGTACAAGAACTGGATTTAGTCTTGAGCAGTTTGTTATTAATCGTCTGCACGGTGTTCATTGGATTAACCTTGCGAACGCAAATGTTGTTGACCCTGCATGAACCGTTGGCGATCGCCCGTGGGATATCAGTCTCTGCCCAGCGCACCGCCTTCATCGTCTTGCTGTCATTGGTGGTAGGGATTTCGATTAAGGCGATTGGTGTGTTGTTGGTTAGTGCGTTTGTGGTGATTCCTGCCTGTGCCGCCCGGTTACTCAGCCGTACCTTCACAAATTATATATTTTTATCCGCAGGGTTAGGGGCATTGAGTGCGGTCATTGGCATGGTAGTTTCTGCGGCGTTTAATTTGCCATCCGGTCCCAGTATTGTGGCAACCCAATTGGCGATTTTCTTGATCACTATTCTCATCCCTCAAACAAAATTATTCGCCCGTTGATCGCTTATACCGATCTATTTTGAACTTACAGCTGACTACTTAGGAGCTTTTTTATAATAGCTAACCTGACCGAATTCCTTGCAATTCCCAAAGGAGGGAGCCTGTTACTATCATCACAGGATTCTTGGGGAGCGGTAAGACAACCCTGCTCAATCAAAGGTTCATACTGCTTTTCAGCAACGCGCTAATTCCTAAGCAATCGTAACCCACTCAAAATGACCAGCACGCTAGTCCTGCCGCCCCTAGAGCTGCCACAATCATCAGCAGGTCTACATCCAGTTCTTTTTCCTGGATGAGCGTTGTTAACCCTTCACGGGCACTCTCATACCCCCCCGCGACGTAAGCCGGAGGCAGAATCAACAACGCCAGTCCAGTCCACCCAATGTGGAGGGCAAGCCATCCGAGGAGTAGCAAGTAGCCACAGAGGATCGCCGCAGAAGCCTCGGAGCGCGTTTTTGACAGTTGGGGAAGCCGCAATGGGTGAAGCATGGGTCCTGAGTTAAGGGAGAGCATCCCAGTTTTGCAAGTTTGCCCTCATCCCCTAACCCCTTCTCCC
>Ga0208465_1000253_pt1 | contig 16355 bp, 15 predicted proteins | sample LakMenEpi31Aug10_FD_150749 | JGI IMG/M metagenome (GOLD analysis project Ga0208465, IMG submission 150749) | Freshwater microbial communities from Lake Mendota, WI - 31AUG2010 deep hole epilimnion (SPAdes) | ecosystem: Environmental > Aquatic > Freshwater > Lake > Epilimnion/Euphotic zone ...
CCTGGTGATGGTTTGCCTGCTGGGCAGTCTGCTGGGTTTTTTAGTGTTTAACTTCAACCCAGCGCAGATCTTTATGGGCGATGGGGGTTCCTATCTTATCGGCTTTTTACTGGCCGGCGTAGGAATTACCGGTCTGGTGAAGACAGCCACGCCCACGGCAGCTCTCTTACCCCTATTAGTGCTGGCGGTGCCCTTATTAGACATGTCAGTGGTTATCCTGGGTCGCCTGTTGCGTCGTCAGTCGCCATTTTTAGCGGATAGGAGCCATTTGCACCATCGTCTGCTGGGGGTTGGTCTGACCCATCGTCTAACTGTGCTGACTATCTATGCCCTGACCTGGTGGGCGGGCAGTTTGGCCCTAGTATTTGTGGGTTTGCCCAGCAGTTCCCTACTGTTTGGTACCGCTTTGATAGGCTTGGGCTGGATAGGTTGGAAACTGGTTCAAGTGGTTGCCAACCCTATGATCAACGGCGCATCCTAAGATCAGTAGATCGCAAAACCATAGCTAACCAATAGCTGTAGTCACTGCACACAACTCTGGTCTTCTCATTTAACCTTCCCCCCGATCAAAGAAATTGGCCCTGGGGCGACGCGCTAATTGCCATAGTTATCAGTATAATTTCACAGATTTCTTCCTCCACTATGGTCTGAGGTCTCCAGTGTCGCTCCAGAAACTGCCCAACTCTTCGGTTTATCGGGGCTCTCGTCGAACCCCCGTTCACCCTGTCGTCCCCCGATCCTGGGCTCAGCCCCCTAAGCCTAAGGCGCGGTGGCGGATTCCCCGTCTACTGGGGTTAGGGGTAATTATGGCTGGGGTAGCCAGTCTGTCGGCCACCGCTGGGGCCCTGCTGGCCGTCTCCCTATCGGCTACCCCCTTACAACAGCAGTCCTTCCACCAGGCCGATAGCCAGGTTTTCCAGCAAGACAATCCAATCTCCGAGTCTGGCACCCTGCAGTTGCCGCGGCTGACCCGACCGGTGAATATTTTAGTCTTGGGTATCAAGGTGCTCACCTCTGACCTCGATCAGGTACCGCCAGAGCTTCAGAATGTGGGCTACCATGCCCTGGTCAACTCCTTTGACGGCCTGTCGGACTCCATGTTACTGCTACGCTTTAACCCCCAGACCGAGCAGGTGGTGGTTCTCTCCCTACCCCGGGATACTCGCACCTACGTGCGAGGCCGGCTCACTAAGCTCAACGAAGCTAATCGGGAGGGTGGCCCCGCTCTGACGGCGGAGTCCGTTAGCGACCTGCTGGGTGGTGTTGCCATTGATCGCTATGTGCGTATCAACGTCCAGGGGGTGGAAAAGCTGATCGACGCCTTGGGGGGGGTCACCGTCACCGTACCCGAGGCGATGAAATACCGGGATGATAGTCAGCACCTCTATATCAATCTCAAGGCGGGCGAACAGAAGCTAGATGGCAACCAGGCCCTCCAGTTTCTTCGCTTTCGCTACGACTCTAAGGGGGATATTGGCCGGATCCAACGCCAGCAGATGTTTATGCGGGCCATGACCGAGCAGGTTGTGAACCCAGCCACCATTGCCCGTCTGCCCAAGATCCTCTCTGTGATCCAGTCCAACGTAGACACTAACCTTTCGGTGGAGGAACTCCTGGCCTTAATGGGGTACAGTGCCCAGGTTAACCGGTCTAATGTGCAGATGCTGATGCTGCCGGGTAGTTTTAGTACCCATAAGGAGTTTAAACTCAGTTACTGGTTACCGAATTACACTGGCATCGATACCCTGGTTAGTCAGTACTTTGGTCAAGGGGATCGTCGGGACTCCACCCCCCCCGAGCCCAGTCAGGTACGCATTGCTATTCAGGATAGTACTAACAACGACGTTGCCCTCCAGGCCTTGATGCAAACCCTGCGGGACAGTGGTTACGCCAATATTCACCTTGACAAGCATCTGCGGGAACCCCTACCGATCAGTCGTATTGTTGCCCAGCAGGGGGATATGGCCACCGCTGAAATTCTCCAGCGATTCTTAGGGGTAGGGGAGGCCCGGGTAGAAAGCACGGGAGATCTGAACTCCGATATTACTATTCAGGTGGGGGAAGACTGGACCGCCTCCCAGAAGGGGCGGTGAGGATGGTCAACAGGCTCACTGCAGTTGGCCGGGAGGGTTTAGGGAAGGTAGGCAGATAATGTTCGCCCCACCGTATAGGACAAATCTCCTGCTGATCAGAATAACCTGGCGGCCGGGTGACTGTTAGTTTCTTGCCAGGCTGGGTATTTTAAACTTAGTCATTGCTTACTTTTACCCCGACTAGGGTCGGGGTTTTTTGTACCCAAGCCCAGGCCAGATCAGTTAAAAACCCTCCGCCTTACTATCCCGCACTAAAGGCAGATAGTGGATGGGGCATTGGGGGATGGGTTCCTCCAGGTCATGGCGATACCAGAGCTGGTGGCAACTAGCCACCGGGCAGCGATAGCGGGGGCTTTCCACCCGGGAGACGCTACCCACCAGGGGTGGATAGCCGACCTCTGCAGAGGCCGAACCGTCCGCGTCATCTAACGGGTTTTGGCTTGTCATCCTACTGACCTCCCAAGCGGCTGATACCAATAGTGACCCTAAAACTAGGGTATCCGGTGAGGCGGTGGTTTGCAAAGACTAGCCTCGTTGGTAAAGAATCTGCATAATCCGGGAGCCTGGCTCGCTGAGGGCATCCCGGGCGATGGTGGCCACCTGCCCGCTGACGCTAGCCCGGTACTCCGCCACCACGTCACCAAAGGCATTGCGTTGGCAGGCCACTAGCTGGCCAGGGCTGACCGAGGATTGCAGGTCCACCCGTAGATCGAGAAAGCCGCCGGTGCGGGAGCGAATGGTTTCAAAGGCGTTCCCCTGGTAGGTAGCGACGGTGGTGCCGGTGCGCCCCAGGGACCCTGCCACCATCCCGTAATGCTTACAGAGGTTAAGGGTGCCCTCCACCGCCAGGGCAATCTTGGCCGAATCAAACCGACGGGGGCTACCAATTTCCACCGTCAAGGCAGGGATGCCCGCTTGCACCAGGGTGGTTTCCAGGCTACCCGCCTCCCCGGGGTCGTCCTTCAACTGCTCCACTGGAAATAGTTCTGCCATCTGACGGATGGTGGGTTGCCCCAGGTCAGCATAAATAAATAGGGTAAAATCGCTGCCGGTGGAGATGGTGTGAAAGTCCACCGCCAGGTCCAGGTTGGGCTGTAGCAGCCCCCGCCAGAGCAGGGCGGCATGGCGACTGGCGGGGTTGTCACCGTTGTCATCGCCGGGCCAGACCCGATTCATATCAACGGTGAGACCGCCGCCATAGGCCAGGGGCCAACGACTCTGGGTAAACTCCAGGGCAGCCCGGGATAGGCCCAACACAGCGATCGCACTACCGGCCAGGGTGGTGGGGTCCAGGGCTGCCATCACCTCCTGGACCGCCTTCATGGAACTGAGCTCATCGCCGTGGACCCCGGCGATCAGCCCTAACCGTCGACCTGGCTGCACCCCCCGGGCCACCAGCAGGGGCACGTACCAGTGTTGACCGCTGCCCATGGTCACCCCCTGGAAGAAAAACCGGTGGGTTTGGCCAGCGGCCAGATCCGCCAGGTTGAGGTGCCGAATCACCGGTACCCCCTGCAGGGTATCACCGGTGTAGTTAGTGGGAAGGGATGGGGTGGTCATAGGTTGAGTCTGGGGATGCCCGTTACAAGAGCACCTTAGAAGGGTACGTCCTGATCGGGGTGGGAGGGTTGGTTGGCGGCAGCCTCCGAGGGACGCAGGGGCCCCTCCCCCAACAGTCGATTGATCTCCTCATCGGGGTCTACCACCTGGCCGTTAAAGAACTGGGCAAAGGTCTTCACCGCCCGGTCAAGGTCACTTAGGGGTTCCGGCAGGTGACCAGGGTTGGGGGCCAGCGCGGGGGCCTCTGCCACTGGACTGGAGGGGGAGGAAGGGGGGGAGTAGGGAGCGGTGATCGGTTCCTGGGGTGGGGGGCTGACGACGGGCGGGGCAGGGGCGGCCACGGGGGCCTCAGGCTTTGGGTCGGGTAACACCTCCAGGGACACCTGCACCTTGCGTCCCAGCACCTTTTCAAAGGCCGCCGCTATGTTCTCAGCCCGGCCCTGGGCCATCTTAAATAGGGGTCGGGAATTAATGCCCACCCGGGCGACCGCCTGGTCAAGAAACAGTAAACTGCCCTGCTGTTGCATCAGGGCACGGGTGCCCAGGGGCTCGAGGACGGCGATCACCCGGGCCCAGGTGGGCTCCAGTTGGCTAAGATCGCCCTCCTCCAGGGGCAGGCTGACCATCTCCAGGGGGGCAGAAACCGCTGGCGCCGGGTTTACCACTGCCGCCACAGGGGCGGGGGGAGTGACGGCGGGGGCGGAGGCCGGGGGCTGTACTTGAGCTACCGGCGGGCTCACCGGTACGGCCACGGGGGCCACTGCTTGCGCTCCAACCGGGCTGGGGGCGAACAGGCCCAGTAGGGTAACCTCTAGCCAAAGACGGGGTTGGGTAGTATTTTTTACCTGCACCTCAGCACTGCGCAGGTGTTGTTGCCCCAGTAGTAGGCGAGGGGTCTCCACCTCGGCCACCAGGGCCTGCATATCGGCCCAGGTGGGGGGGGTGACCGCCACCATTTCCGGGCGATCGGGGGCGGTTTTAGCGATCAACAAATCTCGATAGAAGCCCGCCAGGTTTTGCAGCACGATCAAGGGCTCCCGACCCCGGTCCATCAGCTGCCGAGCCTGCTCCAGCACCGCCGGGCCATCCTCCGCCAGCACCCGCTGCACCAGGGTGAGCAGGTCCCGTTCCGGCACCGCCCCCACCAGATCCCACACCGCCTCCGCCGTCACCGGCGGCTCTAGCAAACTGAGCTGATCCAGCAGACTTTGGGCATCCCGCAGCCCCCCCTGGGAAACCTGGGCCACCAACCGCAGGGCCGGGTCCTCAATGGCGATCGCCTCAGTATCCGCGATCGCCCGCAGGTGACCCACCATCGGCTCCAGGGGAATGCGGCGGTAATCAAACCGCTGACAACGGGAAATAATCGTCGGCAACACCCGCTGGGGGTCGGTGGTGGCCAGCACAAACACCACCTTCGGCGGTGGCTCCTCCAGGGTTTTGAGCAGGGCGTTAAAGGCGGCGGTGCTGAGCATATGGCACTCATCAATCACGTAGACCTTATAACGACACTGCACCGGAGCAAACTGGGCCCGTTCAATCAGTTCCCGGATATTGTCCACCCCGGTGTTGCTGGCGGCGTCGATTTCAATGAAGTCGAGGGCGGAGCCATTGGTAATGGAGCGGCAGGTGGCGCATTGACCGCAGGGTTCGGGGGTGGGTTGGGCTTGGGCGATGCAATTGAGGGATTTGGCCAAAATCCGAGCGCTGGAGGTTTTGCCCGTTCCCCGGGGACCGCAGAATAGGTAAGCGGGGGCGATCCGGCCCTGGCGGAGGGCATTGGTGAGGGTGGTGGCGATCGCAGCTTGACCTACCAACTGGCTAAAGGTCTGGGGGCGATACTTATGGTGCAGAGGTTCGTAGGCCATAGTACTAAGATACAGCGCCCCCAGCGGAATGGATATGGCCAGAGGCTTCTGGGCTAATATCTTCTAGCCTGGCCCGAAGCCTTTTCCCTTGGCGTAAGCCCCTATCTTAGGTCTTTGTGAGCTACCAAACCTGCGAGTACTTTTCAAATAGTTCCATTAATCGTCCCGCCTCCACCTTGGCGTCATGTAGTTTTGCAACACGTTCCGCTCCGATCTTACCCATACGTTCTAACTCTGAAATTGGTGTGTTTAAGACTTGGCGCATGGCGTCAGCAAGAGCATCTACTGAACCAGATGGGACTAACCAACCACATTCACCGGGCTTCACCAATTCTGGGATACCTGCTACATAGGTACTAAGAACGGGGCGACCCAGGGCCAGTGACTCCATAAATACAACCGGCAATCCCTCTGCAAAACTGGGCAAAACCATGATCTGAGCATTTAGGATACTCTGTTGCACTTCCACGTTAGTGGCCCAACCGGTGATTTCTATATAGTCTTGCAGTCTGAGCCTATCAATTAGTGTCTCAATTTGACCTCTTAGGGGGCCATCTCCGACCAAGATCACTTTGAACTTCAGTCCTTCTGAGGCTAATTTGCTGACTGCTTGAACCAGTACGAAATGTCCCTTTTGCTCACCCAAACGGCCAACAGATACAAATCGAGGTTCGGCTGGCAGGGGCTGGGGTTCCTGCTCTAAAAAGAGCCGATCTACACCACAATGGACAACATGGATTTTCGACCAGTGGCTATGGTCAGACCAGCAAGATAGCCTACTTTTAGTGAATTCAGAGATCGCAACAACAAAGGCCGCGTATTGGATCTTCTCTGGAATCGCCAATGCCTCAGGGTTGTCAAACTCGTGGGGTCCGTGAACCGTGAAGCTATAGGAAGGGCCTCCCAATACTCGACACAACATGGCTACAGAGGCAGGGTTAGAACCAAAATGGGCATGGATATGGTTAATAGCCAAACTTTTGCACCAATCTAGTACTACACACGCTTCAACTAAGTAAGCCAGATTAACAACTATGCCTCGATCGGATTTTCGACCTATTTTTAAGGCGAGCCGTAGGGCATTGAAAAAGCGACGAGGCCGAGAAAAGCCTGTCCGAACGACAGACAATAGCAATTTTGCCCATCCCAAATCGAAGATGAACCAGGTCTTAGCTAGCTCCTGCTGGTCGGCGACATCGACTAACTTAGACTCTGGGCGACGAATGGAAAAGCGGGATACACTTAACCCCTTCGCTTCCAATTCAACAATCTCCCGGCGAATGAAAGTACAGCTGGCGTAGGGATGCTGATTCATTAAATAAGAAATTTTCATAATAGGAGACCAGGCTTTGCCAAACTCTTATAGGGTTATCTTTTATCGTTTTCTATATAGCGGTCAAAACAGTATCCCCATGGCAGGGGAACCTTTACAGAACCACCCCCTCCTGTGAAGAGCCGATGAGTACATAGCTCTAGGCAAGCGGTGCGGGCCATTGGGATACAAAGGAATGGGGGGGCGTTGTCCCCACCCAGGGGTTCTATCCCTACCCCTTTCTAACCAGTCCTTTGGTTGCTATATTACCCGATTAACCGGGAACTTTTTAGGGCGGATGTCACCGTTACTCCCAACGGACTGAGCAACCCCACGGGCAAAATCGCCTTCCTTTAGTTGGTCGTAATTCTTGCCTTACCCTGGAGTTCGGTATCCCCCTCCCCCTAAGCCAAGGGTCTTATGGAAGAATCTTAATCAGAAACTTGTTGTCGTTGCGTGTAAAAGGCTTGCTCCCTTGAAACAATTCCTCTGGACCTCCTACAAACGACTACTGATGGGTTTGGTATTGATGGTTACCATGGTGGTAACGGTGATGCCGGCGGCGGCCCTGGCTCAGACCCCTGCGGCGCTGACCAACCAGAGCTTTGTGGCGACGGCGGTGCGCCGGGTTGGCCCCGCCGTGGTGCGGATTGATACTGAAAAAACCATTACCCGTCAGTTTCCCACCCCCTTCTATGACGATCCCTTCCTGCGGGACTTTTTTGGCGGTCTACCGCGCCAATCCCAGGAGGAACTACTGCGGGGCCAGGGGTCGGGCTTTATTATCGATCGCTCCGGCAATATTTTGACCAATGCCCACGTGGTCAATGGCGCCGATCGGGTGGTGGTTACCCTTAAGGACGGCCGCAGTTTTGAAGCGGTGGTGGAGGGGGTAGACGAGGTGACGGATCTGGCCGTGGTCAAGATCGACGATAGCGACGACATTCTGCCGGTGGCCAGTCTGGGGGACTCTGATCAGGTGGAGGTGGGGGATTGGGCGATCGCCGTCGGTAACCCCCTAGGTCTGGATAACACGGTCACCCTGGGGATTGTCAGCACCCTGAAACGATCCAGCAGCGCGGTGGGTATTCCTGGCAAACGTCTGGAGTTTATCCAGACCGATGCCGCCATCAACCCGGGCAATTCCGGTGGTCCCCTGGTGAACCAAAACGGCGATGTAATTGGCATCAACACGGCGATTCGAGCGGACGCCATGGGGATTGGGTTTGCTATCCCCATTAATAAAGCCAAGGAAATCAAGGATAGTCTGGCCCGGGGTGAGTCCATCGCCCATCCCTACATTGGGGTGCAAATTGCCAACCTCACCCCGGAGATGGCCCGCCGCAACAATGAAGATATCAACTCCAGCTTCTACCTACCGGAGATTAATGGTGTGGTGGTGATTCGGGTGATGGAGGATACCCCGGCGGCCCGGGCCGGTCTGCGGCGCGGCGATGTGGTAGTGGAGGTGAATGGCAGCCCCATTGCCAGTGCCGATGATCTGCAACTGAAGGTGGAAAATACCCAGGTTGGCGATACCCTACAATTGCAGATTCGTCGTGGCGATCGCACCCAGACGGTGCAGGTCAAAACCGCTGAACTGAGACCACAGGCCAGCTAACCATCGCCCCTGCCGATCCCTTACCCGCTTGGAAACCCCTATTGGAAATACTTTGGAGACCCTATGCAATCTAGTCAGGACAGTGGCAATCGCCGCATTCTATCGGCGATCAGCCACGGATCGATTTTCTTCAGTACCTTTATCCTGTCCGTGGGCGTTCCCCTGGTGATCTATCTAATCTCCAACGATGAGGTGGTAAAAGGTAGTGCGAAGGAGTCCATTAACTTCCACTTTAATGTGTGGTTGTACACCATTATTTTTGGGGTGCTTACCTGGGTGTTAATTGGCTGGCCGCTGCTCGGCCTTCTCTGGATCGTCCAACTGGTGTTGCCGATTATGGCCATCATTAGCAGTTTCAGATCTCCCGATCAGGTGTTTCGCTATCCTTTTATTTTTCGACTATTTTAGGTTGGCGACTGGGAAGCTGGTCAGCTTTAAGGTAGCTATACAAACCTAAGGTGTTGACGAACTTTCCGGGGTTTTGCGTGTTTTCCCTGAAAGCCTTCTTCTCGAGGTTACCTAGGATAGGCCCACACCCTGAAAACCAAGGAGAAGCACAGATGATCCACGGTAACCAAGATCACCGACTGGGAGAGGCTACCCTATTTGCCATCGGTGGGGCCAGCCTGGGGGCGATCGCCGCCGGTCTAGGTCCCGTTGGCGTGGCCGCCGGCCTTTTAGCCTTTGTCATGGGGGCTGGGCCGGTGATGATGGCGGGGGCCGTAGCGGGGCTGGCGGCCTTTGGCCTCAAGCAGACTATGGCGGAGTGAGGCCAAAGGCATTGCCAATTTTAGATCTTCCGCCTGAACACCTCCCTCAACCAAGCTGACACCAGGGTCCGCCGTTCACCAAGTTTTAGCTATGGTTTAATGATGGCTGAGTTGAACCATGCCCTTGCCCTCCTAGCGCCTGCTGTATGGATGCTCTAATTACCTCAGCCCTAGTTTTCGCCCTGGGGGCGGCCATGGGTAGTTTTATCAACGTAGTGGCGTACCGACTACCCGCTGGCCAGTCGCTGCTTTATCCTGGCTCCCATTGTCCCCGTTGCGGCCATGCCCTGACCGCCTACGATAACGTGCCCATCCTGGCCTGGCTATGGTTGTCCGGTCGTTGTCGCTACTGTCGAGGTTCGATTGCCAGGCGCTATCCCCTGACTGAGCTGGGCTGTGGCTTATTGTTCCTGGTCAGTTTTTGGCGTTTAGGGTGGTCCTGGTGGATCCCGGCCCACTGGGTGTTCCTGAGTTTATTGCTAGCCTTGGCCTTGATTGATCTAGATACCCTGACCCTGCCGGATCGTCTCACCCAGCCGGGGCTGGTGGCGGGGCTAGTGGCCCAGGGGCTGATACCCAGCCTGCAGGGAGAGGCCCTGGCATCGGTGCTAACGGCTATGATGGGAGGGGTTTTTGGCGCAGTGCTGGGCCTGTGGCTCTACGAGGTGATTAGTCTACTGGCCTCCCTGGCCCTGGGGCAGGCCGCCCTGGGGGGCGGTGACGCCAAACTGGCCGCCATGCTGGGGGCCTGGTTGGGCTGGCAGGGGTTACTGCTGAGCAGTTTTCTGGCCTGCGCCTTAGGGGCCCTGTTAGGGGGCGGGGCGATCGCCCTGGGCTGGCTCCAGCGTCGACAACCCATGCCCTTCGGTCCCTTTCTGGCGATCGGGGGGGGACTTACGGTGGGGTGGGGGAAGGAGTTAATCCATTTCTACCAATCCCTATTTTTGCCAGCCCTCTAGTACTTCGCAGTAATTCTGCAAGGGGGGCAGTGGTTAGGGGTCAGTGATCAGGAGACGTAAGTAAATTTCTCCCCTGCCCCCCCTCTCCCCTGCTCCCCCTCTCCCCTGCCCCCCTGCCCCCCTGCCCCCATGGTCTACGCCAACGCCTACCTGACCCTGGCCACCCAACAGTTCACTGGGCTGGTGGCCTTCTACAGCGGTCTGTTACAGCAGCCTCCCGACCCCCATTGGCCCGATTACTATGCCGAATTTCAGGTGCCGGGTCTGCGCCTGGGGATCTTTTCCCCCCGGGCCGATCAGGCGGGGGAGTTCTGTGGTCGGGGGGCCAGTGCCATGAGCCTCTGCCTAACCGTAGAGGATCTGGGAGTCGCCATTGCCCACCTGGGGGCCCTGGGCTACCCGCCGGTTGGCCCGATCCGCTCCGCCAGTCACGGTCAGGAGGTTTACGCCTACGATCCAGATGGTAACCGATTGATTTTGCACCAACCCCGACCCCAGCCAGCTTGACCAGGAAGGTAAACCTATGGCCGTGATTCGTGTCCGTCACCACGTTAACCCATTGGCGGAAAAATACCAGGAGCCCGCGGCGGTTCCTGACTGGCGATCGATCTACCCCGATCCCCACCGTCCTCTGCACGTGGATATTGGCTGCGCCAAGGGGGTGTTTTTGCTGCAAATGGCGGAGTTAGAGCCGGAGTGGAACTTTCTAGGCCTAGAAATTCGCCGCCCACTGGTGCTCCAGGCCCAACATCGGCAGCACCAGGCCGGTCTTACCAATCTCCATATCATGTTTGCCAATGCTAATGTTTCCTTCCGCACCCTGATCACCCAGGGCGAGGGTTGCCCCCCCCTACAGCGGGTGTCCATCCAGTTCCCTGACCCCTGGTTTAAGCTGCGCCACCACAAGCGACGAGTGTTGCAGCCCCAGTTGGTGGAGGACCTGGCCGCCCTTCTACCGCTAGGTGGAGAGGTGGTGATTCAGTCCGACGTGGAGGCGGTGGCCCTAGACATGATTACCCGTCTAGCCAGCGCCGGTGCCTTTTCCCAACACCCCCAAAACTGGCTAGAGGTCAGCCCCTTTCCAGCCCAAACTGACCGGGAGCGGGTTACCCTGGCCCAGGGTTTGCCTGTGTATCGAGCTCGCTTTGTCAAGACCGCCGGTGTCGCTCCCTAGGCTGGCCTCCCCCTCCCCGTGCCACTGTTACGATATGCTAAGATTTGCGAAAATCAAGGAAAAGGTTATGGCTAAGCGTTTTCTCCGCTCTTTATTGGGTGTCTCCTGGCTGGGTAGTCTGGGGGCATTGGCGATGGGTATGGTCTCCCCCGCCCTGGCCATGACCACGGCGGAGATCGCCGCAGAGCTCAACCAAATTCCGGTATTTCTAATCCGGGATGCCCAGGGTGAGAGTCTTAAGGCGGTGAGTGAATCCGATCCCAATCTGCAGGCACCATTGGTATTTTTAGATGGACAATCCGCGGCTGGGGTGCTACAGCGGGTTGAGGCGGAAGGGCAACAGGCGAAAATTGAGGTGGTGGACCTGGGCACGGTCTATCAGCAGTCTGCCGAGGACGGCACTGCTGGTCCTTTGATGTACTTGCCCATTCGGTCTGAGCTAACGGCAGCAACACAGTTGCAGCCTGATTTTCAGGGTATTCCTCTATTCGTTCCCCGACGGGGTCAAACCGATTCCTACCTGCCCTTCATTCAGGGTGAGGAGGTTTCCCTACCGATGTTTTTCTCCCGCCAAGATTTACAAACCTATGTTGACTGGGTGTTTGAAGATGACCCTGCCGGCGCCCGGGAAATCGTGGTAGAAGTGCGCTCCCTGGAGTGGTTGTTGGCGACCATGGCAAGCACCACCGACCAGTCCATGAGTCAACAGTTGGGGCAGGTGAAGTTATTTCCCTCCACTGAAGTTCTAAAATTCTTGGATACGGTGCGCACCCAGCAGGGCAGCCAACCCCAATCTCAACCCCAATCTCAATCCCCACGTTAGGGAGAAACCATCTCCACTTCGATCACCGCTCCTCGGCGGCGATCTACGTGGAGATCTAAGCTCTGGTTATTGCGGTCTAACTGCACGAGGCTTGGAGTCTCGGTTACCACGAGCCAACCATAGTCGACTAGCTCGTCAACCAGTTCGCCTACGGAGCGACCAATCCAGCCCTTGGTCAGGCGAGGGCTGAGGGGTTCGGTGGCGGTGATCGGGGTATCTGTAGGGCTAGACGGGCTAACCCTGGATTGAGTTTCTGGTGCCGCTGGGCTGACCACCTCATCTAGCACTGTGTCAAAGGGGAGGGAGTCTTGGGCCCTGATCGGATCGCCCACCAGGGAGAGAATCAGGGGAAAGGGAAGGGCAAAGAGTACTCTCTGGATCCGTTTAAGACGAACCATGGTGACAGGCTCCTGCAATGGTTATATGGAATGGAAAGACTGTAGAAGGTCCATGGGGTGAATTTGTGGTGTAACAAAATTCTCCCTAACTGTTCAACCATTCCCCAGGCCACCCCTAAGCCAGTTTTGTTACACTAAGTAAACCATAGAATTTAATTTCCCGTTTTTTCCTTGCTGATGTTTTCCCTTCAGGATTGAAGAGCATGACGCTTGCCACCTCGCCCAGTCCCCTCCTTAAGACCACCGATCTACTGTCGCGGAGCTATGCGCCCCAACGCGATCGCTTTGATTCCTCCTGGCGACCTAGCCTCTCGACCCTGTTGGGTCTGGGGCGATCGGCTGGGGCTGACTTTATTGAGTTTTTTCTGGAGCGCAGCAATTATCTGGGGTGCCAGGCCGAGGAGGATGCGATTACCAGCATTTCCCCCAGAATTGTGACAGGGGCGGGGGTACGGGTATTTCTGGGTAAGGCTGATTGCTACGTCAGTACCAACGACCTCTCCTTCGACGGGCTGAAGACCGCCCTCGATAAAGCCCTATCGATTATGGGGTTGGCCCTACCCGGCCCGGCGGCCCCCATCGCCGAAATTAACCTGGAGCTCTTGCGGGACTACGCTGCGGCCCGGGGCAAAGACACCTGGTTAGAGGGCTGCAGCTCCATGGCGGCCATGGGTGAGGTGCTGTTGGCGGCCAACGATGCCCTGGCCCAGCGAGCCCGGCACGTGCAATCCCGGCGGGCGGTCTACTTCCGCGATTGGCAGGAGGTATTGGTGGCCGCCAGTGACGGCACCTTTGCCCGGGATATTCGCCTTACCCAGTCGGTGGCCTGTAATCTGCTCTGTGCCGATGGTGAGCACCGGGCCTCCATTGGGGAGCGGCGGGGGGATACCAGTAACCCCCAGTTTCTCACCACCTGGGATTACCAAGCCACCGCCGAGGCCGTAGCCGAGTCGGCGGGCAAAATGCTCTACGCCGACTACGTCGAATCCGGTAGCTACCCCGTAATTATGGCCAATGAGTTTGGCGGTGTGATCTTCCACGAAGCCTGTGGTCACCTGCTGGAAACCACCCAGATTGAGCGGGGCACTACCCCCTTTATGGATAAGAAGGGAGAGAAAATTGCCCACCCTAGCCTAACCGCCTGGGATGAGGGCCTTTCCGCTGATGCCTTTGGCACCATCGATATGGATGATGAGGGGATGCCCTCCCAACGTACCCTGTTGATCGAAAATGGGGTGTTACGCAACTTCCTCTGCGATCGGGCCGGCTCCATGCGCACCGGCCATCCCCGCACCGGTAGTGGGCGTCGCCAGGGCTATACCTACGCCGCCGCCTCTCGCATGCGCAATACCTACATTGCCCCGGGGGACTACAGCTTTGATCAATTGCTGGCCTCCGTGGATAAAGGGATCTACTGCAAAAAGATGGGAGGGGGCAGCGTCGGTCCCACTGGTCAATTTAACTTTGCCGTGGATGAGGCCTACCTGATTGAAAATGGCCAGATTACTAAGCCCCTGAAGGGGGCCACCCTGATTGGCGAAGCCACGGAAATTATGGACCGCATTTCCATGTGTTCCAATGACCTGGGCCTGGCCCCCGGCTTCTGTGGTTCCGTTAGCGGCAGTATCTACGTCACCGTTGGCCAACCTCACCTGAAGGTGGATGGAATCACCGTCGGTGGTCGCTAAAACCCAGGTAGGGATAACTCAACCGCTAGGGTCGTCCCAGGGTCATTTCCCTTGGTAGATCCTGGTATCAATCTGGCCGTTTCTCCTGGCTGCTGAGTTCTGACTCCCGACCCCCTGCAAGGGTTGCCCAACCTATACCGCGAAGTACTCGTTTCTATATCTCCCTTACCATGCCTACTATTCAAGAGATTGCTAGCTACGCCGAAGCCGGCGCCAAAAAGCTGGGTATTGCCAAGTACGATGTCTATGGCGCCACGGTGGATGAAACCAGCGTTCAAGTAGATCGGGGCGATCCTAAACAAGTAAAGGCCTCTAACCGTTCCAGCGTGATTGTGCGGGTTTGGAATGACCAGGGTAAACTGGGGGTAACCTCCACCAGTGATGTGGATTCCGCCGGGATGGATCTGGCCCTGGCCATGGCTCGGGATGCCAGTCACTTTGGCGTCGAGGAGCATATTCCAGACTTTAGCCCGGAGGCGATCGCCCCCACGGCCCAGGTGCAGGTGGAAACCCTACCGGCCGCCCCAGTGGGGGATTTGATCCATACCCTGATCGAGGTGGAGCAGCAATTGCTGCAGGCCCATCCGGCGATCGCCAGCGTGCCCTACAATGGCCTAGCCCAGCGCAGCACCGATCGCTTTTATCTGAACAGCGCCGGAGCCCTGCGCCAGGAAGCCCGCACCTACGCCTCCGTCTATCTCTATAGCAAAACCGAACAAGCTGGCCGTAAGCCCCGCTCCGCCGGTGCCATGCGGGTCCACCATGGCCTTGATCGCCTGGACCTGCAGGGCTGTGTGCAGGAGGCGGCGGAGAAAACCATCAGCCACCTCAACTACGAAAAAATTAGCTCCGGTAAGTATCGGGTGGTCTTTTCCGCCGAGGCCTTTTTGAGCCTGCTGGGGGCCTTCTCTAACCTCTACAACGCCCAGAGTATTCTTGACCGCCGCAGCTTATCCACCGTGGATGACCTGGGGCAGGTGGTAGCCTCGCCCCTATTATCGGTCTACGACGACGCCCTCCACGTCGACAACATTGGGGTGGAAACCTTTGACGGCGAAGGTACCCCCACCCGGCGAGTGGGGCTGATTGAGCAAGGGGTTTTAACTCACTTCCTCCACAGTGCCGGTACGGCCAAACGCATGGGGGCTAGCCCCACCGGTCATGCCAGTATTGGGGCTAAGGTCACCGTTAGTCCCAGCTTTTACCACGTGCTGCCGGGTACAGAGCAACGGTCGGAATTTAGTCTGGAGGCCGCCGATCAGGTGGTGTTCGTTGACGATTTGCAAGCTCTTCATGCCGGTGTGAACGCTCTTCAGGGGTCCTTCTCCCTGCCCTTTGATGGCTGGCTCTACCACCGGGGGGAGCGGGTCAGCATTGAGTCGGCTACGGTGGCTGGTGACTTTCGGGAAGTACTGAAGGGGATCATTTACCTGGAACCGGAGCTGGAACTGACCCCGGCTGGCCTCAGCCCCCGGGTTTGGGTGGAGGGCTTGTCCATTACTGGCGAGGGTTAGGTCCCTGCTCTTAACAACGCCCTATAGGTCCTCCGGGTCGCCTGGCGACCCGGAGGACCTATAGGATTGAGCGGCCCCCTCCCTTGCCGATGGCTACGCCTATGATTGGGGGGATGGGGCCAGGGTAGCGGCGATCTGCTGCATCTTCTTAAAGATGTTGTAGAAGCCGTTGGCCCGGGAGGGGGTGAGGCTGACATCCAACCCCGTGTCCTTAATGAAGTCGGGGCTGAGGTTAAGGATTTGCTCTGGGGTGAGGCCGTTCATCCCCTGCACCAGCAGGGCTACCAAGCCCTTGGTGATTTGGGCATCGGAGTCAGCCCGATAGACCACCCCTCCCTGCTCTAGGGAGGCGGTGACAAACACCTGGGAGACGCAGCCCGGCACCTTGTTCTCGGGGGTTTTTTCCTGCTCCGGCAGGGGGTCAAGTTTCTTGGCGAACCATAGCAGCTGCTCGTAGCGGCGTTTGGGGTCGCTAGTTTGTTGAAAGCGGCTGACAATTTTCTCGATGGCGGCGGGGCGACTGGCGGACATGGGGTTAGAAGGGGATATCGTCGTAGTTGGGATTGGGGGCGGGG
>Ga0208465_1000255_pt1 | contig 16255 bp, 17 predicted proteins | sample LakMenEpi31Aug10_FD_150749 | JGI IMG/M metagenome (GOLD analysis project Ga0208465, IMG submission 150749) | Freshwater microbial communities from Lake Mendota, WI - 31AUG2010 deep hole epilimnion (SPAdes) | ecosystem: Environmental > Aquatic > Freshwater > Lake > Epilimnion/Euphotic zone ...
CGAGAATCACTGAGTCTGCTGTCGTTACCTTGACAGAAAGAATTCGCAGTGTTTCCAAATGTACCTGTAGTTAGCAAGCCACTAGTTGTCGTAATGATTGGTAAGTTGGGATTTGTACCAATCGCTCCACCGTTGGTGATATTGCCGTGGGCGTGAGAACTGCTAGCCGCGTCTGTAATACCGTATCCAGATAAATTCGTCGGAGTGCCGGTTATTGTGGACCACGCCTGAGTGTGTGCTAATGGTGTACGAGCATCACTCAGTCTGCTGTCGTTACCTTGACAGAAAGAATTCGCAGTGTTTCCAAATGTACCTGTAGTTAGTAAACCACTGGTTGTCGTAATGACTGGCAAGTTGGGATTTGTACCAATCGCTCCACTGTTGGTGATATTGCCGTGGGTGTGTGCTAATGGTGTGCGAGAATCACTGAGTCTGCTGTCGTTACCTTGACAGAAAGAATTCGCAGTGTTTCCAAATGTACCTGTAGTTAGCAAGCCACCAGTTGTAGTAATGACTGGCAAGTTGGGATTTGCACCAATCGCTCCACCGTTGGTGATATTGCCGTGGGTATGCGCTAATGGTGTGCGAGCATCACTCAGTCTGCTGTCTGCACTGCTAACAGCATCTGTAATACCGTATCCAGACAGATTTGTCGGAGTGGCGGTTATTGTGGACCACGCCTGGGTGTGTGCTGATGGTGTACGAGCATCACTCAGTCTGCTGTCGTTACCTTGACAGAAAGAATTCGCAGTGTTTCCAAATGTGCCTGTAGTTAGTAAACCACTGGTTGTCGTAATGACTGGCAAGTTGGGATTTGTACCAATTGCTCCACTGTTGGTGATATTGCCGTGGGCGTGTGCTAATGGTGTACGAGAATCACTGAGCCTGCTGTCGTTGCCTTGACAGAAAGAATTTGCGGTGTTTCCGAAAGTGCCAGCAGTGAGAACCCCTCCTGCTCCGGTGATGATCGGGACATTGGGCGTGGTTCCAACACCAAGTGGCGTTGAGCCAGCTGCTGTCAACCTCCCCTGTTGATCAACCGTGAGTGTGGCAACCTGAGATGCGCTTCCGTAAGTGCCAGGCGTGACCGCGGTATTTGCGAGGGAGATCGTGTTTCCCGCCTTGTTGAGACCTGTCCCCGCGGCGATCTCAATGGCAGCGCTAAACAGGATAAATTCAATATCTGAAGAGCCTATTTCACTAGCACCGAACAGATTGCTGCCACTTATACAGACAAAACTATCGCCCGCATTGACCAGACCTTCTCTAACAAATACATAAGCATTTGGGACTTCCGACCATTCATCAAAGTCCGCCGTGCGCGTCCATGCTCCTGCTGCGTTGTAGTTGTAAAAGCCATTCTTAGATTTATCAGTCTGGTCTTTTACAAGAACACGGTCGCCCGTAGCTAAAGTAGTGACAGTATCAATAGTCTGGGCCCCCGATAGCGTGATGTTTGCCGTGGTTGCAACCCGGACGGCGGTTTTAGGCTTCAGGCCTTGAGCCAGTGCATCCGTCTCCGCCTTGGTGTAGGCATTTGTAATTCCATACCCGGACAGAGTTGTCGGCGTTGAGGTGAGCGTCGAAAAGAGCTGCGTTCCCGTGTGATTCGCCCTGTTCAACAGGAACGCGTCACTGGAGTTCGCAGTGGCCCCCGTGCTGATTCCATTGAGCTTGGTCTTGTCGGCACCAGACAGAAGCCCAGCGTTACCAGCTGCCTCTACAAGCGGAAGCGTCGCACTCAGGCCAGTCGAGCTAGTGATGATCCTGGAGGCAGCCGTATAGCCGAGATTGGTCGCCAACCTGGAATCGTTCCCTTCGCAAAACGTGCCCCCTGCCGTCCCAAAGGAACCAGCAGTAAGGACTCCCCCAGCCGTCGTAATGATCGGGAGATTTGCGGTGCTGCCGATAGCGCCACCATTGGTGATATTCCCGTGGCTGTGCGATGTGGGTTCTCGAGGGCCGCTCAGCCTTGAATCGTTCCCCTCGCAAAACGTGCCCCCTGCTGCTCCAAAGGAGCCGGTCGTAAGGACGCCCCCTGTCGTGGTGATGATCGGGAGATTCGCAGTGCTGCCAATAGCGCCGCCATTGGTGATATTCCCGTGGCTGTGGGCAGCTGGTGGGCGGTTATTGTCCAGACGTGGATCGTCGCCCCTGACGACCTGGCCCGAGAGAGCGGTCCCCCCAGCAGCCGCGGGAACATCCAAGGCTGCGGCCGTCCCGAGAGTGGGTCGATTGGTTAGATCAAGGAAGGAGCCGCTTGTGGCGACCGTTGCCAAGCCTGAAATCGTGGAAGCGGCCTGGCTTCCCGTGTGGTTCGCCCTGTTGAGCAAGAAGGCATCACTGGAATTGGCAGTGGCCCCCGGGGTGATCCCGTCGAGTTTTGTTTTATCGCTAGAGGCGTTCCACCAGCTTGCGATGGATTGGAAGACTCGAACTGGAGTCCAGGCGCGCCTTTCCGTAGACGTGCCCTGGGTGGCCTCCGCTTCCGTGGCTGTTGGAGCGCTCCACTCCCTGGAGTCACTCAGCCTGGAATCTCCCGTTGCAACAGCATTAGAAACATCGCCGACACTGAGAACAACGCTTCCCGTGCGCCCAGCTACTGACTGAACAGGCGCTGCTGCTGCTGCCCTTTGCTCCGTGAAGTATTTGTTGACACTGCCTTCAGGGACAGCGTCCGTTGATCCTGGAGAGGCCGTGAGCTGGATGTAACTCGAGCCGCTCCATCGGTACTGCTTGTTTTCATCGAGTGCGACGTAAATGACTCCTGTCGTTCCCGGGTCTGGGAAACTTGCCAAATTGGTATATTCCCGAACGTCATCCACGAATCCCGGCAACTGTGAGGCTGGGACCAGACCGTTGACCAGGTCAGCCTTGGAAGACAGGGCGCTTGTCAGCTCCTCTGGCTGAACCGCCGTATCAGCGAGTTCCCCTTGCTCCCAGGTGGCATAGTCTTCCGAGTCAGTAAAGGCTGCAGAGCCAAGGTCCGGCAGATCCGACAGGTCGTTGTAGGAGCCAGTGAGCGCAACAAGCTTGAGATCGTCAATTTTGGCCTTGTCCTCCCCAGTGAGGAGACCTGGATCACCCTCCGGTTCCGCCAGCGGCAGTGTGACTCCTTCGCCCGTGGAGATATCGAGCTCGCCGGTTGCCGGGTCGTAGGACAAATCACTGCTGCTGACCCGTTCGTCAATCGCCAGTGCCGTGGTGTACGGAGTCATCAGCACTGAATTGCTGATGCTGTTTGGAGTCGAGAGATCTCCTGCTACGGCCTCCTGATTGGTCGCCCGATCAGAAGCGTCGTATTTGGTGTTGAACAGGAACTCGGTGTCCTCCCCCAGTTGTACGACTTCTTCTTCCAGGGTGTCGACCCTGTCCAGGAGGTCGCCAAGACCCACCCGCTGGTCCAGAGCCAATGCGGTGGTGTAAGGGGTCATCAGCGTCGTGTTGCTGATACTGCCTGGTGTTTCCAGGCTCCCGGCTACAGCCTCCTCTTCTGTTGCCCTGTCATCGGGCGAGTATTTGTCATCAAGTGCATCCTCCGCCTCGTCAATGCGGTAAGTCAGCAGGCGCCAGTTATCGTCAACTTCCTGAAACGAAAGAGGCTCACCCTTCTCCGATCTTGTCGTAATGCCCGGCTGATCCGGCATGCCAACTGATTGCCCTATCTAGCAATCCTAGAGAGTTTTACCAGGCGCTCCGCCCGGGAGCGACCCAAGCGGAGATCGGTTACCGCGGTGGAGAAACGACAAAAATCCACCGCCCTGGCAATTGCCCTTGCGCTACCAACAAGGGCGACCCCCTGACGCCGTTCTGCTTCGGGGGTCAGACAAGGGTAGCAACTCGCATGATTGAGGTGCCATGTTTTGAACCCTCCCTGAGGGCATGGGCCATCGAGCGGTGCACATGGTGTCGAATCAGCCCACTGAATTGGGCGAACTGCCGCTTTGAGAGGCGCAGGGTTGTTGGATTGCCCCCCTTGCCGATTCCAGTAACGCCACGCCCGATCAAATGACTCAGCAGGGCGTCTGCATTGGGCTCACTAGAGAGAGGGATCACAGCGGTTCCCCTATCCCAGTGGCCCAGGTCCAGCCAAATACTGGCCAGGCCCCTGCCTCCTCCGACCTCGAGGACTTCTTTGGAGAGAGAGATTTCACCTTCTGGAGCGAGCAGTTCAATGGCCCTCTCGAATGCATCGTGCTGCAGGCGGGCCCTGCAGACATCGTAAAAATGCCGGCCTGGAAGCATGTCAACAGCAGCGCGCACGGGGCCCGCTCCCGCTCGCTGCAGGGATCGCACCTGGTGCAGCATGTAGGTTCGCTCTGTTTCGAGCCGCTTTAGCTCCAGCCAGGGGCGCTGCTTGACTCCCTTGCACCTCAAAGTGCCACTGCCCATGGCATAGGCGACGGCCATGGAAACCAGACGAGCGCTCATTTTTCCCCCGGGAGAAACAAATGCTTCCGGCTGATCGGGGCATAGGGAAGGAGGGCCTCCTTGACGATTTCCGCATCCTTAGAGCTGAACGACAGTTGAGGCAGTATTCGAGAGGACTGGCCCGTGACGGACGACTTGGCGCCAGTTAAAAACTCGAGCCAGCCACTGACCAATCGAGCCTCGTCTCGCAGGGCCCCAACTCTCCTCAGGCGATGGTCCTTGTCCCCCTTTCGATACCCCTCAGCCCAAAGCCAGGCTGCTGCTCTGAGTCCAAGAATGTCCAAGAGGGGGTGCGTGATTTCCCGAAATCCATCGGGATAGAACAAGTTGTAGACCGGATCTAGCAGTGGACTCGAGAACCGGAATCGCAGCACCGTGGTCTGATGGCCGGTCTGGCTGGGGCGCATCTGATAGGTCGAGATCTTGGCCTGGGTTGGGATGACGAGCTTGATTTCACTTGCCTTCTCCTCGAGGAATTCACGCTCGTCGGCACCACCGTGAAAGGTGGCCTTGATATGGCCCTTGACCGCTGACCTGCTTTGAGAGAGGAAGCCGTCACCAAGGAAGACTCCCAGCAGGCCGCGAATGTCTGGTGCGTTCAATTTCACCCCACGCGTCCTTTCTAGTGTAAGAAGCAGCGGGCGGAATGCTTGCTATCAACATCCTTTATCTTTCGGAGCGTGTCATCCAATGTGGATAGACAATGATTTCCCGAAAATCCTGGGCGCCGAACTTTATCGACCCCATCCTGCCTACGTGGTAGAGATGGCGGTTGATCCTGTTGTCGTTCACGATTTCGGGGCACAACCAGGTCAAACGGTCGCCCTAGACCGCTATCGCTACTGGGGAAATCCTGGCACCAAGGACTCCCGAGAGCGCACTGCTGATCAGACGCTCGGCACGGCGTCGTCTCGCAACATCGTGAAGGACAAGGTCAATGTGACCCTTAAAGAGTTGGCTCAAGCCCTGACTGGCCTGTTCGCCCCTGAGGCGGACGTACCAGCTCTGGCTATCAGCTCCTTCGCGGCGTAATCCGCGTCGAACACGGAGTGAATTGCTGGAAGCCCTCCAACCGGTAGACTCTTACGGATGACACTGGGCCGGGTAATCAGCAGCCAAGCCAGCCAGGAATGGCTGGAAGGTTCAACGACTACCGTTGTCGACTCCCTAGGCAATCAAGTTGTGACACAAGCGTTTTTCATGGGATGTGCTCTTGGTGATGGCTGTCTGAGACGCGATAAGCGTTTCGGAACAGTTACGCTGTACATCAGCCGCTGTCAGCGCCAGGCGCCTTACGCGCAATGGCAGCTGGCTCGGCTGAATCAAGAGCTCGGGACTGCTGCATCTCTGCGCTCGTTTATGGACAAAGGGAAATACCCCGCCGTCCGTTTCGGCGTCAGCAGCAAGCGGCACCTCGCCCCCGTGTATGACGTCTTATATCCAAATGGCGTCAAAAGATTCACCCCTCAGGCGTTCAGTGACCTCGGCCCCGAGGCGTTGGCACTTCTCTGGATGGACGATGGATCCCTGGAGGTCCGTCGCCGTCAGAGGCCTCGCTCGATCAAGGTCGAGCGCTCTGGCTGGCTGCCCGTCAGCAAGGATGAAGAGGAGGTTGATGTTGTCGCTTCTTGGATTCACGACGTCACCGGAGCCTCTGGCTCAGTTGTTCGTCACAAAGGTGGAATGCTGTATCTCCGATGGTTCGCCAAGCAGTTTCGACTACTTGTTGGAGCCATTACTGAGTACATACATCCCTGCCTTGCCTACAAAGTTGACCTCAGTCGAACGGGCACTGTTGCCCAATGGCTGAGCGAGTCCCAACACCTGCTTGCAGGAAGTGGACGATAAGGCGGCACGAGTGCTCCGCACCCGAATCAGGTGGACCTGAAGGGTGATGATATAGTCTGAGCTGCAGCAATGGCAAAGCTGCAGAACTAGGGGATAAAGAGCCTCTAGGGTAACAACACTGATACCGGCCCCGCCGACCCTTCACAGGCTGACCAGCCCAGCACCTTCAAGGTGGCACGGGAGACGCTGATGACTTCTCAGCGCCTGCTGCTGGATACCCGCAATATCGCGGCGTTCCACCAGTCGATCGGCTCCTTAACACTTCTTGACGATTACCGCCGTTGGCGTGATCGGGTGTTCGCTGACGAGCTCTTCAAAGCAGAAGCCAACGGAAGGGCTGATTCCACCCAGGGTGGCTACTTCTTCCCCAAGAACAAGACCAAAACCGGCACCACGGTCGCAAGCTACGGCTCCGGCCAGTCCGCCAAATTTGGGGTCAAGGACGACCTCCTGGATGTCCTCGAGGGCATGCGTCGGCGCAACGTGCCAACCTTCCCGAATGGGCACTATCGCTGCATCGCCAGTCCCACTGCGATGAAGCACCTGCGCCAGGACAGCGATTTCCGCGAGATCGCTCGTTACCCCGGCAATGGCATGGCCAATCCGATGCAACCGCATCTGGCCCCCAATGCCATCAACTACCTGGGTTCTGGCGTTGGCTACGGCCAGGCTGGCTTTGTGGCCGGTCAGCCGGTCATGCCGACTGGATTCCTTTTCGAGGGGATTCAATGGTTTGAATCGACCAACCTGCCAGACAAGAGCTACACCACCACCATCCCTGTGGCCAGCATCTCTGCTGCTGTCACGGAAGCTGCTCCAATCCTGTTCTTCGGGATGCAGGCCGTTGGCGTGGGTATTGGCGGTGACAATGCTCAAATCCTGCTCAACAACAATGATGACTTTGGTCGATTCATCATCATGGTGTGGAGCCTCATGGCCGGCTTTGAAGTGCTGAACAAGGACTTCATCACGGTCGCCTACAGCTTCGTTTACTGATCAGAGGCTACTGACATGACCAAGAAGATTTATCCGGGCAACTATGTTTCTGCGCTAAGTGCTTACCAAAGCCAGGGCGTCGTGACCATGCCCGGTCGGACCTACATTCACAGGGTCGGCTACATCAAGGTCGATTCCACCGCTCGTACCGAGTTTAATGTCATTGTGCCATCGCCTGACAAGCGGCCCGATGACAAGCCCCGTCCCGACATCACCGGTCTGGTGATTCCCAACGGCGCATTTGTGTACTTCCTGGGTCTACGGATCCGGGATGCACGCAAGGACGCCGGCCAGGGCACTGCCCGTTCTGGACTGGTCTGGGGTGCTGGCACGGACCGCATCAAGCTCGCTAGCGCAGTGAGCGTGAACGGGGCGGCAATTACCGCCACGACACTCTCCACCACGCCGATTGATGACACCAGTAACACTGCCGCTCCCCAGAGCTCGGTGTTTGGTGTGATCACCCCCGTCAAGACCACAGCTCAGATGACCCTGAAGCTGTTCTATGACAACGGGAGCACGGCAGCTGGCGACGCTGCTGGGCTGACCTCCAGCGAGCCTGGTGGCAGCTTCCTCATTGCTGAGGTGGCTTACTACCTGGATGACGAGGCCAGCGACGAAAGCGCGTTTGGTGGCCTGCCTGCCATCGTCGAGACCATCTAGGACTAACCCGTGGAATCAGAGCAGGGTGATCTCGGTCGCCCTGCTCCTTCCCTTTAGGATTACTTAGAACAATGGCCTCTACCAAGAGAGCGCAAGCATGTCTCTTTACCTCGAGCGGAAAACTGGGCAGATCGTTGAATTGATCAGTTTCCATGGCAAGGACTGTGCCCAAGTCCGGACCCAGTCAGGAGCAGTGGTTTATCCGCTCCTGAAAGACCTAGAGGAGTACACCCCAGGCAAAGGCCGCACTGGCGGCAGCCCAGAGTCTCCCATGGCGGACAACTCCGCTGACGAGGACAAGATCCCTGAGCGGGCTATTCCTGTCGATACCCGATTGAATTTGAATCTGGCAACAGCTGAGCAGATTGCCAAGCATGTCAATGGTGTTGGCTTCTCAACAGCCAAGAAGATTGTCGAGCTGAGGATGAGCCTTCCTGGGGAGAAGTTCCAGAATCTGGAGCAACTCAAGTCCGTACCCCGAGTGGATTGGGAGCAGGTCCGCCTGGACGATTTGATCTATGTGGCCTGATCGCTAGACTTCACCGAGGCCAATTAGCCGCGGTGGCGTGGAGCTCAATCCTTACGACAAATCCCGCTGCCGGTTTCACCTGGGCTACAACCTAGGGGCGCAAATCCCGGCTGGCGATGCGGCCAGGTTAGAGGAAGCAATGGCCCGGGTTCCCGACAGCTTCTTCTATGACAAGGTCTTGGAGCATCTCAAACGATGCGACAACGCCTGGCAGCTCTCGGAAGTACTGCGGGATGAAACCCAGCCGATGCCCAGTCGGATTGAGCGCATCACGGGCGACACGGATCGGGCCATCTTCCAATCGGATCCGTTAAAAGCGGACCAGATGTACAGGGAGATCTACCTTCGGGAAGTGGACCGATTGGCTGAAACCCTTTACGTCCCCAATTACCGGCGGGAGGACGTACATCGCTTTGCGTTTATTCGCAGCGGTGCTGAGTTCATCATGGCGGTTCCCGGTCCAGCTGATACGGCTGTCGGGACTCGCGTGGCGACCATGACCGGCGCTATCAACTGGAGGTAACAGATGCCTGGCCAACCCGGAGCTTACGGCAGTGGCAGCACAAGGCAGCCCCGTCCCACTGCCGCCCAGGGTGGTAATCGCTGGTGGAGTCCAAATCCAACGCAACCAGGCGGCCGGTTCGGTCCTAGGCGGATGTCAGGACTGCCTCCTTCAGCCAAGGTCATTGCAGATTACCCCCAGGGCGTTCCCACCGGCAGCGTCGGCGGCGGAAACGCCGGGGGCTCGAGGCTGGCTTCAGCGCTTCCTCCTCCAACCCGGCAGGCTTCTGCTCGTATTCCCGCTTTTCAGGCTCCCCCACCCCGGACGCCTGGAATAAGCAATGTGGCCAGGCCCGTGACCGGCCCCTCTGGAAGAGAACGGGCCTACAACGCCATGGTCCAACAGGCGGGATTAACGCCAGAGCAGGCTGATGCCGCACAGGCAAGAGGAAAGGCCGCACTGGAATACCGGAAAGGAGGAGCCCTTGATGGAAGACTGGATCCTTCCCAGCAGGAATACTGGGATCAGGCGGATATCAAGTCCTGGGCTGGCGCCAACAAAAAACTTGCGGACAAGCTCAAGGCCAAGCATGGCTACGTGGAGCCTGCCTCAATTGAGGGCATCGTTCGCCCGGTCGTCAGCCAATTGCCCAACTTCTCTGGCACGGCAGAACAGGCCTATGCATCAACTGAAAGCAATCCGTTCTTGCCAGAGGTGAATCTTGGCAGCAAGTTCAACATCCCCGAAGTCCAGCCCCGTCCCGATGCATTTCAAGACACCGTAAGCAACATCCCGGCGTGGGAGCCTGACCCGGTGCAGGCCAATCGTGCGTTTTCCCCGGAGGAAGAGGCCATCTCCCCTTACGGCAAGGCAGGGGATCTCCTGGGTGAGCACCTCAACAGAATTCGCAAGGGGCGGCGAGATGCGCCAGCCGCGCCCTCTCCCCAGTCCGATGAGGAACTACTGAGGGGAGTTAATCCTTGGAACCTTAATTGGAGGAAATGATGAAGAACGCTCCATCACTGGCAGCTCTTTTCAGCGGGCATCCGACAGCGCCGGGTGATCCAAGGAATCAGCTCAACAACACGATGAATACCGCAGGACTGCGGCCAATGGAGATCGAGTACAGAACGCCATATAACGACAACATCGTTCGATACCCCATTGCAGGGGTGCAACTTGTCGATGCACTGGCGACCCCTCCCCGCAGTCAGTTTCCGTTAACTCCACAACAGGAGCAAGCCCTCGCTAGCTTCCCCACCACAACAATCCCCATGGGGGAGACAGAGCGCCGAGGGCCAGGGAACCAGCGGGCTGGTACCGACAACGGCATCAACCCGGACATGTTTACCGGGCCGACCCGTGGGCCGAGGGGAATGAACACTGCTTTGAGGCGCGGGCCGCAATTGCGTGCCTGACTTTGCTTAGCATGACCAGGTCAGCAACTTGTAAGAAAAAGTGAGCAGTTCAAGCACCAACAAGCAGCCCCTGCTGGTTGATCGACCTCTTCACGAGTTCGCGACTCTTGGGGCGACGCCAGCCCTGTCGTCGCAGGCCAACCTAGCTAGCATCCTTGGTGGTGGCTGCACCGTGCTGGTGGACTGCCTTGGTAACGATGGTGCTGTCATTGACAGTCTCTCCCTTGTTGCCACAGAGGCCAATACCACGGCTGCTGTTGTCCTTTTCTTCCTAAGCTCCTCGCCAACACCGTTTGGGATCACAACAGAGAACACGGCTGTTGTGGCCTCTGCTGCGATTGTCTCAGGCGCTGCGGGACAAAGAACGAACGTCTCCCTGCCTCCCTTGTCTGTGCCGGTTCCGAATCTTGGGGCTGACACGTCCACATCAGAAACGGCCAAGAAAAACACTGGGCTCTTGATCAAAGCCAATCAACTGCTGTATGTGGGACTGGATCGGGCCATCACTGCCCCCAATCCCCTGACAAAAGTTAACATTTTTGCCCAGGGCGGCTACTACTAATGCGGGTGGATCGATCCCCTCGGGTCGATAACTTCGCCCGAATGGACAGCGTGACCAGGCCGGCTCGGGCAACAAAAGCCGGAAGTTACCGCAGCAGCGCCCGTGGAGGGGGGCAAGGGCAAACAGGGGGAACGGTCTATCCGACCATCCTTGAGGCGTACAACCGGGATAGCGATTACAAGAGGTGGCGCGCTGGCTGGGATTACTGGCAGGGCTCTGGCAAAAGCTGGGCCGACCTTGAGAGATACTTCCTGGTCAGGAGCCTCAGGGATTATGGAGCGCTCCCGGGTCCGCAGCTGACGACTGTCACCTACTTCCCCAGCGGATCTTCCCCGGATGCATCCTGGACGGTCGTCAATCGAAACCGAGGAGCCCTCATCCTCCCGCAGTTGCTCAGGGCGGAGAACATGGTTCTCGACACGTCCCGCCCGGAAGCTGATCGCCACCGGCTGATTCTTGATGTCAGCTCGACCCTGACCAGCACGCAGATCATGGAATGGTCTGCGTTTATCGGAGATCAATTTGAGGATTCGGCTGTTGGGACAGAGTCGCCCCAGGGATTGATTGCAGAGCCGATCGATACCATTGCTTACACGCTGGTAGATATCAATCCCGATCAGGGGCAACTGTTCTTTGATCTATCCCGCCCGTTCATGCGCAGGCGGCCCAACCCCAGGAAGGACAGAGCATTTTGGCAGCGCGTGAACTACGACCGTAGACTGCCACTCTCTTGGAGAAATAACGGATCCCGCTATCTCTGCAGCAGTCATCGTTTCTTCTGCTCCTGCCCTGACTACAGCGGAAGTCGAATTGCTGACTTCAGTGGAGACAGCAGCGCCAGCCAGGCATTGTTCCCCAGGCCCAGCGCTGGCCGATCCCTCGAGGGCCGATGGGAGTCGCAGGCTGTTGGCTACAGCAGCCGGTTTCGGACGCTCTCTGATCGCTCGGACCAACGAAGGGAGTGCAAGCATATTCATGCTGTGCGCTGGTCTGTTGGCTATCCGTTCTACGAGCCCAGCGACTATCAGATCAGCGGCAATGAAGACCGTGGTTTCCAGGGGATCTCTAGCGGGGAGGGACTAGAGAGCAGTGAGGTCCTCCGCTACCACAGGCGGAGAGAGCAGACCCTGGACCGACTGGGGAATGCCCTGGCTGAATCCAGTCGCATCTCGATCGATGCGCGCAACACAGTCCCCGCCGACGAAGAAGTCCCGACGGGTGACAGGTCTCCAATCCTTTGGTCAACCGATACGGAGCCAGCGGCACTGAGATGTCGGAAGGACGATTGGTGGCTCCCGAGAGGGACCAATACCTTGAAGGTCTTCGATCCATCGACCGAGCGCTTTGTCGAACTGGTCACGGTCGGCTCCTCTAGGAAGCCGTTCCTCGAAGAGATTCCTGCCAAAGGATTGATCCCGCGGGAGCCCTGATCAAGGCCGCCTTCCTTCTTCGATGCCATCGCCGACGACGGGTCGCGGCACAAAAGCATTGATCAGGCTTCCCACCTCGATATCCTCGTAGGTGGTCCAGCGGATCTGGCATGCCCTGCAGCCCCTGCGACGACGGACAACTCCGTCCTCCCTATGAACCGTGTTGAGGACACAGGTGTGTTCCATCACCTGACACTGGGGGCAACGCATGAACAGTGATTGATTTGTATGGCATAGTGCCAGATATGGCATATCCTGACAGAAGCAAGGAACATTCCGTGTCGACTTACGTGCAACTTGAGCTCCCCTTGGGGCCCCTCTCATCGGGAGAAGCTCCCCCATGCGGGGGGTACTGCAAAGAGGCGCCGTCCGTGTCGTGGCTTCAGACAGAAGCCCTACTGGCTGCTCGGACCTTCCTGGGAAGCCTGATCGACCCCAAGCGCACCCCGAGAGTACCCAGGGTTGTCAGGGCGGAAGCAAGGGCGCTGCTGGCCAGGTACCCCTCGAGGGGGGACATGGAGGCAATGATTGAAAGGGTAAGTCCACGGGTAAGTCCAAAAACCACTCTCTCAAACCCACTGCTAGCAAAGGCTTTCGAGGAGTGAATCCCCCCTGATAGAGCGGGAGGGGCGGAGACGGGCAAACCCACTGCTATTGCTAGAAAACCACTCTGCCAGCTAGGTTTCGGGCTCCTGGAACTGGAGGCAAGTGGAGGCAACTGGAGGCAAAAGGGGTCAAAAAAGGGTAAACTTACCCTCGGCCCCCCAGCAAAAGGTGGTCGATTTAACAGTGGCCCTCCTGTCGGAAAAGTGCGGTGGCACCTTTGGCAGGGGATTCCGTCTTAGGGCTATCGGACAGCGCCTCTACGTCCAGGTCAGTGGCCGGAAAATCCCACTGCACCTGGATTTTGAAGCGGGCCCGGAGGCCGTCCAAAAGCGTGCATGGGACCTCAAGGGCTACCTGAGTACGCAAGTGGACGGCTTTGACTCAGACGCCTGGAGGGGTGCCTGCGCGGTCGAAAGGGTAAAGAAGGGTAAGACGAGCCAGTCGAGGCTGGACCTTGATGACGTTGTTGCGCGTTGGAAGAGGCTTAAGCTCGCAGAAGGGATCGCCGAGTCGACCTTCCAAAGGAATCACCTGCCGATCCTCCAGAGGCTTGATTCGCGTCGACCCCTCAGCGAAGAGTCGCTGCTGAGCGCAATCGAGGGGGCCAAGGTGGGAACGCTTCACAGGAGGCGACTGATCCCCTTCCTGCGCAAAGTGGTCAAGGTGTGCGGAGGGACGTGGAATGCTGACCTCCTGGACCCGCTCCAATCGGCGGTCAGGGAACCCCAACGGGGGCAACCCTTCTTCCCCGACGAAGAAGTGATACGAATTGTGATGCACCCATCTCTGTCTATGCCATGGCGACGTGTTGTTGCTGTCATGGCCGTCTACGGATTGAGGCCCTGGGAAGCCTGGATCGCTGAACCGTGCAACAAGCGCCCCGGGTGCGCATGGATCAAAGAAGGCAAGACAAATAACAGGGGGACAACCAAGCCGCGTCAGGTGCCTCCTTTCCATCCTGAGTGGGTGGAGGATTTTGCGCTGGAACAACTATGGACGCAGACCCTGCCGAGCCGAGCAGGAAAAGCAAGATCAGGCTGGAGCGTCAATCAGCGACTGCGCCAGACGGGAATCCTGCAACGCGGAAGTTCCACTGCCTATGGATTTCGGCATGCATACGCCAGGCGGCTTCATTCCCCCAGATACCGGGTGACCGATACCCATGCGGCCTTGTTCATGGGTCACACAGTTGCAGTCCACAACCAGGTGTACAGAGAGTGGCTCGGAGGGGAGGATCCAATCGGAGTGTACTTTGACTGACCTGGCTAGCATGTCATCAGCCAGAGCTGTTGATTCGAGATGCCTACACGTCGCGTCTATGGTCAGACCTATGACGAGATTGCGGTCGTCTCGGCTGATCCGCTACTGGTCGAGGGCAGCGATGGGGGCATGCGCGTCCCTCCCCATGACTACAGGGGTTTCACGTACAACGGCGCAGGGGATCCAACGGCAATTGTCTACAAGGTAGGCGGCAGCTCGGGAACGACAGTTGCGACCAAGGCCTTCACTTACGACGGCAGCGCAAACGTCACCAGCATCACGCTGACCCTGGCCTGAGATGGGCAAATACAAGCTCAATCCCACAACCAGTGAGCTGGACATGGTGGGCGAAGCGGCGCAGGGGGTGATTACCCCGGCCGCTCATAAGGCGACTCATGCTGTTGGCGGGAACGATGCCCTAAGCCCTGCGGATATTGGCGCGGTTGGCACTGGTGACTCCAGGCTGAGCGACTCCAGGGAGTGGAGCGCTCCAACAGCCACGGAAGCGGAGGCCACCCAGGGCACATCGACAGAAAGGCGCGCCTGGTCTCCAGTTCGAGTCTTCCAATCCATCGCAAGCTGGTGGAACGGCTCAGCGGCGAAGACGAAGCTGGACGGGATTCAGGAGGGGGCCCAGGTGAATGTGGCTACCAATCTCAGCTATGACGCCGCAACCCGCACGCTGGCCAGCAGCACTGGCGATGATGCGACCCTGCCGCTTGTGATCACATCGGCGGCGGGACTGTCGCCAGCAACAGCATTTGATGCCATCAGCTATGGGGCCACGGTTGATCTGAGCATGTCGGCACTGGATGGCACTTTTAAGACGATCAGCCTTACTGGAAACCTGACTTTTACCACCAGCAACCGGGCCAATGGACGCACGGTCACGATTCGGCTGGTGTGTGATTCGACGCAGCGGACACTGACCTTTCCAACTGATTGGAAGTTTGTCGGCAGCAAGCCGGCCAACATTGCGGCGAGCAAGGTGGCGGTGCTCAGCCTGACATTTTTTGGCACGGCAGATGCCGATTGCATTGCGGCTTATGGAGTGCAGAGCTGATGAACTGGATTCGCACCAGCCCCAACCGCTGGCCCTACGACCTATCCAGGTTGCGGGCGGATGAACCAGAGCGATCCTTTAGCTATGCGCCATCCGTGGCTGAGCTGGCTCATTTCGGAGTGTTTCTGGTGGTGCCGACAGAGCAGCCAGAGCATGACGCAAGCCTGCAAAGGGTGGTTGAGATTGCGCCATCGCAAATCAATGGGCAATGGCGGCAGCAATGGCAGGTGATTGAGTTGAGCGAGGCAGAAATTCAGGCGATCTACCGGGCCACGCATCCGCCGAGGTGGGTTGAGTTTGGGGAGGCGGTGACCAGTAATCCAGAGATTGCGCAGCTCTATGAAACAGCACCTCGGATCCTGGCCCACAGCCTCACAGGAGGGCTGCTGCAGGCTGTGAACACAAGCGACCCGCGAACCTTCGCATCCGCCTGGGGGAAGGCTAGAGCTGCGAGGTTGGTGTCTGCTGAGCTGCTGGCTGCTGTGCAAGCGCTGGCAGTTGCCCATGACCTGCCGGCTGAGTTTGTGGAGGGGTTGGCATGAGGAATCTAGGGCTGATGGATCCGGCGTTTTTGGGGGGATTGTCCGCTGATTACTGGTTTCCTCCAACTCCGTATAGCTATTTCGAGTTGATTAGGTCCACTAATTATGGTACCCCAGCCGATACCCTGACAACACCAACAGGCAGCTTTCCAGGCGGTGGCGACTTTATCGGCGGTGTTCTTTTATCTGATGGCCGTGTTTTTTGTGTGCCCTTTAGCAGCGCAACTGCCCGAATATACAACCCTACGACCGATACCCTGACAACACCAGCAGGCAGCTTTCCAGGCGGTGGCGCCTTTATCGGCGGTGTTCTTTTATCTGATGGCCGTGTTTTTTGTGTGCCCTTTAACAGCGCAACTGCCCGAATATACAACCCTACGACCGATACCCTGACAACACCAACAG
>Ga0208465_1000257_pt1 | contig 16162 bp, 13 predicted proteins | sample LakMenEpi31Aug10_FD_150749 | JGI IMG/M metagenome (GOLD analysis project Ga0208465, IMG submission 150749) | Freshwater microbial communities from Lake Mendota, WI - 31AUG2010 deep hole epilimnion (SPAdes) | ecosystem: Environmental > Aquatic > Freshwater > Lake > Epilimnion/Euphotic zone ...
CGATTGCTCAGGGTCTCTCTCTGATCACCTTGCAGGATGTGCGTCACTGGTTCACTCATGCCTGCTACTGTGCTTAAGCGACCTGCACACCGCTATATGCCCTCCGGGCCGCTACGCGAGGTGGGGGCTGGGGGGGCCTGGCGAGGAACCTCGCAGCAGCTATTCACCGCTAACATCCCCCAATCTTGGGGGGCCCAATGGGGCATTTTGAGCGAGCTGTGTGTATCTGGTAGCTCAAATCTGGGAGAAGGGGGGCCGGAAGGAGGTAGGAGTCAGTGGTGAGGAGGGGGTTAGAACAGTCGCTTCTGAATTCTGACTCCTGAATCCTGATTTCCGCCCCCTGCCCTCCCTTGAAGGATCGCCTCATTTGCCCTGCCGGGTATTAGTCACTAAGCTCCGTGCCCAGCAGACAGGTCTGCTGCAGCTCCGCCCCGATCAGTTGGGTGTGGTGCAGTCTGGCACAGAGCAGGTTAGCGCCGCTGAGGTCCGCCCCCTGCAGGTTGGCCTGACTGAGGTCCGCCTCCTGCAGGTTGGCCTGATCCAACTGGGCCCCCTGCAGGTTGGCCTGGTTCAGATCGGCCCCCTGCAGGTTAGCCCGGCTGAGGATGGCGCCGCGCAGGTCCGCCCCCCGCAGGTCTGCCCCTTGGAGATCCGCCGCCTGCAGGTTGGCGCCGCTGAGACAGGCCGCCCCCAGGCTGCCCCCAGCCAGGCGGGCCCCGGTCAGGTTAGCCCCCCGCAGGTTAGCCCCCCGCAGGTCAGCGCTGCTCAGGTCCGCCTGCATCAGGTTAGCCCCCCCGAGCTGGGCCCGCAGGTCGGTCTGCCCCAGGTTGGCGCCCATCAGGTTAGCCCCCCCGAGCTGGGCCTGGTTGAGGTTAGCCCCCCCCAGATTCGCCCCCACTAAATTCGCTCCCGCCAGGTTCAGCCCCGCCAGGTTGAGCTGACTCAAGTCCCCATCCTCCAGGTCTGCCCCCGGCAGGTGGCGGCGCTGACCGGCCCGTAGGGCGGCCAGATCGGAGGCGGAGTCGAGGCTGGGGTGGGACATGGAGGGGAGAGTTAGGGGGAAAGGGATAGATCGGGGTTGAGCAGGTTAACCATCAGACTGGGGGGCTGAGTAATGGGGGGAGCCAGCCCTTGCTGGAGGGCCGTGGCGGTTAAGCCGAGTAGCTCCACCAGGGTGGGATCCCAGCGGCTACCCGACTGGGCTTGACAGGCCTCTAGCCCCCTCAGTAAACCGCTGCTGGTCTCCGTTGGCGAAGTTTCAGTACTGGCCCGACAGCGTTGAAACTCCGCCGCCAGCCCCAACAACCGCGACTCCAGGGGAATCGCCTCCCCCGCCAGACCAGCAGGGCTACCCTGGCCATTCCACCACTCCCCCTGGTGGGCAATGATGGTGGCCACCGCCCGTAGTCGCGGCATCAGGCGCAGGGACTGCACCGCCGGCACCAGGGGACAATTGGGGCCAGCGGCGCTGGTATCCACCGCCGGGCTGGCCGGGGCAATCCGGTGTAACCAGCCCGCCAGGCGCAGCCGCTGCACCTGCCAGGCGGGTAGATCGAGCAATTGGCCCATGATTTCTAAAACCTCCACCACCTCCCTGGCCGCCAGGGGGTTAAGGGGATCGCGGCGATCCACCCATTGGGCCATGCGCAAAAAGGCCTGGAGTTCATTGCTGGCCAGGTTTTGGTCCAGATCCTGGGGGTGGCTGAGGCTGGGGTCATCGGGTAGTTGGTCGCGTTGCTGTTGCAGGTACCGCACCACCTGGGTTGCCGCCGGGGTGACCTCCCGGTGGTTATTTTGCTGCTGCTGTTGCTGCCAAAGGGCCTGCAGGTGAGCCTGCAGATCGGGTTGGTAGCGGCCCAGGTGGGCGATCGCCAGGGCCGCCGCCTCAATTACCAGGGGCCGATCAAAACTCCAGAGACCGTAGAACTTCCGTTCCAGGTCCACCGCAGGGGGGCCAGCGGGGCCGTAGTCAGCATCGCTAAGCTCCTGGCACAGCACCATGGCGCTGTAGTCGGGGGAGAGAATGATCAGATGCCATTCCTGGTTGACCGGATCATCATCGGCCAGGTCCACCAGGGCGACGTTGGGGCGCTGGCTGGTGGGGTGGCTGTGGAAGCCCGCCTCCGGCGACGCCATAATCACGATTTGGGCCGCCTGGTCGGCAATGGCCCCGTAGCGATCGGCCTCCTGCAGGTACCACTTGCCCCGCTGAAAGGCGGTAATCACCAGGGGCTTGAGCCCCTCATCGGGTAGCCCCAGGATGAAGTCCTCCAGGGCATGGCAAAGGGCCACCAGGGTGTTTTTGTAGTACACCCCAAAGTGGATGGGGGTGGAATCCGCCTCCCCCTGTGTCGCCACCACCTGTTTTAAGATTGAGCCCTGCAGCATTGCCCTTTGCCCTAGCCGTGCGCCTCTCTCTATGGATGATAACCCAGGCCGGGGCCTGGCTGGCCACCACCACCACCACAGGGGCCATAGCATCACATCCCTTAAACAATATTTCTCTATCTGACTATTCAGTAATTCAATTATAGCTAGCCTGGCATAGTCTTATTCAGCCTATACAAATCTATGAAATTAATGGCTCTCGGGTTCCACAGAAAACATATTTTGCTAATTAGTCATATAATAATCTATGTCCTGCTGGGGTTCCATCTGATTAGGAACTGAGGTGATCGTCATGTGGAAACTACTGAACATAATGCAAAGGAACCTGGTCTGGTCGGTGCCGGCCGCCATGGTGCTGGGCATTGGGTTGGGGGTACTGATCGATCCCACCCCCCTGAAGGCCCTGATTATTCCCCTCACCTTTTTGATGGTGTACCCGATGATGATCAACCTGCAGTTGCAGGAGGTGCTCTCCGGAGGAGACTTGAAGGTGCAATTGGTCACCCAGTTGATTAACTTTGCGGTGGTTCCCTTTTTCGCCTTTGCCATGGGGCAGGTATTCTTTGCCGATCGCCCCCTGGTCGCCCTGGGTCTGCTGCTAGCCTCCCTGTTACCCACCAGCGGCATGACCATCTCCTGGACTGGTTTTGCCCGGGGTAACGTTAGCGCGGCCATTAAAATGACCGTAGTGGGGTTGATTTTGGGATCGGTGGCGACGCCATTGTATGCCAAGGGGTTAATGGGGGCGGTGGTGGATATTCCCCTGGCCAGCATATTTCGCCAAATTCTGGTAATTGTGTTTTTACCCATGGGGTTGGGCCTGCTGACCCGCCTGGTCTTGATTCGCACCCTGGGGGCCGACAAGTACCATAAAAACCTGAAACAAAAGTTTCCGACATTTTCTACCTTGGGGGTTTTGGGGGTGGTGTTGGTGGCCATGGCTCTGAAGGCCAGGGATATTGTCTCTAATCCCATGCTGCTGTTATCCTTTCTGGTGCCCCTGGCGATTTTGTATGCCGGTAATTTTCTAATTAGTACGGGGGTGGCAAAGCTGTGGTTTAACCGGGGAGATGGCATTGCCCTGGTCTACGGTACGGTGATGCGCAATCTCTCCATTGCCCTGGCCATTGCCATGACCAGCTTCGGTCGCGAGCAGGGCTCAGAGATTGCCCTGATCATTGCTATGGCCTACATTATTCAGGTGCAGGCGGCGGCCTGGTATGTGCGGTTTAGCGATCGCATCTTTGGCCCAGTACCGACTACCCCAGCACCCCAATCCCCTAGCTAGGTGATCCCCCGGGCCGCCGCCCGCCCCTGGCAGGTTACAGAACGTAACCAGGGACTTGTCTTCGGGTCCAATCGAGTTTTAGTGTTGAATAACCTTACTAGCCTGGGGGGTGCTGTCCCCAATTACCTATGTTTCCTACCCATCGTCCCCGTCGTCTGCGCCAGCATCCCCAACTGCGCCGCATGGTGCAGGAGCATCAGGTTACCCAGGCCGATCTGATTTATCCGTTGTTTGCCGTACCGGGTCAGCAGGTGGCCCGGGAGGTCAGCTCCATGCCGGGGGTGTACCAGCTATCCGTCGATAAGATTGTCGAGGAAGCTAAGGAGGTCTACGACCTGGGGATTCCCGCCATTATCTTGTTTGGCATCCCCACCGATAAGGATGGGGAGGCGACCGGGGCCTGGCATGACTGCGGTATTGTGCAAACCGCCACCACCGCCGTTAAACAGGCGGTGCCCGATCTGCTGGTGATCGTTGACACCTGTCTCTGTGAATATACCGCCCATGGCCACTGTGGCTACCTGGAGGTGGGGGACCTGAGCGGTCGGGTGTTGAACGATCCCACCCTGGAGCTGCTGAAGAAAACCGCTGTTTCCCAGGTGCGGGCCGGGGCCGATGTGATTGCCCCCTCCGGCATGATGGATGGCTTTGTCCAGGCGATTCGCAGCGGTCTGGACGAGCAGGGCTTCACCGATACCCCGATCCTTTCCTACGCCGCCAAGTACGCCTCCGCTTACTACGGGCCCTTTCGGGATGCGGCGGAGTCAGCACCCCAATTTGGCGATCGCCGCACCTACCAAATGGACCCCGCCAATGGCACCGAGGCCCTCAAGGAGATTGCCCTGGATATAGCTGAAGGGGCGGACATGCTGATGGTAAAACCAGCCCTGGCCTACATGGATATTATCTGGCGGGTGAAACAGGCCACCCAACTACCGGTGGCGGCCTACAATGTGTCCGGCGAGTATGCCATGGTCAAGGCCGCCGCCCTCAACGGTTGGATTGATGAGCAGAGGGTAGTAATGGAGACCATGACCGGCTTTAAGCGGGCGGGCGCTGATCTCATCCTGACCTACCACGCCAAGGATGTAGCCCGTTGGCTGGCCTAACCGAATAGATTCTCTATCATCCAGCTTAATTCGATTTAGTTCCACCGCCTAGGCCGGCTCCCTAACCGCGCCCAGGAATCCCCTAACTATCCCTATGCGGATCAGCCACTATTCCCCTATGGAACTAGGTTCCCGACGGAATTAGCATTAAGCTGGGAGACTTTACAGAAAATTTATAGAGACAAATCCGCCGCAAAGTTATAACGAAATTGAATTGGAAAGCATGGCTGACCCAGAAGGAGTAATTTAAGATACTTGTATCAACTAGGTAATCTCCAAAGCGATGGACTCATGTTGGTAGCTCTGGTTACCCCTTGCCTCAGTACTTCTTGTTATTGTTTCCTTCACTTATTAAGTGGTTGATTAGTAATCCCGATCTGTAGGGATCTTTTCCTGTGGATTCTAGCTTTTGCCGAGGAGATTAACTTTTTAATCTGGAGGACCTTAACTTTAAGATGGTCAGATTTTTACAAGTTTAAGGACTGCGCGGCTTAGTTGTACTTGAAGGAGTAGTTATTAGCCGCCAATCTGCCATGAAACTTGTGAATTCCCGAGAACATACTTGAAAGCATTGGAATTCCCAGATGTCCTAACTTAAGACGGTTTCTTCCTAAGGTTTTGCAGGCGCTTACTCGCTTCGGTCATTTCCTGGTTTCAAATAGGTTCTCTTCCCTCATCACATCAGTTTTCCATTTAGTTCCAGTTTAGAAGGCTATCGTTATTATGTTGTCATCTCAAAACAATCAGGATCCAGAGCACACCCGTTGGCCGTCATCAGTGTTAGTAGATGGAACCTTTGGCGCTACAACCCTGGAGCAGCAACATCCATCGGTAAACTCTCTGGGTAAACGGTTCATTGATATTGTTGGTGCTTTGGTCGGCCTGACTTTCTTGGCATTGCTTGCTGGCCCCATCGCTATTCTGATTAAGTTAGATAGTTCAGGACCTGTTTTTTATTCCCAAACTCGTTACGGCCTCAAGGGTAAGCCCTTCACCATTTGGAAGTTCCGTTCAATGGTTGAAAATGCTGACGAATTAAAGGCTAATGTTAACAATGAGGCCCAGGGTCTAATCTTTAAAAATGCCGCCGATCCCCGAATTACCCGTGTGGGTCGTTTCCTCCGAAAGACTAGTCTTGATGAATTTCCCCAGTTTGTTAACGTTTTGAAGGGTGAAATGAGTCTGGTGGGCACACGGCCCCCCACCGGGGATGAGGTATCTCGCTACAGTCCTCACCATTGGCGGCGGTTGGATGTCAAGCCGGGTTTAACCGGTCAATGGCAGGTCAATGGTCGGTCCGTGATTAAGGATTTTGAAGAGATTGTCAAGCTGGATCTTCACTATCAACGGGTTTGGTCCCTAGGACATGACTGTAATTTAATTCTCAAAACCTTTCTTGTACTCTTTGATAAGACAGGGGCTTACTAGCACTGCTTGGCGTCAATACACCCACTTCTCTTGGCTCTTGAACTGAACTTCAAGACCGTCTTAAGGGATCATCAAATTTATACCGCCTAGCACGGGTAAATCCTGACATAAACCCACCTACTTCGCCTGGCTGATGATTTTCGACTCCTGGCCCCCCTCGAAGGATAATCGACTGACTCTACGCCACGAAGCGCTAATACTCTTCAATAATGACTCTGCCTATTATTTACGGAACTGAGTTCCTTGACCATAACCCAGGCCCCCTACACCCGGAAAATGCTGGTCGGTTAAAGGCCGTTGTAACTGCCCTGGAAAAGCTGAGTTGGCGTAGCTCCTTAAAGTGGCAGCGACCGGGTCCGGTGGATGAAATCGCTGATCGGGCCATTGCCCAAATCCACAGTCCTAACTATATTCGCCAGCTAGGGCAAATGGCGGTGGCAGGGGGCGGTCAGTTGGACGGTGATACGGTGCTGTCAGCCGCTAGCTACGGGGTGGCTCGGCTGGCGGTGCGGGCTTGGTTAGATGGGGTAGATCAGGTGCTGACCGCGGCTGAACCGGCCTTTGTGCTGGCCCGGCCGCCGGGCCACCATGCCCTTTACGATCAGGGTATGGGGTTTTGTCTGTTGGCTAACGCCGCCATTGCCGCCCACTATGCCCTGGCCCAGCCCGGGGTGGATCGGGTGGCCATTCTAGACTGGGACGTGCATCATGGCAATGGCACCCAGGCCCTGGTGCAGGACAATCCGGCCATTGCCTACTGTTCCCTGCATCAGTTTCCGGCCTATCCCGGCAGCGGTCGGGCGGAGGAAACTGGCCCCCACCACACCCTATTGAACATTCCCCTACCGCCGGGTAGTGGAGCCCAGGTTTATAACCAGGCCTTTGAGCAGCAGGTTTTACCCTTTTTGCGAAACGTTGATCCGCAGCTGCTGATCGTCAGTGCTGGCTACGACGCTAATGGGGCCGATCCCCTGGCTAGTATGGCCCTGCAACCCGAAGACTTTGGCCGCTTCACCCAGTATTGCCTGGGGTTAACCCGTCGAGTGCTATTTGGTCTGGAGGGCGGCTATGACTACGAGGCCCTGAGTCGCTCCGTAGTCGCCACCCTGGCCGCCTGTCTGGAGATAGGATCCTCCTAGTACTCTATCAACCTTAAAGTGACGGGTTGAGGCCAGCAGAGGAGACGGGGAGATAGGGGGACGGGGAGAGATTTACCACTCACTTAAATCTTTCTAGACCACTAGTGGAGAGAAGATAATTGCTACCCAGCTGATTGGCAAACAGTCAGGGGTCAGAAGGGGGCTAGGCCAGTGACTCCTGAACGTTCCCCCCCTCTTGAAGGGTCGCCTAATTCACCCTCCCTACTGGGAGGCATCCTCCTGGATCGGGGTCAGGTATCCTCGGGAAAGAAAGGGGCAATCAATCAATTGGACCGTGGCGTCATCTGCCTGCACCACCAGACCCGCCCCCCCGGCTTTAGTGCGCACATAGCCCAGGCCGATCGCTCCCTCGGGTCCATCCACCACGCTGGTCACCACCCCCACCCTTTCCCCCGCCAGGGTCAGGGGGCTGCCACAGGCCACCGGGGCACTGAGCCGTAAACCCCAGAGCTGCTGCTTGACCCCCTGGTAAGTATTGAGACGGGCAATGGTTTCCTGGCCAATGTAGCAGCCCTTGTCAAAGGAGATGGTTTGCCACAGCCCCGCCTCCAGGGGATTGTAATCCGCCCCCAGTTCCTTTTCTGGAGCAGGGCGACCCTGCTGTACCCGCCATTGATCCCACACCTGTTCCCCTGCGGGTACGGCTCCGGCCTGGCACAGTTGGGTCCAAAGGGGGGCGGCGATCGCCGCCGGCGCCAGCAGGGTATACCCCGGTAGCCCCAGCCCCGTGCCCACCGCTAACCGGCACTCCCCCACGGTGGCCTGAACCAGGCGGTGATCACCGTCCATCGCCGTTGGCTGCGGGTCTACCCCGAGTTGGGCAAGCACCGCCCCACTGGTGGGGCCCACCAGGGTGAAGGCCAGGGTTTGGCCGCTGAGGTTCTCCAGCCGCACCTGATCGGCGGGAAAAATGTACCGATCCATCCAGACCATCAGCGCTTCATCCTGCCCCGGAGAGGTGAGCAGGATCAGGGCTACTTCGGTGACGTAGGCAGTGACCAGGTCGAGGGTTCTGGCGGTGGCGGTGACAAACACGGTATCGGCGCCGGTTCCCGGGGGGCGCTGGTTAAAGCTTTGGGTGGTCTGGTTGTGTAAAAACCGATGGCGATCGCCGCCGGTTAGGGATAGAACCCCCCAGTGACTCCGATCGACCAGGGCACAGCCAGCCGCTGCGGCGGCCAGGGCCAGGCCATCATTACCAAAGCTCTGGGGGACAGGGGCTTGGTCAAACACACCTCCCTGTTGCCGTTGTTGCTGTCGTAATGCGTCTACCATCGGTTATGGGCCTGCCTAAGTCATTTCAGGGTTTCATTATAAACCCCGTTCCTGGATTGGTCTGGAGGTGTTGCGATAGCCTCAGTCCCCGGCCAGTTCCCTCAAGGGTTCCAGCCCCTGGCCAGGGTTACCCTTCCCTTCACAACCTTGAAGGAAACCGGTAAATCTGGGGGGTAGCCTAAATTTCCCCTTTACATACATAAAGGCAGAGGGGCAACCGGTGACCTGGCCAGGGCGATCTCAACTCAGAACGAGGGGACTTTAGTGCCCTGTTTAACTAAAACCCCGCCAGAGTTCCGCCATGCTGAGTCCCAGTCTGTCTGCTTGATCGATGCAAACCCTTCTCAAGGAGTATCCAGCATGACCACCCTGAAAGTTGGTATCAATGGCTTTGGCCGCATTGGCCGGTTGGTGTTGCGGGGCGGAATCAAAAACCCCAATATTGAGTTCGTCGGCATCAATGACCTGGTTCCCCCCAGTAACCTGGCCTACCTGCTTAAGTATGACTCCACCCATGGCCGCTTTGAGGGCACCGTAGAGGCCCTGGAGGACGGCATCCTGGTTAACGGGAAGAAAATTCCCTGCCTGGCGGTGCGTAATCCGGCGGAGTTACCCTGGGGAGACCTGGGGGCAGATTACGTGGTGGAGTCTACGGGGCTGTTTACCACCTTTGAGGCGGCCCACCAGCATATTGCCGCCGGGGCTCGTCGGGTGGTGATCTCCGCCCCCACTCAGGACCCTGAGCAGGTTAGGACCCTGCTGGTGGGGGTGAATCACGAAAGCTTTGACCCAACCAGGGATTTGGTGGTCTCCAATGCCAGCTGCACCACCAACTGCCTGGCCCCCATCGCCAAGGTGATCAACGACAACTTTGGTCTGGCGGAGGGCTTGATGACCACCGTCCACGCCACCACCGCCACCCAACCCAGCGTTGATGGCCCCTCCAAGAAGGACTTCCGAGGGGGCCGGGGCTCTGGACAAAACATCATCCCCTCCTCCACCGGCGCCGCCAAGGCGGTCACCCTGGTGCTGCCGGAACTGAAGGGGCGACTGACTGGTATGGCCTTCCGGGTTCCCACCCCGAATGTGTCGGCGGTGGATCTCACCTTTAGGACCGAAAGGCCCACCACCTACGAGGCCATTTGCGCCGCCATGCGGGCCGCCGCCGAAGGGTCCCTGAAGGGCATTCTGGGTTATACCGACGAGGCGGTGGTGTCCACTGACTTCACCACCGACCCCCACTCCAGCACCTTTGATGCGGAGGCCGGCATGGGGCTGAATAGTCAGTTCTTTAAGGTGGTGGCCTGGTACGACAATGAGTGGGGCTACTCCATGCGGGTGCTGGATTTAATGCTGCACATGGCCCAAAAAGAGGGAATTTTGACGGGCATTAAAATCCCCGCCATGGTGTAACCCTAGCCAGGGCTGTATGCTTCAGCGGTGATGCCCCGGAGCTAGGGGATATACTACCGGTCAGCCCCCTACCCAACCTAGGGAACTTGGGGGCTGTCCTGGTTGAGGGTCAGTTTTTCACGATCCAGACGACGCTTGCGGGCGTAGAGCTGGATGGTTGCCGCCATGGTCACCACCAGCCCCACCACCAGCCAGGTGGTGGCTCCGGTGGGAAAGTTGTTCTTGAACACCACCAGCATGACAATTACCACCAACAGCAGCGTGGGGGCTTCGTTGAGGGCCCGCAATTGCTGGCTAGACCACTGGCACTCCCCCCGCTGGAGTTGCCCCATCAGCCGGCCACAGTAAATATGGTAGGCCAGCAAAACGCCCACCAGGGCCAGTTTGATGTGCATCCAACCATTCTTCAGGTAGTCGGGCATGGTGACCAACAGGGCGATCGCCATGGCTACGGTTACCACTAACCCCGGTGTGGTAATGATGGTATAGAGTCGCCGTTCCATGACTTCGTACTGGCGTTTGAGAATGGTTTGGGCTGGTTCTGGCTCCGCCCCAGCTTCCACGTGGTAAATAAACAGGCGCACCAGGTAAAATAGGCCGGCGAACCACACCACCACTCCAATGATGTGAAAGGACTTTAACCAGTAGTAGGTCATGGTCTTACCTTGAGGTTTTCTCCAGGTTCAAACCTAACATTTTCTGCCCCTGGGGGAAATCCTCTACCCAGCCTCCCTCTGCTTAGCGCAGCAGCCGTTCCCTGGCTGCTGCCTGGGGTTCATACCAGTACTGTCGATAGATCAATTCCAGCTCACTACCGGTCTCAGAGAAATAATCGATCTGTTGGGACTGTAGACTCACCATCAGGCGAAACACCAGCAGGGCCATAATCGCCACCACCATCCCCGCGGCGGTGGTAATCAGGGCTTCCCCGATACCGGCAGCGGCGGCGGTGGCCTGGTCTGCGCTGCCACCGCCGCCAATATTTAGGTTACTAAAGGTGGCAATCAAGCCGGTGACCGTCCCCAACAGCCCCAGCAGGGGGGCCACCGCCACAATGGTCTCTAACATTTTGTCACCCTTGCGCATCTGGACAAACTCCTTATCTGCCGCCGCCTCCATGGCCAGGCTAAAGGTTTCCGGCGAAGGTTCCCGCAACCGCAGGGGGGCCAGTAAAAAGCGCCCAATCGGCAAGTCCTGGGCCTGGGCGGCCAGGGCAGCCGCTTCGCTCAGATCCCGCCGCGCCGCCTCCAGCACCTCCTTCACCACCCGCTTCTCCCGACTCAGCAGGCGGGTCCAGAACAGGGCCCGTTCCAACCCCGTCGCGATGGTGAGCACCGAACACCCAAGGATGGGCACCATCACGGGCCCCCCCTTCACCAAAAAGTCTAGAACCGTGGTCATAGCGGAGTTATCCTAGCCAACGATGCTCTGAAATAGGGAGAACTAATCTGGGTTGGGAAGCTGGATCAGCTCTGCAACACCAACACCCTAGAATAGCCCAAAGGTCAGACCAGCAAGATTAAGGGAAGCCCCCTTTAATTTTAAGGGAAGGTTAATAGACCTTGTCTAGAATGCTGACCACACGGGCGATCGATCAAACTAAGCAGGCTGGGTAGGCGTTCCGACTCACTGTTCCGAGGTCAAGGCCAACGCCATCAGGCTATAGCGCTCTGATTAAGCTTGTACAACAAAACTTGTACAACAAAATATGACAGCTAGTATCAACCTCCCCCTGAAACCAGCTCCACCACCCTAGGATCGAGATAGAAACCGGGGGCCAAGGGCACATGGAGCAAAGCCAATCCGGAATGTTCACCCTATCGATTGGGAGCCAGGAAACCCATGGTGCCTTTGCATCAGCTGAGCCGCTTTGGCCGCCGTCAATGCCCCCCCGGGCGAGGATACCGGTCGGTGGGCCGGGGGCTTGTCATCCTGGGGCTGGTACTGCTGAGTTTGGTCAGCTGTGAGGCCCACCGTGTCCAGTCTGCCCTGGAGGTCCGAACCATGGACTTAGCCCCCCTGACCGAGGTGAATAATGGCCAAACTGTGAAGCTACGGGTGGGCGATCGCCTGACTATCCAACTGCCGGAAAACCCCAGCACCGGCTACCAGTGGGCCCTGGAGGCCAACCCCGAGGCGGTGCTGTCACTGCAAAGTTCAGGGTACCAGCCCACCGCCACCGGACGGGTGGGGAGTGGGGGCCAGCACATCTTTGTCCTGCAGGCAGAGCGGGTGGGCACGGCCCAGCCCCGCTTCAAACACTGGCGTCCCTGGGAGGGAGATTCATCCATTAGCGATCGCTTCACCGTCACGGTTCAGGTTGAACCCTAGGCACAACCTCGGCACAACAAAGGAGGAAAACCATGACCCATCCATTTGAACACCGCGGCATGGGATGATTGGTCGACACCGGCAAGTTTGGCCTGCCCGAACCTGCTGAGCAATAAATTGAGGTATGGCGTTGGCTGAATGGCTCTTCTGGCTGGTGTCCGCCCCGTTTATCTGGGCCGGACACCAGCCTGGGGGATCCCCTTAAAACAGGCTAAAAGGTGAGCTGGAGGTGGTGGCCATTGCCCTGGCTGTAGTCGGGCACCTCAATCTGCACCGCCGGGGCTTTCCAGATGGTCTGCAGGTAATCCCGGATGGAGCGATCGCTGGAAAACTTACCCATGCGAGCCACGTTCAGCAGGGACATGCGGCTCCAGTGATCCGTATCCAGAAAGGCCCGGCTGACCTGGTCCTGACACTCTACGTAGGCGGCATAGTCGGCCAACACCAGGTATTCATCCCGGTGGAGCAGGCCATCGATCAGGGGCCTAAACAGGTTGCCATCACCATGGGAGAAAAAGCCAGAGGCGATGCGATCGATGGCCAACTTTAACTCGGGGTGACTGGCATAGTCATCCCAGGGGTTGTAACCGGCGGCCTTGCGAGCCAGCACCTGATCGGCGGTGAGCCCAAACAGGAAGAAGTTATCCGCCCCCACGGCGTCGCGGATCTCGATGTTGGCCCCATCCAGGGTGCCGATGGTGAGGGCGCCATTCATGGAGAACTTCATGTTGCCGGTGCCAGAGGCCTCCTTGCCGGCGGTGGAGATCTGCTCCGACAGGTCCGCCGCCGGGTAGACCCGCTGGGCAAACTTGACATTGTAGTCGGTCATGAACACCACCTTGAGGCGGCCCCCCACGTCGGGATCCTGGTTCACCACCTCGGCAATGGCGTTAATCAACTTGATGATCAGTTTGGCGGTCCTGTAACCGGGGGCCGCCTTACCGCCAAATAGGAAGGTGCGGGGGGTGACCGCCAGGCCAGGGTTGGCCTTAATCCGGTTGTAGAGGGTGATGATGTAGAGGGCATTCAGGTGCTGGCGCTTGTACTCGTGGATGCGCTTGGCCTGGATGTCAAACAGGGAGTTGGGGTCGACGGCGAGGCCGTAGTGGTGCTGGATGTAGTCCGCCAGGTCCTGCTTCACCGCCAGCTTCACCTGGCGAAACTGCTGGCGAAAGTCGCCGTCGTAGACCCAATTCTCCAACTGGCGCAGATCATCGAGATTTTTCACCCAACCGGTGCCGATTTTCTCCCGGATTAGGCTGCTCAGGCGGGGGTTGCTGAGCACCATAAAGCGACGGGGGGTGACGCCGTTGGTGACGTTGGTGAACTTCTCGGGGTAGAGGTCGTAGAAGTCCCGCAGCACGGTTTGCTTCAGTAGTTCACTGTGCAGGGCCGCCACTCCATTGATGGCGAAGCTGCCCACGCAGGCCAGGTGGGCCATGCGGACGTAGCGATCGCCGCTGTCATCAATAATCGATAGCCGCTGCAGCCGCTCAAGGTCATCGGGGAACCGCAGCCGCACCTGGTCTAGAAACCGCTGGTTAATTTCGTAGATAATCTCCAGGTGACGGGGCAGCACCGTGGCAAACATGGCCAGGGGCCAACGCTCCAGGGCCTCCGGCAGGAGGGTGTGGTTGGTGTAGGCAAAACTGTGGGTGGTGATCTGCCAGGCCCGGTCCCAATCAAAGCCGTGGCCATCGATCAGCAGGCGCATCAGTTCCGCCACGCCGATGGTGGGGTGGGTGTCGTTGAGCTGGATGGCAAACTGTTCGGGGAACCGTTCCAGGGGGAGGTTTTGCTGTTGCAGCAGGCGGATCATGTCCTGCAGGGAGCAGGAGACAAAGAAGTACTGTTGCTCCAACCGCAGTTGTTTACCCTGGTGGGAGTCATCGTTGGGGTAGAGCACCTTGGTGATGTTTTCGCAGGCACTCTTTTCCTGGACGGCGCCAAAGTAGTCCCCCTGGTTGAAGGCGGCAAAGTCAAAGGATTCCGGTGCCTCCGCCTTCCACAGGCGCAGGGTGTTGGCGGTATTGGTCTGGAAGCCCAAAATCGGGGTATCGTAGGGCACCCCCTTGACCAGCTTGTAGGGCAGCCAACGCACCCGGTAACGACCCTGGTCATCGGTGTAGGCCTCGGTGTGGCCGCCGAACTGGACGTAGAGGGCCGCCTCGGGCCGGGCAATTTCCCAGGGGTTGCCGTAGCGCAGCCACTGATCGGTGATTTCCACCTGCCAGCCATCCCGGATTTCCTGATCAAAGATGCCAAACTGATAACGGATGCCGTAGCCGATCGCCGGCACCTCCAGGGTGGCCAGGGAGTCAATGTAGCAAGCCGCCAGCCGACCCAGGCCGCCGTTGCCCAGCCCCGGCTCCTCCTCCTGCTCCAGCAGGGCGGCGAAGGGCAGCCCCAGCTCCTCCATGGCCTGCTTGACGCTGTCGTAGAGCCCCAGGTTGATCAGGTTGTTGCCCAGGTGGGGCCCCAGCAGAAACTCCGCCGATAGGTAGGCGACGGTGCGGGGGGCCCGTTCCAGGTAGGTTTGGCTGGTGTTGAGCCAGCGGTTGATCAGGCGATCTCGCACCGTGTAGGCCAGGGCTAGGTAGTAGTCATGGCGGGTGGCGATTTTAGGAAACTTACCCTGAACGTAGAACAGGTTATCGAGAAAGGCCCGTTTCAGGGTTTCCACACTGGTGCCGGTGCGATCGTCCTCAATTTGAATCGGGGGGGTAAGGGCGCTAACCATGGTGATCTCCGGATGGGTAGGGGTTGGCATTAGAACGGCCTGGATTTAGGCCTGAACAGGAACGCTATAGGGCACTTGATGGGGCAGGGGCTGCCCCTGGGAAAAGGCCGTAATACTCTCCAAGGTGGTGGTGGCAATGTTGGCCAGGGCGTTGCGGGTGAGAAAGCCCTGGTGGGCGGTAATGATCACGTTGGGAAAGGACTGCAGCAGCTGGAAGATGTCATCCTGGATGATGGTGTCCGACAGGTCCTGGAAGAACAGTTCATCCTCCCGTTCGTAGACATCAATACCCAGGTAGCCAATCTGGCCGGCTTTGATACCGTCAATCACCGCCGCGGTATCAATTAACCCTCCCCGGCTGGTGTTGATCAGCATCACACCGGGTTTCATCTGGGCAATGGTGGCCCCATTGATCAAATGATGGGTGGCCGGCAGCAGGGGGCAGTGCAGGGAGATGATATCCGCCGCCGCCAGCAGCTCGGGCAGATCAACGTAGCGGGCCAGGGGTAACTGTTCAAATTGCGGGTTGGGATAGGTGTCATAGCCCAGCAGGGGGCAGCCAAACCCCGCCATAATCCGGGCAAAGGCCAGGCCAATCTTACCGGTACCCACCACCCCCACCTGACAACCGTGTAGGTCAAATCCGATCAGGCCCTCCAGGGAGAAGTTATCGTCACGCACCCGGTTGTAGGCCTTGTGGAGTTTACGGTTAAGGTTAAGGATCAAACCCACCGCCAGCTCCGCCACGGCGTAGGGGGAGTAGGCGGGCACCCGCACCAGCTTGAACCCCAGCCGGTGGGCGCAGTCCAGATCCACCATGTTAAACCCCGCACAGCGCAGGGCCAGCAGGCGGGTCCCCTGGTCCCAGAGTCGGGTGAGGGTGGGGGCGTCGGCCTGGTCGTTGACGAAGAGGCAAACCACCGGATAGCCCGCCGCCAGCACCGCTGTTTCAGCGTTCAGGGACACCTCTAGAGCACCGGTTCAGTATCTAGTTCGCAGCGGTTGAGGGGGGTTGGAGCATGCGAGCGAA
>Ga0208465_1000259_pt1 | contig 16034 bp, 13 predicted proteins | sample LakMenEpi31Aug10_FD_150749 | JGI IMG/M metagenome (GOLD analysis project Ga0208465, IMG submission 150749) | Freshwater microbial communities from Lake Mendota, WI - 31AUG2010 deep hole epilimnion (SPAdes) | ecosystem: Environmental > Aquatic > Freshwater > Lake > Epilimnion/Euphotic zone ...
CAGGGGAGCAGGGGAGCAGGGGAGCAGGGGAGCAGGGGAGCAGGGGAGCAGGGGAGCAGGGGAGCAGGGGAGCAGGGGAGTGGGTAAATCTGGCCTACTACTGACTACTGGTCTCTGCTTCAAACCGCAGGTAACCGCGGTTGATGTAGGGGTCCAGGTCGGGTCGGGGGGGCAGGGTCAAAACCGGCTGCTCTGGGGTGGATGGCACCCTATGCAGGCTGTAGGAAAAGGCCAGCATTAACCGGTCTCGGGTTTTGGGCACGATTGCCCGGTGTAGGCCAAAGGGGTCCATGACAATTAGGGTGCCGGCTGGGCCGGTGATATCCAGGCGGTTTTGCAAAAGCCGGTGCAGGGGCTGGTGGGGGGCCAGGTTGACCCGCCGAAAAATCGGTAGTTGCATCAGCTGGGTGCCTCTCAGGTAGGAGTGGGGGCCCGCCTCAGCATCCACATCGGTGAGGTAGAGAAACACCCGCACCACCCGCCAGTTGTCAATGTCGCGGTGATACTCCAGGGGGGAGCTGGCATAGCCGGTGTGGTTGTTAGCCTCCTCCTCTGGGTCGTAGTTGTGGTAGAGCCACCACAGGGCAACCTCAGACAGGGTGGGTTTACACCCTAAGATTTCCTGCACCAGGGTCAGCAGCCGGGGATGGTTGATCAGCTCGACCATGCCCGGGGTCTCCAGGATATCCCGCTGATCAAAATAGCGATGGATAGAATCGCCAAAGCGGGGTTTGTCCTTTAGGTAGGCCCCCATGGCCGCCACCTGCTCGGGGGTGACCAGATCCTTGATCACCACCACCCCATCTCGATTAAAGACCTCAGCCAGGCGGGCTGCTGCTTGCCGGTCTCCGCTAGGGGTCGGCTGGGGCAGGGTGCTGGCCAGGGCCCTGGCCAGCCAGCGGCGAGCATGACCATTCAAGATAAAGCGCTGCAGATAAAACATGCGCCATTCTGGTCGGGAGGTGAGGCGGTCTATAAATCTGTAGAGCCGTAGGGTTGGTTTGGTGAAACTCGGCAAAATAAAATTAATAGTCATAATATAGGGGTTTCCATAGCGATCAGTATTCGTGGGACCAGAGTTAAGGGAATGCACCCTTTAAATTCGGTGGAAATGCGGTTGTCTCTGGGGGTTTAAAAAGAACCGTAAACCCCAGATCAACACGGCCGCCGCCGCCGTGGAACCCACCACCTCCACCAGGGAGCCACCGGGCTGGATCAGGCCCAGAGCCGGCAGAAACCAGGCTAAAAAGCCCCAGTAATTGCCACAGGTCAGCTTGTAGGCCGCCACCATATCCATCACCCGCAGCAGGATCCCCAGGATTAGAAAGCCTAAAAATACCCCAGCAAAACCAAAATTTAGATAGAACTCCATCACCTGCCCAACCCCCACACTGGTACCCGCGGAGAAACTTTGCCCGGTATAGTCGCTGACCAGGTTGCCACTACCGGCCATCACCGGTTTGTCGGGCCAGAGCAGGCGGGGAATGGGGGCAATCATGGCCTCTAAAAGGGTCGCACCCCGGGCAAAGGTGGCCTGCCCACCGGTGATATATTCAACGGACTTGCCCACCAGGCCATTTTGGTTTAAGCGACCATCGATAGCCTCAAGGTGATCTTGATCCTTGAGATCAATGATTTGAAAATTGCGGAAGGTGCCTGCAATTACTTCGTACCTGGCTTGGAAATCTTCACCCCCCCAGACCGTATTTCTGATATCGTCGCGATCGCGCATGTAGGTGACGTAGATAGACAGCCCCATCACCACCACCAGACCAGCGGCGACTAGGGTTTGCCAGCGCGGCTGATAAAAGCTGGAGACAAAAATCAACACCACCAGGGTGGCCGCGGCGCCGTAGCTGATAAACCCCATAGTTGTTACGGTCACCAGGGGTAAGCTACAGGCCAGGGCCAACCAAAGGATAAATTGTTTCCCATCCCGCTGCTGCCAGGCCTGCCAACAGGCCAGGCAGAGGGCTGCCACAAAAAGATAGATACAAGCCGTAGAAATAGCCTGTAACCCTGGGATAACCCTAGCCAGGGGCCCAATCGCCAGAAAAAGAACTACACCAATCTGTAGTAGCTGGGTGGGTAGCTTGGGGGCGGGCCGTTGGGGGATTTCTCTGAGCCAGGCCGGTTGTACCATCATCACCATCCAGGGGGCCAGGAGGAGACTGCCCAGGCCAAAGCCAATCACCCCATAGGCAGTGGTGACAAATCCGGTGGCCACCTGGGGGGCGGTGGCCCCGGCCTGGAGCAGATAGGCTCCCTGGGGTTCATACCAGGGTAGGGCATAGATCACCCCCCCCAGCAAATGAATCATGGAGAGGCTGAGCAGGTAGGTCAGGGGTAACCCCACACTGGGGGTGCGTCGACTCCACTGCACCGCCAGGGTGACAGCGCAAACCAGCCCCCAAAGCACCAGCCAGGGGCCCAACTCAGAACGATCTACCATAGGACATTAACCGGTTAGAAAGTATTCATAAAACACAAACCCTACTGTGAACCCTGACTTTGCCCTCACCCTAAATCCCTCTCCGAGAGCGGGAGAGGGACTTTGAATCCGGTTCCCCTTCTCCCAAAACTGGAAGAAGGGGCTGGGGGATGAGGGCCAGGGGACTTTTCGATCTATGGAGTATTACTATCCAATCAATTCCATATCCCCAACTCGGGTCAGGGCTAACCAGCCAGGGCCTGATAGCTGGCCCTGGCCCGATCGCCGTAGTGTTGCCAGCTCAAATCCCGCTGGGCAAGGTTGAGGGCGGCCTGGCGCTTTGCCTGCAGCAGGTCCCCATCCTGGGCTAACCACCGCAGACAGGTGGCAATGGCATCACTATCCCGCGCGGGCACCAGGAAACCGGCGGGGTATTCCTCAATGCCTCCCCCCCGTTGGATCGGTTCTACCCCAGCCATGCGCAGTAGATCCTCCCCACCGGTGTTGGTGCTACAGATCAGGGGCAGGCCACAGGCCATGGCTTCAGCTTGCACGTAAGCCAGGCCTTCCTCAATACTGGCCATGACAAAGACGCTGCTGTTTTGGTAGTACTTGACCAGGCTGGGTTGGGGCACATGACCAATGGCCCTGACCCGATCATCGGCGGTGGCCAAAAGTCGGGGGGTATCCTGGGTGGCCCCCCCGACCAACAGCAGCTCGGCGTTGGCCAGCTTAGCCACCTGAAACCCCTTTAAGAGATGGTGAATCCCCTTGCGTACGCTGAGGTGGCCGCTATAAACCACCCGAAAGACATCGTCTTGCTTTTTGCCGGGATAGAAGGTTTGAAGATTAGCACCAAAGCGGTTATGAATTAACCGATCCGCCGCAGTACCCTGCCCCAGGAAACTGCGTTTCACAAACAGGCTGGGCACGGCAATGCGGCTGGCCAGCTCGTATTCCTGAAGTTCCTGGTTGACCACTGCCGTGGGGGTGGCGGGTTGCCAGGTCAACCCCAGGCTGGCGTACTCCTGCTCTAGCAACTGGCACTGCACCCGCATATGGGAGGAGCTGCGCTCTAACACCACGGGGATCTGCCGTGGCCGGGCCCAGTGCAGGGCGGGTAGCGATACCCCAGACCAGCCGTGGATTACCGTGCTACCCTCCAGGTGCTGGGCCGCCTGGTGGCCAAACAGGTGGTTAAACAAGGCCTGGCCCCTCATGGTGAGGGCATCACCGCCGAGGCGATCGGCGGCTTTTTGCAGCAGCAACGATAGGGGCAGGCTAACCACCCGGTCGTTGGGTAGGTCCCACTGGCGGGTTTTAAATTTTGGATAGGGGGTAATCAGGCGGTGTAACACCCCGGCCCTATGGAGCTCTCGGGCCAGCTCAAAGGCATGGAAGCGACCGCCTACGATAATGGAAACTTTCATAGTGGGTTAGGTTAACTCTGACAAACTCTGACAGTAGGTCAGCATGGTTTTTAAACGGTCTTGATAGCTGTGGCCACCCCGGGTCACCAGGCGATGGGCGTTGGCGGCCAGGCGCTGGCGCTCTTGGTCGTGGGCTAGCAGCCAGTGGGTCTTGCTCACCATCTCTGCCAGGGTATTAAAGTAGATCACCGCCTCCCCCTCGGGGCCAAAGATCTGCCGGTGCTCAGGGGTATCTTCGGTGAGCATGCAGGCACCACCGACGGCGGGGACCTCAAAGGTACGCATACAGTGGCCATCGCGGTTAGCCCGCCGAACCAAACAGATAGCCACCTTAGCCCGCCCAATAGCCGACCGGAGGGTGGCAACATGGGCCTGGCCCAAACCGTGGGATTTGGTCTGGGGGTAGCGGTCCCAATACTTACCGTAGAGGGCTAGCTGAAAGCCCGCATCAATCAGGGCGGCCATGTAAGGCACCCGGTCTGCATCGGCGGCGCCGGCAAACATGACATCGGCAGGACCCAGGGTTGGGTCAGGAAAGGCTAGCGGCGTAGAGTCCAGGGAAGATGATGCCTGATTTTGTAGATAGGTGTCGGGATAAAACAGATCGGTGTCGTAACCAAAGGGCAGGTACTCAACCCGGTCACAGCCAAAATCCTTAAGGTCCCCCAGGTTGGCCTGTCGGGGGGAGAAGATCAGATCGTAGTGGGGTAAGGCCTCCAAAAACCAGGCAGCACGATGGGCGGGGTTAAAGGGGTCATCGCTGAGAAAATTAAACCGCTGAATGCCCAGGGCGCCAATTCTTTGCAGGCTCAGGGCATTAACGGGCCCCAGCCCCGTGACCAGAAGACAGTGGGGTTGAAACTCTAAACAAGCATCCACCACCGCCCGGCTCAAGTGGGGTAATTGGGCGGGGTATCGGCCCCGCAGCCGCCAGTTCACCTGCCTCACCAGCCAGGGAGCCCCATAGGCCCCGGTCGTGTCCACCAGTTTGGCCTCCAGGCCCAGGTTTTCAGCGGCGGTCAAAAAAGATCGGCCTAAATGGGTGGTTCCAGACAAACCCACAATTAAAAGTTTCATCGTGTTCACACCCCAACTAAATTAAGCGATAGGCCTGGGCGATGCCCGCCGCCGCCCTGTCTACCGAATAATGGCTGACCAACTGTTGACACTGGGCCTGTACCTGGGGGTTATGGGCCAGGGGCAAACTCTGATCAAGCATTCCCGCTAAATGGTCAACGGAACCTGCGGTAAAGATATTGCCGGTCTGACCTGGCTTGATCAGGTCAGGGGCACAGCCCACCACATCAGAAACCAAACAGGGTAGGCCATGGTGCAGGGCTTCATTGACCACTAAACCCCAGGTCTCGGAGTAGCGACTGGGCAAAATCAATAGATCGGCGCCATGGTAGTAGGGGCTGAGGGCGGTTTGGTTTTGAAAGCCCAGAAAATGCACCTTAGTATTCACCATGGCTTGGGCCTGATGGATGAGTTGGGGTTCCAACTCACCACTACCCAGAAATAGCACCACTACTTTAGCCTGGGTGGCTGGGGGTAAACGTTGAATGGCCGCTAGGATCAGATCCACACCCTTTCTATAGCTTAATTTGCCAGAAAATATCAACACCACCTGGCCATCTGCAATGTTCAGGTCTCGACGCACCTGCTGCCTGAGCACCTGGCGACTAGCACCATCTAGTTGAAAAGCCTGGGTATCTACGCAATAGGGAGAAAAAACCATTCTTGACTCTGGCAAACCAAAGCGTTGAAAGTGGAGTTTTGAGTTTTTACCAATGTAGAGAACCTGCCTGCAACGCCTGTAAAGGCGAGCTAACCCCATATCCCGAACCAGGGTTCTGAGAAAGTGCCGTTGAATAGCGGTATCGGTGGTTTCGGCCCGAAATAAAACCGGTAAGCCCAGGCGCCAGGCCTGGTAAAAGGCAGCGCGGTAGAGGCGATGATTATAGCCGGTAATCAAGACGGCCTGGGGGTTGATTTCCTGTAGGTTTTTCGCCAATCCCTGGCTTGAAACCGCAAAAAAGCTTTGGGCCCCTCCGTGGTTAACCTGAGTGAGAAATCTAGAGGAGTAACCCGATAACAGGTCCACATCCCAGGAAAAGCTCTGACCAAACTCCTGGTCTTGATAACCCGTCACACTAAAGTCAGAACCATAGATCACCGTTAGGGGCACCTGTAGTTGATTGGCCAGGGCTCGATAGACGGGCGCCCGATATTGGATGGGGTGGGTTTCTACAACGGCTAACATAGGTATGGCTAGGGGATGAAATGTAGAACTAAGCCCGGGTTTAGCTTGACTTGACCGAGTCTGACCCCACAGAGGTTAAGGGGATACCGCTGGTTGGTATGTTGTCCTGCAACAGTGGTGGAAAAATCTGACTCTTGACTACGGAGAACTGGGCTTCATAGTTCCAGTCGGCGAGAATCCGCTGTCGACCCTGCTCCCCCATGGCTCTCATCTCCGTGGGATGGGTCAGGTACCAGCCAATCGCCGCCGCAATACTTTCAGGATCTTCAGGGTTACAGGCCAGGGCATACCCTGGCTCAACATACATGGCTTGCCAGTCGGGCAGATCGGCAACCACCAGGGGCAAGCCACAGGCTAGATAGTCAAAGGGTTTATTAGAAGCCCCGATCATAGAGGTCATATTAAGGTCATCACTGATCAGGGGCATCAGGGCCAGACCAATATGACTCTTACCACACCACTTGAGTAGCTCCTGTCGTGGCATGGCCTCCATTATTTCTAACCGTTTAAGTAGCCCCAACTCTGTAGCACGGGCGAGAATTTGAGCGATATATCCCCTATGGCCGCTGGTCTCATAACCAATTACCCGGAGTTTGACAGACCTGGGCAACAAGCAAAGACTATCTAGAACAGCTAGCGGCAAGCGGTCAGGCACGATGGAGCCATGATAGAGCAGCCAAAGATCTTGATGCTCAAAAAGATCGGGCTGTGGGTCAGACACCTCCTCCAGGGCAGGACAATTCCAAACGCAAAAAGGCGCATGGGTATCTGGGTTCTGCATACAAAACTGACTTAGCCTGGCCTGATTTGGTAGGATACAGGCCACAGATCGCTGGGCCAACCTAGCCCTGGCCTTTAGACATAGGTTTGTAAAGAAACTACCTGTGGTAGCACCGTGGAAAGAGTCGTGTTCATGATAAATAACCCTAACCCCAGGAAGCAGGCTCAACCCATAGGCGATCGGGCAGGTTAATAAATCCGAGGCGTAGATCCATTGGGGACGCCACCGTAATACCCACAGCCATGCCCACAGGGCATATTGTAAATAATGGATTTTTTGTCGCCAACCGGGTAAACAGGCAGGTATTTTATATACCCTAATATTGGCATGGAGGGGAAATGAAAGCCTCTCTGCGTCATCTATATCGACTCCGAGGAAGACAGATTCACAACCCGTTCGAGCTAAGATACGAGAACCATGCTGCAGGGGAGGGTAGGCTGTCGGATTAGTATATTGAATGTATAGGATACGATTTTTATAAAACATTTCCGAGATTCATAGTTTTTTTCTATATCCTTCAAATCCCATATCATTATCTTTTTAAGCAATAGTGGTGTTACCCAATACAAGTCTAGCCATCCTATTTCCTCGAAAGTAACTGGCTGTATATTGAGGTCACCTGGGCCACAACCATTGCCATTGTCCCTGGCTGCCGTACTGACAGTTTCAACTGACCTAAGGCTTGTCGATCGTCACAAAGCCCCTTGAACACCCCTGTCCAGGCTGAACCCGAGTCCGCCTCCACTAATAAACCGTCCACCCCATCACTGACCAACTCTGCAATGCCCCCCAACCTGGAGCCCAGCACCGGTACCCCGGCGGCAAAGGCCTCTAGCACCACCATCGGCCCGGTCTCTAAACCCTGGGAGGGCACCACCAACAGGTCGTAGGCCCCCAGGGTTGTCACCACCTGATCGGCGGGGATGGGGGCTTTAAGCACTACCCGGGGGTCGGCCCTGATCAGAGCTTGTAGCTTCTGCTGATAGGCATCTTGCCCATCCCCCTGGAGCACGCCGTAGACATCTAGGGTGACCTTCAACTCAGGATCGGCCCCAATGGCGGCGATTAGTACATCTAGCCCCTTAGTGGGGTCCAAACGGCCCAGGAAAACTAACCGGAGGGAGCGGTCAGGGGTCTCAACCAAGGCTGGGGTAGTCGCCCGGGCCGGTGGCTCATGGCAGAGCCCCTGGCGGATCAGGGTAATTTTGGCTTCGGGCACCCGGTTCAAGATCAACACCCTTTTCACCCAGTCACAGACCGCAATCACGTGATCGACTTCGGCCATAAACTCTTGAAAAACCTCAGACCGGCACTGCACCATGGCCCGCATTTGTAGGGCGGTCCACAGTTTGCCCTTGAGGGGGGTGTGGGCCAGGGGTTGGGTCAAGGGGGAAGGTAATTGGGCCAGGGCCTTAGCCAAACCCTTGGGCGCCCCCTGGGCCTGTAGGGTGCAGGCGGTGCAGGTGGCCACATCGATCGCCCCATCGCAGATTTCCTCCCCCCAGCGCAGCAGGGTGCCCCGGGTGCAACTGACCGTGGGGGTGTGGTAGGTAAACACCACCGGTAGGCCCCGAGCTTTGGCGGCCCGCACCAACCGCAGGGATACTCCCCGGGTAAAGGCATGGAGGTGGACCAGGTTGGGTTGCTCCGCATCCAGTAGCTTAGCGAACTCAAGGGCTCCCTGGCGATCGCCAGGACCATATAAATCCGCTAGATGGCGAATCTCGGGGCTGATGGCAAAGCGACGGACAGGCAGGTGATTATAGGAATAGGATTGGTTTTCGGTGGCGGGGGCCGCGATCACACTCAAGACACCCTGTTGGGTGAGGTGTCGGCCCAGGGCTTCTACGTAAACCTCCGTACCCCCCATGGGATCGGGGTGAAAACAGAAGGGTACATGAATAATTTTCACTGGAACAGTTAATAGGAAGAAAATTTACTGAGTAAAGAATGGAAACGCCTGGTCCCACCTGATTCGGTACGACTCAAAGGCCCCCCAAGGGTATATCCCAGTTTTGCATCCTCACCCTAAGTCCCTCTCCCAGGGCGGGAGAGGGACTTTGAATCCGGTTCCCCTTCTCCCTTTTTGGGAGAAGGGGTTAGGGGATGAGGGCAAACTTACAAAATTGGGATGCTTTCCCCGCTCAACCTTGCCCGAATTGCAAAACCTGTGCCGCTGTCAACTGCAAGTCTGGAAATGTGGCAGATACAATCCTCTGGTTTCCCTGGAACACCTGATCGTCGTAGGCACCCTCATTCCAGGTGCAAATAGTAACGGTCAACTGAGTCGGGTCCACGATCCCATATTCAGCAATATCCAGGACTGCGTATTCCGTCCGTTTGGTGCGGTAGTCTGTAGTGACGGTGGAGGGACTGACCACTTCAACCACCAGCAACGGAGGAGGCTCATGGGCCCGAATCACCGATTCTCGGTCTTCCATGGCATCCCATTGCTCGATTGGCATAACCGTAATGTCAGGAATGCGGCAAGTATCCCGACGGTTACCCCAGGGAGATTGAATTCCAACCGTAAAGCGCTGGGATGTCCAGGGCTGAGCAGTGCGGTGAATTTCGTCATTCAGGCGATCATCGAGGAACTGGGTAATTTTGCCATGCTTACCTGTTCCCAAGCCCACGGGCTTGAGTTCTCCTTGAACGAGTTCATAGCAGGTATCGGTTCCATCGTGATGGGCAAGGAATTCATCAAGGGTGATCCGTTGCGTGGTGGTGGTCATGGGAATGGTTGGGGACGGCTGCAGAGTTGCATTGTAAGCAATCTAGTCAGGCTAGATTGCTTACAATAGTTGGCAGACAGGGATATGGGTCCAGTCATTGAAGCGTTTGTCGTAGGTTTGGCCCCAGTAGGGTTGAATTCGTTGACCTTGACGAATGTCCATCCCGCTTTTGACAATTTCTTCACTATGGTAATAGGCGCATTATTAAGTACTCTACAAATCACCTGTTTAAAGATCAGTGCTTGTGGCTATTTTAGTTATAGATATCACGTTAGTTTAAGATAACTAAGCTATTAAGAATTTAGCCTTCTAAGCTGATTTCCTTTTTAGCAAGGATTTAGAGACCATTATTGACAATTTAGATTTTCACTAACTTAGTCAGATCATAATAAAATGCTTAATAATAAAAAGGAAAATCAATACTAAACGTAAGGTTGTAGACTTGATAATTTACCTTTGCAAACCCTGTATAGTAAGGAGATTTCCTCTCCCCTAGGGTAGCCCAACCAGCGGGACAAGAATCTTAGTAGCCTTGGACCCTCTGGCAAATATTGTGGGTCTAACCTATGGATTTTATTCAGTATTTCATAGAAGAATCGGCGATCGCACTCGAAGAAAAACCGAGCTGACTGACCATATACCTTAAGTAAGGCCCGTTTTCGATCAGAAGTAATTCCACCATGGCTGTGCCAAAATTCTTCTATCTGACAGGCATTTTGGAAACAATCCTTGACAAAGGCCTGCTGATTTTTGCGGGATAAACTTTGGGAGCTATGGACACGGTAGTAAGCACTGACTCCAGGTACATAGGTAAAGCGGCCACCCAGCAAAGTCGCATCTAATAGAAAACGGGCATCTTGAATAATGGGCAACGACTCATTCCAACAGCCAATTTTTTCAACAATGCGGCGACTGTAGAGGAGTGCTGCGGGTGGGCACCAGAAATCTGTAAATAGGGCGATTTCCGGGTCTGGGTGGACCGCCTCTATAGGTCGATCCGTAACGTCTGTGGGGGTAAACCGACCATTTCTACTCTGCTCTAGCTTTTGCCAGCCGCAGTAGGCCACATCTCCATTCGTAGATAGTAAGGCAGCCACTCTGGCGGCCAAGGCCTCTGGTGCTAGGAGATCATCCGCATCCAGGTATTGAATAAACTCTCCCCGAGCCAGGGATGTGCCCAGGTTCCTGGCCGCACTGGCACCTCGATTAGGGGTAAAAACAGCCCTTACCTGGGTACCGTAGGATTGAATAATCGATGCCGTGCCATCGGTAGAGCCGTCATCCACCAGAATAATTTCATAACTAGAATAGGTTTGGGATAGAACACTTTCAATTGTTTCCCTGAGAAATAGGTCAGCGTTGTAGCAGGGAATAACTACGGAAACCAATGTCATAGGGTATAAACTCTGTTTTTAGAGCGACAAACCTGACCGTGCTGAGGCTCAGCCAATTGAAAGCACTACGTACGAGTCGAATAAATCGGACTGATTATCGAGAAACTCTCAGATTCATAAACGCTCTCCTGCAGAATTGATAGAATAAGGAAGAGATTTAATTATAAGGTCTGGCTTATCAACGACTACAGAAAAAGAAGGAATGTCCCTAGTTATAACAGCAGAAGCTCCAATAATAGAACCTCTACCTATTCGGACACCTTTTAATATCAACGCATTACAACCAATCCATACATCATCTTCGATGACAATAGGTGATGCCTTTAAGTCAAAATTATGATTGACAGAAGAGATTTGAGGTAATCTATCGTTTATTTCAATTCTACGGTCTTGCCAAGAGGTACTATGAGTATTTGAATCATAAATATTAACTCCGTGAGATATCAAAACATAATTTCCAACTTTAATATTTGCAGCAGACCATATTCTTGAACCTTCACCGACAAAACATCTTTCACCTATAGAGATACTTCCTCCCATAGGAAAAGTCATAAGATGACCAAAAATTGCAGAATAAGGACCTATAACAATATCCTCCTTAATCTTCCTGGAGTTATGAATAATTGAACTTTCTCCAAGATTACAGCTTGGATGAATTGAGTTCAAATAACTTAAAGTTTTATGGTTTTGTCTTTTTCTTTCAAGGTAGGCCATATTATCAAGACGAATCATTAATCTTCCCATCGAAGATTCTAATTTATTAGATAGAATTTTGCCTAACATGCCTTAAACTGTTGACAATAAGATTTTTGTTCAAAAATTGCAAACCGTTCAATTCTTTTTTGCAAAAGGTGTTCGTTTTGGAAGGCAAGCGCATAGTCAGATATATTTCGAGTATCAATTTAAATCAGAACACATTGATAGGTAATAATTCAACAGAAATAGGTGAAAGATAGCTGATCAAGATCCTGACCTTTGAGCTCTACTGGAATGAAACCTTCGCCTTATGCTGTTATCAATCTGCAGAGTCTAGGCTGTGGTAGTATCCATTGTGATACAACCAATCACGGGTTCGGGCCTGTGCGCCTGCAAGGTCATACTTTGGTGTCCACTTCAGGACTTGAGCAGCCTTGGCGCTGCTAAACACCACCTGGGCTGGTCCGTACAATTCCCCTAGCCATTCTGGAGGATACTGTTTTGGCTCGGGCCCCTGATCACTGACCTGGGGTGAACCCGTAGAGATGCGTCCCGACTGTCTACCCAAATCTAACACCAGGCGCACCAGGGCACTGCGCTTGGCCACATCCCGCACTTCTCGGCAGCCTAGAATAGCCAATAACAGATCCTGCAGGCGAAAAGGTCCACCGGACCGAGGCAGAGCCGCCAGGGCCCGAGGGCTATAGCTTGGCACATCTACCCCGAGGGGAGCGATCAGAGGTTCTAGCATATGGCGCCAGGTGGCATAACCATCATTGATGATAAACCGCTCTCCATGGGCCTCAGGAATTGTCGCTGCCGCCAACATGGCATCCACCAGATTCTCCACGTAGGTATAGTTGCCATAACCCTGGCCCTCATCAATCCAGCAAAAACCCCCTTCCCGAGCCAGGTTCACCGGCATGGTGGTGTAGGCTCCGCCCCGAGGACCATAGACACAGGTAGGGTTGAGTACTACGATGCGGGTTTTCCCAGAGTTTTTAGCCCGATCAAGCAACCATTTTTCCATGGCTGCCTTAGTTTGTCCGTACTCCCCACCGTAGGGTCGGTAGGGGAAGCTTTCGTCCACCGGTTTGTCAGTCTCAGGGAAACCAAACACATACATCGTACTCAGAACCACCACCACCTCCACCCCTTCAGCGATGGCAGCCTCGATCAAGTTACGGGTGCCCTTGACCGTGATCTCTGAACCAGTCCCAGCTTCCTTACCATAGGCCAGGTGATAAACCACTTGAGCACCGGCTACCAAACGTTGAGTTTGTTCTGGGTCAAGCAGATCGGTGGGACAGAGCTCAACCGGGTAACGACATAGGTTGGCACAGGAGGCCGGGCTGCGTACCGCTGTCCGAATTGGTAGGGTCGATAACCCATGCAGTCGATCTAGCAGATGGCCGCCTATAAAGCCAGAAGCCCCCGTCACTACAATTTTCCTAGGGGGGGTAGTAGCCAGGTCAGGCTGAGGCAATCGGGGAGACCCCGAAGATCGCTCCCCATAGGCCCACTCAATCAGACCCGTCACCCGTTCCGCCTCGGCGATATCCGCAATCGGCCGTGACTCACCCCCTACAACGGCTTCGAAGTCCGCCAGCATCTGGGTAAAGCTACCACTAAAGTTGCGGGGCCAGGTGGGGTCTACAAAGGGATGATTAATACTGACCCGTCGGGTTGGTTGACCAAGGGGCGTCAAGAAGATAGCATCTTCACAGGCTTTGTTAACCCGAATCTGACCCCGTTCCCCCTCAATAACCAAATAGGCGGATGCCCCGTCTAGCCGGGACAACTGCATGCTGATGCGGATATCACCGGCAGACAGTTGGTACTTCAAGCTCGATTCCACACCGCCTTGGGCGTCATCCCAGTAGCTAAGGGGAGTCAAGGGCCCCAATAAATAATCTAAATAATCGAGGTAATGAACCCCCATATCTGCCAAAATACCGCCACTTTCCTGGGCAAAGAAAGAGAAGGTCTTGGGTCGCCAGAGAAATTGACCACAGTCCTGAATATCGATAGTTTTGATAACCCCCAGTTCACCGGACTGAACTATCTGCTTCACTAAGAGCAAGGTTGGCAGATAACGGCGGGACATCGCCACCCGCATCGCCATACCGGTCTGCTGACTGAGATCCCGCAGTAGACTACACTCAGCCGCCTTCAGGGAAACGGGTTTTTCACAGAGGACATGATGGCCAGCCTCCAGGGCAAGGCGGCTAGCCTCAACGTGGAGGGCATTGGGCAGGGTAACTACCACCCGCCCTGGGGTATCTCCCCTGGTGGCATTGGCTTGACGTAGGGCTGAATAATGGTCGGCACAAAGGTAGGTAACCTCTGGAAAAGCCTGGCGCAGACTGATCAGGGACTGTTCCGTTAGGTCTGCCACCTTAGTGTTACTAAGCAGTCCCAGCCGACGTAAGGCCGGCAGATAAAATTCTTCGGTGACCCGACCACCGCCCAGGATCAGATAGCTAGGCCGATATAAATACAGAGGATTATCGAGCATACTTTTATACCTTCTTTAGAATAATTAACAACTGATCAGTAGCGTCAATCAACCAAGGCATAGACATCTGTCTGGGAATAGGTCTTAGCGCAGGCATTTCAAAAAGTCTTTCTACCCCTGGGTAATGCCTATTCCTGCGATAAACTATATACAATATCTTGATTAATAAGGTTTTTAAGAAACGATATAGACTAGAGCCGTTACCCGCACTGAAATACTCATAGTGAGTAATTTCTAAAGGCAGTTTATTTGTTATCCAATTAAACCATTTCAAGCCATAAAATGTGCAATGCATGGAAATATTTGCATACCAATAGTCTTGACGAAAAAGCTGAAAGAATAATGTTTCTGTAGCGCCTGTAGCCAGAATTAAAATTCCTCCCTTCTTTAACCCATGGCAACAATTAGTCAATATTTCCAAAGGAAATTGACTATGTTCTAATACATCAAGCATGACTATGGCGTCAAAGCTTTCTGGAGATAGGTTAACATTCTGTATACTATTCCCTAGAATAGTGATGCCTCTCTGTCTAGCTACAGATTGAGCATGCTGAGAAGGCTCGATGCCAAACTTTCGATAGTCATCTGGCATAAATCCTAGAAAGTCACCCATATAGCAACCTATATCTAAGACGTCTTTGCCAGTAGTCTCTACAGCAATAATTTCCCTAATCGTCCCCCAGTAGGGTTTATCAATAGGCTCTACCCAAATAGGGTCACTAATCTTAGCATATAAATCTTCAATCACATCAGACGGTGGATAGGGGTTGCGAAACCATAGCGAACAGTTAGGGCAGAAATAGAGTGCCCCTGCCTGCAAGTATGATTCCACGCTTTCCTGTTTCCATTCCTGTTGAAGATAATTGGCATTGAAAGGGAGAAAATCTTTATATTTGGCTACATTGCTCTGGCATGCACAGCATTTCGTCGACATAGGTAATGATCGGTAGTTTTATAGCTTTTACCAGTACGCTTAGGATACCGTTGATCGTTAGTTTCCATTTGTCATAACTGACGAGTTCTGTGTTACGACAAATAAAAAAGCTAAAGTTGGGTAGGCATTCTGGCTCACCTCTGCCTGCTCGTAGTTGGCCACAGCTATATGGATAGATGGTCTATGGAATTGGGTGCATCCCTATTTTGCAGCCCTCACCCTAAATCCCTCTCCCGCTCTGGGAGAGGGACTTCGAACCCGGTTCCCTTTCTCCCTTTTTGGGAGAAGGGATTAGGGGATGAGGGCAAACTTACAAAAGTGGAATGCTCTCTATGGAATTAGACGGTTAAATTTAGAGAATTTATTATTGTTCTCGGAAAAAATAATTCCATTGGGAATTTTATGTAATACTCTATAACCCTTTTCCTTCAGAAAGCTAACACATGGATTGTCAAATATTTCATCTACAAAGCAGGTAAAGTCTTCAATCAAGATAATTCGAGGTCGATAGCGATCCCAATCATTTGACTGTAAAACTACCAATTCAAACCCCTCCACATCAATTAATAGAAGATCTATTTCCCCTTGCTGCGGCAAGCTTTCATCAAAGACCATCGATAACGGTTTAGTATTAACGGTTATTTTGGTTACATCTTGACTAAGGAGGTTCTGTTGAAAGCTGGAATCAAAACTGTTAAACAGAGTGTTGTTTTTAGAAACATAGAAGTCCATGCTACCCAATTGGCTCGTAATTCCTATTTCCAGATTGATATCATCAGGCCTGGCCTTCTTAAATAGATCGATAACACCTGGCATCGCATCTATGTTGATGCCACGCCAACCATACTTGTG
>Ga0208465_1000263_pt1 | contig 15989 bp, 13 predicted proteins | sample LakMenEpi31Aug10_FD_150749 | JGI IMG/M metagenome (GOLD analysis project Ga0208465, IMG submission 150749) | Freshwater microbial communities from Lake Mendota, WI - 31AUG2010 deep hole epilimnion (SPAdes) | ecosystem: Environmental > Aquatic > Freshwater > Lake > Epilimnion/Euphotic zone ...
GGCCTACGCCTATGCCCATGCCGATCTATTGGCCTATCCCTCCTGGTATGAAGGCTTTGGCCTGCCGGTATTGGAGGCCATGACCCTGGGCTGCCCGGTGGTGACCGCCCATAGTTCCTCCCTGCCGGAGGTGGCGGGGCAGGCCGCCATCCTGGTGGACCCGGCCAGCCCAGAGGAGCTGGCAACAGCCTGCTGGCGGGTGATGAGCGAGCCTACCCTGCGTCAGTCCCTGATTACCCAGGGCTACGCCCAGGCGGCCCAGTTCTCCTGGCGACGCACCGCCCAGGCCACCCTAGCCGCCTACCGATCCTTGCTTTAGGGTAGAATCCGAGGGTTGTCTGCCCCGCTTCCATGCCCCAGGCTGACCTGTTGATTAACCTGGCCTTTGTGCCCCGCCAACCCACCGGGTTAGCGGTCTACGCCCTAAATATTCTGCCCCATCTAGGTTTTACCACCCAGACCGTCCTCGCCCCCCGCCCCCTGGGCGACCAGGAATGGCAACCCTCCCCCAGCAAGGCCACCAGCGACTCAGGCACCTGGGGCCATGGTCGCCGCTTGTGGTGGACCCAAACTCGCCTGCCCCACCTCTATCGACAATTGCGTAGCCAGTTGCTATTCTCCCCCATCCCAGAGGCCCCCCTCTGGTCTCGATGCCGAACCGTGGTGACGGTGCACGATTTGATTCCGCTGCGGTTTAGCTCCCAAATGTCTCCGGCTCTGGTAGCCTATTGCCGCTACTATCTACCGCGAGTTATGGACCAGGCCAACCATGTGATTTGCAATTCCCTTGCCACCCAGCGGGATATCTATGAGTTTTTTGGTCCCTCAACTACCCCCCAAACCGTCACTCCCCTGGCCTATGACGATCGCCACTACCGGTGGCTAGACCTACCGCGCCAGCCCTACCTGATCTACCTGGGGCGCCATGACCCCTACAAAAACCTGGCCCGGTTGATCCAGGCCTTTGCCCAGTTGCCCGCTGGGGCCGCTGACCTGGAGCTATGGATTGGTGGGGCTGGTGATCGCCGGTTTACCCCCGCCCTGCAAGCCCAGGTGCAGGAGCTAGGGCTGGAGTCACGGGTACGGTTTCTGGGCTACGTCCCCGAGGCGGATGTGCCCCGGTTACTCAACCAGGCGATCGCCCTGGTGTTTCCCAGCCTGTGGGAGGGCTTTGGTCTACCGGTGTTGGAGGCCATGGCCTGCGGTACCCCGGTGATCACCTCCAACCTGGCCGCCCTGCCCGAGGTGGCAGGGGATGCCGCCCTGCTGATTGACCCCTACCAAGTGGGGGAACTGGCGGCGGCAATGGCAGCAGTATGGCAGGATAGCCAACTGTGGCAGCAGCTACACCGGGCCGGGCTGCAGCGGGCCCAAGGGTTTAGCTGGGCCAAAACCGGGTCGGCTACGGCGGCGGTTTTACAGGCTTATCTATAGCCTTAGCCTGGCGGAGATGAACTAGCCTGACTTTTTAGCGAAGTTTGGCAGCTTTCCCCAGGGCCATCCCCCAGACATTCAAGGCCAGTCACCTGGCCATAGCCTGGTACTTTTATTAAAATAAGTGCCAAAATCTTTAATAGCCGGAACTCTTATTTAAAGGTTTTGAATAACGATGCAGCGTAACTCCGGTAGCTATGTCGAGGGGGTGGCAGGCGGTGAGGTAGTTCAGGCATTTGTGCCCCTACCCTTACCCCCCATTCCTCCCTTGGACCTTCAGGGTGGACGACAGCAGTTGCTAGAGAAGGCAACTGTGGCCCTGGGGCGTTTGGATAGTGTCTGTACGCTACTCCCCAATCCCCAGCTTTTTTTATACTCCTACGTGCGACGGGAAGCGGTCCTATCTTCCCAAATTGAAGGAACCCAGTCATCCCTTAATGATCTATTACTATTTGAGTTGGATGAGGCTCCGGGGGTACCCTTTGGTGATGTTCAGGAGGTCAGTAATTACCTGGCGGCTCTAGATCATGGGATAAGCAGGCTACAGTCAGGATTTCCACTGTGCAATCGACTTTTGCTGGAAATGCATGAAAAGTTGATGGCAAGGGGCCGGGGAAGCGGCAAGTTGCCTGGGGAATTTCGCAAAACCCAAAACTGGATTGGGGGAACTCGTCCTAGCAATGCCAGTTTTGTGCCGCCACCGCCACTATATATCAACGATTGTATGACCGCTTTAGAACGGTTCTTTCACAGAGGAGAGGACGGTCTCCCCACCCTATTGCGAGCCGCCCTAGCTCATGTCCAGTTTGAGACCATTCACCCTTTTTTGGATGGCAATGGTCGCCTGGGTCGCCTATTGATTGTGGTGATGCTTCACCATGGTGAGCTATTGAGCCAGCCGTTGCTTTATCTCAGCCTTTACTTCAAGCAACACCGGTTGGTTTATTACCATTTATTGGACCGGGTGCGAACAGAGGGGGATTGGGAAGCCTGGGTAGATTTTTTCCTGGAGGGTGTTTATCAAACGGCCTCAGAGGCAGTACGCATGGTGCAGCGACTGACGGTGCTGTTTAATGAGGACATTAATCGCCTGCCCCAGCAGATTAAGGGGTCCACGGTGCGGAGTGCGGCCGAGGTGCTGGGGGTTTTGCGGGAACGCCCTTTGTGCAATCTTAAGGAGATGGCTAAACGCACTGGGTTGAGTGTGCCAACGGTGTCAAATGCGGTGCAAAGTCTCATCCATGAAGGCATGGTTCAAGAGCTAACGGGACAGCGCCGTAATCGGGTATTTGCCTATAGGGCTTATCTAGATGTTCTGAATGAAGAAAACCTACCTTAGAGGTTCATACGGCATTCTAGCGGCGGTGGATTGGCCCCCCGCGGTCAAGGTCCAGGCGATCACCAGCCCCCCCTGGGGACTGCGCCTCACCAGCCCCAGGTCGAGGACAAAGCGGCGATCGTCCTCGGGGGTGTCGGGCAACTCCTCCCCCGCCAGGATCGGTTGGATGATGGCCCGCACCCGCTCCGCCCGCAGCCGCTCCGCCAGGCTATCCAGGTGGGTGTCCTGGCGATCAATCAGAATGTCCTTGGCCCGGTCCAGCAGTTGGGGGGTAATTGGGGTGGCCGGGTCCGGGGCCAGCACTTCGGAGGAGTCTCTACCCGGAATAGCGCCTGAGGGCAGGGGAAAGGATTTCGACTGGTTAACTCTGCCCGTTGAGGAAGGAAGCCGCCTTGCGGCTAACGACCGCCAGTTAATCTACCACTACTGAAAAAATAATACCCACGCTGGCCAGGGGCAAGCCATAATACCCCTAAGCTGATCAGAATGAGGCCAAAGCTAAATATGTCGTAGAGGGCTTCTACGCTTAGGTCGGTTAAACTGAAAAAACTGTAGATTTTTTGTGTTAACCCCACCAAGGGTAGACCTAAATTAGCTGTTAGTAAAATAAACTGTACCCATCTGACCTGCCTTCCCTAGGCGCAGTCTAAGACGACGCCAGCTTGTTTAGGCCGCCCACGAGATGCGTAATGAGACTTAATTTGTTTAGGCTGCCTTGGTTTTAGCTGGTTGAGCCAGTCCAGAACGGTAGAGGAAACGCCAAACTAAGGTGTACCCCCTAACTAGACGCACTGGTATAAAACCGCAGGGCAAACCGCCAAAACCGATTTGCCACCCCCAGCAACACCAGGGCCAGCAGGGCGGAGGCCAGTAACCAGCCCCAGGAGCTCTGCTGCAGCATGGTTTGGGCCGGTACGGTGGTGAGGAAAGCCACGGGGATGACAAAGGTGAAAAACAGGCGGTAGGCCATGGGGTAGGCGGTGATCGGGAAGCGGCCCGCCTCCAGCAGGCTACGCAGCACCTCGGTGACATTGTAGATTTTGACAAACCAGATGCTGGTGGCCCCCAGCATAAACCACAGACTGTAGAGGGTGAGGGCCCCCAACAGTAAGGGGGGCAGGGCCAGCAGGTAGGCCGACCAACCCAGGCTCAGTTGCTGACCGGCGTAGGCCAGCAGGGTCAGGCCAAAGATCAGGTCCGGCAGCCCCCAGGGGGAAACCGCCCGGGTGGACAGCCAAAACTGGGAGCTAATCGGCTTCAGCAGCACAAAATCCAGGGTGCCCTGCTGCACCTGGGTGACAATGCGGCTCAGGTTGGGGCTCAGCAGGGTGGCGGCAAAGCCCTGCAGCAGGGTAAAGAAGCCCAACACCAACAGGGCTTGGGCCCAGCTCCAACCCGGGAACTGGTAGCCGGTGCGGTAAAACAAAAATAGGCCAAACAGGCTGCCCGCCAACCCCCCCAGGCTGGTTAGGGTGGCCAGCAGGAAATTGAGCCGGTATTCCAGCTCGGCGGCGATCGCCGTGCTCCAAAACAACCCCAACACCCGCAGATAGCGCCCCATCAGGCCCCCATGCCAGAATACTGACGCAGACCCCGCCGCCATAGCCAGCGGTTGATCACCAAAAAAACCAGCCCCCACAGCCCCATGGCGGCAAACCCCTGGGCCACCCGGTCAGGGCGATTCACCAGTAAACTGGCGGGGAAATAGAGCAGGTAGGGAAAGGGGGTCCAGCGCACCACTGCCTGCACCGCCTCGGGAAACAGGGCCAGGGGGGCCACCATCCCCGATAGAAAGGTGTAAAGCAAAAACCAGAACTGCTCCAGGGCGTTGGCCCGCTCCGTCCAAAAGGAGGCCAGGGCAAAGGTGTACTGGATTAAAAACCGCAGGGCAAAGCTGAGGGCAATGGCCAGCCCCGCCAGCAGGCCATTCACCGGCGTCGGCAACCAGGCCGCCTGGGGGTAGAGCCCCAGGAACAGCACCACCAGCACCAGAATGAAGGGGAAGCGGGCAAAGCGCTCCGCCAGGTGGCTAAAGAAATGCCGCCACACCGGGTCGATGGGCTGCAGCAGGTAGGGGGAGAGCCGCCCCTCCACCAGCTCCCGCTCAAACTCCCACACCACCCACACCACCGTCAGTTGCCGCACCAGGAAGACCGCTAAAAAGTACTGCACCAGTTCCCGGGGGGTGAGGCTAAACTGACCGCCCTGGGCCGCCTCCGCCCACACCCCCATGAAAATCAGCGGGAAGGTGCCCGACAGTACCCAAAACAGGAGTTCCGCCCGGTATTCCACCATGTAGGCGTAATAGACCGACAGCATCACCCGGACAACTTTCCAGGCCTGGCCATAGGGTTTTAATCGGGGGTGCATGGATAGGGGGCTCCAGGGGTGGGCGAGTTATTCCATTGTCCAGGATTATTCCGCCATTAAACCAAATCCCGTTGAGACTCAAACTGCGCCATTTGGCCCCTTGGCCCCCAACTCCCGTAGCGGCCCCGAGGGCATCCTTTGGAGGACTTGGCGCCCTAATAGATGCTCGACACCGCTAACTCCCCCCAGTATGGGGGGCCGGGGGGCCAATGGGGTATTTGGATGGTTACACGGACCTGTCGTGAACCGTCAGAACGACGCCAAACCCCTGACTCCTGACCGCTGGCCCCTGAATTTCTGAGCGATCAGCCCGTCCCGACTTAAGTAGATACCCCTGTTGACCGTGGCACAATGGATTAGCTCGGACGAGGAGAGCCCCGATCATGGCCCAATCCCACCTATCTGCGCCGGTGACGACGGACTGCCGTTTTGGCCAGCTACAGCGGCAACTGGTCGATCGCTGGCGCTCCACCGATGAGTTTGACACCGAGGAGCGGCATATTTTAGTGGTGCCCTCCCTCAGCCTCGATCAGGAGGAGCTGCAAAAGGTGGAGGGGGTGACCCACTACGAGGAGCGGCTGTTGTTTAGCCTGATCCGGCTGCGTAACCCCAACACCCGGCTGGTTTATGTCACCTCCCAACCCCTCCACCCCAGCATTGTGGACTACTACCTGGAGCTGCTGCCGGGGATTCCCAGCTCCCACGCCCGCGATCGCCTCACCCTGCTGGCCACCTACGACGGCTCCACCAAACCCCTCAGCCAAAAAATCCTGGAACGGCCCCGGCTGTTGGCCCGCCTCCGCCGCCTGCTGGACCCGCAGCGGGGCTACATGACCTGCTACAACGCCACCCCCCTGGAGCGGCAGATCTCCCTTTGTCTTGACCTGCCCCTGCTGGCGGTGGACCCCGCCCTGCTCCACTGGGGCACCAAGAGCGGCAGCCGGGAGATTTTCCAGCGCTGTGGCATCCCCCACCCGCCGGGTACGGAGCTGACCTTCAGCGCCACCGACCTGGCTGGGGCGATCGCCGACCTGTGGGAACGGGAACCAGGCCTGGAACGGCTGGTGGTGAAACTCAACCAGGGGTTTTCCGGGGAGGGCAATGCCCTGCTGGACCTGCGCCCCTGGGCAGACATCGCCCCGGGGGTGACCAGCCCACGCCGCCGCCGGTCGGGGCTACTGCAGGCCCTGCCCCAGCTGCGCTTTCAATGCCAGAGCGAAACCTGGCCCCACTTCGCTGAGAAGATCGCTAGCCTGGGGGCGATCGCCGAGGTCTTTATCGAGGGTAGCCCGAAAACCTCCCCCAGCGTGCAGGGTCAGATTACCCCCCTGGGGCAGGTGGAGATCCTCTCCACCCACGATCAGGACCTGGGGGGCCCCGACGGTCAGATTTTCCTGGGTTGCACCTTCCCGGCCCAGCCCGCCTACCGGCTGGCCCTGCAGGCCATGGGCCAGCGGGTGGGGGAGGAGTTGGCCCGCCAGGGCGCCCTGGAGCGCTACGGGGTGGACTTTGTGGCGGTGGCCCGGCCGGGCCAGCCCGACTGGGACCTGCAGGCCATTGAAATTAACCTGCGCAAGGGCGGCACCACCCACCCCCTGATGGCCCTCAAGATGTTGACGGAGGGCCGCTTCAACCCCGGAGATGGGCTGTTTTACACCAAGCAAAACCAGGTGCGCTACTACCGCGCCTCCGACAACCTGCAACGGCCCCACTACCGGGGCCTGCTGCCCAGCGACCTGATCGATATCATCGTCAGCCGACGGTTGCACTTCAACTCCATCAGCGGCACCGGCGCCGCCTTCCACCTGATGGGCTGCCTGTCGGAGTACGGCAAGCTGGGGCTCACCTGCATTGGCACCAGCCCCCACCACGCCAACCAGATCTACGATGCCGTGGTGGCCGCCCTGGATGACTCCACCCTGGGGTCGGATAGGGAACCCAGCGCTCAGGGGTCAGAACTCAGCCGCCTGGCTAACCCCTAACCGCCCTATTCTGTATGGTGTATTCTGAGCGCTGATTTATCTATCCCCCGAGCGAGCACCATGGACCCCAGTCTGATCAAGTCTGTCCTGGAAGTGATTATTTTCATTCTGATGTTATCCCTGGGGGTTAACCAGTCCCTGGCTGACCTGGTGGCTTTTTGGCGGCACCAGGGGGCCCTACTGCGATCGCTGTTGGCGGTGGTGGTCCTGTTTCCCCTGGTGGTGTTTATCCTTCTAAAGCTGTTCCCGGTGCCCGGGGGGGTGGTGGCGGGGCTGGCGATTTTAGCGGCGGTGCCCGGTGCCCCGGTGACCTACAAGCGATCGGCCCTGGCCGGTGGTGACCCGGTCTATACCAGCAACTTGCACATGACCCTGGCCCTCCTGACCATCATCGTCACGCCGGTGATCCTATCGATCTTTTATGGTCAGTTTGATCTAGCGCTGGAGGGAAAGATCACCGTGCTGCAGATCGTCCGCCAGGTGGCGGCGGTGCAGTTCCTGCCGATCGGTATCGGGCTCCTGCTGCAACGGGTTGGCCCCCGGTTCGTGGAAAGGATTCGCAAACCCCTGGAGAAACTGGCCCATCTGGCTTTTATGGTGATGGCGGGCATCTTCCTCTTCCCCCTGATTTTGTGGAGTGTGGTGCAACTGGTGTGGCCCCTGGGTCCGGTGTCCATCGCCCTGTTTGCCACGGTAGCCATCCTTACCCTGGCCATCGGCTATGGTCTGGGGGGGCAGAGTCGGCTGCCCGCCGATCGCGCCCAACCCAGGTCGCAACGGGCCTCCCTGGCGATCGCCACCATTGCCCGCAACCTGGGGCTGGCCCTACTGTTGGCGGAGCTGAGCGGCGCCGGCAGCAGCATTGTGCCCACCATCTTGGGCTACGCCCTGGTGAGCCTGGCGATGGCGGTGCCCTTTTCCCTCTGGAGCAAGCGCCGGATTGCCTCGGCCACCTGAACAAAACCCTGGTAGCTCCGTAGGATCAGCCCATGCAACGAAAATCTGTATTTAGCGACGTTTACGCCCTGGATCACGCCACCCATCGGTACATGATTGAGATTGCCCTCGATCAGTACGAAGATATTTTCAATGAATGGGACCCAGCCCCCTTTAAGCGCCGGGAAATTGATGCCGATCTAGAACTCTATCTAGAGGGCAGTGCGGAGGAAATTCCATTCCGCTATCCGATTGAATTATTTTTCATGCTACCCCAGGGCAAACGCAATCCAGCCCTGGAGGAGGAGGCCCGAAAGGCAATCAAGCGGTTCTTTGGCTTTAAAATTCACTTCCTCAAACTAGAGTTGAGGGAAATTACCCTTCGCATCCTGAACTACCTGTTTTTCGGCTTCCTGCTGCTTTGGGTCGGCAACACCTACCCGGGCCATGATTCCACCCGGGATTGGGCGACCTTACTGGCGGAGGGCATCATCATTGGCGGCTGGGTTTTCCTCTGGGAGGCGGTGTCCCTGTTCTCCTTCACTAGCCTGGAAATGTACCAGCGCCACCGGGTCTATAGCCGACTACTGCAGGCGCCGATTTTCTTTCAAGAGTTAACTCACCAGGCCCGACAGCCCTGACCAGCCCCCGAACCAGTTTGGTGCAAAAGCACTGAAACCTAGATTCCATGGTTCATTTCAGTGAAAGTGTTGTAAATTCGAGGAATGTTAGTACTTTGAGTAGCGTGCTATGGCCTACTGGATTAAGGAAACCGATATTGCCATCTATTTGATGCAGGGGCGCTACTGGGTCTCGCGGATTAGCAAGTATCCCTCCCAGAAAAACCCCAAGGAACAGGTGGTGAATATCGGTAGTATCAAAGACTGGTTTAGCCGGCCTGATTATCCCACCGCCATGACTGTTTCCCTGGGTACCGGCGCCCCCGAGCCCGAACGTATGCCTGAGCCGCCCCCCAAACCCCCTGAGCCCCCCGCTCCCTCTGGTAAAACCAACGCCTCCGGCCTGGAGGTGATTAAGGGTTTTGAGGGCTGGAGCGCCAACGCCTACGCCGACCCCGCCACCGGTGGTGAACCCTGGACGATTGGCTACGGCCATACCTCTGCTGCCGGTGATCCGAAGGTTTACAAAGGTTTAACCATTACCAAAGCCGAGGGGGAGAATATCCTCAAGCGCGATTTGTTGGTCTATGAGAAGGCGGTTGATGCGGCGTTGACCCGCACCCCCACCAGTGACCAGTTTTCCGCCATGGTCTCCCTGACCTACAATATTGGGCCGACTAACTTTCAAACTTCTACGGTGCGAAAGGAACATAACAATGGCAACTTCGCCGCCGCCGCCAATGCCTTTCTCCTGTGGAACAAGGCCGGTAACCCCCCTAAGGAGATGGCGGGTTTGACTCGCCGTCGCAATGCGGAACGGGCCCTTTACCTGAGTCAGGACTACCGTCAGTACCTTTAAAGCTGGGCCAGCACCCTCCGGGCTCCAGCTACGTCGATGCAGAGACACTCACCTAGCCCCAGGATGTCCTGAATCCAGAGGTGTTGGTCTGGAGGTAGGGACTTGGCTGATTGAACGGCCTGCTGGAGCTGCTCAAACACCTGACGGTGCAGGTATTGATAATAGAGTTCCTGGGGTCGATCAAGGCAAAGACCCAGGCCCAGTTGATCAGCCAGTTTAATCAGGCGGCCCAGCCATTCAATGCCGCTGGTCAAGCCCTCTAGCCCCAATTCCTGAGGTTCGGAACTGTGCAGCAGTTGCCACAGCGATCGCCAGACCAGCCGTTCTAGCATTGGTCTGGCACTGGCCAGGCTGAGTCGGGCCTGGAAACAGCTGGCCTCCATGGCGATCGCATCCAACTCATTCAGACAATCCTCCCCCTGGCCCAGGGGGCTGGTGTCTGGGTCGCTGGTTTCCCGATCCAGCTTTCTCAGGACCTCCAGGGTGCGCTGGCTGAGGGTAATCTCCGCCGCCACCTGCAATTCCTGGGGGACGGCCCAGCCATCCCGATGGAAGGCCCGCAGCACCCCATAGTTATCGCGATACACCTGGGAATAGAGCTGATCTAAGCGCAGCAGGGTCTCCTGGCAGAGTAACTGCATCAGGGGTTGGCGCTCTTCGGCAAACACATCCTCCAGGCTGTAGCTCTGGGGGCCAAAGCCGCGGTTCATGGCTAGAATAATCTGGGCGGCGCTGGCGGCGGCTAGGCCGTCAAACAACTCCTGCTTGGTCTGGCTGTAGTCCAACCGGGAATGGAAACTGCGAATACAGCAGTGAAAATCCCACCCCCCCAGGTGTAGAACCGCAAAGGACAGGGTTAAGCTTTCCCGGGTGATGGTGGAGGTGATCTGGACCTGACCCACCGCCAGGGAGAGGGAGCCTAACCGCTGCCGGCGGTAGTCCTGCTGATCGATGGTGTAGCAGTAGACGGTTTGTTCGGGGCGGGGGTCTTTAAACAGGGAGGCCATGGCGTAGTGGGCCACCACCTGTTCCAGGGTGATTTTAGCGGGTTTCACCAGGGCCCGGTAGACCCCGGCCCCATCTTTAAACTCAGCAATGTTGCTGGGGGCCAGGGCCAGGCGGCGGATAAACTCCGGTTCTAGATCCAGCCCCGCCACTTCACCGGCCAGTTCCAGGGCCCGGGCGGCATAGCGGAGAATTTGGGTGCCCTCGGGACGGGACAACTCCTCAAAAAACCAGCCGCAACTGGTGTACATCAACAGGGCATGGCGCTGCATCTCCAGTAGTTGCAGGGCGGTCACCCGCTCTGTTGCAGATAGGGGATGGCGCTGGTGGGCGGCAAAGAAGCGATCCAGACTGGCGTCGCTGCGATCGCTAATCACCTCAATAAAGTCATGGCGGGCGGCCCAGGGATCGGTGAGGAGGGCGGTAGCCCCCTGATCAAACACCGTGGCCAGTTGGTCCCGTAGCCAGTCCAGGGCCTGGCGCAGGGGTTGGCGCCAGCGCTGATGCCACACCCCACCGCCACCGCAGCCACAGTCCGCCTGCCATCGATCCACCCCGTGGGAGCAACTCCAGGCGGTCACCGGTTTCAACTCCGCCTCCCAGGTGGGGGGGTGGTTGGCCAGGTAGTGGGCGTAGTTGGTGACAGTCCACCCCTGGCGGGGAAATTCCTCGGTGACGGCGTAGGCCAGGGTTTTCTCCGCCCCGCCCCGGTGGTGACCAAAGGTTTCGCCATCGGTGGCCACCGAAATCAGCTGGGCCGGACGATGGTCACCGTGCACCGCCTGACCGATGCGCCCTGTGAGATGGGCAGAGGCGCTGAGCACATCGTTAAACCCCATGTCCCGGGAGATGGGGCCATCGTAGAAAAATATATCAATGTAGCGATCGGGGTCAGGACTGCCGTCGGCCTGGGGCAAAAAGCAGCGGTAGGGCCGGGTGGGATCAATCTGACCACCCCCCACCTCCTGCCAGTCTAGCTCCTGTCCAGGGTTACCCAGGGGGCGACAGCGTTGCACCTGGGAGGGGGCCAACACAGTAAAGCGAATGCCCTCATCCACTAACACCGCCAGGGTGGGGTAGTCGATGGCGGTTTCCGCCAACCACATGCCCTCGGGGTCGCGGCCAAAACGCCGACGGAAGTCAGCAATTCCCCAGCGCACCTGGGTGATTTTGTCCCGCTGGTTGGCCAGGGGTAGGATGATGTGGTTGTAGACCTGGGCGATGGCGTTGCCGTGGCCCTGGAGGCGATCGCAGCTGCGGCGATCGGCCTCCACAATCCGCTGATAGGTTTCCAGGTCGTAGCGCTCCATCCAGCTCAGCAGGGTGGGGCCCAGGTTGAAACTGATGTATTCAAAGGTGTTGACGATTCTAACCACCTCACCCTGGTGATTGAGGATGCGGGCGTAGGCATTGGGTCGGTAACACTCATGGTGAATGCGCTCGTTCCAGTCGTGGAAGGGGGCGGCACTGGGCTGCCGTTCAATGGCGTCCAGGTAAGGGTTTTCCCGGGGTGGCTGGTAGAAGTGGCCATGGATACAAACTCCGACTCGACCCAGGGCAGCCGCCGTTGGAGAACTAGAGGTTGGGCTTGCCGATGGCATGGTCACCGCCACGGAGTTAGGTAAATCAACCATAGATAAAAAACAGTGAGATTTATAGGGAAAACTGAAGGATTGCTCCGTGTCTGCCATGACGGAAGTAAAAATTTGACATCCACCATACCCGCAGTTTCCCTAGATCCCGTAAATCTTAATCTATTATTTCAACATACCCACCATAAACCCCTTCTGTATGAGTCCAATTACCTATGCCGATCCAGAGAAACAGGGGTGATCGAGACACGGTACTCACAAAAGCTTCATAAACCCAGGCCTATCTTTAAAGCTTTCAACAAGGAAAAGTCAGGAAGTCTGTACCTGCGGAAAAAACTAAGTGATAGTACGTACGGGAATCCGCATTAATAAAAAATTCATGAAACGTCTACCAATGCACTACGAATATACTTAATTCGTAGTATTCGCATGGAGCACATCTACGGCAAGCTATAGCGGCCTCGGTTAAGGGGAGTAAGGCAGGGACCCTGGGGCATAGAGATAGATAGCTTTTGTAGCTATTTCAGGTTTGCACCATGGTAACCCGTGGGCTATTTTTCTCTGGCTTGCTAAATCATCATTTTAGGATCGGTCTGTTTCACTGGAGCCCTGAGGATCTACAGTCATGATTAATGCACTTTCCTTCGATATCGAGGATTGGTTCCACATCCTAGATATACCCAATTTGTCAAACCCCGAGAACTGGGGTGATTTGCCTCAAGTTGTTGAATCTCATACCTACAGGATCCTTGAAACTCTGGATAGTTTCGGGGTAAAAGCGACCTTTTTCATCGTTGGCTGGATAGCCAATCAGTATCCCCACATGGTCCAGCAGATCGCTGATTTGGGGCATGAGATTGGTAGCCATTCCTATTGGCACCGAACCGTTTGCAACCTTAACCGGGAGGAATTCGCGGAGGATATCCATGCCTCAGTGCAGACCCTTGAGTCGATCTCAGGTCGTAAGGTCTTAGGTTTTCGTGCCCCTGGTTTCACCCTAACCCAGGCCTGTCCCTGGGCCTTTGATGTGTTGCTAGATGAAGGTATCAGGTATGACGCCAGTCTGATTCCCCATCGTCCCCAGAGTTTCAATGTGACAGCAAAACCCCATCGGTTTCGAGACACGTTGTCAGGCCGGGAGATTATGGAATTGCCGGTTAGTGCCTTACCCCTGGGTAAGTTCAGTGTTCCCTATTGTGGTGGTGGCTATCTACGGCTCATGCCTGCTTTCCTACTTTGCGGGTTAATGAAACTTCAAAACCAGAGGGGGTTACCCAATGTGGTTTATCTCCATCCTCGAGACTTTGCGATTGATTGTCCTAGAACACAATTACCCCTCCTACGCCATTTCCGTACTTACCATGGCATTGCCTATACCCAAGCCAAGTTGGAACTTATCTTGAGAAATTTTGAATGGGACACCTGTGCCAGCCTTCTAGGTTTAGCAACAGATCAGTCCGTAGGACAACTTTCCTCAAGAACCTTGCCCTTGGCGGCCTAGGGTTTATGAATTCTTCTCTTTCCGTAGCTTTTTCTAGTTAGGCAATACAGCATGTTTGGTACCCAGTTAAAACCTAGTTCTCACCGGTTCCTATCTGAGTTGAATTCAGTCGATATCCATGGTGTTTCCATTGCTCCTATTACGGAACCGGAATGCGTTCGACTGATTGCTGATGAAGTCGATGCAGGGCGTGGCGGATGGTGCGTTACCGTCAACCTTGAAAATCTTCGTAAAGTTACTAGAAATCCTTCCCTAAGGCATTTAGTAACCGATAGCACCCTGCGAGTCGCCGATGGTATTACCTTAGTTTGGGCCAGTTGTTTACAGGCTAGCCCCTTACCGGAAAGGGTATGTGGCTCTAATCTGATTTACAGCTTAACCCGGGAAATGGCCTTAAGGGGTCAATCAGCTTTTTTCCTGGGAGGCAACCCGGGGACCGCTAAAGCAGCAGCAGATTTACTGCAACGGGCAAATCCAGGATTAGAGGTGGCGGGTACCTTCTGTCCGCCCATGAATTTTGAACGGGATGCTGAGCAGATACAGTACCTTCAGGACATATTGGCTGAAGCCCAGCCCGAAGTGATCTACGTGGCCCTAGGGTTTCCCAAGTCAGAACAGCTGATTGCCCAACTTCGTTATATTTGCCCTCGAGCTTGGTGGATAGGGGTAGGAATTAGCTTTAGCTATGTTGTAGGAGAAGTTAAGCGTCCACCGGTTTGGGCTCAGAATCTTGGTCTGGAGACTCCCTATCGACTAATTCAAGAGCCTCGTCGTTTAGCCAGACGCTATCTTTGGGATGGACCCATCTTTGCCGTGAATTTGCTCTCCACTGCCCTGGTCAGGCGCTTTAATCCTTCCATGGCGACTATGGTTAAGGATAACCCGTCGGTTAAATACCTTGGTGAAGCCTTCCTGGCTGCTCCGAAGGACGTCAATTCAGGTCTATAGGGACTTATGGGAGCTACTTTTGCCGTGTATATCCCGATTAAGCGAGATACACAGCTCTAGACAGCACAACCGGGACAGAGTTCAACGGTCAACCCAGGGCTCAGTCTGAGTTTCTACTTTCCTTCGAGTCGCTGTTAGTCTCGAAAACTACGCTGAAACTTGCCAACACATTACACTCACATTTGCCAGGCCTATTGAAAGTTTCAGTATATTTGCTGATTTTCTATGGCCAGGTCCCGGCATCAAATGTCAGAAATGTATAAACATCATCTATTCCAGTTTTCGATGGCATCTGAACTTAGAAAGCTATGCAACCCGATAGCCAGTCGAATTACACCTGAGCACTACTCCTACCGCGTGGATGGGGCGAGATAGGAGGCCTTTCTGAGCCATCTGATCGGCAACGGTTAGGTGGTTGCATTTACCTAAAATCAAGCATTGTATGCCATCCCATTTTTTATTCTCAAGGGCTCAAACAGAGTAGGAGAGCGCAACTGTTGCCTTGAGATCGGAACGATTCAAGTCTCTCACAACGGTCTTAACCCGAACAGCGATCGTAACTTGACATGAACTTTAGGAATTAAGGTCGGATATTAATATGACAGTTTTTTCACTTCCCATTTCTAACACGCTTTACAGTTACCTATTGGTTGCCGGTTTAACCGCTTGTTTAGCTGTTTTGATTACCACCCCAATAGTGCGCAATTTTGCTTTGCAGTTTGATCAAGTTGATTTACCCTCCAGTCGTAAGCTGCATGGTAAACCGATGGTTCGATTAGGGGGTATTGCCATTTGCTTCGGGGTAGCGGCAGCCTTGCTCATGGTGGTCAGTTTGCGGGGGACATCAGTGTTTGCTGACCCCAGCGGCCCCTCTGTTTTAGTGATGATTATGGGGGGGTTGGGCTTCTTTGCCATTGGCCTAGCGGATGACTTGTTCAACCTGGCACCCCTGCCGCGGTTGCTAGCTCAGTTGACGGTTTCCACCCTGGTATGGCAAGCGGGGCTGAAAATTGAGGAAATCCCCTTGCCCGGTTTAGGGGCTATCGATCTGGGTTGGTTGAGTCTACCCTTGACCCTGCTGTGGTTGACAGGGGTGGTGAATGCCATGAATTGGATTGATGGACTCGATGGACTAGCGGCGGGGGTGGGAGCGATCGCCGCTGGAGCCAGCGCCCTGATCTGTTTACAATCCAACCACATCGCCTCGGCCCTGGTGATGGTTTGCCTGCTGGGCAGTCTGCTGGGTTTTTTAGTGTTTAACTTCAACCCAGCGCAGATCTTTATGGGCGATGGGGGTTCCTATCTATGATGTACCCCGGAAACTGTACAGGGAAATAAGATAGAGTCGCTGCCGAGCAATTCAGTAGCCATACGGAGATTAACAGGAAAATGCAGCGCAAGCG
>Ga0208465_1000264_pt1 | contig 15981 bp, 14 predicted proteins | sample LakMenEpi31Aug10_FD_150749 | JGI IMG/M metagenome (GOLD analysis project Ga0208465, IMG submission 150749) | Freshwater microbial communities from Lake Mendota, WI - 31AUG2010 deep hole epilimnion (SPAdes) | ecosystem: Environmental > Aquatic > Freshwater > Lake > Epilimnion/Euphotic zone ...
TTCGATAGAGAAGGCGGTAATGGCAGCAGATGTTGAGATTTCTCAAGGGCTTCAGAAAAATGCATTTGCAAGGCTAATAAATTTTGTTAAAAACTCCAGTGGGGATGAGAAGAAGCAAGCTAAGGAGCACCTATTATTGCTCTTCCAGTTAGTAGATCCTGCCGATCCTGATTTAATCCGTTCTAGAAATGAGTTAGCGAGCGCCTTGTTTTGAACAAACCTCTAGAACGTAGAGAACTACGAAATCTTCAATCCTTCTTCTTTCTATTTGGGCTTGGAATCATGTGTTTGGCGCCTCGCCTTCCCGAAATAAAGTCGAATTTAAATGTATCTACTACCTACTTTGGATTTTTGACCAGCACGGGAACCCTGGGAGCGCTAGTGGCTCAGTTGATTATGGGGCACTTAATTCATCGTTTAGGTGTTTATCGAGTTTTGGTCTTGAGCTCAACGATTACTTACTTAACCCTAGGGCTCTTAATTGAATTGACTAGCCCCTTAATATATTTGGTAGTAAATGTCATCTGTGGTTTTGCGTGGGCCACCTATCACATTGCTATTAATGCCCAAGCGCTCCATAGACAAAAAGAGAGTGGAAGTCACATCATTCCTATGCTCCATGGACTCTGGAGTGCGGGTGCGGTAGCAACAGCATTCATTGCCCTTGTCATTTCATCCTATGTTTCACTTAATTGGCACATATTGACTTTAATATCAATTGTCTACATTTTAACTATTAGAGCAATAAATGCTTCAAGGGATGTGCTCTTAAAAGGCCATGAAGTGACCGAAGAGGATGAGGTTATTACTTTCTCTAGAATGATTACTTCTTTCAAAGTTGATTGGGTGGTTAGCCTTGGTTTTCTCTGCGCTCTCAGTTTAGAAATATCAGTAGGTGACTGGGCAACAATTATTGCTCGACAGGAATTCAATGTTAGTAAATCAATTGCTGTTACTCCGTACTTCTTATTCATGGCGGCAATGATCATTGGTCGATTGGCCTACAGCAGGATAAAAGGTAGTCGAAGCGATAAAGAAATAGTTCAGCCATTTGTCGTGCTAGGCGGCACCATATTTCTGACCTCGTTAACACTTAGCATGCAGATAAAAGAGAGTAATTTAGCTCTGGGCTACATAATTTTCTGCCTTGGCTTCTTTCTTACTGGCTTCGGTATTTCTTTTGTAGGCCCACTTTTCTTCGGATATGCCAGCGCCCGTTCGGATAAACCTGCTGGTGTTGCTGTTGCTGAATTAGGAGCATTGAATCAAGGACTTTCATTTATAGTGCGAGGAATTATTTCCTTGGTGGCCGGAGTAGTAGGACTGCCGATTGCTATGGCAATTCCTGGGATTATGTTGATTCTGGTGGCTTTCTTTGTTACCGCAGCAAGTCAGCCGAAGCGAGCCTAATTAAGCTTTAGATAGATAGTTGCAAGGGGAGCAAGGCGAATAATTGCTGAATATTCAAAACCTCTGTGTTGAATCTTCTCAACTTTGATCTCACTATTAATCACGCCAGAGCCACCATATTTCAGATCGTCAGTATTCAAAATCTCTACCCATTTTCCTACTTTAGGAATTGGCAGGTGATACTGCTCATGAGGAACTGGTGAGAAGTTTGTAATTGAGATTATTTCAGAACCATCATCAGCCGAGCGAAGATATGCCAGAGTATTTCCTGCTCCATCATCACCAACTAACCAAGTAAAACCATCGCTTGAACTATCTCTCTGCCAGAGCGCAGGGCTTTGTCTATAGAGTGAATTTAGATCTCTGACTAAATCTTGAACTCCCTTATGTTCGCCATATTGAGTTAGATGCCAATCAAGTGATTTCTCATGGCTCCACTCATCATTTTGAGCAAATTCAGAACCCATAAAGAGCAATTTCTTTCCAGGATGAGACCACATATATCCATAGAGAGCCCGTAGCGTGGCAACTTTCTGCCAGCGATCTCCTGGAAATTTATTAACAAGTGCTGCTTTGCCATGAACAACTTCATCATGTGAGAGAGGGAGCAAGAAGTTCTCACTAAAGGCATAGAGAATTGAGAAGGTAATCTCATTATGGTGATAGAGGCGATGAATTGGGTCGTGAGAGAGATATTGCAAGCTGTCATGCATCCATCCCATATTCCATTTAAATCCAAAACCTAAACCGTTCTCAGAAGTTGGCTTAGTCACTCCAGCCCAAGCAGTTGATTCTTCAGCAATCATCATGATTCCTGGAAAGCGCTTATATGCAGTAGCAGTTGCCTCCTGCAAAAACTTTACCGCTGCTAGATTCTCACGTCCTCCAAATTCATTAGCAATCCACTCTCCCTCTTTGCGCGAGTAATCTAGATAGAGCATCGATGCCACAGCATCGACTCGAAGTCCATCGATATGAAAGCTCTCTAGCCAATAAAGAGCGCTAGCTACTAGGAAATTACGAACTTCATTCCTTGAGTAATTAAAGATCAGCGTTCCCCAATCAGGGTGCTCACCTAAACGGGGATCTTCATGTTCATAGAGACAAGTTCCATCAAGGCGAGCTAGAGCCCATTCATCTTTGGGAAAGTGAGCAGGAACCCAATCTAAAATAACTCCAATGCCAAGGCTATGTAGGTGATCAATGAGATATCTAAAATCATCGGGGCTTCCAAAACGTGAAGTTGGAGCGAAATATGAAGTTACTTGATAGCCCCAAGAAGGATCATAGGGATATTCACTAACTGGCATAAATTCAACATGGGTAAAGTTTTGCTCGATTAAGTACTGACCTAGCTCCAGGGCTAGTTGGCGATATGAAAGTCCTTGCCGCCATGAACCTAAGTGAACTTCATAGATAGATACAGGACTCTTCCAAGGTTGAAATAAACCACGGTTATCCATCCACTTGCTATCACTCCATAGGTAATTACTTTCATTGACGATAGATGCGGTGAGTGGAGCTCGTTCACTCTGCCTTGCTAATGGATCTGCATGATCAACCCAGCGAGAATCACGGCCTTGAATTGCAAATTTATATTTAAGTCCTGGGCCAACATCTTTGATGAAAATCTCCCATAACCCGTTGGAACCAAGGGGAATCATCGGGTGAATCTCTTTATCCCAGAAATTTGCATCACAAATCAAACTCACTCGCTTTGCATTTGGTGCCCAAAGGCTAAAAGCTGTTCCAATTAACTCACCGCTCTCATCCCTCTTAACATGCGCTCCTAATACTTCCCAGAGCGATTCATGTCTTCCTTCGGTGATTAGATACATATCTAGCTCACCAAGGGTGCTATGTGGATTTAGATAACCAGCGGGCGGTGATTGAAAAGAGCTCCGCTTTGAAAATAGATTCTTAAAAAGGCGGCGCATAGGACTAAAGCCTAATTACTTCTTAACGCGTGCGATATGGGCAACTCTTCCCATAGGACGAGAGGGATCAAGGCGAATGAAGGTATCCCTACTCCAGCTGTATTTCTCTTGATCTAGAAGGTCTGTGACCTCAAAGCTCTTATCTTCAAGGCCCAGCGCTGAGAGATTCCAATGGACCATTGTTTCAATGGCTTTAGATGGATCGAGATTAACCACAATCAGAATTAGATTATCGCCCTCCATCTTTGAGTAGGCAATTACCTGATCAGAATCGCTCTGATGGAAAGTTATATTTCTTAGGCGCTGCAGAGCAATATTTTGATTCTTTATCTCATTTAACTTAGTGATAAATGGCGCAAGAGTTAGAGACTTCTTACTTGCCCCCTGCCAATCACGGACTTTAATCTCATACTTCTCACTATCTCGATACTCCTCTTTACCCTCGCCAATTGGGATATGTTCATATAGTTCATATCCGGCATACATTCCCCAAGAGGGGCTAAGAGTTGAGGCAAGAACTGCTCGAAGCGCAAAGGCAGCAGGATTTCCGCTCTGCAGGTGAAAGGGAAGAATATCTGGAGTATTGACCCAGAAATTTGGACGAAAGAAAGCACTAGTTTGATAAGCAACTTCCTTGGCATACTCCTCTAATTCAGATTTAGTAACTCGCCAGGTGAAATAGGTATAGGACTGCTGGAAACCAGCTTTTCCAAGTGCATGCATCATCGCTGGCGTTGTGAAAGCCTCTGCAAGGAAAATAACTTGAGGATATTTACTATTTATCTTGGCGATAAAATCTGCCCAGAAGTTAATTGGCTTAGTATGTGGATTATCAACTCTAAAGATATTAACTCCCAGTTCAATCCATAGCGTTACAACTCGATAGATTTCTGCAAGTAGCCCTGGATAATCGTTATCAAAATTTAGGGGATAGATATCTTGATATTTCTTTGGAGGATTCTCAGCATATGCAATTGAGCCATCGGCCCTCTTTGTAAACCACTCTGGGTTTGTCTTAACCCAAGGATGATCGGGGGAGCATTGCAGGGCTAGATCAAGTGCAACTTCTATATTATTTTTCTTGGCAACTTTAAGAAAGTATTTGAAATCATCAAAGGTGCCAAGCTCAGGATTGATCGCATCATGGCCCCCTGATTCATTGCCAATAGCCCAGGGAACCCCAGGATCAAGCGGGCCTGCGGTAAGTGAGTTGTTTTTGCCCTTGCGATGGGAGTAACCAATTGGATGAATCGGTGGGAGATATAAAACATCAAAGCCCATTTTGGCCACATCTTCAATTCGATCTGCTGCGCTTCTAAAGTTTCCAGAAGTTATAGAGCCATCGCTATTTTTTATAGCTCCCTCACTTCGAGGAAAGAATTCATACCAATTTCCAATAAGAGCTCGCTCTCGCTCAACTTTAATTGGATAACTCTCCGACTTTGTAATTAAAGCCTTTGCAAACTCTCCTAGATTTTCTGAAGCCACCTCGATATAGAAACTCCAATTACCTAAAGCTTTGGGTCTTAGATGAGCTTCAAATCTCTGGCTATTTGGCCAGATTTCTAGCATCTTCTCACGTGAAGAAATTTTGCCACTGTCATCTACTAAAACTGCAAAGGCATCAAAGCCTTCATGGCCCTCTCTGATGATGGTGGCAGAGATTACAACCGCCTCATCAACTACAGCTTTGGCACCGATAAATTCTCCACCAAAGAAAGTTGTTGGAGAGATATCGACTATTCCAAAGCGAGAGATCATCCAGATCCTTCAGTATTTCCTGGATCTGCTGCAGTGACATTGTTTAACTCATACTTCTCAATTGCCTTCATAACGACTTTAGGAGAGATTTTTCCTTGATTAGCAAGCTGTGAGAGAGTTGCAACAACTATTGACTCGGCATCTACCTTAAAGTGGCGACGTAGCGCGCCTCTTGTATCAGATAGACCAAAGCCATCGGTTCCAAGGGAGGCAAAGTTCTGTGGCACCCAAGGAGAGATTTGATCTTGAACAGTTCTCATAAAGTCGCTAACTGCAAGAACGCTTCCTTTATAAGCTTTGAGTTTAGTTGTGAGGTAGGCGCTCTTTTTATTTAGAGGGTTTAGAAGATTATGTCGATCAACTTCTAGGCCATCTCGCCTTAGCTCATTCCAAGAGGTGACGCTAAATACATTTGCGCTAATCTTCCAATCGCTAGCAAGTAGCTCTTGTGCTTTAAGTGCCCAATTAAGAGCTACTCCTGAGGCCAAGAGATTGACCTGGCGCTTAGCCCGGCGCTGCTTTTTAGCCTTTGAATAGAGATAGATACCTTTTAATAAACCTTCAACATCTAGATTCTCTGGCTCTGCTGGTTGAACATATGGCTCGTTATAGACAGTGAGGTAGTAGTAAATATTCTCGCTATTTTCGCCATACATTCTCTTTAGACCATCTTTAACGATATGGCCTAACTCAAAGGCAAAAGCTGGATCATAGGCAACTACAGCTGGATTTGTTGAAGCTAGAAGTTGTGAATGACCATCTTCATGCTGCAAGCCTTCGCCATTAAGGGTTGTTCTTCCAGCTGTTGCTCCCATAACAAAACCACGGGCCATCTGATCTGCTGCTGCCCAGAATGCATCTCCAGTTCTCTGGAAACCAAACATGGAGTAGAAGATATAAACGGGAATCATTGGTTCATCATGGGTTGAGTAAGAGGTACCAACAGCGGTAAATGAAGCAGTTGATCCAGCCTCATTAATACCTTCATGCAAAATTACTCCAGAGGTGGACTCTTTATAAGAGAGCATCAACTCTCTATCTACAGCCAGATATTGCTGGCCGTGAGGCGAATAAATCTTCATCGTTGGAAAGAGTGAATCCATACCAAATGTTCTAGCTTCATCAGGAATGATTGGAACAATTCGATGGCCAAGGCCCTCAACTTTTGCTAGATCTTTAAGCAGGCGAACAAAGGCCATCGTTGTGGCAATTTCTTGCGCTCCAGACCCCCTTGTCATCACTGCAAAATCTGAATCCTGAGGCTGGGGAAGAGGTTTTGACTTTGAACGTCTTCTTGGAACTGAACCACCAAGCTCTGCTCTCTTCTCCATCATGTATTGGAATTCTGGTGATTCTTTTCCGGGGTGGAAATATGGTGGGAGCTTCTCATCTAATTTCTCATCATCAATTTCTAGATAGAGACGATCTCTAAGCGCCTTTAGGTCCTCCAGCTTTAACTTCTTCATCTGATGGGTCGCATTTCGACCTTCAAAATGTGATCCAAGGGTCCATCCCTTAATGGTTTTAGCAAGAATTACAGTGGGCTGGCCTTTATGGTTCATCGCTGATTGATAAGCAGCATAGAGCTTCTGATAATCATGGCCGCCGCGCTTTAGATTCCAAATATCATCATCGCTCCAATTAGCCACCATCGCAGCTGTTCTTGGATCGCGATTAAAGAAATTCTCTCTAACAAAGGCGCCGCTTTCTGCCTTATAAGTTTGGAAATCTCCATCTGGCGTCTTATTCATTAGCTCAACTAGCGCGCCTTCTTTATCCATAGCAAAGAGTGGATCCCACTCTCTTCCCCAAACTACTTTGATTACATTCCATCCAGCGCCGGTAAATAGGGCTTCAAGTTCTTGAATAATCTTTCCGTTGCCACGAACCGGTCCATCAAGTCTCTGCAGATTGCAATTAACAACAAAGGTTAAGTTATCTAGATTCTCTCTAGCAGCAAGAGTTAACGCAGAAACGCTCTCTGGTTCATCCATCTCGCCATCGCCAAGAAATGCCCAGACATGTTGGCCCGAGGTATCTTTAATTCCGCGGTTATGAAGATAGCGATTAAAACGGGCCTGATAAATTGAATTAATCGGACCAAGTCCCATAGATACAGTTGGAAATTCCCAGAACTCTGGCATAAGTCTTGGATGTGGATAAGAGGAGAGCCCACCACCAGAGTGTGAGAGCTCCTGTCTAAACCCATCTAATTGATGCTCGCTTAAGCGTCCTTCAAGAAATGCTCTGGCATACATTCCAGGTGATGCATGTCCTTGGAAAAATATCTGATCTCCGCCGCCTTGATGGTCTTTTCCTTTGAAGAAATGATTAAAGCCAACTTCATATAACGCAGCAGATGATGCAAATGTTGAAATATGTCCGCCAACACCAACTCCAGGGCGCTGAGCGCGATGGACCATAATCGCTGCATTCCATCTGATATACGCCCGAATTCTTCGCTCTAGAAATTCATCGCCAGGAAATTGCGGTTCACTCTCAGGAGGAATTGTGTTCATGTAATCTGTTAAGCGGAGATTTGGTAGCGAAATATTTGCCTCATGTGCTCGCTTAATAAGTGAGAGCATGAGATAACGAGCCCTGGCTGGGCCGCCATGTTTAATTAAGGAATCAAGGCTCTGGTGCCACTCGGCAGTTTCATCAGGGTTGGCATCGATTAGCTGATCTACATGGAGGTCTTGGAGATTATTCATATTCTCTGGGCCTGGGCTCACAGGGCTATCTTTGCCTTAAATAGCGCTTTGAGTGAAATCCAAGGCGTGTGAGTTTGCCCCTTTTATCAAGTTGCTTTCTAGCCCTTAAGAGTGTGGACTTAGCCCATAAGGCTCAACTTTTGAGCGAGCTAAGAAAGTTAAGGAGAAGGCATTGAGCACCCCGCCGGTGGGGCCAGGGCAACTGGCATCCCGAATGGGAATCCAGAGCGGTCATCTCGTATTAGAGCGAGGCTTTGGAAGTGATTGCGATGAAGCAATTCGTAGCGAGATCTCAGCTGCTACAGGAAGTGATCTCCTTGATGAAAATTCTCAAGAGGTAGTAGATGCAGTTATCACCTGGTGGCGCGAAGATGATGGCGATTTAATCGATGAGTTAGTTGATTGTCTTACATATTTAAGTGAATCTGGTCCGATCTGGCTATTAACCCCAAAGGTTTCAAGGCCAGGACATGTTGAGCCAAGTGATATTCAAGATGCCACCCAGACTGCAGGCTTAAGTCTTACCTCAACGCTTCCAGCATCAAAGGATTGGACTGCAACTAGATTAGTAGCGAGAAAGAGTGGAAGAAAGTAATGGCAATCAGCATTGGAGATCTTGCTCCTGATTTTGAATTGGTAAATCAATTTGGAGAGAAAGTTTCACTCTCCTCCTTTAAAGGAAAGAAAAACGTTGTTCTAGTCTTCTTTCCATTTGCTTTTACTGGCACCTGCACTGGAGAGCTCTGCGCTCTAAGAGATGATCTATCAGCTTTCCAAAATGAGAGTATTGAACTACTTGCAATCTCATGTGATGCGATGTTTACTCAGAAAGTCTTTGCAGAGAAAGAGGGCTATAACTTCCCACTGCTCTCTGACTTCTGGCCCCATGGCGCAGTTGCAAGCAAATATGGAGTATTTAATGAAGATCGTGGTCTTGCGCTACGCGGCACATTTATTATCGATAAGGCAGGAATTGTCCGCTGGAGCGTAGTAAATAGCCCTGCTGAGGCGAGAAAAATTGAGGATTACAGAAGCGCGCTAGCCTCGTTATAGACTGCGCAGGTATTAAAGATAGGGCGCTTAGCTCAGTGGTAGAGCGGCTCGTTTACACCGAGTAGGTCGGGGGTTCAAAACCCTCAGCGCCCACAAGAGTTTTACTTATTGCTCATCCTGCCCTTGGCTGATTTACAAAGTAGTATCTATCCATGGGCGAATTAATATATGTTCTCGGAGTTTTTCTCTTCTGCCTTGCTTGGGGCTGGGCATTTACCAGCTTGATAGATAAGGACTAGATCAATGAGTGATTCAAGCCAAGAGTTTAAATGCCCTTGTGGCTGTCCAGAAGGTAATTGCACCTGCTGCTGTAGTAAACCTCAAGGCTGCGGTCATAGAGCTGCAGGACCTCGCTAAAAAATAGTGGCAGTAAAAGATAAAGGAAGTCGCCAGGCTTACTTTCCAAAAATAGAAGCAAAGTATGGCCAACCAATGCGCTATTGGTTTGCTGTTATGAAAGATATTTCTGATCTTAAATACCCCCAGCAGATCTCTTATTTAAGAGAAGAACATGGCTTTAGCCAGGCTCACGCAAATGCCCTTGTGATGTATTCCAGAGGTTCGAAGAGCTCTAAGCGCTTTGATGATTTAGATGGATATCTAAAGGGCCAGGATGAAGTAAAGAGCAAAACTATTAAGAAGATATTTAGAGTAATTAAAAAGAAATATCCAAAATTAGAGCTAGTAATTGCATGGAATCAGCCAATGTTGAAATTGGGTAATGAGTATTTGTTTGGAGCATCAATACTTAAAAACCACATACTTATTGCTCCCTGGAACCAGAAGGTTTTATTGGCTATGAAGCAGGATTTAGAGGGATACAAAGTAAATAAGAAGACGGTTCAAGTACCCATTGATTGGAAAGTGGATGAGAAATTACTACTTAAGATGATAAAACTAAATATCCAATTCCTAAAGAAGTAAAGAGAATTACCTAGAAAGCGGCCCTAGAAGATAAGAGCTTAAACGCGATGCAGGGTTGGATTGATTTGCATGCTGCGCTTTAAATGAAGAAGTGCCATCAACTCCGCAGAGAGAGCGAATTGCTCCAGCTCCTCCTGGGTGAGAAGAAATCCAATTAGTTAAGTTATAAACGTTGTTATCAATTACAGTCCAGCAGCTCGCACTTGTGTTATTAGCCTTAACTTGATCCATTGTGTAACCAACTTTTGTTGGAGTCGGCGTAGGAGTTGGTGTTGGCGTTGGTGTCGGAGTTGGAGAAGGTGTCGGAGTTGGCGTAGGCGTAGGAGTAGGCGTAGGAGTCGGAGTTGGCGTAGGCGTAGGCGTAGGAGTAGGCGTAGGAGTTGGCGTAGGAGTCGGAGTCGGAGTCGGAGTTGGAGTCGGAGTTGGTGTTGGAGTAGATGAAGTTTCTGCGGAAGCTACTTTCTTGCCCTTACTCCAAGTTAACTTCTTTCCTGACTTAATGCAGGTATAACTCTTGCCTTTATAAATCTTTACTTGTTTTGCCTTAGCGCACTTTGCTCCAGCCTTTGGATTTGCAGCTACGGCGGTGGTGGCAGGAAGAATCCAGAGGGTCAGAGTAAGTGAGATAAGGGCTGCAAGATTTCTTCTCATCAGAAGAGTAAGCCTAAATCAGCAGAGAGGAGAGCGCTAGTTATAGATCCTTTCCCCTCTTAGCCTAAAGTGGGGAGGTGATGAAAGCTGAGAAATTATCCCAAGAGCGCCTCCTTGCGCTTCAAGACCTTGATTCATCTCTCATGCAACTCGAACATAAAGCAAATAATCTGCCTCTTTCAAAGCTCCTTGATGAAAAGCGATTGGAGTTTGCTAGCGCAAGAGATCTAGCAGTTGCTGCCAGTACTGAGCGAAGTGATATCAAGCATGAGCTATCAAAATCAGAGCTTGATGTAGAGCAGGTTTTATCTCGCATTGAAAAAGATGAGAAGCGCCTCTCATCAGGGATTGGAACTCCAAAAGAGCTAGAGCAGACTCAACATGAATTGGAATCACTAAATAAAAGACGAGCAGAGCTTGAAGATATTGAACTTGAAGTGATGGTGCGCCTGGAAGGTCTTGATAGCAGAATTGCTGAGCTATCAAAGAGACGCGATGAGTTAGCAATTGAAGTTGATGCACTAACAAAAGATCGCGACCAAGCACTTGAGCAGATCAGCCAAGCAGTAAGCGCTACAAAATCTGATCGAGATGCTTTAGTAAAAGATATTGAGGCAGAGCTTTTATCGCTCTATGAGAAAATTAGATCAACAAGTGATGGCCTTGCAGCAGTTCGACTCTCTGATGGAAAGTGTCAGGGCTGCCACTTAACAATGAGCGCAGCTGAGCTAACTAGGATTAATTCTCTAGCAATTGATGAGTTAGTACGCTGTGAAGAGTGTCGCAGAATTCTTATAAGGATTACTTAAATGGCAAGAAAGTTAATAATTTATGCAGATGGTGGCTCAAGGGGAAATCCAGGGCAAGCTGCCTATGGAGCTCTAGTCTGTGAGGGCGATAAAGTCTTAATAGAGATTGCAGAGAAAATTGGCATTGCCACCAATAACGTTGCTGAATATCAAGGGCTAATTGCTGGGCTAAGAGCAGCTAATAAAATCGATCCCGCAGCTCATATTGAGGCTCGCCTAGATAGTAAGTTGGTAGTGGAGCAGATGAGTGGGCGATGGAAGATTAAAAATATTCCATTAGCAAAACTTGCAATGGAGGCAAAGAAGATTCACTCACCGCAGTTGATTACCTTCACCTGGATTCCAAGGGAAGAAAATCATGCGGCAGATCGCTTAGTAAACCTTGCTTTAGATGGTTATTAAGCTCTAGCTTCCAGGGCTAACAGTTGACATATTAAAGTCATTAATGACAAGCGCCGGAGCTTTCATGCTTGTGATATCTCCAGCCCACTCTCTTGGTTGAGTCCAAGCGCTCTCTGATGCCTCAGCAATTCGAGAGAGTGCGCTCACTGGAGAGTCATTCCATCTGAAATTGTTTGTAGCTCCCACAACTTCGCCGCCCTTGACGTGATAAACCCCATCTCTGGTAAGTCCAGTTAGCAAGAGCGTATTGGGATCAACCATTCTGATATACCAGAGCGTGGTGAGAAGAAGTCCATTATCAACTGTCTTGATTAGATCCTCGAGATTTCCACTTGCTCCATCAACTTTCATAATCAAGTTATCGCCAAGTGGGGTGTAGGGCAGAGAAGTTAACTTCGCACTTGCTCTCGTTTGTAATAGAGAGGTAAGAACTCCATCCTTAAGCCAATCAACTCTCTTTGCCTCCTGGCCATTATCAAAGACAGAGGTAAATGGTGAACTAACTGCTGCAGAGATAAAGGCAGATCCTGGTAGCTGTTGATCCTTTGGATCGCTATAAAGCTGGAAGCTCTTATTAGATAGCTTCTCACCAACTCTAGTTCCGCCACCTTTTTTAGAAAATACGCTCTGTCCTTCAAATGCATCACGGCCACTTGAAACCCACATCATGTAGGTGAAGAGATCAGCTACCGCACCTGATGGAACGATGCTGGTGTAGCGCCCAGCGGGAAGATCAACTTTGCGCTCTTGCCAGTTAAGCCTCTGGCGAATCTCTCTATCAATTCTCTCGATAGATACATCTTTGAAATCATGAGTTTCAACGCCAGACCAGGTAGATCTTGAGCGGCCATGAGACTTTCCAGTCATCTCAACTCTTCCAACAGGTGAGTCATAACGAAGTCTCATCCCGCCTTTGGAGCCAACCCAGAGGCTCTCATGGGTATGTTCGGCATATCCAAATAATTCAATGCCATCTGATTTAGAAGCCTGCATCATTGAGCCTAGATCTGGAGCAAATTTAGAAAATACATCTGGCCCAGTTGGAGCGTGTTTATCACTCCAATTGCCATAGCTAACATCTTTAGCAAGTGGGGCGTAATCATCTGCCTCACCTGATGCCTTAGCAGCAGCGAGAGCCTCAGCAAGTATTGAATCAATATCACTTTCTTCAACGCTTGTTCTAGTAACCCCGCCTGATGCCATAGATGATCCTGATGCAATAAAGGCAATTACAGTTACAGATCTTGTAGCAATTACTCCATTGGTAGTTAAAGTGCTACTGGCCCAGCGAAGATTTGCTTGAGTCTTATCTCTAACTAAAACAATGCAATCATCACTTGTTGCTTTAGCAAGAATCTTTTCGACTAGATCTTGAGCAGAGATCATTTGCCCACCTCAGATACGGTATTTAGAATGTTTATCTTCTCAAAGATAGCTGCTGGGCAGCCATGGCTAACGGCTGCAACTTGTCCTGGTTGCGCCTTTCCGCAATTAAATGCTCCACCTAGAACATAAGTTGATGGGCCGCCAACTCTCTTCATCGCCCCCCAGAAATCAGTGGTAGTTGCCTGATATGCCACATCTTTTAATTGACCCACAATCTTTCCGCCTTTAACTCGATGAAAACGTTGGCCAGTAAATTGGAAGTTATAGCGCTGCATATCAATCGACCAGGACTTATCACCGAGGATGAAGATGCCATCATCGATTGATTCGATTAAGCCCTTTAGATCAGGGCCATTTGGATCAGCTTTTAGCGAGACATTCGGCATTCTCTGAATTGGCACATGTGATGGAGAATCGGCATAGGCGCAGCCATTGCTCCGCTCTTGATTGACAGCAGCAGCAATTCTTCGATCTAGTTGATAGCCAACCAAGATTCCATCTTTAACGATATCCCAGCTCTGAGCAGCTACTCCTTCATCATCAAAACCGACAGTGCTTAAACCATGCTCAGTGATTCGATCTCCAGTGACATTCATAAGAGGGGAGCCATACTTTAACTTGCCAAGCTTGTCTGGAGTGGCAAAAGAAGTTCCTGCGTAATTTGCTTCATATCCAATGGCTCTATCAAGTTCTGTGGCATGGCCAATTGATTCATGAATTGTTAGCCAGAGATTTGAAGGATGAATAAGTAAGTCATATCTGCCAGGTTCAACAGATGGTGAGGCAACTTTCTCTGCAAGAAGGGATGGCAGCTCTGCTATCTCACTATCCCAATCCCAGATTGAGTTATCCATCCACTCCCAGCCATATCCGGCAGGTTGGGCAAGAGTTCGCATCGCTTCAAAGCCATGGCTGCCAATTGAGATTGCTTCAATCTGGGTCTGCACTCTTACTCTCTGCTGCGTTGTGCTTGTGCCTGCAGAGTCTTGGTAATGCTTCTGCTCTTTAACAAACATAGTGTGAGCGCTGGTGTGATTAACACTTGAGGATGCAAGAAGCTTTGAGCTAAGAGATGCTAGGCGATCTTTCTTCTCACTATCAGAGATAAGAAATGGATCGATCTTGTATGAAGAGACCCAGGTTTTATTGGGATAAATGGGTTCACTAACTAATTTTATTTCATCTGTTGATAGCGGCTTTGAAGTCTTAGCCATAGCAACTGCGCTTAAAGCTAATTTCTTAGCAGTATCAGTTGAGAGATCAGGGGAGGAGGCAAAACCCCAAGCGCCATCAACGATTACTCGGACGCCAATTCCAAGGTTTGATTCATCACTTTGAGTCTCAGGCTTTGCATCTCTTAGCGAGAGATATCCAGTTCTAGTTCTCTCGATTCTTACATCAACATGAGATGCCCCGGCAGCTTTTGCTGCATCAATAGCTGCATCAGAGAGAGCGCTTAGAGGAAGTGCTAGAAAGTCTGCATCAACGGTATTGGCCATTGCCAAACCCTATTGGCTATTGCGATTTAGGCAAGAAGGGCAGTGATTTATGAGGATATTGGCAGGAGAGGTAGAATCACCCTTGAAGAGTCGCCCGGATCACTGCGTTACTTAAGAGCCTAATTAACTTTTAAGCACCGAGGAAAGTCCGGACTCCAATGGGCAAAGTTGTGGGTAACTCCCACCCGGAGCGATCCGCGGGATTAGTGCAACAGAGAGTAAACCGCCAATAGCAATATTGGTAAGGGTGAAACGGTGGTGTAAGAGACCACCAGTGCGTGTAGCAATATACGTAGCTATGTAAACCCAACTTGGAGCAAGACCATGCAGGTGGCGTTTGAGTGTGCCCACACGAGTCACCGGGTAGGTTGCTTGAATCTGTAAGTAATTACAGATCTAGATGGATGGTGATCTCGCTAGCAATAGCAAGACAGAATCCGGCTTATAGGGCGACTCTTCTTTAATTTAGTGATTAGTGACTATTTCCCGTGCGGAGATGGTCACTTTTCTTTTACAACTCTCTGCATAACCTAACAAGATTTTACGATTCTATGTGGGCAAAAACGTGGGCATGTGGGCAAAAACGTGGGCAATTTTAGATAATTAGAAGGCACGAAAAATGACCCAAGTGTTTAGATAATCCCATGAAACTCAGACCACTTTCATTGGCAGATCAAGCGCAGGCTTTACAAGGACATTCAGAACTTGCAATTGATAACTTTGAATACCTACTTAGTTACATAGAGGGCATGCCATGGACGGAATATCTTGAGATTCTTGGCAATGAATCAACGGGTACAAATTTGAAGGAAGGGCGAGTTCCTGCAACATTTCTGATTGCCGAAAATGATGGCAACCTAGTTGGCCGAACTTCTATACGTCATGAGCTAAACGATTTCTTGTTTAATATTGGTGGCCACATTGGCTATGGGGTAAGGCCGAGCTACCGCAGACTGGGCTTTGCAACCGAAATCTTGAGACAGTCACTTACCTACATACATGGACTTGGGGTTACAGAAGTTCTGATTACCTGCGATGAGGACAATTTAGGCTCGATAAAGGTCATTGAGTCGCAGGGCGGAGTTCTAGAAAACAAAGTCGAATTTGAGGGAAGTTTGAAGCGAAGATATTGGATTACCAAAGATAATTAAATAGAACAAAAGCTTGTGGGCAATTCCATGGGCAATCGCCCTAAATAAGCGGGGGTTGAAAGCCTCCGGCTTATAGGGCGACTCTTCTTTAAGCTTTCATTTTGGCACTGTTAGAATTACGAGCACCGTGCGCGAGAGGTTGATTACTTGAAGCGATTGAAGTTTGGCTTAATTCCTGCACTGTTGTTCTTACTTACTTCCTGCTCTAATGATTCGCAAGCGATGGTAAAGGTAAATCTTGCGCCAGTGCCTTATTCGATAGAAGTTCCAGCAGAGATTGCAAA
>Ga0208465_1000266_pt1 | contig 15952 bp, 13 predicted proteins | sample LakMenEpi31Aug10_FD_150749 | JGI IMG/M metagenome (GOLD analysis project Ga0208465, IMG submission 150749) | Freshwater microbial communities from Lake Mendota, WI - 31AUG2010 deep hole epilimnion (SPAdes) | ecosystem: Environmental > Aquatic > Freshwater > Lake > Epilimnion/Euphotic zone ...
CGCACCAACCCTAAAACCGTTCTACTACGGCCTGAAATTGAAGCGATCTGGGAACCCATCACCCTGACGGATAACTGGCAACCCTTCTACCAACTGCTCCAGGATCTTCAACACCCCTTCCTCGAATAAGACCAAGAAACGGAAGGCATAGCTTTCCCTAGAACCCTTGGAACAGCCTGTAGATTGCTAAAAGTATTTACCCAGCAGGCCTTCTAGGTTGCCTATCATTCCTCCTAGGCGGTTCACAATCAAATATATTACTATATCTATATATGCGACTAAAGAATGCACTATGATTGTGAACTGGTGGTACGGCCTCCTCGGGGGTGGATTGATTGGTCTCAGCGCCACCTTGTTATTGGCCTGCAATGGTCGGATTGCCGGCATTAGTGGGATTGTCAATGGCGCCCTGGGCTTAACCAGGGCCGAGATCTGGCGCTGGTTCTTTATTGCTGGATTGATCGGCGGCGGATTGATTTACGAATACGGCCTAGCGGATCGACCCACCCCCAGCTACGGTTTCAGCCCCCTAACCATGGTGCTGGCCGGTTTTTTGGTGGGGTTTGGCACCCGCATGGGCGGCGGTTGCACCAGCGGTCACGGGGTCTGTGGCCTGGGGCGCCTATCCCTGCGATCGCTGGTGGCGGTTATGGTGTTTATGACCACAGGCTTCATCACCGTATTTGTCACCCGCCACCTCCTGGCTCTAGGCTTGCCCTGAGGGTAACCTTCTCCCCCTCTCCTACCCCTTAGGAATCCCCGGGGCTACAGGTCCGCTGAGTTCTGCCCACTGAATTCTGACTGTTGAATTTTAAATCCTGGCCCCCGCTGGCAGGGTCGCCTACTTTACCCCCCGTAGTACTGGCTGAGGTTGCCGCCATGACCATAAAACTCACCCATGGATCCGCCCTGATCGCCGGAGTGATGTTCGGTGTAGGGTTGGGCTATGCCCAGATGATTGACCCCCAAAGGGTACTTGGCTTTTTAGACCTAACCGGTCGGTGGGACCCTACCCTGGCCTTCGTGATGGGGGGGGCGGTGATGGTCACCCTGATCAGCTTTCGCTGGGTACTACGCCGCCCCCAGCCGGTTTTAGACAGCAAGTTCTATCTGCCTACAAGCCAACACATCGATCGCCCCCTGGTGATCGGCGCCGCAGTGTTTGGGGTCGGTTGGGGCATCGGTGGCTACTGCCCGGGCCCGGCGATCGCCGCCCTGGGCCTAGGGTCCCCTAACCCAGCGGTGTTTGTGCTGGCCATGGTGGCTGGCTCCCTCACCTACCGTTGGCTGAGCGATCGCTGATGGTTTACTGTGGTTCTGGGGTGACCGCCTGTGTCAACCTGCTCTCCCAGGCGGTGGCCGGTAGGCCCCCTGGCCAAGCTCTACCCGGGGGGCTGGAGCGATTGGTGCTCCTACGGGCGCAGTAGCAGATAAAACAATCGCCCCGTCCCATGCAAGCGACCGGCGATCGCCCCCGCCTCGGGCCCAGACCCCACAAACAAATCCACCCGGCCCGGCCCCAGGATGGCGCCACCGGTGTCTTGATCTAACACCAGGCGACTGGTGTGCTGGTTGATCCAACCCCCACCAGGAACCGCCTGGGGTAGGGGGAACTGCACCAGGGCGATCGCCCCGGGGGGCATGAGGGACTTGTCGGTGGCAATGGAATAGCCCGCCGTCACCGGTACCCGCAGACTCCCCACGGGGTCACCACCGGGGGTCTCCTGGAAAAAGATAAAGCGCGGGTTGCGGGGCAGGTAGCTATCTAACTGGTCGGGATGGTCGGCAAAGTAAGCCATCAGTCGCGGCAGGGAAAGCTCACCCGCCGCAATCTTGCCATCCTCTACCAGGGCTCGACCAATGCTGGTGTAGGGGTAGTCGGTACGTCCGGCGTACCCCACCGCCATCACCCCCCCATCCGGTAAGACCAGTTTGGCGGAGCCCTGCACCTGCACCAAAAAGGCCTCCAGGCGACTGGCTAACCACACCAACTCCAGCCCCGCCAGGGGACCCTGGCTCCCCTGCAACCCGTCTATGCCCTCCAGATCAACCCGGGTGGGGTGGGGCTGGGGCCAGGTGTCAAGATCGACGGGACGGCGGTAGAGGGGGTAGCGGTACTCCGCCGTAGGTACGGGGCTAGCCCGAAAGTGGGGCTCAAAGTAGCCCGTAAAGGCCACGGTGCCCTGATCATCATTGCCGGTGGCCTGGTAAAGCTCGAACTCCGCCGCCAGGGCCGCCTGGAAAGCGGTCTGACTAGGGCTGGTTTCCACCAGCTGGCGTAATCGCTGCAGGCTACGCCAGACCCGATCGCGGCTAATCTCCGGCAGCCGGTAATCCTGATAATCTGCCGCCGCCTTGGGGCTGGCCAGGTAGGTGAGGCTGTGATCGATCGCCTGCAGGAGGGGTTGGCGATCGAGGGGCCAGGGGAGACTCGACCAAACCTGGGCCTGGTCGGTGGCCGTCAGGGGTCGCAGGGGCGGGACCAGGGTCGTCCCCCTATCCTCTGGCGCGGGCTGAAGACCTTGGCCACGGGCGGGTTCCCCCACCGCCATGGGCACCGCCAGCAGAGCCAATAGCCCTGCCCAAAACCTCCACCGCCGCCGCATTAGAAGCGCTCCACACTGGAGCTAAACACCGGCTCCACCCGGATGGCCACCAGGCGAGAGGGGCGAATCACCATGTATTCCCCCGGATTAATTTTGGGCAGGGGCACCGTAATAAAGTCCTCGGAGCTGGCCTTGGGCATCAGCTCGCCACTGTACCATTTTTGAAAGTCCTGGATGGAGGAAAAGCTCACCTCCTCCCGGTGACCGCCCTCAAAGAGCAGATGAATAATGTATTCGCTAGGTGTTCTGGGCACAGGCGGTGGCTCCTCAGGGCACGATCAGGACCGGACAGGGGGACAGGTTAATCACCCGGGTGGTGACACTTTCTGCCTGCACCTCTTCGATTAAACCAACCCCTCGACAGCCCATGACAATCAGGTCGGCGCCAATTTCATCCGCCACATCACAAATCACAAAGGCGGGCTGCCCCTGGCGTTCCAGCACCTCAGCGGCGATCCCCTGGGTGGCGAACAGGTCCTTGGCCTGATGCAGGAGCTTAGCCACCGCCTCCGGAGAGGATTGACTCGAGGTTTGGGGTTGGTCCTCCCCGGGGGATTCAACCACCGACAATAGCACCAGACGACTATGGTGAAATTGCACCAGCTCCACCACCTTAGGAGCGGCCTGCTGGGCTTCAGAACTCATATCAATGGGAAATAAAACGGTCTTAAACATGGTGGATCAAAGGGAACTCGCACTCCGGTAGAATAGGGCGTTGATAGGTAAATATTACGACAGACACAGGGGTTAGTTAGCCAGTACCAGGCCGCTAAGACTACCTTAGCCAAGCTTTTACAAACTGGGGCTGGCCCTCTGCATAACGTAATAAACAAAGATAAGGATCTTAAGCAGTTTCCAGGAGGTTATCACCGTGGTCAAAAAATCCGTGGCAAGTCTAACCGCCGCTGACGTGGCGGGCAAGCGAGTCCTGATCCGGGCTGATTTCAATGTGCCCCTCGATAAACAGGGCAACATCACCGACGATACCCGTATTCGCGCCGCCCTACCCACCATTCAAGACCTCACCGGTAAGGGGGCAAAGGTGCTGCTCACCAGCCACTTTGGTCGCCCCGATGGCAAGGTGGTGGACAGCATGCGCCTCACCCCCGTCGCTCAACGCCTCAGCGAACTGCTGGGTCAGCCCGTGGTCAAGTGCGATGACTGCATCGGTGCAACCGTTACCGCCGCCGTTAACGCCCTGGGCAATGGCCAGGTCGCCCTGCTGGAAAATGTCCGCTTCTACGCCGGCGAAGAGGCTAACGATCCAGAATTTGCTAAACAACTGGCCGCCAACGCCGATCTCTACGTCAATGACGCCTTTGGCACCGCCCACCGGGCCCACGCCTCCACGGCGGGGGTCACCCAGTACCTCAGCCCCTCGGTGGCGGGTTACTTGATCGAGAAGGAACTGCAATACCTGCAGGCGGCGATCGAAAACCCCCAGCGCCCCCTGGCCGCCATTATCGGGGGGTCCAAGGTCTCCAGCAAAATTGGCGTGATCGAAACCCTGTTAGAAAAGGTGGACAAGCTGCTGATCGGCGGCGGCATGATCTTCACCTTCTACAAGGCCCGGGGCTTGGCGGTGGGTAAGTCCCTGGTGGAGGAAGACAAACTGGAACTGGCGCGGAAACTAGAGGCCAAGGCCAAGGAGCGGGGGGTCGAGTTACTGTTACCCACCGATGTGGTGGTGGCCGATGCCTTTGATGCCAACGCCAATGCCCAGACCGTCAGCATCGATGCCATTCCCGATGGTTGGATGGGTCTGGATATTGGCCCCGACTCCGTCAAGGTGTTCCAGGCGGCCCTTAAGCAGTGCAAGTCGGTGATCTGGAACGGCCCCATGGGGGTGTTTGAGTTTGACAAGTTCGCCGTGGGCACCGAGGCGATCGCCCATACCCTGGCGGACCTCACCGGTCAGGGGGTGACCACCATCATCGGTGGCGGTGACTCCGTCGCGGCGGTGGAAAAGGTGGGTGTGGCAGAGAAAATGAGCCATATCTCCACCGGTGGTGGGGCTAGCCTGGAACTGCTAGAGGGCAAGGTCCTGCCAGGCATTGCCGCCCTGGATGAGGCCTAGACAAGATTCTGGTACTGCTCTGTCTAACCCCTAAGGGTTAGACAGAGCAGCCAGATGTCTTCTGGCCACCGCCGAGCTGGGATCAATCAGCGCCCGCAGGCCACAGCGTTCACCGATCGCTGTGGCCTGCGGGCGTTCCGCTGTCAGAGTGGGGGCTAAGGTAGGCTGCTGACGCGAGCCCGGTAGGCGGCGCCATCGGTGCCCACCCCAGCATTGGCGGCGTAGGTGCCACTGGCCCCCATGGTCTGGAGATTCTGCACCCGATTACCGGGATTAGGATGGGTACTGAGAAACTCCGGTGGCGTCCCCCCCTGGCGCTCCAGGGTTTGCATAAAGGTTAGAAAGCCTCGGGTATCATAACCAGCACGCCCCAAATTATGGAAGCCGCGACGGTCAGCATCGTACTCGGCTTCGCGGCTATTGGGCAGGGTTAGGGCCAGTTGCATCCCCAGTTGCACCAGGGTATCTTGATTAACCTCCAGGGCCCCGGTAATACCCTCGGCGATGGCCGCCTGGCGCATCCGTTCAATTACATGGCGACCGGTAATATGGCCAATTTCATGGGCCATGACCCCCGCCAGTTCAGCCTCATTGGCGGCCGCCTGGATCAACCCAGTTTGGATATAGACAAACCCCCCCAGGGTGGCAAAGGCATTAACCCCATCATCGGCCACCACTTGAAAGGTGTAGGGTAAATTGGGGCGATCGCTGCGGGTCGCCAGCCGCTGACCAATCTCCTGGACGTACTGACCGATGGCGGGGTCACCGGTGTAAAGCCTCACCCCCTGGGCCTTGAGCTGTTGATCAATCTGCCGGCCCAGGGCCACCTCATCCCGATCGGAAAGATTACTCAGTTGAACGTAACGGATCCCCTGGAAAATCAGGTCTAGTAAACCTGCCCGGGAGGGGGTTGGGGTAGCTAGGCCCAATCCGATCGCGAGCAGAGCGGCTAAAATTCCGTAGGCCAGGCGTCGGCCTAACCCCATGGGCAAGTTCATCGTCGTCAATATCCCCTGGTTAATGGTCGTCCATGGCCTAAAAGACGAAAGAGTTATCCCAGAAGTGCCCCATCGTGTTTCAATATACCGTTACAGGGCCGTAGTTACAGAGTACTCAACCATGACACTGATTGATTCCAAGGGACGACTATTTGGTAAGCTCAGCATCCTCGATCTAGGGGCAGGGTTAATCATTCTGGCGGTACTATTTGGTATTTTCCTCTATCCCGGCACCTCCGGTTCCGTAGCCCAGGTGGGGGCGGTCACTAAACCCGTGGAGGTGGATGTGATGGTGCGCGGCCTCACCACCTCTAACCAGGAGGGGCTGTTTCAAGCGATCAAGACCTCACCCACCACTAACATCATCATTCGTAACCAACCCTACGGCGAGGTAAAGATTAAAAACGTCCTCAAGTTACCCCGCACCACCGTAGCCCCCCAACCGGATGGCAGCGTCAAGGCCCTGCCCGATCCCCGCCCTGAGTTAAACTACACCATTGATATGCTGATCACCCTGACCGGGGAAGCCCAGGTAACCGACACCGGTCCGGTGTTTGGTAACACCAAGGTGAAGGTGGGTACCCCGATCGAGCTGGACGGTAACCTGTATAACTTCAACACCAGTACGGTAGATGTGCGGGTGTTAGACAATCCCCAACCCTAATCCGGGGTCAACCTGCCCCACCTGCCTTTGGCTCCCCTGAGCTTCTCCCTGGTTTCTTTAGCGTTCTTGTCTGTCATGGTTTCTGCCCCCCCTGCTCCCACTGCCATCCCCTGGACCGCCTTGGCTGACCAAGCCCTGGCTGGCGAGGTTCTTAGCCGGGAGGCGGCCCGGTCGGTGCTGACCGCCTCAGATACTGAGTTGCTAGAGCAACTGGCGGCGGCCTACCGGGTGCGGCGCCATTACTGGGGCAATCGGGTGCGGTTGCACTTTTTACTGAATGCCCAGAGTGGTCTGTGCCCAGAGGATTGTCATTACTGTTCCCAATCAAAGATTTCCAGCGCTGAGATTGAAAAGTATCCCTTCATGGCTCAGGGGCAAATCCTAGCGGCCGCCGAACGGGCCCACCAGCTCAAGGCCGGTACCTTTTGCATGGTGATTTCCGGGCGATCGCCCAGCCCCCTGGTCTTTAACCAGGTGCTGGAGGCGGTGCGCCAGGTAAAGGCCCAGTATCCAATGAAGCTCTGTGCCTGCCTGGGGCTGTTAACCGGAGATCAAACTGCCCAGCTGGCGGCGGCGGGGGTAGACCGGGTCAACCACAATCTCAATACCTCGGCAGCCCACTACGGGGATATCTGTAGTACCCATAGCTTTAGCGATCGCATCGACACCCTACGGGCGGTGCAGGCGGCAGGGTTGACCACCTGCTCAGGGGGTATTTTTGGCCTGGGTGAATCCACCGATGACATCATTGATATGGCCCTGAGTCTGCGCCAGCTGCAGGTGACCAGCGTGCCCCTTAACTTTTTAATTCCAATTCCGGGCACCCCCCTGGCGGATCAACACCCCCTCACTCCCCGCCAGTGTCTGCGGATTCTCTGCCTGTTTCGGCTGCTGCTCCCCAGTCAGGAGATTCGCATTGCTGGGGGGCGAGAGGTGCAACTGCGGCAACTCCAACCCCTGGGGCTGTACGCCGCTAACTCCATCTTTATTGGCGACTACCTGACCACCCCCGGTCAGGCGGCCCAGACCGATTACGAGATGATTCGCGATGCTGGTTTTGTGCTGGAAACCGCCGAGGGAGAGGCCCTGGCGGTCCCCTCTGCCTAGACTGTAGACAACGGCTGCTAGTCGGCCAACTCCACGGGCAGAGCGGTCAATTTAGCTAGGAACGGGTCCGCCAGGGTCTGGTGTTTATGGGCCAGGAGCCGTTCCATATAGTCAAGAAACCGTTGTCGAGAGTCTGGATTACAGAGGTAAACGCCGGGGCTGGGTTGGCTAAACAGAGGTAAGGCCCCTAGCAGAGCCCCGAAATTTTCCCCTGACTCCAGGGAAATCCAGGGATGATGGTTGGCGTCGGGCACCAGACCGGGGGGCAGGTGCCCCTCCAGCAGTGCCATCAGGTGAGCTTGACAGAGCTCCAGATTGAGACCTTGCTGCTGAAGTAGATGGGCAATCCCCTGCCAGGGCATGGGTTGATCAGGGAAGGTGCGCAGCAGTTCCATCAGCAGAAAAATATCGCTGTACTGGTGACGGGTTAGATCCAAAACCTGGGGATAGCGGGCCAGGTTGACCAGTCCGTAGGCGACCCGGCTACAGCTGGGGGGGCGATCGCTATGGTAGGTATCCTGCACAATGGTGGCATTGGGAAACTTTTGCCGCAGCCAACGGGAGATCCTGGGCAGGGAGGCCGTACCGCCGGTACAGATTACCTGGTTAATACCCTGGGTGGAGAGGCCCACCTGGCTCAGCAACCGATTCAAATGGCCATTCAAGCGCTGAATGTAGGGGGCGATAATCCGATCATCCAGGTCTTTACTCCGCACCACCCAGTGCTGATCCGCCAATTCCAGATCAAACTGGGGCTGGTGCTGCAGGATGATTTTCAAGTGGCGGGCCGCATCCAAAACACTCTGACCCAGGGAGGAGCTCTCCAGCCGTTGCTGTAACCGCTGGCGACGCACCGGGTCGGGTTCCACCAGGCGAGGCAGGTCCAGACTATCCAGGTCAAGGTCCTGCCACTGGGCGGTTTGCAATTCTGGCAGGGCCGATTGCCAACCCCAGCCGGCGGCGGTCTCCGCTGGCTGATCGGGGTCCCCAGACCAGCGCTGCCGACGGCGATCCGCCGGATGCAGGAGGTTGGTGATGATATCCAGATCTATGGCATCACCGGCATAGCCCAGGGAGGTTAGGGCAAAGTCTTGATAGGTGAGGTCCGGTAAATGGCTGGGTAGGTTGGCCACCGCCAGTTCGGTGACGCTGCTGCCAGCCGCTAGCACAACGGTGCCCCCCACCCAGGGACAGGCGTAGAGGGTCTGTTGCTGAATCGGTTGACTTTCCCCGCTAACGGAGGGGCCCAGGGGATCGGGAAAGCCCGAGAGCAGGGCGGCGATCGCCTCCTCAAGGAAATAAATATCCTCGGGGGAGTCCACCAGGCCAGCGGCCAGGATCGCTTCCCGCAGGTTAAAGCTGTAGGTGTCCGGCCAGTTAGTTGGATAGCTGACGATCACCCCCTCCAGCTGACTTAAAGCTTGCCCTAGGACCAGGGGCTCCAGGCCGATCGCCCCCAGGTTAAAGGCACTATCGCTGGCTTGCGTCCCTGCTAAGGTCCTCAGTAGGGCCTCCAGGGCTGCTGCAAAGGCCTGGAGGGATAGGGCCAGATTTTCGGACCACTGGATGGGGGGTTGGGCCGTATCACCCTCCGCCAGCACCGCCGGAATGGCCAGTTTCAAAAAGGGCTTCAGCCCCCTCAACAGCACCAGAGATTCCTCCGGGCCTTCGCCATCTCCCCAGGAAACCGCCAGGGCAGAGGAACCCACGGACTCAATCTGGTAGGCCTGACTTTCCTGGGTTAGGCGCACCGTAGCCAGGGCCGGCAGACGGAAAAACTTATCCGCCGTAGCCCCGGATATGCCCCGATCAACCCAATAGAGGGGGTGAACACGGCCGCTGCTACGCTCCAACAGTACGGCGGACAGCCCCGTAGTGCCCATATCCAGGCCCAGGAACCAGAGGCTAGACGGCTTTACTGCGGCGGCGATGGGCGGCGGTGGTGGCTCCGCCTCGCCGCGATCGCCGATCACCGGCTCCGACGCTTCCTCCAGTTCCCCCAGGAGATCCACTGGGCCGAGGGGGTGGAGGCGGTCAGAGGGGGCTTCCCCAGCCTCCGCTAGAGCCCCGGAGGGCGATCCCTGGTCTGCTTCAAGGCCCTCAAGACTGGTCATTTCAGGGTCAACCGGGGGGAAGCTCTCCTCCCCCGGGTCTGAGTCGATAGGGAATAGATCAACAGGCTCGGTTGACGGAGGGTCCTGCCCGGCCTCGGGGGCTTCTGCCAGGGGCTCTAGCGGCGTCAAAAAGGGGAGTTGCTCGTCGACCAGCCGATCCGGCTCCGGTGACTCCAGGCCGTCTTCCTCAGATGCCGGTTCAGGCTCCAGGGATAGGCTGGAACTCTGGAGATGGTACTCCTCAGCCGGGCTAAGCGCAGGGGCTGCCGCCTCCAGGGCTGGCCCGGCCTGCTCCTCCCCCGTTTCAACCTCAGGGATGGCAAAGTCCATGTCCGCCGGCCCAGCCTCCGGTAAGGCCGGGTCAAGGCTCAGGTCCCCCAATAAAAGATCAAGATCCAGGATCGGGGCGGTAGTAGCCCCGATCTCGACCCCCAGTTCAGCACCGGGGGAGGGGCTAGACCAGGCATCTTGGCCCAGTTCCCCCGCTAAGGAAGTCCCTTCCCCAGGGCTTAGGGAGGCAGGCTCCCTAGCCAGGTCGTCTAGGGCAGGCTCTGGCCCCAGGTCAATGCCCTGCTCCGCTGGAACAGGGCCCGGGGTGGAGGGCTGGTGCTGATCGTGAAAGTACTGATCGTGAAAGTACTGATCCTGATCAATGGCCGCCGCCGCACTGGAGATGGCCATCAAATCCGCCAAACTCAGACCAGCTTCCTCCAGCAGGGGAAGATCGGTTTCTGGGGTGGATTCTGGAGCAAATTCCGGAGTGAGGCTCAGATCCTGATCGGATAGCACTGGCGCCAGGTCTCCGGGCTCGTACCAACTGGTCTCCAGGTTGACCAGGTCCTCCGTGAGAAAACTCAGGGTGGCAGGGTCCAGGGGGAGGTCATAGGCCGGCGGCGGCGGATCAACCGCCAGTAAATCCTCCTCGGGAGAGGGGGCGGGGGATGGATGGAATGGCCCAAGGGCATCGCTCAAGTTAAACAACCCCTCTCCCAGATCATCCCCATGCCTGGGGGCTAGGGGCTCTGGCAGCAACTCCTGCAGGGAGGAGATGGTCAAGATATCCCCTACATCATCCCCTGACTCTTCGGAGGAAGCCGCACCAGAGGGTGCCCCACTCTCTACCTGGATCGGTTCTGCCTCCATTGGCCATACCTGGCTGACCGGGTCTTGCCCCGATGCTGGCGGCCCAGACACCACCATGGCAGGATCGGCGGCGGGTGGTCCTAGCCGATCTAATAGGGGCAGATGCTCTAGGATTTCTGCCAGGGACGTAGGCGAAGAACTATCATCAACGGCGGTCGGAGACGATTCTGGGCTATCCCCAACCCCAGGGATATTGATCTCGAGCTGGGCAATTTCCTCGTCCAGTTGGAGCAGGGTAATGTCATCCTCCAGGTCAAAGGCAAAGCTGTCCCAGGCTAGATTTTCCTCTGGCACCTCCAGGGGAGGTAGGACCGCGGGGGGGGTAAAGGTAGAGACAGGAGTGGTTTCCGGGGGAGACAGGGGCAAGCCTAGGCGCTGGGCCGTCCGGGGAGAACCGGACTCCAGGTAGGCGAGGGTCTCCGGTGTCAGCTGCTGAGTTAGGCGATTGACCAGGCTGACAAATACCCCTTCCCCCTGTTGACCCAGGTGATACATGGTATTGAGCCCCTGGTTAAGGGAGTCCTGGTAGCTAGAGAGGGTTTGGTGCAGGCTGTCAAACACCGCCCGCAGGGACATATCTAGATGGCGCACCAACTGATCGGTTTCCAGCTGTAGCTGCTGCAGGTAGGCCAGGCGTTGTTCAGGGGTAATCGGGGTTGCCATCCCCTCGCCGAGACTTGGACTGGCTGGGGCCGCCTGACTGAGCAGGTAGCGATTGGCGGTGGCGGTTTCTAAGCGGGCCATCGCCTGTTCAATCTGGCTGGCCACGTGGCGATCAACCTGGTTCGTCAATTGCTGAATTAACTCGGGCACCAGAGCGGTGCCCAGATCGGAGGTGACGCTGACCTGACCCTGGAGGCGCTGTTGCTGTAGCTGCTGGACCTCCGCCAGGAGGGTTTCTCGCTGCTGCCGCAGGGTGGCCACCTCAGTTTCCAGGGGGGTTAAAATTTGCTGGGTCTGCCCCCTCAGGTACTGCATTTCCTGGAGAAGAGCATTCAGCACCTGGCTGGCGGCGGTGGCGGTAGCATCCCCCAGGGGCGTCTCTGGGCTAACCGGAGTAGCGGCTAGCCATTGCCCCAGCTGATCGCGAATCTTCGCCAACAGGGGCTGTTGACCTGGCAGAGAACTACCCCCCTCAGGGACGGTGGTGGCTGCCAGAGCCCCGTCGATTTCAGCGATTAAGGCCTGAAGTTCTTGCCGCTGCCAAGTCACCACGCTCCACCTTCCCTTACCCCTATAGGCCCTATGGTGCCCCAACTGTCTCCCCGTGACTCTTGCCGACTATAGGGGGGCCTACCTATAGTGTAGCCAGCCTTTGATTCTATAGCCTGGGCCAAAACCCTGAGAAAAGCTTTGATCGAACAAAACTAAAGCTGGCCAGGCAGGCTAGGATGCACCACTAATCTATTGCCAAAGTTTTACTGCCAAAGTTTTACTGCCAAAGTGTATGTCAGGCGGGGCTAAAAATCATCCCTTGGCCAGCGATAGGCGATCGGCATGCGCCAGCCCTGGCCAAAGGCGCGATCGCTGACCTTCAGCACGGGGGGGGCCTGACGACGTTTAAACTCGGCCCGGGCCACCAAACCCATCACCCGCTGCACCACCGCGGCATCATGGCCAGCGGCGACAATGTCAGCGGTGGCCTGGTGCTGCTCAATCAACCGTTCCAGAATATCGTCCAGGATATCGTAGGGGGGCAAGGAGTCCTGATCCACCTGATCGGGTTTGAGCTCCGCACTGGGGGGCTTATCGAGAATCGCCTGGGGAATCAGGGGGTGGTCAGAGGACCGCCAGGGGCCAGGCAGCGGGAAGCCATCCGGTTGGTTAGAGCGTTGGTTGAGCCACTGGCAGAGGCTATAGACCCGGGTTTTGGGGACGTCGGCAATCACCGCCAGGCCGCCGTTCATATCGCCGTAGAGGGTGCAGTAGCCCACCGCCATTTCCGACTTATTGCCGGTGGACAACAGCAGATAGCCAAATTTGTTGGAGATGGCCATCAACAGGTTGCCGCGAATGCGGGATTGGATATTTTCCTCCGCCACACCAGTCGGGGTATCTGCAAATAGGGGGGCCAGGGCTTGATCGTAGGCCGCCATCAGGGGGGCGATGGGCAGAATCTGGTGTTCAATCCCCAGGTTAGCGCAGAGGGCCAGGGCATCGGTGATGGAGTGGTCAGAACTGTAGGGGGAGGGCATCAACACCCCCAGCACCTGGGTGGGGCCCAGGGCGGCGGTGGCGATGGCGGCCACCAGGGCGGAGTCAATCCCACCGCTGAGCCCCAACACCACCTTACTAAAGCCACACTTGCGGGCATAATCCTGCACCCCTAGCACCAGGGCGGCCCAGAGGGAGCCCTGGTCATCGCTAGCCAGGGGAGGGAGGGGGGCGGATTGCAAATCTGCCCTGACCAGGTCATAGTCCACCAGGGCCAGGGCCGGCGAAAAGGCGGGCAATTGGGCCACCCGCTGCCCCTGGCGGTTAACCGCCAGGCTGGCGCCATCGAAAATCAAATCATCGTTACCCCCAACCTGGTTGGCGTAGATAATCGGGCAGTCAAACCGGGCGGCGCTATGGCTAATCAGGGCCAAGCGCAGGGCGGCCTTGCCCAGGGCATAGGGGGAGGCGGATAAATTAATCACCGCATCGACGGACTGGGCCACCAGATCGGCGATGGGGTTTTGGGGGTAGCGGCGACTCCCCCAAAACTCTTCATCATTCCAGAGGTCTTCGCAGATGGTCAGGCCCAGGCGCAGCTGCCGGCCCCCGGCCAGGGGAATGGTGACCGGTCGGGGGTCTGGCCCCGGGGCAAAGTAGCGGTCTTCGTCAAACACATCGTAGGTGGGTAGCAGCTGCTTGTGGACCACCTGACTGATCTGCCCGGCCTGGAGTAGGGCCGCACTGTTAAATAGGGGCTTTTGCCCCTGCTCATGGGCCTTGGGGTTGGGGGCGGCAAAGCCCACCAGTACCGCCAGATGGGGAGGCACCTGGGTGGCCAGTCGCTGTAAACACTGCCCCATGGCGGCGATAAAACTGGGGCGCAGCAGCAGGTCCCGGGGGGGGTAGCCGCACAGCCCTAACTCTGGGGTAATCAAGATCTCCGCCCCCTGTTGTTGGGCCTGGTGGGCCGCCAGGATAATTTGCTGGCCGTTACCCTCCAGATCGCCCACGGTGGGATTCAGTTGGGCGATCGCCAACTTGACGGTGTGCTGCGCTGCCTGACCCATCTGATCCACCCCCACCCCTGTCGATAGCTTCCCTTCAGGGTAACCCCAAGGGGAACGCAGGACTACTGACGTAGCCCTGCGTTCTAGCTTGGTCTCACTGTAGGCTGCCCGACGGTGGGCAGCCGGGTTAACGGGGGGGATTCAGGAAGCGGCCAGCAAAGTTCATCACCGTGCCCAGATCGGTGGCCCCGCTGCCACTGGTGTTGAGGAAGGTATTGAGCAGGGCGTTACCCCCGCCCACCCCAGGTTTAGTCGCCCCCATGCCCAGCAGGCCCATCACCACCGGCAGTAACTTGGGCAACATGGTTTGCACCATACCGGCATTCATACCGGTCTTCTGGGCGATCGCCTGGATCACCTGCTGTTGGATTTGGGGGGGAATGGCGGACTGCAGGGCCGACAGGCCGCCGGCTCCGGCCAACTGACCTAAAACCCCCTCCAGTTGGTTAACCCCCATGGTGCTAGCTTGTTGCTTCAGGGCTGGCTGCAGAGCCCCCCCCAGGGCATTCAGCACGGAGGACATTTGCTCAGGGTTAACCCCTTGACTACCCGCCAACTGCTGCACCGAACTGAACACCGAGCTGAGCTGGTCGACACTACCCTGCTGGTTAGGATTGTTGATGGAACTGAGAACGTCAAAGAAAAGAGACATGGCGAGAAAATCCTTTGAATAATTTGGACAGGTTTACTCAAACAACGAAGCCTATCGATCCCTAGGCCGCCGGCACCCGCACATGGAGGGATCGGATCAGCTGCAACCAGTCGCCCTGGTCGGTGAGATAGCCCAGTTCGGCAACGTAGTCCCGATCGGGCACGAAAATGGGGACGTGCTTGTCCTGATCTGCCTCTGCTAAAAGGTACTCCTGGGTGCTGTGGGGGCTTTGATAATCAAGCTCCAGGTTAGTGGCATCGTGGATGCGCAGGGCCAGGGTGCGACCCCCCTCAGTCTTGAGGGCATCCCGATGGACGTCGGCCACCTCCCAGTAGGCGTAGGCCGCATCCGACCCCCGGGGCACCAGAATGATTTTGCTTTCCGCCCCCATATCGGTGCGAGACCCCGCCCCCAGGCCGGAGGTGACCGTTTGCACCGCCTCGGTGGTCTTACCAAACAGAGCCCCAGCGGCCGCTCCCACCCCCGCCACAGCGGCAGCGCCACCGGCTAGGGCGGCACCGGCCAGGTTACCCACCCCCTGGCCGACATCGGTGGTGGACTTGCCCAGCTCGGTGCCGACTCCGGTGAGAGTGCCGCCCACCTTGCCCGCCAGGGGATTGGTTAGGCTATGACTCACCCCCTGAACCGAGGCCGCTGCCGTAGCGGCATCTGGGCAGGCCGGCACCCGCACCGGCTCCGACTTGGCCAGGACATGCCAGTGTCCCGGCCCTTCGCCATAGCCCAGTTCCACCAGATAATCGCGATCGTCAACCGCCACCGGTACCTGCAGATCCCCCTGGGCGGTGAGGTTAGCCTCAAGTTCCTGAACCGTGTTAGTCGTACCGACCACCTGGCCCGGCAACTCAGTGACATCGTAAAGCCGTAGACGGAGGGAACGCCCCTTAGCCAGCAGATCATTCACCTGGGCCTGGGGTAATTCCCAGTAGGCATAGCCGTGGCGACAGTCCCTGGCGGCAAACACCACCCGACCCTGGGCTGGCAGGGTGGCGGCGGTAGCGGCCACGGCGGCTGCCGTACCGGCCACCGCCGCACCAGTGGGCAGCGCACCACCAACATTGGGGCAGGCCGGTACCCGCACATGGCTGGAGCGGGCTAGGGCATGCCAGCTGTCGTTGGCGCCCAGGTAGCCCAGTTCCACCAGATAATCGCGATCGTCCTGGCCCACCGGCAGATGGTAATCCCCAACGGCCACCGCATCACAGGTAAATTGTTGGGTGCTGTGGGGAGGCTGCTTATCCACATCGGCAATGTCAGTCACATCGTGCAGCTTGAGGGCCATGGGATAGTTTTGCCGTCGTAGGGCCGCCACCTCTGACTCCGGTAGTTCCCAGTAGGCGTAGGCATCA
>Ga0208465_1000268_pt1 | contig 15872 bp, 10 predicted proteins | sample LakMenEpi31Aug10_FD_150749 | JGI IMG/M metagenome (GOLD analysis project Ga0208465, IMG submission 150749) | Freshwater microbial communities from Lake Mendota, WI - 31AUG2010 deep hole epilimnion (SPAdes) | ecosystem: Environmental > Aquatic > Freshwater > Lake > Epilimnion/Euphotic zone ...
TGCTGCGGCCTATGTCGAGACCGGCAACGCTACCCAATCGGCCATAAAGGCCGGATACAGCGAAAAGTCGGCGGCTCAGACCGGCTGCAAACTCCTCAAGGAGCCGAAAGTGCAGGAGTTTATAAACTCCAACCGGCAAAAACTGATTGATAAAGCGGAGATAAGCGCTGAATGGGTTATTCAGCGCTTAAAAGAGGAAGCGGCAAGCGCCGAAAACCCCTCGGCAAGGGTGAAAGCCCTTGACCTCCTCGCCAAACATCTCGGCATCTATGCTCCGGAACAGTCACAAGTGACTGTTAACGAAGGCTTTTTTGCCGATGTCGGCGACGGCGAGACATCCCACTAAGGGATGTCTTCCCTTCTAGGGAATAGCACGACCGAATCAGATACAGGTGACCTATACCGCAACGTCATGACGCATCATTGGGTGGGGGGGAGGGTGCTTCCTTGGCCACCCAGACCCCCAGCCATGAGCCTCTCCACGTTACCTCCTCCTCCCGGTATAGAAGGTCTACCGGGTTTGACCCCCGTGTCCTCAAGTTAGCCGAGAAGCTGAAGCACGACTTCCCCCTGTACTCGCGCAAGTTGTTGCGCATTGTCAACAAGCAAGGAAAGATCGTTCCCTTCACCCTGAACAAGGGTCAGATTCTGGTGCATGAGGAGATCGAGGCTCAGAAGCGTGAGACCGGGAAGGTGCGTGTACTGATCCTGAAGGCGCGTCAGTTGGGTATCTCGACCTATGTGCAGGGGAGATACTTCTGGCGGGTGACGGGTCAGCGGAACAGTTCGGCGTTTGTGCTATCGCACTTGGCGGAATCGACCTCCAGCATTTTCAGGATGGTCAGTTTCTTCTACGACAAGTTGCAGCATCCGTTCTTTAAGCCGCCCCTGAAGAGTCGATCTCAGGGGTTTATTGCTTTTGGGGGGATCGAGTCCCAGTACCGGGTAGGTACGGCGAGGACTGGTCAGACTGGTCGTGGCCAGACCAACCAGTTCGTGCATGGGTCGGAGGTGGCTTACTACCCCGAGGGTACGGATATCTCGGCTGGTCTGTTGCAGACGGTTGGTGATGAGGGGACGGAAGTGATTCTGGAGTCCACGGCCAACGGTATGTCGGGCTGGTTCTACGAGGCTTGCATGAAGGCTCTCCGAGGGGAGGGCGAGTACAAGTTGATCTTCGTGCCTTGGTTCCTGCTGCCGGAGTATGCGCGTAAGGCTCCCGGCGATTTCGAGCGGACGGAGGAGGAGCAGGATCTAGCCGACGAGTACGACCTTTCGGACGACCAGTTGTACTGGCGTAGGGGGAAGGTAGCCGAGTTGGGTGATGATCTTTTTCGGCAGGAATATCCGGCTACGCCGTTAGAGGCGTTCCTAACTACGGGCCGCACGTTTGTTGAACCGAAGTATTTGGACTCGGTTCAGGATGAGGTGTGGTCGCCGACCTTTGTCGGGGATGTGCGGGAAGGGACTTTTATTCCCTGTGCCGGTGGCCCTCTTCGGGTTTGGTCTCCGCCGATGGAGGGCGAGCATTACTCGATTGGAGTGGACGTTGCCGAGGGTCTGGAGAACGGTGACTACAGTTGTGCGCAGGTAGTGGACTCAAACGGTCGTCAGGTAGCCTGCTGGCACGGTCACGTTGACCCTTGGGAATATGGTGACATCTTGAAATCCCTAGGGTACTATTATAAAAAGGCGTGGCTCTTGGTTGAGAGAAACAACCACGGGTTGACCACACTGCGTAGATTACAGGATTTGGGGTATCCAAATCTATATGTCGAGCAGACGGTGGATCACGCTTATGGGGACAAGATGACCCGGAAGGCGGGGTGGCTTACGACGAGTAAGACCAAGCCGCTGATCATCGATAACCTCGCCGCCCTGATTCGTCAGGGAGAAGGGGGGATCGCTGATAAGGAGTTGCTGGAAGAGTTGCGGACGTACGTCATTGACGGGCGGGGCAAGACGAATGCTGCGCATGGATGCTTTGACGACAGAGTCATTGCATACGCGATTGCGCTTTTCGGATTGAACTCCATGCCGCGTCGTGAGCGAACGTGGACTACTAGACCAGAAATTGCCGATTCAGTTGCGGGTTACTAATGAGAAAAGAAGACGAATATCCTGAGCCGGGCGATCTCGTAGCCGAGAACGGAATGTCGTCGCCTGACGATTCTCAGTCTGCTGTTCTCAACGATCTTGGTTCCCGGCTCCGCTCTCAGTTTGAAACTTGGAAAGATTCCCGCCAGCGTATAGAAGACGAATGGCTCGTTGATCTACGCCAGTTTCTTGGCATATACGAGCCTGACATTTTGGCGCGGCTCCCGCCCGGACGATCCAGAGTTTATGTTGGCCTGACCCGAACTAAGGTCATGGCGGCATACTCCCGCATCGTTGACTTGCTCTTCCAGCCGGGAGAGTATTTTTATTCGCTGAACCCTACGCCGATCCCAACGATCCCCGGCTTGGAAGCCAAGCTGATGATCGAGGCGGCGAAGGAGATGAAGATGCTGACGGGCTTGGAACCGTCGCAGGCTCAGGATTTGATCCGCGAGCGTACCGAAGAGATCAAAGAGTACATCAAGGAAGAAGCCCGGGAACGTGCTGAGAAGATGACCGAGGTCATCCACGATCAGACGACCGAGGCCAACCTTGAGATGAAACTCAAAGAGACCATCATGGAGATGTGTATCTTTGGGACTGGCGCGATTAAGGCCGGAACGCTCCGCGTGGAGCGGTCTGGTCATTGGCGACACAACGGCGAACAGCATGTGCTGATTTACGAGGAGCGGGTTCTTCCTGAGATCGAGAGTGTCTCGGTCTTTGATTTGTACCCAGATCCGTTTGCGACCTCGATGGAAGATTCGACGGGGATCTACCGCCGTCACGTTCTAACCAAGTCACAACTTGCCGAGTTGAAAGACTCGCCGGGTTTTGACGATCAGGCGATTGACTACATCCTGACGAACTTCCGTCACGGCAACCATCAAGAGTTGCAGCATGAGAAGGATCGTCGCAGTCTGAGCAATGTTAACGAGTACTCGGAATCGAACCGATACGAGGTACTTGAGTTTTGGGGTGACATCGTCGGTGCGGATCTCCGCGATGCCGGAGTAGAGATAGAGGATTCTGATCTCAACTCCATCTTCTCGGCCAATGTTTGGCTCTGCTCAGACCGCGTACTCAAGGCGCAGATCAACCCGATTCCCGGGGCGGAGATTCCGTATAAGTTGGCTCCGTACGAGAAGACCCCTCACCAGTTCTGGGGCGTAGGCGTTCCGCGCCAGATGCGCGATAGCCAGGTGACGATGAATGCGGCAACCCGCATCTTCATCGACAACATGGCGATCTCCTCTGGCCCCCTCGTAGAAATCAACACGGATCTGATTGCGGCTGGCGAAGACCCGACGCAGATCTACCCGTGGCGAATCTTTCTGCGCGAAGGCGGCGATGCCGCCATGCCGATGGTTCGGTTCTACCAGCCTGAGAGTAATGCGAATGCATTGGCCGGGGTGATCGAGTTGTTCCGTCGGTTCGCCGATGAGACCACCTCGCTCCCCTCTTACACTCATGGCTCGACTTCCGGCGGCATGAACAAGACCGCGACCGGCATGTCGATGCTCATGGGTGCGGCCAGCATTTCGCTGAAGTCCGTCATCAAGAACATTGACGACTTCCTACTGGCGCCGATGGTTCGCGCACTGTACGATTGGAACATGGCGTGGAACCCTGATGAGGACATCAAGGGTGACATGCGCATTATTGCGCGTGGCTCGACTGCACTCATCCAGAAGGAAGTTCAGTCGCAGCGACTGCTGCAGTTTATGTCGCTGGTTGCGAACCCGGCAATGGGCCAGATGGTGAACTTTGAAGCACTCATCAAGGACATCGCTAAGTCGCTAGACATCGACGCGGAACGTATTCTCAAGGAAATGCCAGAGCAGGAAATGGGAGAGATGAATGGGGCTGAAGTTGAACAAGGATCAGGCGAGGGCGTTGCTGGAGTTGGCCAGCCATCCTCAGTGGATAGTCTTGTCCAGCCTGCTCCGCCAACGCCTCGCCCAATGCCACAAGGCTCTGGAAACAACGGACAACTACCGCTTTGAGCAAGGTAAGGTCGTTGAGTTAAGAGCATTTCTTGAGTTAGAGGATTCGGCGAAAGCCGTACTGGAAGCAGCGAATCGAGGAAAGATACACGCTGTTGAACTTTGATCCGATACGCCAATAGGCCCGGAGTGAGAAAAAATGGCAAGTAGGAATGATCCAGCAAAACTGGAAGCTGAAGCGAACGCTCTGATTGAGCAATATCAGAAGGCGCGAGAGGAATCTTTGAAGGGGAAACCCCAAGAAGACACACCTGAAGAACCGCAGCCGGAAGAGGTTCAAGAGGAGACTCCACCTGTCGAGCCGCAGGACACGGAGGCTGAGGTAAAGGCCAAGTCGGACGATGACACAGGTGCGTCGGAGTCTGACGAAAACTGGAAGGCGCAACTTGCCAAGGCGGAAGACCGCTACAAAAACGCGCAGTCCAGAATGACGAAGGCGATCGAGGAAGCCAAGGCCGCTAAACAACTTAGCGATACCCTTGCTAATCGAGTAGCCCTGCTTGAACAAGAGTTGTCTCAGAAGTTAGAGCAGCAAGGCCCAGATCCGGAAGTAGAAGCACTGGAACGCGACTACCCAGATATTGCGAAGCCGCTGCTGAAACAACTTCAGAAGTTACAAAACGAACTCAAGCAGACAGCGCAACTTCATCGGAAGTCAGAGGAAGAGAGAAGTTTGGAAGCGCACGTTGCTACGGTTAAGGCGAAGCATCCTGATTTCGCCGAGATCGCAAGCGACGAAGGCTTCCAAGAATGGCTCGACGGACAAACCGCAACTTGGAAACGGATTGCCAAAGCGGGGACGTCTGAGGAAGTTATCGAGCTTCTCGACCGATATAAGGGCGTTAAGAATTCAGCACCCAAGGTGGACGTAACGTCTGAGGCAAAGAAATTGGCAGAGCCAAAGTTGCCGAAGGCGCGAAATCCAAACGTGAGCGGAAAACGGTTCTGGACTCGCAATGAGATCAACTCTTTGAGTCGCCGAGATTTCGAGCGACTCGAAACGGAGATCGACAAGGCTTGGGCAGAGGGCCGTGTCCGCTAGGGTAAAAATTTATCTTAGAGGTATTTTGAAATGGCTATGAACTTTACGGTCGCCAATGGCGGCTGGGTTGCGAACGGTGCGGCTGGCTTCGTCCCTGATATCTTCTCCAAGAAGTTGCAGGCGAAGTTCTACGCTGCTTCTGTTCTTGAGCAGGTGACGAACAACGATTACGAGGGTGAGATCTCGGGTCAGGGTTCGAAGGTTGTGATCCGTACGGTTCCGGCGATCACCGTCGCGAACTACACCGGCACGATCTCGTATCAGGACGTGACGACCTCGACCATCGAGTTGCTCGTTGACAAGGCCAAGTCGTACGCCTTCAAGGTGGACGATGTGCTGAAGGCCGAGAGCGATATCTCGTTCTGGGACGAGGCTGCGCGTGACGCTTCCGAGCAGATGCGCATTGCTGTCGAGACTGACGTTCTCGGCAACATCGTGGCTGGTGTTCAGGCTGGCAACGTGGTCGATGTGACCACCACGCCGACCGCGTCGAACATCCTCGACCCGATCCTTGAGGCTGCTCGTATCCTCGACGAAGACAACATTCCGGATAGCGACCGCTTCCTCGTTGTCTCGCCGAAGGTGATCGAACTCCTCAAGAAGTCCGATCTGAAGTTCGCGTACCTCACTGGTGACTCGGCTTCGCCGCTCCGCAACGGCAAGGTTGGCATGATCGACCGCTTCACGGTCTATCAGTCGAACCTCCTCGCCGCTGGTTCGGGCGGTGACGCTGGCAAGCGCCTCTGCTTGGCCGGTCACAAGAAGTTCGCTTGCTTCGCTTCGCAGTTCACCAACACTGAGACGGTTCGCCTTGAGTCGTCCTTCGGTGACGGTGTGCGCGGCCTGAAGGTCTACGGCTACAAGGTTGTTCACCCGACCTGTGGCGTGGCCCTCAAGCTGAACGGCATGTAATTGGAGAGGGGGGAGTATGGGAAACCATACTCTCCCCGACCCTTTGGATGGATATGAATAAGGATGAACTTTACGAGTACGCCAAAGCTAACTTTGGTGTGACTCTTGATAGGCGAAAGAAACTTCATGACTTGCAGGCCGAGGTTGATTCCCTCGGCGTACCTCGGGCAAAGATCGAGGATGAGATAGCCCTGCCGGTTAAGAAGTTGAAAAACAAACGTACCGGCGTGATCTGGGACTGGAACCCTGTGTACGCTGACAACCCTGACTTAGAACCGTATTACGAAGGTTAAAACATGGCTACGGTAAAAGTGGTTGAAATCATAGACCGTGCGCAGATCATCCTTCAGGATACGACTGGCACTCGCTGGGCGAAGCAGGAACTTCTGAAGTTCTTCAACGACGCGCAGCGCGAAGTCGTTCTTGTTCGTCCTGACGCGAAGACCGTGAACACGACATTCAACTGTGTGGCCGGGTCTAAGCAGACCCTGCCATCTGCCGCATTGCGACTTCTCGATGTTGTTCGCAATGTAAGCGGCAAGGCGATTCGGCAGATTGATCGCCGAATCATGGACGATCAGCTGCCTGATTGGCACAACACGCCGAGTGCAGGAACCGTGCTGATCGAGCATTACATCTATAACCCGCTTGATCCGAAGACGTTCTATCTCTATCCGAAGCCGACCAACCTCGCTCAGATTGAGATCGTCTACAGTTCGTCGCCGACCACGATTACATCGACTGGCGGCCCGAACGATCTTGCGGACATCGCATCGACCACGATCGATATCGATGACATCTATGCGAACGCGATCCTCGACTACCTGCTCTACCGCGCATATTCGAAGGACTCTGAATACGCTGGCAATGTCGCCCGTGCGCAGGCGCACTTGCAGGCTTTCCAAAACGCCCTTGGGATCAAGACGCAGTCGGACTCGGCTTCGACCCCGCGTCCTCGCATCCCTCCGGGTAGCGGAGCCGCAGCGTGAGATACACCGACTTGGCAAATAGGGTTCTTTTAGAGGTTCCCGGTTGCCCGGTGTTTTCTATTGCCCAGTGCATTAAGGACGCGGCAATCGAGTTCTGCTTGAAGACTGACATTTGGATTCAGCCTCTTGAGGACTCGATCCTTCCTGCAAACACGAACGAAATTGATCTGAGTCCGCCGACTGGCGCGGAGATCAATCACGTTCTTGGGCTGTATCGAAATCGCGGAACCCCGTCCTCTCCAAGTTATGAGAGGTTGTCTCCGGTCACTCCGGTTGACATCATCATGAACTCTGGGCGTGGCCCCGCTCGTTGCTACACGATGAACGACAGCGACACGATTACTGTTGCCCCGACGCCTGAGGTGAGCGAGACGCTTTATGTTCTCTACTCGCTGAAGCCGTCTCAGAGCAGCACATCGATCCCTGACTTCATCGCCAACGAAAACTCAGAGACGCTGATCAAGGGTGCGTTGTACAGGCTTCAGATCCAGCCGGAGAAGGTGTGGTCTGACCCGAACAGGGCGAATATCAACAAGAGCCTTTTCGACAAAGCCCTTGGTCTTGCGATTCGCAAGTCTAAGCATGGTTATGCGGGTGGCCCGTTGACCGTCGCTCCGAGGGAGTTCATATGAGTTACAGCGCAACTATCCCTCTGGTTGAGGGCGATACGCTTCCGGTTCTGTATGTATATCTTAAAGATAGCAATCAGGCTGCGACCGGCCAGATCCTCGATGAGAGTGATCCCTCCACTTGGCAGCCGATTGACCTTACCGGAGCCACGGTTCGCCTGAAGATCCGAGAGGTTGGCTCTACAGCCATTAAGTCCACGCTGACCGGAACGGTCACCGATGCGATCAATGGTCGAGTTGCATTTCAGTGGACTTCTGAGTCATTGAACGCTGCCGGTGTTTATGAGGCTGAGATCGAAATGGAGACCTCCGGCGGGGGTGTTCAGACTGTCTATGACCTTATTAAACTCCGCGTTCGATCTGACTTCTAATGATTCGTGTCGTCCTCGATCTCCCAAAACCTGTATCGGCTGCGCAGTTCCAGAAACTGCGTACTGAGCCGCTACATGCGTATGCGAGGGCGACGACTCAGTATGTCGATCTAAAGGACGTACTAAATTACGCTGAGCTGCGAGGACAGATAACCTACGTCAATGCATACGCATTGTCGCAGTACATCAACCTCAAGGCCGCAAATGTCGAAATCGACCCGACGCCGGTTGACCGATGGGTCAATGACATCCAAGTCGTTGCGGATCAGGTTGCTCTGGTATTCGATAAGGGTCTGTCTGACAGCCTTTCGCAGTTCGATGAAATCGTTCTGGCGAACGAAAAGGTTCTGGATGACTTCTTTTTCCCGTTCGATTTCTATAAGCACGATACCGGGAAAGTTCTTGATGACTTGGTAGACCCTCTTTCTGATGAAACCTCTTTTGCGGTCTTAAAAGGATTCGCAGAACTTCAGGGTTTGTCGGATGCCATCTCAAAGGGTTTCGAAGCCCCGCACTCTGATTCCTTCTCGATGTCTGACTCTTCTAGGCTTGGGGTCGGCAAGGGGCTTGAGGATGAAGCCCCGACTATCGAAGAGATCTTTTTTGACATAGGGTTCAACCTATCCGATTCGCAGTCCTCTTCAGACCACGCCCAAGTCGATACTACAAAGGGATTTGCCGAGTCTGTATTATTAGGGGACTTTATATACTCGTTTTTCTCTACACAGAAAAGCGAGTCGGTTTCCGTAGTAGACGAGTCTTCTATACTTGTTGCGTATTCCCGCCTCTTTGGGGAGACGGAATATGCGATCGATGAGTCCTTGCTTGAGTTCGGAAAGAACGAAAGCGAGACGATGACCGCAGCAGACTCCGGCTTTTTAAGGATGACGGATTACGCCGACATCACTTACTTTGCCGAGGACTATGTTGGTTCTTCTCAATACTTCTAAAGAGGCTACTTGAATGAAAGCGCATGAAGACATCAAAGTAAGCGGTCGTCTTCAGATCCGTGTTTTTGACGAAAACGGAACCCTGAAGGATGAACGTGATCTCAACAACCTCGTCGTGACGGCTGGCAAAGGCTTCATCGCCTCTCGCATGGTTGGCACGGCATCCCCGGTGATGAGCCACATGGCCATCGGCTCCAACTCGACCGCGCCGGTAGTTGGTGATACCGCCCTTGGCGGCGAACTCGGTCGTGCTTCCCTGACGAGCGGAACGGCAACCGGAGCCGTCGCAACCTACATTGCGACCTTCAATGCCGGTATTGGCAGCGGCGCAGTGACGGAGGCCGGAATTTTGAACTCCGGTACTGGCGGCACGATGCTTTGCCGCACGGTGTTCCCTGTTGTGAACAAGGGTGCATCTGACACGATGACGGTGACTTGGACGGTAACGATCTCCTAATAGGGGAAAGGTATGTCGAATCTCACGACCCGCGCAGGGAAAGGCAGTCCGCTTACTAATAATGAGCTGGACGCTAACTTCACCAATCTCAATGCAGACAAGGTTGAGATTGGTGGAGATCTTTCCGGTACATCATCCGCTCCGAACGTAGCGAAGATTCAGGGCCGCGCCGTATCTGCGGACGCTCCCGCTATTGGCGAGAAACTCGTTTGGAATGGAACTGCGTGGGAACCCTCGGCAGACCCAACTAATGAGCCTATCGGGCATGAGGACAAGTCATCGTCCTCGATTTCGTTCAACTCTGGAACTCGTACTTTTACGATCTCCCCTGTTGCTGCGAACTTTGTAGTCTGGTGTAAGGGCGTCAAGTACACCTATACGTCTGCGCAAACCGTCGTCATTCCCGATACGACTGGGTTACACTTCATCTACTTCAATGCGTCCGGGGTTCTCTCGACGCAGATGAGCTATTTCACTTGGGAAGAACATGCGCCTACGGCGTATGTTTACTGGAACGCAACTACCCAGCAGGCAGTTTATTTCGGTGACGAGCGGCATGGCATCACGCTTGATTGGCAGACTCATGAGTACCTTCACCGTACTCGCGGTGCTGCAATTGCCAGCGGGTTTGGCGCAAGCGGATACACGACGACTGGCGCTGGCGCGACTGATGCGGATGCGCAAATCGATATCGGCGGCGGAACCTTCTTCGACGAAGATTTGCAAGTCGATATCGTCTCGACTAATACGCCTGTCGCAGGTACGTGGCAGCAGGACTTGTCTGGCCCTGCTCGCATTCCTGTTCTCTATCTTAGTGGCTCTGCTTGGGTCGTAGACGCGCCGACGAATTTCCCGTTCAAGGTCGTCTCAGGGGTTCCGCAGTACAACCTGTACAGCGGCGGTTCGTGGTCTACCGCGCCTGTCACGAACAACGAGTACTTCGTTTCGTGGATTCTGGCCACGCACAACCTGACCTACCCGGTCATTGCGGTCATCAGTCAGGCTCCGACCAACCAGTTGTCCGCCGCAGAGGCGATGACCTTCGAGGGCTTGAACCTAAATGGGTTCCCCTCTGTCGAGTTCCGCCCCTTATACAAGGTTATATATCAGTATAAGTCTGGCTTCACGAACAGCGTTAAGGCCAGCACGATCGCGGTCTACGACATACGAAGCATCGCTGCCGCTGGCGTTGCCGCCGCCCTTGTGCAGGATCACGGCAATCTGTCCGGCCTTGGCGACGACGATCACGCCCAGTATCTACATGTGTCGGAAGTTCGCAGCCCTTCTTCTGCGGTTAAGAACAGTTTCCTTCCGTCTCAGACCAGCCAGAGCGGAAAGTACCTCACCACTGATGGTAGCAATCCGTCTTGGGGTTCTATCCCGTCTGGCTCACTGACCTTTACCGGCGACGTTACTGGGTCAGGAACTACTGGCTCTTCGACAACGCTGACGCTCGCCAACAGCGGCGCATCTGCTGGAACTTATACGAAGGTCACTGTTGATGCCAAAGGTCGTGTTACGACTGGCGCGTCCATAAACAGTTCAGACGTCACTACGGCACTCGGATTCACCCCTGAAAATTCAGGTAACAAAGGCGTCGCAAACGGCTACGCATCGCTCGACGGATCTGGAAAGGTTCCGTCAGTTCAGCTGCCATCATATGTTGATGACGTACTTGAGTATGCAAATCTTGCTGCATTCCCCGGGACTGGCGAGACCGGAAAGATCTACATCGCTATCGACGCTGCAAAGACTTACAGATGGTCTGGATCTGCGTACGTCGAGATTTCCGCATCCCCGGGAAGCACGGACGCAGTTCCTGAAGGCAGCACTAACCTTTACTTCACAAATTCTCGCGCAAGAGGCGCGATCACAGCGACCGGGTCTCTAAGTTATAACAACCAGACCGGCGTTCTGAGTTACACGCAGCCGACTAATGTCAGTACCTTCACGAACGACAGTGGGTACTTGACCGGCATTACAGGAACTCAGGTTACTAATGCACTTGGATATACGCCGCCACAGCCTAACGGAACTGGCGCATCCGGAACTTGGGGTATTTCTATTACTGGAAATGCCGCCACTGTCAGCAGTATTACAAGTGGTCAGGTAACAACCGCGCTTGGGTACACTCCGTATAACTCAACTAACCCATCAGGATATATAACAAATGCATCCCTGACTTGGGCGAACATTTCTTCAAAGCCTATAGAGTCGGCTGTTTTCGATGCATCCGTAAACTCGTCAACATACTGGACTGTTGTTCGCCCGAATGGCTCTGCAATATCAAATCCTTATGTATATCGGATAACGCTTGTAACGACAGGAACTGGCTCCGACACTGGGGAAGTTTTCCTTCTCTCTAACGTAGATTCACTTGGGTGGGTTGTAAAGGCTGTTTCAAAAAATTCAAGCGGAGCAAGTAACTGGCCGTATGTATTTTTGGACGGCGGTGTACCGAAGGTAAGGAATGATCACCCATCTCTTTACAACACAAGGATAATGGTCGAGGAGTTCAATGCGGTTAGCACGGGAGGACTATTCACCGTATTTGGGCTTGATGGGTATTTTTCTAGTGACAACGGTACGCCAAAGTATCGCGCAACATGGAATGGATCTGACAACACGCTGCTGCATAGCGGAAACTACAGCAGCTACGCCCTTCCGTTAAGCGGCGGCACGCTGACTGGGCAACTCCTCACAAGTTATTCAGGCGCACGACATTACATAACTGACGGAACAAACAATCTTGTGATGGGATTGTGGGACGGGTCAAACGTTCGCATTGAGACGACTGGGCGTCCTCTTTATGTTGTCTCTTATGGTGGCGCAGTAACAATTGGACGATCTAGCGGAAGCCAGCTGACCATTGACTCTTCATCAATGTCATACGGCGGTAATGCAATTCTCCACGCCGGAAACTACACGTCGTATCGCGGCTCGCAGCTCATAAGCCCAAACGGCGCAACGGTCGTCGCAGCAGACAGCGCGATGCCGGATGCGGGGCATTCGTTCATACACACGCTTGCGCTTGGCCCGTCTGGAAACGACGGACACATTCTCGGAATGTCGTGGGCTGGAACTACAAGCGTATACGGCGCACAGATATGGCTTGATACAGATCCAAACAACAGAATGGCGTTTCGCTCGCGCAGCAGCGTTGGCGTCTGGACTGGATGGAATGAGGTCATTCATTCTTCGAACTACAGCTCCTACGCACTTCCGTTGAGCGGCGGGACGCTGACTGGTGGCTTGAATTTGGGCGCCGCAATCGGCTCACGCGGAACGGCGATAAGCGTCTCCGGCTCCTCAAACTCAAGCCCGATAGCTTTGAAGAGCAGCGACTACGCGACCGTATTCGGCATTCTGCCGCACTCCTCTTCGTGGACATATTTAAGCACTGGCGTCTACTACAACAACGGAGCGTGGGTTCATGCGAGTGCCGACACTAACAATGCCTTGATAGGATTCAGCGGAGTTGGCGCCAGGTGGTATGCGTCAAACAATAGCAGCGCATCGTGGAATGTCGCGACAGATGTCTCTCTTTGGAATTCAGCAGGAGCGTGGGTAGGAGGGTTAAACGCTGCTACCGGCGCACAAGTCAACGGCAGCGCCATTCTTTCCGCAGCAAACTACAGTAGCTACGCTCTTCCGTTAAGCGGCGGGACGCTTTCCGGCAAGCTGACGATTTCTGCAAGCGCAGGTCTCGACCTGTTCCGCCTGACATTCGACGCCGACGGTACGGATAGTTGGTATCGCGCCGGAAGCGGAAATCGCCACCGATTTACGACAACAGGCGGCGCGGATTTCATCATCGGAAATGGCTCCGGTGTTGCTACGCTTAACGGTAGTCAACTGCTAACAGCAGGCAACTACAACAGCTATTCCCCGACCCTGACAGGCGGCGGCGCGAGCGGTACATGGGGCATCTCGATAAGCGGATCTGCCGCGCAGCTCGGTGGAAATTCATCGTCCGCATATTCTGGCCCTGCGAGTGCGGTCAAACAGTTTTTCTGGTCTGGTCTAGGCGCGGCAAGTACGCAAGCGCGAACGTATGAAATTGCGCGTCTTGGTATTGACTACAACGACTGGAATTCAGTCGGGCCGTTCGAGGTAGAACTATACGAGGGCTACTATTCAAACGGACTGAAAAAGAAGTACGTCATTTCTTATGGTTACGGCGGAAATCAGATCCAGCTCGTAGAGTACAGCGGAAGCGGAGATAACAACTTCCGAGTCCGCATTGGATCGCCGGTTCAGGTATCTGGTGATCAATACTATTTGCCAGTCTTTGTCGACGTCAAATACTACGCAAACTGCGCTGCGCGGGTAACAACGAATCGTGCTATCACGGCTTCGAACCCGCCGGGTATCGGGCAGACGTTCATCAACTCATCTCCGTCCGCTGTCAACATCTCGGACTTTACCGCCGACAGCACCGTCAACTTCGCGTCGACGTCCTCGGTGCAGATCAACGGAAACGTCGCTCTCCACGCCGCGAACTACAACAGTTACTCACCGACGCTCACCGGAGGCGGAGCTAGCGGAACGTGGGGGATTTCGATCACGGGCAACGCGGCGACGGCGTATGGACTTGATGTCCACACCGGAAGAAACAGCGATGCAAACAAAGTCGTCCGAACCGACGCTAACGGATACATTCAGGCTGGCTGGATAAACACCACATCCGGAAGCGCGGGAACAACTGCGCCGGATCGTATATACGGCAGTTACGATGGCTACATTCGCTACTACACCCCGGCAAACCTCAAAAGCGTTCTGTCGCTGCTCGATACGAGCGGTGGCACTCTGACCGGAAACTTATCCGGCACAACGATCAAAGCGACGAGCGGGTTCTATCATGGCTCTACCGGATACTGGAAATCGCGTGACAATTCCGGCGGCTCGCAGTTCGCGATTGAGTACAGCACGTCGGCGACACTTTCAGATTCGAATATCGTTTTTAGTCTTGACACTAGCGGAAACGCTTTCAGGGGCAACTTCGCGACCGCCTATTTGCACGCCGCCAACTACAACAGCTACTCGCCATCCCTGACCGGAAGCGGCGCGAGTGGGACGTGGGGAATTAGCGTCACCGGAAGCGCGGGAAGCGCCTCAACCGCGACTCGCTCAACTATTGAGGACACTCGGGCAGGGCAGCGCACACCGAACGCGTATGACGATTACCGTGCGAGCTACGAGTTCACGAACCAGATCGTCGGTGGTGGCGACTGGCACACGGCATTTACGATGCAGGGGTGGCATGACGGCTACGCCGCATGGCAAATAATTGGACCCGCGTCGACCTCCGCACACGAAAACTGGTATTTGCGTAGCGGTGTAAACACAACGTGGAATCCAACTCGCGCAATTCTTCATGCAGGTAACTACAGCAGCTACGCCCTCCCATTAAGCGGCGGGACGCTGACTGGTAGCCTGTTCGGAACTCTCGGATCTTTCAGCGGCGCTGTCGAGTGGGGGAGTGGGTCAAGCGTAATGAATGCCGGGAACCCTCGTTCACTCCGGATCGGATATTCCGGCGGGAACTACGGCGCAGCAGGCTACGGCATTACTTTCACGACCAGCAGCGGCGTTCACAACTACGCCATTAACGATATCGTCTCATACTGGGAGGCGTACGACGGCATCACCGTCAGAGCAGCGGCTGCTGGGGCTGTCGGAACCGCCGTGTCTTGGACAAACGTTTTAGATGCGCGACGGTCTAATACCAGCATGACGTTCAAGGGCAACGTCGTTCTCGCCGCTAATAACTACAACTCCTACAGTCCAACGTTGACTGGCGGTGGCGCGTCAGGAACGTGGGGGATCAGCATTACTGGAGGCGCAAATACCGCCAACAACTCTTCGCAGCTCCAAGGGCTGACGATTTCGCAGATTTTCAACAACGTCGGGAACAGCCACGGGGCATATCTGGACTTCAACAACATACCCGGTTACGGGTTCTATTATGTGCAGGGAACTGGGAATGGTCCGGGAACCGGCGCTGGTCAATTTTACGGAGTAACGCTCGGGCTTGGTAATGACTATGCCTACAGCAGCTATGCCATGCAGCTGGCGATCCCGCGATACGCATACAACAGCAGCGCAGATCGCTATCTGTCGATCCGGAATCGGGAGGCTGGAACTTGGGGTGCGTGGTCCAAAATTCACGCTGGCTACGCGGACAGTGCTGGATCGGTCAGCGGCGGTTTGACGACGAGTAACTACAGCAGTTACGCACTGCCGCTATCTGGTGGAACTCTGACCGGACAGCTTAACCTGCACGCGGGAAGCTACGAAGGCTCGATTACTTTCGGCAGCAGCTCGACATGGCGATGCGGAATTCGTCAGCACGACGACGCTGATGCGGAACTTCGTATATGGCACGCCAACGCGGCCGGAATGATATTTCTTGCGAC
>Ga0208465_1000270_pt1 | contig 15804 bp, 26 predicted proteins | sample LakMenEpi31Aug10_FD_150749 | JGI IMG/M metagenome (GOLD analysis project Ga0208465, IMG submission 150749) | Freshwater microbial communities from Lake Mendota, WI - 31AUG2010 deep hole epilimnion (SPAdes) | ecosystem: Environmental > Aquatic > Freshwater > Lake > Epilimnion/Euphotic zone ...
GGCATCCTCCTTATTGGCTACTCGGTCGGATGGCTCAACAAGTCTCTGCTCAAAACAATTCTGACATTCCATCAGCCACACATCTTGGCCTTCAGTTATCTCAGAGTCGTATTTACCGACTCCCCTTTGAGCTGTGACTTTCTTGCAGTTGCCACACATAAATGGGTGGATTTCATCAATCATTTCCGAAAGACCCAATGCCCATCTGATCCGATAGTCATCCATTTAGCCTTGCACTGGAAGTTCTTATCTTTATATGAGCAGACCCAGCCTCGGTACTCTTTGCCCTCTTTGACACCGGACTTGAGAATCATCGGGCCGTGATCGCAAAGTGGCACCTCATCAACTACCTCAGCACCTAACTCTTTAACCATATCGCTTACATCCCAGACGATTGGCTCCGGGTCGTTCGGTCTCTGTTCTTTAACGAATTCAGCGAGTTCAGGCTTTGTTGTCTGGATAGGCTTTTGTATCGGCTTGCTTGGCTTTGCAAAATATCCAGCGAGATTAAGAGCTCGCCCCAAAGCGCCCGTCTCCGCAAGTTCAAGAGCATATTGTTTGGACTTGGATTCGCTACTAAGTCCCGTTGTCCAAGCCGCAGCATCAGCTTCAGTGCGGTAAAGCTCCACTTTAACAATATAGACATCACAAGAAGGAGTAAGTGACTCTTCCAGTACGTGACTTTTGATGCGATAGTCCGGATAAGCATTAATAAACTCCTTTAAGCGATCCTGCACTGATACATAATCATCGAGGTAATTCGACATTTAATTGCTCCCTTCCTGCGAAATTTCTAATCGCAGAATCTAATTGTTCTTTTAATGACCAAAAGGTCCCATCAGGCCAGTTCTGCACATCATTAGCGCAAGGCTGGCAATAGAAGCGCACTTGAGCGCGTCTCATCGGTGTTTCAGATTGGACTTTCCACATCGCTGGTGTTTGGGCCAATAAGTGATAGTTGCCTTTATTGTCGGTCCCATATCTGTATTTACAAATATCGCACCACTGCTTCGGATTAGTATTGCGAGTCAGACTCAACGTCATCCCAATCTTCCGGTGAAGAAAATCTGCATCGACCCAAGATAGCGGCGTATCCAATGAGATCGAGATACGAATCCTCGCGCTCTGGACTTTCCACCATTCTTGAGAGTTTCGTTGCGATAAAAATAAGTGCCAAGTCAGATGGGTCTCTGAGCTGAATACCGAGCACTCGCGCGATTTTGTAAATGCGTAATAGATTGTGCCTCGGGTCGCCATATTCCATCCCCCGGTCTTCAAGGGTGTTACCAGCATCCGAGACCCAGTCACTTAACGATCTCTCTGACATATTGATTACTCGCCCTTCCTCGCTTGTATCCTTCATTGAAAGCTTTTGCTTTGGCTGACTCGATAAACGAATAAGCCCATAATCCTGCAATAAATAGTGAAATGATGATTGTTGCGATTTGCTCGGCTGTGAAGTCATTCGACATCCGCGCTCACCCCATAACGGTCAAGCCAGTAAGCCGAGATTTCTTTCCTGCTTAGACGGCCTCGAGCAGACTTGCGCCCAAGTGACTCAAGTGCGTATCTGCGGACGATTGTGCCTTTGACGAAATGCTGTCCATCCGTCCAAGCACCCGATTGGGTATCAAATCGAATTACCCTCGGTTTATTTATCATTTTGCTCCCTTCTAAACCCTCGTAAATGGATTTAGGGGATAAATGTATTTAACTAAATGGATTTATACAAGTAGCAGTTCGGAGTGTCGCAATTCAAGGAATCCCACAAGCTTCTGAATTGGCTTACCGCCTGCGAAATCGGTCTTATCTGCCATAGTGCGTAAAAGCCACTGGGGCTCGTCTAAGGCCCCTAAGTCGAACTGGTAGATACCTTGAGGGGTAGAGTTGATATAAAGCGTCCTAGAGCCCGTTCTAGCCCTTATATCGGCCAAGTAATCCCACTTCTTCTTCTCAATAAGCAAAGTTGGGTAATGGGTCCTGCGGCATTTGATTTCTATATAGGCATCGGATGTGACACCGTCTGCTCGGTCGGTCGCTGATAGAGGCGTTAAGTCCGGATAAACCGACTTGAGAGCCTCAAAGAGTTCGACTTCCCGGAAGTAGGTCATTCGTCGTCTTCGTCTTCCTCGAAGGGTTTGACCTCGGGATGTTTCGGATCAACTATCCAATCAGGATAAGAGTCGCGGTCCATAGCAAAAGCGAGAGCTGTTCCTTCATCCATTCCTGCCCGACGGCAGGCATCAAAAACCTCTTTGGCGGCAATAGCCCAGTAATCAAGTTTGGTAAGGAATGGGTCTTTAACTGTGCGCCGACGCTTGGCGGTCTTTTTAGCGACGCGCTTTTGGTTTTGCTTTCGCTGGGCCACTTAATCCCCTTTCCAATGCCAATTCTAACTGGGACTCCATCTTTTCAAGTCTAAGGAGAATGGGTGTGTTCTCGAGTTTGATGATGTATCTCAGTCCAGCGATGAGAAGTCCGACGCTGCCAAGAACTGAAGCGATAAATGCGGCGATGTCGGATGGTTGCATTTACTTCTTCTTAGGTGATACGTATCCGAGAACGGCGCAGGTAACAGCTCCGAGAATGGCGCGATAATCGAGATCGAAGTTAGATGCCTGCCAAGCTGCCAAAAACGCAGCTGTGCCAAATAGTGCGGCTTTAAGATTCTTGTTCATTTAGTTCTCCTTGCTCGGGATCGGGGATAACTTCAATAACATTATTGTTGGGCTTACTTGAATCAAAGCCGCCTAGTCCATAAACAATAGTTGGCATTATGCTGCCCTGATTCCGATTAAACAAACATCTGTTGTTTCATTCAGAGTTCCAGCTGTTGAGTAACCTGACGTGACATTAATGCTTTCAATGAAACCTATATTTGTATTCGCACTTACCCATTCTAAGCTAGCATAATTAGCCATAAAAGCTACTCCATTATTACCAACAGTGACTCCGACATAACTATTAGTTGTTGCAGCGGTAATCGTATTAAATGCTAACCAATAAATTCCGGCAGAAAGTGTCTGATTTATTGTAATTTCGTAATTTGTTCCAGCAGTCGTCGCTGAAATCGTACCTGCATCTAATTTAACGGTTCCCGGCTTGCCATTCAAATCGTTGTAAATACCTAATCTAACGCTTGCGGTCCCAGAAAAAGTGCCGACGGTTCTGATACCAATTCGATCGTAAGTAGTATCAGTCGGAATCAAAATTGGCGCATAACGAGTAACATTCGCGCCATAAGTCCTAGTAGAGGGTGCAACGTTTACTATTAATCGATAGTAACGCCCTGAATAATGCGGTGTGCTAAAAGCCACTCCACTTGATCCAGTAGGCCCAGTCGCTCCTGTTGCGCCCTGTGTTCCTGTTGCACCTTGCGGACCTGTTGCGCCTTGAGGTCCAGTTGGACCTTGTGCTCCGGTTGCGCCGTCTGCACCTGTGGCACCTTGCGGACCAGTCGCGCCATCTAAACCTGCTGGACCTTGTGGGCCTGTTGGACCGGTCGCACCTGTTGCACCTTGTAATCCAGTGGGACCTGTTTCGCCGGTTGCGCCTTGGTCGCCCTTGTCTCCCTTGTCGCCTTTGATGCCTTGAGGTCCCACCGGTCCTTGAATTCCTTGATCGCCCTTTAGCCCCTGAATACCCTGAGGTCCAGTTGCGCCTTGTGCGCCTGTTGGCCCTTGTTCACCAATAGCACCTTGCGGTCCAGTTGGACCTTGAGGACCAGTAGGACCACCAGCCGGACCTTGCGGACCTGTTGCGCCGGTGTCACCTTTTTGTCCTTTAGGACCGGGAAATAGATTATTGGAACTTATCGTCACTCTAGCCATTTGATCCACCTAGTAATGGAATATCCCAAAATTTATCTTTGAGATCAGCGGACTTCTTAAATGAAAAGTGCGCGTGTTTGCGATGTGGGTTGATTCCCTTATATGTGCGCCACTTCCACAAGGATTTTGGACTGCAAATCTTTCCATCAAAAATAATGTAGGCGAGTCTTTTGCGACCATACTTACGAAGCTGCTCCACTACTCGGTGCATTTCGTCCGGATAGGAGCCAAGATTGGCGGTTACATCGATCGCTCGCACCCAGCCCTTCTTGTCGGGTGTGTGATCTGATTTAGAAGTATGGCGAGCATCGCCAATCCAGCCATCGCTTGAGCGATTGCGGTCCGGATAGCAGTCATCGAATTGCTCGCGCAACTGGATGGCGGCTTTACTCAGTTTCGGTTGCATCTTGTCCTTCTAGCCAAGCGGCATATTCTTCGGCTGTCATCTCTCGATCGATAACCTCATTGGTTTCTATATTGTGAATCCTAATCATCGGCATACTCATTATTTGATCCCCCAAATTTCTACGGTTCCGGCGGTGAAATTACCGCTATTCATAGTGAAATCTAATGAAGTCAGGGCATTGTTGCTCTTAAAACGACCAGCACCGGACACACCCCTAGGAGTACCTCCGTCATCAACGAAGCCACCTGCCGCAGTAAATGTTTTGTTATAAGTGGTTGAAGTGTAGTTATTGATTTCAAAAGTAATAATATTATCTGTCGAAGTTGCCGATATATTACCCACCCGAATATAACTATCGCTGCCGGATGTAATCGTTGTGCCGTTAATATGCAAAAAATCTGATGCGTTAGTTACACCGTTTGGGGCTATTCGATACTGAAGACCTGTACCAGCATTGGCTGGGTCAACGCCATAAACAACCACCCTCAAATTCGTATAAGCCTGTGAGATATTAGTAATTGAAACCGTTGCGCCAGTAAGCGAAGTGGTGCTCAATAATTTTTGGCCAATTCCGACCCATTTAAAGTCCATATCGGTAGCCGAATTTTTAGCCAAAACCTCATCCGTTGCGCCACCTTTCAAATCGAGCAGAGAAGTGTCTATGCCGTTGCCCAAGGTTCTAATTGCCGCGGCTCCCTGATAAACGAAATCCGTATCAGCTGGGGTCGTCCAACCAAAATTAGTTGTGCTGGGCATTATAGATACTCCTCAATCAAGTCATTCCAAGTCAATGTAGTGCTTAAATCATCCCAAGCTATTGTAGCGGTTACATTCGCCCAAATCTCAGGAATTAGACTCAAGGTCGCCTCGCTCGTAATAAGTCCCAAACTGGCCCCAAAACGGTTCAGGGTGAAATTCCAACCTTCGACAAAGCCGCGATAGGTACCCGAATAAATGGCGTTAGGTAGAGCCGAAAGCTCTATTGGCTTGCCCATATACATAGCCAAAAGCTCATCGAGCTGAGCGTTGGTCAATTTGCCAATTCCTAGTTCAACTTGAAAGGTGGAAAGATTAAGCCGGGGGATTGAGCGCAAAATTAGATAGCGCTCTAGTTGAGCTGATGCTTGAGTACTTAATTCCAATTCAGTCCTCAAATCAAGTGATCTGATGCCATATTGGGTGATCGATGTTGCATCGGTATCAGTGACGACTGCATTGGCCTTATATTCTAAGGATATATCGTTAGCAAGATTCGACAAGGTTAAATTACTCGTAATGCCATTGGTTAAAATAGCTTGAGAAGGGATGGGAAAATATCCATTGACATCTGCATCATCAGAGCGTCTTAATTCATTTGCATAGCCTACTTTTCCATCATTTGTCTCATAAATGTAACCGAGACCCATTGTCGCGTAATAAGCAGCATAAGTATAAGAATCATTCAAAGGTGCCGTTTTGCTTGTAAATTCATACACTCCGGCATCGACTGTATCAACGGTAACTCCAGCTAGAGTAAAAATGCGGTTTATTCGATCATCGTCGTATTCTTTAGACCAGTTACCACTGATGACCGTTCTAGCCATATCGGCAAATGGTCCGAGGGCGGTAATTCGTTGAACGGCTATCTTAGTGGCTGAGGAGCTGAAAACTACGGCATTTTGAATATCGGTAATTTTGCCAGTAAAAATAATGACATCAGCATTAGCGGAGTCTTTAACCTTAATAACAACGGATTGATTCAAGTTGAATGGTTCATCAATGTTGTTGAAGTTGATTATTTCAATTGACGCATAGGAAGAACGAGCTTGTTCCCAAACGTTATTTCGTCCAAAATTGATTGAAACGCCGTTTAATGTTTTTTGGGTATAATCAACTCCATTAATTGTGACAGTTGTATTGGGATTCCAAGTCATTATTCAGCCCTCGTTGCAAAGCGCGAAACTCCTAGATTTTGGAAACTGCCAGAGTAAGCCGCTTCTTGATTGAGGATTTCAGCGATTTGCCGCGCTGTTGAAACTGCATCGACTGCGCCATTGACGGTGATATTAACGGTGCGCTCATCTGCTCGACGTACTGCGCTTGGATCAAAGTTACCCGGGGCCATATTCTTAATAAAGTTTTCTTCAGTCACTCTTTCAATAAGTGTTGGGGCAGGTTTAATTGTGCCGATTCCAACTCCGGAACCGCCTCCCAAAATGCTTCCGCCCGAGGTGCCGCCAGTGGATATTCCACCACCACTTCCCCCGCTTCCAGCGTTAAAAGGTTTTGGAACGCCTGCAATGGCGTTGTAATCAGATTGTGATTTGGTGTTTGTCGAAGCTGCTTCGGTGTCGTACTTATTGGCTAACGCATTTGCGGCAGATAAAACGCCTGCGGCTAACGCGGCGGCGCCTACTCCTAGCAGTGGATTGAGTGCAAAAGCCGAAGCAACACCAGCGACGATTGCTGAAGATTTTAGAGCATTGTAAGCCTTTATCAGGGTATTAATCAGAATGATGGTGGCTTGAACTCCGGCTGCGATTTTACTGACCACAAATACGGTTGCAGTCAATGCGGCGGCTGTGATGAGAACATCCTTGTATTGAATCATTGTGTCTATTACGCTGCGGACTTTTCCGCCAAATTCTTCGGATTTCTTTTGGGCTTCAGTGAAAGACGCGCTCAGAGAACGATCGCCTGTAAGGCCTGCGATAAATGCATTTAAGCGAGGAACGCCGTCAGTTAATAGCCAATCGCCGAGTCGTTCAAAAGCCGGCAGGAGAGCTGCGCCTACAGCTTCTTTCGCTTCATCTAGAGCGACTTGAAGACGCTGGAATTTGACGATTGCTTCTTCGGATCGCTTTTCGCTAAATTCTCCGAAAGTGGCATTAAGGGTTTCATAAATAGCATTGAAGTCTTTTGATTTAATGAGGCTGGCATCAATACCAACGCCAAGCCGATTAAGCGAGGTATAAGAGCCGTCATATGCCTTGGCCAATGCGTTTGTTACTGACTCCAAGGGCTTACCGGTGGCGGCTGATAAATCAAGCGCAAGGTTCATCAGCTTGGTCGCTGATTCAACGTCTTTCGTGCTGCGGACTAATCGCTCAAATGCTGGTCTGAGATTATCATCAGTAATGCCAGTGGCTAAAGAAGTTGCGGTGATGTATTGCTCAACTGATTTTATTTGAGCATCAGTCGCGGTTGTAACTGCGCCAATAGTCTCAGCTAATTTATTTGCAGCGGCTTCGTCTTCGGCGGCAGCTTTAGCGAAGGCGGCTGAAAACCCAACGACAGCAGCACCCATAACCGCAAAAGCTTTGAGAGCCTTTTCGGCCGCTTCCCCAATAGTTTTTCCAAAATCTTCAGTCGCTTTACTGCCCTTGGCTAAACCGTCAGTCAGATTCTTTGTGTCGGCAAGAAGACTGAGTTTAAGGGTTCTATCTTGAGCCATTATTTACCCCACTCTTTCAAAATCTCTGCAAATTTTGCTTCCCATTTTTTTATCAATTCAGGTTGAAGCTTGCGAAGGGTCGGATAAATAAACCATCCTCGAGAGCCTCCACCGAATCGACCTGAATAATCAGGAAACTGTTTGAGTTTTTCAACCCTGCCGTTTTTTCTAGGTTTGACGGAACTACCGAATTCAAAGCCCGGCCAAAGACTTCTAGTTGTGCCTCCACCCGAGAAACGCTGACGCGCAAAACCGTACGAGACTTGTCCAATTTTTGACGTTTTGGATACGGTTCCGCCATCGACAATTCTTCGCACTGCTTTTGAATTATTTGTCCGGCCATAACCAGCCTTTTTAATTTCTTCATTGACGAATTTAGATAATTCAAAACCAGTCTCAGCAGCGACTTTTGTAGCTTCATCGTCCATTGCTTTGAAGGCGCGCAATAACTGTGAGAGTTCCCTCTTGTCATATGCGATCCCTTGCTCGGCCATTATTCTCCAAAATCTCTACTGCCGTCTGAATATCATCGGCATCATCCCAGTATTGCATTGGAATCCCGGTCTGAATTGCTAGTTCGACCAGAGTTCGTCTTACGCTTCCGGGCTGGTGGCTTTTGGGTCGCTGACACCTGTTTCAACTTCGGCTACTGTCTCCATCCAAATCTCGAAAGATTTGACTGGTCTCCCAGCAGACTCCCTTTTGTAAGCGTTGTAAGCCAAAAACATCAAGTCCCAAATTCCGATTGCTTCTTGGGCTTTCGCAATAGTGTGACCTGTTGTCTTTTCCCATTTTGCCCACTCAGGCGGTTGGGCGATATAAGTCGCTTGCTCGCCTGAGTTGTATGTAATTGTGATTGGTAATTTCATTGCTCCCGATCTCCCTTTTAACTAAATGTTTCTGTTGGTGTTCCAATTACTGTCATCGTCCAAGTGTCGGTAAGTGCTCCAGGAGCAGCTCCGCCGGCAGATGGAAAGATTGGCAAAACGGTGAAGGCGAATACTGCGCCTGTGGCAGCAGTGAAGCTGACAGTAAGAGCGGTGTTTGGGCTTGCTTCAGCATCGGCCCACATTGCCTCGAATAGGGAGCCTGATGCGCCCCAGTCTTGCAAGAGTTCGATAGTGAAGGTCCATTGCTTGTCAATAGACTTATAAGCGCGACCATCAAGAGTTTGGTAAGTCTCGATAATTGTGTCGCAGGATAGCGTTGCGGAAGTCACCTGAGCATCGTAGGCAGTCGAGTCCAAGGTGAAGGTGACATCGCGGCCGGTAATGATATTGGTTGGCATTGATTCTCCTTAAGAAGTTTGCTCGTAGCGGACGCTCAAGCGGATGTCGGATACCAGCATATTTGATGATCCGACCTGAGTTACCGACGGCCCATCGACCGTCGAGAGCTCATACTTGGAAGCCGATAAAGCCCCAAGAATACTAATGACCAGTTTTTCGAGATTGTCGAGAGAAGCAGGGTTTGAAATATAAGCAACGCAGGCAGTGATTCTGTAATTCAAATTAACGCGGACATTTGATTTGCCAATGGTTTCATTTTCCATATAAGGCGAGTCCGGGACGATTACGACGCAAGGAGCGACTGGTGACTCTGGAACGTGGTCATAAACGCTTGCGGTCACACCTGCCAAAGCGGTTTTAATTGCGCCTCGAATATCTCCTGAGATTGTGGATGCAGGCATTACTGCACCATCGTCTCAACATCGATGTAAGGGCCGAGAAGTCCGCTGACGCGGTTGAAAAGGGATCGACCCAACCGGAAAGGCGACGGTGTGAAATCGATCCCTTCTATTTGACCGCCTGCTGCGGTTCTTGATTGGAAGACTTCGGTAGAAACTGCGTAAACGGCTGACTCGACTGCGCTATTGCCGACATAAGTAGAAGCACCTGAGAGTGTGGCAAGTCCGCTAGGGATGACGTTTTTTGAGATGACATCCGCATTTGTGATTGATACTGAGAACGCAGCGTCATTAAGTAAAGCTGTTGTAACTGTGTGGGTTCCATTGAAAGGTGTTCCGCATCCGGTAATTACGACCGATTGGCCTTCGGTAAAAGGATTTAGATTGGAAGTTGAAAAGTAGGCAACGTTTTCGGTGAGCGACACAGCATCAACCGCAACGGCAAATTTTGTAAGCATTGGAAGAATCACCGATTCGGCTGTGTCGATGATGTCGTTTAGATACGTATCGTCGTACAAGGATGACGAAACGCCAAGCACCGCTCGCAGCTGTGAGGCTGTAATGATGGTTGGCATTTCGTCTCCTATTCGTTCAAGGGGTCAAGCTGGTCGGGAGCGGCCAGCCTGACTATTTATCAGGTGAGGTTGAAGCGACGAACTCCGCCACCGAAAATTGGGGCGATTGCGTAGTAGCCATAAACTGCGACCTGAAGTTGTCCATTTGCGAGAGCCTGAACCTGTAGGTAGGTCTTTGGTGACTCGTAATAGCGGAATGACTCTGGAGCAACGATGAATGCAGACTCATCGATGAGAGTTGTGACGGACATATGTGGATCAACTGCGAGGTTGAGTCCGAGAACATTGCCCTGAATTGATTGACCGGAGACATTACCAGTCGCGTTCTGTGGCTGTGCTGCCATAAAGAGTGAGCGGTTGGTTGTGTCATCTGCGGACATAATCGTCTCCCACCAAGCGGTGTTGGTGACGAGGTTGCGAGCGAACTTGCCGGACGCTGCGTAAGCGGCTGGAACTTCCTTCGCAATGTAAGCCTTGAGTCCTGCGACTGTTGCAGCTTGTGTTGCTGCGGCAGTTCCGGAAGCTGTGAATGCAGCGATTACTGCGCCATCTGTGTATTTCGCATAAGCGGAATTGAGTTCGCGGATGAGTTCATCGTAGAAGACTGGGGATGAACGATCCAAGAGTTCCCAAGAGATTGTCTGAATTCCGGCAGCCTTCTTAACATCAACTGTGACGTAAGTAGAAGCCATTTCAGTTCCACCAAGAGCACCGTTTTCAGCTTCCAAAGTCACTGTTGGCTGGGTGGAAATTTTAGGCAAGGTGAAGCTCATTCCGGATGCAGGTAGAACACCCTTTGAGATTGAATCAACGGCTGGACGGCCATCGATTGTGTTTGTGTTGAACTCGTTTAGGTGTGGTGCAAGAGTAAGACCAGTGTTTGTGCTGGTGTCATTTGCAGCCTTCACATAAAGTGAGGATTCCTCGTTGCCCATTGCCGCCTTGATGCTGTGCTCCAAGTAAGAAGCTGCATTGACGATTGGGGAGCGAGGAGATGTGTAGAACGCTGGCTTTGGAGCCGCTGCTTCTACTTTAGCTGCTTCTACCGTTTCTTCGGCAGGAGCAGGAACGGTAGTGTCAGACACTTGTTCTCCTTCGGTTGTTGGTTGCTCTGATTCAACGGGTGCTGGATCAGAATTCTTTTCTTCTTCGGATGCTGCGACTTCCGCTACTCTCGCGGAGTCAATCGCTGGGTCGGTGACGAGACTGACCTCGACGAGCCGGCTTGAGGTGATGGACATAGTCCCCTTTTGATTGTCCCAAGCATCAACTTGGACTCCAACGGAGAAGCCGTCGCGTAATCCTTCAGCCGCCTCGATGAGAGCGTCCTCACCGGCCATTGTGGATGAAATCTTGAAGACTGCATCGATACCGTCTTTAGTGACATTGGCTTCCATCAACTTTCCGATTGGACGAGTGCGATCGTGCTCGAGAAGCAACTTGATGCCCTTACCCATTTCGATTGAATTGGCTGCGAATACTGTCGGACCAGCGGATGTGTTTCCCTGCTCGCCCCAAGTAACAATTTTGCCTGAGATAGTGCGAGCCTTTGAATCGGCCGCAGTAATGCTCATTGGAAAATTAATCTTCATCGGATTAAATCTTCTTCCTCTTGGATTTGCTCAACACTCATCGCACCGATGGCGTTAAGGATTTGATAAACCTGCGCTCTTTCCAATGGATTGCCGCGAAGGAAATCATCTAGGTCGAAACGAATTTCGCTTGTGCTTGGGCTAATGTCCGGAAGCGATAAGCGTTCCTCGATCGCTGAAAGGATTGGGCGAAGCGAGAAATCTACAAGTGAGCGACGCTCTGTTGTCGCGTTTGAGTAAGTCATTGAAGTGGTTTCGGCAGATAGGAAGTAAGCCGGAATACCTGCGGCCCTGCTCAATTCGAGAGCCAAGTATTGACGCGCTTCTACGAGCTGCAACGACTTCGGGTCAAAGCCCACCTGTTGCATTTCGACATCTGCATTCAGGAAAGCGGTTGATTTAGTGGCTCGGGAATTGCGCCAAGCCTCAAGCAATTTAGCAATTCGCTCGGAAGGTAAGTTAGTTCCATTGGATTTCAAGACCATTGACGGGACTGGCTCTTTCGCATAGTTAAGAGCGGCGATTTCAAGTTCAACTGCGGTGCGAATAGTGCGACCAGCGCGGTTGAGGAAACCTTCATCTGCGCCATCGAAGCGAATGATTGAACCGACACCTGCGATTGGTGCAGTGCGTCCATCGACTTTGTATCCAACAATTTCAGTTGTGTCGTTGTTATATTCGACAGTAACGCGCATTGGATCAATACGAGTCCAAGCCCTTACGCGACCATCTTCTGCATAAGCATCCAGGACAAGACCAAAGCCAACACCATAAAGCCAAATATCTTCGGCAAGCCAGTTATAGACAACAAAGCCGGAAACTCGGGGATCGGGTTGATTGATTACTCGAAGTGGCTCGATATGAGCTCCGGTAAATTTATTATACTGCTCGAGAGGTAACGATCCAATAATTCCGCAGATTATGTTGCGAGCGCGGGCGACGGATGGAACCGACATTGCAGTAGCGCGATCCATTGTGGTCGGCGCATTGAGTAATCCGTAAATGGATGACTGAAGATTAAATGGCGCAAGAGAAGCTTCTACATCGACCGATTTAGGAGCCGAAGCATTGAGCGTTGGAAATAGAAATTCGCGGAGTCCCATTGCTTACATTGTAAAGTGGGTGTGTTACATAACGACGATGTCAATCTCGGTTTCGGGTCGAGTGGCGTAGTGGGTAGCAAGGGCTGAAGCAACTGCACCTGTAATAACCGCTTGAGAAACCTTGCGTCCCATTACCCACCCGCCATCTCCGAAAGCAACGCGCACTGCCGATAAACAATGCTGCGTCAGTTCATCTTGCCCTGCGTGAGCAAGACGGCCCGAGGATATAGCGGATAAGAATTCATCGCAAGAGGTTGCGTATTCCTGCCCATCGATAGCTTCAACATTGAGACCAGCAGGCACTAAACGAGCCGCAACCGCCGAAGCGGTCCGGGCTGAATAAAGCACCTTTTGAGTTTGGAACTTGCGATACCAGTCAGCAAGGTCATTGGCTATCAATTTATCCGAGAGATACCCGGGATTGGTCCAAGTCTGCAATAACTGGATTTGAAACTTATCTCGGCCTATCCGCTGAGACGCGACTAGGGACGCGTGACGGCGATCGGGTGATAGGTCGAGTGCCAGCCAAGTATCAGCGGCGTAATCGAGCTTCAAACCCTCGATGAAGCAAGATTGCCACTGGGACGGATTGATGACTGGATTGATTGTCTGCACCCATTGGCAAAGGACCTCGGTGCGGACGATGTCTTCAGGATCATTGAGAACTGCTCGGATATTATCCGGATGAATTGTGTGGCCAAGTGACGGATTGGCTTGACAGATACCTAACCAAAAGTCTGATGAATTATCGAACTTAATTTCAGGTTTAGCGGACCACTCGAACCAAGCAATATCATCCTGATTACCCATTATCGAAGCCATCGCTCGTTCTCTCAGTTTATTGAGCACTATCGAGTGTTGGTCCCCGGCATTCGAATAAAGCCAAGCCTGAGGATTAGCCGAAGCCATTTGGGTATAGCGAAGGGCAGACCAAACATCCTCGTCCTGATACTCGCGGACCTCGTCAAGGTGGATGGTAGATGGTGCGGCAATTCCTCGACCGGCTGAGTTATTGGCGCGGACGATATAGCGACGGCCTTCAGTAAATTGAAGCTCTTGAAAACCCTTACTTTCTAACTTCTTAACAAATTGGCTGTTTAACTCCGGACTTTGCTCAACGATTGCATAGATTTTATAAAAGATTTCGGCTGAGGTAGTTAGTTTATGAGCTGTATGGACTTGTAATTTCTCGCCTAAATCGAAGATCCGCCACAAGATATTCAGTGCCATAAAGGTTGATTTACCGTTTTGTCGGGCAACCATAACGCTAATTACTGGGTGGGCCCATCGGCCATCAGGCTTGACTTTGAGCGCGTGATGCGCCAGCCATTGCTGCCAAGGGAGAAGTGGGTGGCCAATACGCTCGCAAAATCGGATGAATTCTTCGCCGCGAGAGGGTAAATCATTGAGTTTTGTGCGTATTCGCGGTTCTACCACACCTCGGTAAGCCGATTCGTCCCGAAGGCGAACGAGTGTGCCCGAAGTCTTTTCAGGAAAATCCGATTCAATCAAAATAGTGCCGTTCCGTTTTGTTTTCAGAGAAGGAACTCCCAGCGGGGGTCGTGGGTTTTGGTGGTGCGCTCAAAAAAGACCCGGGGGCCATACGATCTCGCTTTCCACTATTGCACTTAACGCAGGCTACGCAAAGGTTATCCTCGATGTCCAATCCGCCCTTACTAAGCGGAATGATGTGGTCGATTGTATTGCCATACTGCCCACAGTATTGACATATATTCTGATCCCGAATGAGTATCTTCTCTCGCATCTTGCGATATGCAGTGGTGTGATATTTAGGGTTACCTGCCATTAGTGCCAGCCCTTAGTCTCAAGGTGATGTAAAGCTTTACAAGCATCTCCTGAATAGCGATGTTTGATATACCTTAAGTGCGCCTTTATCTGTTGCTTAGGTGTTAAGTCTTTGTACCACTTAGAGCGCATTTGTCCTAAGCCATAATGAGAACCATTAACAGCCTTAGCATTCCAACTACTCTCCTTAATAATTAACCAGTTATAACACTCAAATTGCTTCCAACTCATTTGATTGTATGCATACAGTTTTAGATTCATATCTGCTTTTGATGAGCTTGTATTTATTATTGTTAGTAAGGCAGCTACTAAGGTCAGAGTTATCAAACGAAGACAATAGCCGCCCCTAGACACTGCAGCGGCGGGCTGCCTTCGGGCCCCGCTTCCGAGGGAGTGTAGCATCGTTGTCAAGTAGGGTAACATAACCGCAGGTCAGAGGCTTACTAGCCCTCTAACTCCAATACTTTTCTAACATCTATTTCATTTGCTCCATTGAGCCCAATAATGGCATTGCGAAGCTTCTCTCTGCCGTCACTGTGGAATTTAGTGGTCAGATAAGGCTCAGACTCGCTACCTTCTAGCCAATCAACTATTTCCCCATTTGGATCAATAACTACATCATCAAGGTAATTGAACTTCTCCAATATCTTGTCAATCGATGAATCTCTTACGGTTTCAACTATCTCACTAGGCACATTGGTTTTCACCCATTCAACGAACTTACGATCTGACTTGATGACCCACTTGAACTTAGGCTTGGTGTTGGTGATATATGCAATTACCTCATCACCCAATTCAGCCTTTACTCGGTCGGCTCCTAGTTCATTCATCTGCCCTTGGAGTTCAGCTCGTAAATCATCCTTCAGGCGTTTTGCTTGGTCTGCTAGCAGGCTAATTGCCGCCAGTTTCAGACTCAGGTCCTTGATTGTCATCTTGCTCCCTTTTCTTTGCTCTGTTTAATCGCACCTCTAATGAGGATACGTTGATGCCCATATCTCGGGCAATGAACTCCTTATCGAAGCCCCACTCTAAGAGCTGTTTGATGTATCTCATTGAGTGGGTACTACGACCTAATTTGTCTTCCCGGCCCATCCATCCCCCTTAAAGATAACTCCCGGGCTTGCGAACTGTTTATTCATTGGCACTTGGCAAGGTTGACACCATATTGTGTGATCTGAGTAGAGGTTAAATGCCTGCTCGACTGTGACTTCACACTTAGGGCATTTGAACTCATATATCGGCATCTATAAACCTTTCCAAGGTGGCATTGCCATTCCAATAGCGTTCTTTGATGGCTTCTTGCCCATCGGCTATTTTGCAGATTCGACACTTAGCGGCTTTCATCTTGTAATTGCCGCATTGGTCGCACCTG
>Ga0208465_1000272_pt1 | contig 15764 bp, 27 predicted proteins | sample LakMenEpi31Aug10_FD_150749 | JGI IMG/M metagenome (GOLD analysis project Ga0208465, IMG submission 150749) | Freshwater microbial communities from Lake Mendota, WI - 31AUG2010 deep hole epilimnion (SPAdes) | ecosystem: Environmental > Aquatic > Freshwater > Lake > Epilimnion/Euphotic zone ...
TAAGCAATCTCTTTTTCGGCAAGTTCAATTCTCTCATTTCTGGTGAGTTCTTGTAGTGTAGGACGATACCAATTACCATCAGCATCTTGTTTGAAACCAGCATTCAGTTTCTCACGACGCTCTGCTTCTTCAAACATTTCATCAGGATATGGTTCTTGGTTTCTCATCATTTCTCTGATTTTGTCTTTACCATATTCAGTGAGTTCGTGTTTTTTGTTGCGGAGTTCTTCTACTTCTTCTTGAGTAAGATTGACCCACGGCATATCATCGTTCATTTCAGTTCCTCTTCAATCCTTTCAATCTCAAAGATTTCATTTAGAAACTCCAAACCATACTTACCCACAACCCAAGCATCTTTATCCTCAAAGAACCGATCACCCACAGTTTCCATATCATATCCTTCTGTGTTTTTATTGAAGAAAGCAACGACATAGCAACTATCACCAGAGTCGTGAGTATACCACTTGACGAGTTCATATTTGTTGTTGACTTTGCTCCAACGGAACTCTATGTTTCTAAATCTCATGAGTAATACTCCGACTCATCAAATGTAAAGTATTCATGAATTGCTGACATTACAGCATCCTCAATGGCTTCCTTGATACTTTGTTCGGAAGGGTTTTCTACATGTTTATGGGCACGATGCCATCCCTGTCTAACACCTTCCTCAATAGCAACAGTGAGTATATGATAAATTTTAGGTTTCATTCAAGCACCTCCCAGTGTGCGTCAGATTTGTCACCGAAGCGATTGCTACCAGTTCGTGTGCTAACCCAGAAGAAGTATTTGCGGTTTTCTGATGCCAAGAATAACTCACCACCAGTGTCCTGTTCTACAATACAAATAGGATTGTTGTCCATAGTATTAGCAAGACGGTTCTTCGCCTTGCTGCTTTTGGGTCTTACGGTTACTTTTCTCATTTTGGATCTCAAGTTTCAGTTTGCGAATGGTGGGAAAGAAATAGGCAAAATCTCGTGTTTCAGTAATGCGTTTGGTTTCGCCACATACATTACATTTTCCTTCGTAAACTGAGGAGCAACCTACAGAATACACACCATACTTTTCTCCACAATCAAAACAAGTATTGTAAGCGTTTTCAAGAGTTTTGAGTAGTGCCTTCTTCTCTTTGAGTGTCATCATCAGGGTTTTGTTTGTAAGAGTATCCTACATCATCTAGATCCATTTGGGAAGCAAAGTGGTCACTTTCTAAACTGTCCCTCAATTCTTCCATTACTTCATCAAGAGAGTATGTTTTCTGTTTACCAGTATCAATATCCTCTACAAGTTGGTGCAAATAATCAAGAAATTCTTTGGGATATGTTTCATCCATGTTGATACTGCACCAGAACCACTGATAACATTCTTCGTATGGATCATCAGTTTTTGATACAGCATAATCAGCATAGTTTCCACTGATAAGATCACGCCACATTTTAAAGTTGTTCCAGATTTCTCTCCATCCAGTCCGAAAACAATGCCCAAAGTAATACTCAATCCAATTCAGTTTCTTTGCCATCTACTTTCTCCAAATAATCCCAGTTCCAAGTTCTACCAATAAAATCAATATCAAATCCAAATTTATATGCCCAGAACAAAATGCCTAAAACAGTACCACTACCAGAAGTAATTTGTAAGTAAGGATACGATGGACAATCATTCCAACTTACAGACACTTGGAGTAAACTGTTACGCTTGATGTTTATGATTTGGATATAATACTCGTGTCCAAAATCATAACGATGCTTTAATTTAATCAGTTGGGAAATCTTCATCTAATTCCTTTGCACGTTTTTCCCATGTTACACCACTTGTGGATCCTTTGCATGGATTGATACAAGTATCATCACCAAGATTATTACATACCAACCCAGCAAGATCATGTGGATCGCCTTCTTTTCCAGTTGCCCAGTAGTGTTGATCATTAATCCATGTAGCACCACATTTAGGGCATGTTTTCGTGTTCATTTTTATACTCTGCAAGGAACTTGCTAAAATCTTTTGTATCCTTTATCAATTCTCTTTTGAGTTTCCAACCCATCCACTTCATTTGTAATCTTACATACGCATAGCGTAGTTGAAGATCAGCATAAGCAAAGAGTTTCATTGTCTCCTCAATCCCAGCATATGCGAGGAGAATTGTAAAGAACACAAGGATAAAATAAGTTCCGTACATTGTAACTCTATACTACAGTTTTTATTTAGATCAATTTTTTATATCTTGATCGCATCATAAGTTCTCGTTTTTGTTGATATAGTTTTTTTCTCATTGCTGCTCTTTTATCTCCAGGAAGATCAAAATAAGGTGTAAAATACATTTCCCAAAATGCTTGATTATTTTTAGAAGCACATGCTAAACTACACAATCCAAATTTATTCCAGGTTTTTTCTGTTTCATGTGTAAAAAATGGATGCTTATCAATAATATCTTCAAAAGAATTTTCCTCTAACCAAAGAGATTTTATTCCCCCCGCTTTTTCTATTACTGGAACAAAATCTTGTACAAAATATTTGTATCTAAGTTCATCAGTATATCTTTCATCATCTAAAATGGGATCTGTATTGTTTCTATCAATATAGAAATTGCTGTATACTCGTCTAAATCCATTAGGAAAATAACAGCAAGGGACAACAATACCTGCAGCAGTAACTTCCAAACTCATTTCTACTAGTGCTCTGCATCTAATTTCAGTAGGATCATTTTCTAAATCCCATTTCCATTCTGGTTTTGCAGTACGAACCACATGACTTTTACCGTTATTTTTGACTGTATATTCATTTAAAATTTCAAATCCATTACCATAAATGGCAACAAAATTTTCACATTCTAACTCTAATGACTTATTCATTTGATCATCAATCTCATCTTTGTTATGATCAAATATAATCATTCTCCAACAGGATCGTCCACCAGCAGCATTATATGCTTTCATGTTTTCTAATACTTTTTCTGTATTAGATCCTATTCTATACAAATTATTATTTGGTTTTAATGAATCTGGATGCCAAGTAACTGAAAGTAAGTTTCTTCCATATTTTGGTAATTCCTGCCACCAATCAGGAGAACGAATAGATCCATTAGTACTAAAATATACAGTCAATCCATGATAAGTTAAATAATCTGTTATTTCCATAACATCTGGAGCAAGCGCAGGGTCTCCAACTTGACCACAATAAGTTACTGCTGTACTCATTCGTTCTAAAACTTTAGGTGGAAACCATTTTTTTACCTGTTCAAACGAAATATGATTTTTATTTACTGAATTAATTAACTTTAAAGTTTTTTCATCACAATGTTGTGCTTGATTTTCGTGTCTATGGCATGTAGGGCACTTTAAATTGCAAAAATCAGTTAATTCAAATCTAAGTTCTTTTATTTTAGGAAAGTACATATTTCATAATTTTAATTGTGAACATTATTTATTTTGTTCCCAGAAACTATCCCAAGCACCCTTACATTCAGGACTAAGATCATTTCCGTCACAAGATAACTGAACATCTTTCATTTTACTGACAGTTTCAGACCATGCAGTAGCAAATGCTACGTCCCAATCATTCAATACAAATTGTGTGTATTCGCTGATAATTGATGTTAGTGATTGTATTTTATCCCAATCATGATGTTCTGCTGCATCATAGACACATTCAGATAGATCCTTGATATAAGTGAACTTGGTAACGATTGCCTCAAGTTCATTCATACTAGACCACACTTTATTGTATTCAGACATAGTTAATTTCCATTGTAGTGTAAGGTGTAATTCTGTTTGCTACATCACCCACAGTTTTTGCATTAACTGGAGCATAGATCTGATTGGATTTTTTAGAAATAAATCCCCAGATCGTAGCAACTTTCTTACCATTATTATACTCGTATTTTCGCTCATGAACAAGCATTACACGATACATCCTAGTATTATGATCTGTGATCTCGTAATGATAACCTTTGGGTGCTTTGACAGGTAATTCCGAAACGTGCATGGTGTGATTGTTACTTTGCCATTATACTACAAAACCGCCCTAGTGTCACCAGGGCGGTTATTGCGAGACTTAGCACATTGCCAAACTATTCAGTTGTATGTTAAGATCAGACTGCTTGCAGTTGACCCTCAGTGCGATACTGAGCGATCAGTTTGCCAACACTTTGACCACCAGCAATAGCACTCTCCAGACCTTCACGCACCATGGTTTGATCCTTGGCGATGAAACCGTATTCGGTATCGTTCGAGGTAAACTTCACGCCCACGGCGTTGTTATCACCAAAAGACACAGAAGCAACGGCGGAAGAGTTAGCGATGTTCAGAGTAGTCATGATAAAAAATAAGTTAGGGTTTGACAATGAGTGTCTTTAGGGCGCATCTCATTCCCTTGATTACTTAGTAATCATACCACGGGGATCGTGGATTGTCAAGTGGTGGATCGATCAGCGTTGCTTATCGGTGGGATAGGCGGTGCTGTCGTTTCCTGATTACTTAGTAATCATACCATGGGGATCATGGTTTGGTCAAGGGGTTGGGTGATAAGGATTGATTATCAGTTCACCACCAGCATCAACGATTGACTTATATAATTCATTATCCTTTGCAAAAAAGGAATTCATAGAATTATATGTATAATCTGAAATTTCTATGCTGTCACCATCAAATTTATTAAAATGTGGTAGTTTTATGTCTGTTTTCAATACATCTGACATAAAATTGCAAAACAAATTAAGTTGATTAAAATCAAATAATCTGTCTATATAAATCTGATTATTTGCAGACAATCCATGCGTTTGTGATAACCAAATATTTTTATCATTTTTTGACCACCAACTATCAAAAGATTGTTTTTTTACAGAAACTTCTTTTGGATCTGCAAAACTAGAAATCATTTTCAGATTGATGATCATTTTGTATATTGAAATACATCGATCAATAGGATTTCTAAAAACTGATATCTTGTAATAAGATTTTTCTAAAAATGGTTCAATTAGTTTCTCAAAGACTTCAGCAGTAACATGTTTGCATGGAAGATTGAAAATTTCAATATGTTCAAAACTAACATCAAAATACTTTTTTAATGAAAAATGTATAGATGTAGATGCTGTTCTTTCTGGTGTAAAAATAACAATATTATGTTTATGAGAAACTAGCATTTGATGCCAACATACTCAAACTCTTCTTCTTCTGGTACAACATCTAGTACCAGTTCACAATAGTCTTCATAATCAATACCAAGATACTTGGCAAAGTTTTCATAATCATCGTGTGATTTCAAGTCTCGTTCAGTTAGCATAATGAAACCTCTTGAGTTAGACTTAGATTTTACGATGTTCATGGGAGAATGTCAAGCGTTAAAACGATCTGCTAGTCTTTCGTGATCTGCTTGAGAAGACCTTTCATCTTCTTCGTGCTCATCATCTCCCTGAAAGAGTAATTCAACTCTTTCTATGATGTAATCCTCTGTATCTTCAAGATAAAATGCAGTTGGCATCAGTCTGAAAAATTTGGGTAATACTATGTATAATCAATCCGCAGATTGTTCGGAAACTACAACAGTATCATCCAATTTGGTATACAGTTGTACAAAAGACTGCTTGGTTTCTTCATCAAACCTGTTCAGACACAGTTCAATCGCTTTCATTTTATCACCAAAGATACTGTAAGCGCGAATAATATGCGTCAGACGACGAGTTGAAATAATCTCATCAATACCACCTTCGGCAAAAGTTTTGCGTACAATATCTGCCCAGGAACACAGATGAGAAATATACTTCTCGTGCTCACCAATCAAAGGAACATTCAGTTGTTCACACAATGCACGCAAGATTTTATTCTCTACAGCAGGCGTAGGATATTCTTGCTCAAAGGTAATTGGAAAACGCTCAAGAAACGCTTCATTCAACACATTGGTGCCGATAAAACGTCCATCATCAGAACCTTTACCTTTGGTATTTGCAGTCGCAACGACAGTAAACCCAGCAGCAGGTTTGACATACTCACCAATCTTCTTCAAGAAGACACCTTTACCTTCAAGAACAGATTGCAGACACAAAATCTTATTGGATGCAAGATCGATCTCATCAAGCAATAGAACAGCACCACGCTCCAGTGCTTCAATCACAGGACCATTGTGCCAGACAGTTTCACCATTCACAAGGCGAAAACCACCGATCAGATCATCTTCATCAGTTTCTACAGTAATATTAACGCGGATCAATTCACGACCCAGTTGAGCACACGCTTGCTCCACACCGAACGTTTTACCATTACCCGAAAGACCCGTAATGAATACTGGATAAAAGATACGGGAAGCAAGAACTTTCTTAAGACTGCTGAAATTACCAAACTGGACGAAGGTATCATCTTTCGATGGAATAAGATTTTGTGTTACTTTAGCAGTTTTACCCAACGACACACTGTTATCTACAATACTTTCCAGTTGCTGCTTTGCTTGCTGCACAGTCAAGTTCCACTTACCACGACCAACTTTATATTGGTTCAGATATTTAGTCAGGGTAGCATAAGAAACACTATGGGTGTTGCAATATGCTTTGAGCATATCAGTGTTAATCTCAGTGCCAAAGTTGTCACTCAGATTATCAAAGTGATGGGTGAAATCAATAGTGCGTGGCATGTTTTTGTTTTAACTGAAGGTATCTTATCAAGGATTGGGGTGGTTTGGAGCATTTGGTGGACGGTTCATCAACTGTTTGAGCAGTGCTTGGCGTCTTGCTTTTGCTTGCCTCAATGCTTGTGGTTTGAGACTGCGTTTAGGTTCTTTACCAGAATTGTGTTGCCAGTTAGGTGTTGACATTTGTTTTTATGCGATTTGCTCCACAAACGTTGACAATACAAATTTGTTAGTCTTTTTACCCTTAAACATCTTACGGAAAGCATTAGAAATCTCCCGCTTCGATGCATCATCTTCGACCTTCAGATCAGCATCAACACTCAAAGAAGATTGTTGCAGACCGAAGAACAAATCAAATGCTTTTGTCTTCATACAAATACTGTTGTTCTTACGAATTTCATCACGTATTTGATCAACATTATTATATTGACTATTAGCACCGTACCAATAGAAGAAGTTACGAAGTGATCCACGTTCAAGAACACGGAACCCAACAAAACTTACGCCAGGAATTTCATCCTTAACGTATTCAATCAGTTTGCTAGTAAAATCCCCATCAGTATTTTTGGGGGAATATGTACGTCCGTTCTTGATGTTGCGAATTACAGCACCGTTATAAATTGGACGACGACCTTTTTGAGTATCACCATCAAAGTAAGTCTTACGAACAACATTATACGAAGGACCATATCCTTCACCGTCAGTAAGAACAATAGCGTGACACTTTTGAACTTTATGCTTAGTAATAAATTGCTTCATGATCGGAGAAGAAGCAATAATACATTCATTAAAAGGTGTACCACCAAGAGAAAAACGACGAGGATAATCATACTGACTGCTGGTAAATGCAACAGCAGACAACCACAAGTTCTGCATCATTTTTTCCAAATCTTTATTCTTAGCGTTGCTACTAAGAATGTTAACCATGCGGAAACATCCATCAACATTGATATCATGCTCTTTCCAAGATTTGCACACATTCATCTTGGAAATATCATAAGCATCTGTGGTATTATCACCAACGTTCAGCGTAAAAGCATCAGTGGTGAAAGCATACACATCGAACGGAATGTTCACCTTACGGCAGAACCAAACCAACTGAAACAGTTGTTTCATAGTATCTAGCATGATGTGTTGCATACTGCCAGACCAGTCAAGATAGAACACTAGACCATGATTTTTCCCATCAGGAATAGTGGTAACTTTCTTGAACAGATCTTCGTTATACTTATAGGTATGCAGTTTACCAGTATTCAGTACACCAGTGCGAGACGTTGTAGCACGAGCGTAAGCATCTGCAGACTTCTTCATCTCAAACTCTTTAACCAAGTAGTTAACTTCCTTGGCAGCAGAGTTTTTGAATTCGTTATACTTTACAACCTGACGCTTGATTGCTTCATCTCGCATAAAATGCGATAGTGCTTCACTTTCAAAGTGCTCATCAAGATACTTTTTAACAGTATCAAAATTTACAACAACACAATCAAGATCAAGTTCGGGAACATGAACATAATGGGTTTCATGTGCATGACGATCAATCAATTCATCACTCTTATTAGAGAATGATTGTTGAGTATCAGATTTATCCAAATCATTATTGTTTTCATAATTTGGTTGCTCTGGTTTTTCTACTTGCTGCTCACCAACTTCAGGATTACCTTCTTCAGTTCCATTGTTATCTTGCTCAAGACTTTCAAATTCATCATCACCCTGATCACTATCACTAGATGATTGAGATTGGCGAGAAGTTTCCTGCTGCCCAGCATCATCTTGCTTCTGAGGTAGTTGTTCTTTCTTACGCTTTTCTTTAGCATATTGATGCACACGTTTGGCAAGATCAAGAACTTCATCAAAAGTTTCTGCCTTTGCAATCTCAGTTACAAACTGTTCTTCCTCATCATCAAAATCAATACAAAGATATGCACCAATCTTGAAATACAGATTGATCTTATCAATCAGTTTCATCCGATTGATATCAGTATCCTTTACACAAAAGAAATCATCACGGTTCAGTTCATTATATGCAGCGTAAAAGTCACGAGAAAGACCAGCAAATTTATTCTTCATCAGACGCTCAATCCGAGCATCTTCCACCACATTCACATAATCGGGAGGAACATCTTTATATTTCTCTTCAAAATTCCATTCACGGAATGGCGTAAACAATGCATGACCAACTTCATGTGCAACAAGCATATCATAAACCTGATTGCTTGCCTTCTGCCACATCGGCAAAGTCAGCACACGACGATCAACATCGAACATAGCAGTTTCTACCTGCTTATGCTCAACAATCAGGTTCTCAGTAGCAAGCAATCGTGCTAGATTGCCCTTGATTTCGATGTTGACTGCCATTGCTTTTCTCGATTTGACAGTATCATACCAAAAAACCGCCCTCTCAGGCGGTTCAGTAGACAGTTTCTCAACTGGTTCAGTTCTTCTTCTTACTCATCTGTTTGTTATAAAAATCGTTAAACGATTTTGAATTGATACCAGTTTTAGGATCATTCATTCTACGTTCACGAGAAGACTGATTTTTCTCTTGCTCACGCTCATACTTTTCAGGATTATTTCTAGCATATTGTGCTTCCTGAACCATATGTGCTAATGCTTCTTCAAGAGTGTATCCAGCATCAACAAGTTCTGATAAAACTTGATCAAAATAATCTACCTGTTCTGGAAAAGGATTACCCACAGTGTGTCCTTTCGCCTTCTTAGCAATATACTCAGCATCCTTCATTGTCTGTTTGGCAAAATGCTCACCTTCGCCTTTAGACATCTTAGTAGCACTAAGTTTTGGTCCCTTCTTCTTAGCACCAATACCAGACTTTGATCTAAATTCGCTTTCTGCTTTCTTTTCTGCTTGTCTTTCTTGTGAAGCAAGTCTTCTCATTTCTCTACGATCTTCATCTTCGTAGACTGACATATATGCTTCGTATAACTCTTGTGGGTTCATTACTGATAGAAATTATGTCCTATCGGTATTTATAATTACCTCTTCCCATTGATCAGGATATACAATTAGACGAATGCAGTGCAGTCTATTATCACATTGTTTCACACATATTCCAACATAACTAGCATCAACGAAGTCTACAATTCCTTTCTGATCCTTATACTGAACTTCTTGACCTAGTTGGAACATGATTTATCATCGGTGGCAGAGTTATCCTACTCACATTTACAAAATTTGTCAATATGTTTTAAATTTTATATAAAATATGATCTCTAGATCTGCATTCTTTGGTGCAAAAATTATTTCCACTTTCCCAAGATGATTTTAAACTTCTTTTAAATAAGTCTGTATTTAATATATCTGTGATTGTGTAAAAATTTAATGATAATGTTTTTATTCCACCCTGGGTTTCAATCAAAGGAAGTATATCTTCAACAAAATACTTATATTTTGTGCTAGATTTCATTAAATCTTCCCTAATTAAAGGTTTAGTTTCTTCATTATTGAAAAATGGTGCATACACTGAAAAAAATGGTTTTGCAGCAAAACAACAGGGATATATAACACCGTCTGGAGTTACTTCAATAATACTTCCAGCCTTACCAATAAGCACACAATAATCTTCTGGATTATTTGTTAGATTGCTGTTCACTATCTTTTTTGAATTTGGAAAATATTTTGATGGAACCATTGTTTCTCCTTCAGCATTAGCATCAAACCACGAAGGTTGAACAACACCAAATTCGGCACCAATTTTTTTTGCTAAAGTTTTTTGTGCATCATATTCATCTTCATTATGTTTAAAGGGCAAATATTTCCATGAAGCTATTCCTCCACCAGAAATAAATGCTTTCATATTAGAAATTACTTTTTCTGTATTTGAATTAATACGATATTGGTTATTATTTGGCACTAAAGAATCTGGTGAAAAATAACATTTTACCTTTGTTTTTCCTAACTTATACCACCAATCTTCATTATTTGTAGATCCATTACTATCAATAGAAATTTTACATTTAAATTTTAAAAAATATTCTACAATTTCTATAAGTTCTGAATTTAAAGTAGGTTCGGCTAATGCTCCACTAAACAATACAGTTTTACTTGTATTAAGAATAACAAATGATTTTGGTATCCAACGTTTAATCTTTTCTAATGAAACATATCTAGAATTTAATTTATAATCATTTTTTATAAAATTTCTTGCACAATGAGGACATCTTAAATTGCAATGATTACTTATATCAAGTTTTAAGAACCATTTAGGATTTTCCATGTTTATTATGTCTCTGTTATTATATATTTTCTAGCACGACACAATTCAGTACAAAATCTGTTTGGTTTTTCCCAAGATTTTTTTAACGAAGAAACAAAAATATCAGTTTTTAATATATCTTTAATATTATTGTGATATAATGATAATGTTTTTATCCCCCCTTGATTTTCAATTAATGGAAGCATGTCTTCTACAAAAACTTTATATAAATTATCAGTTTTTACTCTTTCATTATCTATATGTGGATTTTGATCTCCACCATTTAAAAATGGGGCATAGATGGAAAACAATGGTTTTGCAACAAAACAACAGGGATAGATTATTCCATCTGGACTAATTTCAAGTAACTTACCACCTTTACCAACAACCATACAATAATTTTCTGGATTTTTACTATTAGTTTTAGAAGTAGTTAATGTTTTGGGATTTGGAAAATGTTTAGATGGTTTCATAACTTCTCCTACACGATTTTCATCAAACCATCCAGGTTGAACAACAGCAAATTTTGCACCAATTTTTTTTGCTAAAGTTTTTTGTACATCATATTCATCTTCATTATGTTTAAAGGGCAAATATTTCCATATAGCAGTTCCTCCACCAGAAATAAATGATTTCATATTTGTAATCACCTTTTCTGTGTTAGAATTAATTCGATATAAATTGTTATTTGGTTTTAATGAATCTGGAGAAAAATAGCATTTTACGCCAGTTTTCCCCAATTCATACCACCAGTTTTCATTGTTTGTAGAACCATTAGTTTCTACTTCAATTAAACATTTATGTGTTAAAAAATAATTAATAATATTTAAAAAGTCTGGATTTAACGAGGGTTCTACAGTAACTCCAGTAAATCTTATTAATTTATTTGTATTTAATAAAATAAATGATTTTGGTAACCATTTTTTAATTGTGTTTAATGAAACGTGCTTACTATTTAAATTATAATCACCCACAAAATTTCTTGCACAATGTGGACACTTTAAATTGCAATAGTTACCAATTTCAAGTTTAATATCCCATAGATTATTATTTGGCATATATATCGAAGATCACTAATTTATTATGTATAATAGAAAAAAAATTGCTTGTGTTATCCCAGCACGAATGAAATCTAGTCGGTTTCCTGGTAAACCACTTGCTAGGATACTTGGACGTGAGATGGTGATACGTGTGGCAGATATTGCAAAACAATCTAAGTATTTCGATCAGATCATCATTGCTACAGAAGACGAAATCATCAAACGATTATGTGAAATCAATGGATACCAATCCCAACTCACAAGTGAACACTATACCTGCACTCATCGCGTGGCAGAAGTATCTCAAACTTTGGAAAGTGATTATATTTTTAATTTGCAAGGAGACGAACCGTTAACAGATCCTGCATGGATTGATCGCATCATTGAGTTTGGTGTTGATAACGATTACGATATGGTTCAAGCATCAAGACAACTAGAACCTGATGAACTTGATGACGAAGATGTTGTTAAGATGATTGAAAACAATGGCAGAGTTGTTCATATGCAACGAACACCTGATGTGGTGTGTAAAAATATTACTGTGCAGTTAGGATTATATTTCTATAGACAAAACGTAATCTGTGACTTTCCTAACCTTGATATGGGATTTGTTGAGTATTGGAAAGGATTGGATACGATTGGTTTTTGTGGCAAATATGAAGTAGTGCCATATGATCTAAAATGTGGTAAAATAAGAGCAGTAGATAGACAACATCACATTCAAGAAATTGAACATGAACTTTCAAAACAGCAGTCTTGAACAAGCAGCAAAGATGTTCAGCAGAGCATCTAAAATTGCTTTGATTGGTAATGGTGGTAATCTTTCAGTTGCTCAGCATATGGCATCTGACATTTATCGCCATACAGGTAAATTTTGCTTTGCTCCTGATAGTGTATCAATCACAGCATTTGATGTTGATGGTGGATGGCATGAGAAATGGATTGACTATGCTTGTCAAGGAGCAGATCTTATCATCGGCATTAGTTGCAGGATACAATCACCTTTGGTAACTGCTCTAGAAAATGTAGAGTATGCTATGCCTACGTTATTGATCGCCCCACAAAAACACAGAGTGATTGAGACTATTGTGATTGATGTTGAAAAGTATCACGAATTTGAAGTCAACGCCATCTGGACATTATATGCTCTGATGGAGTATAATGGTATTGTTCTTCCTAAATTACCATGATTGTTCCTGATATTGATGACAAGGCAGAAATTTACTGCTTTGATATTGATGGTACTTTGTGTACAGAAGAAAATTGTAATCTTGAGAACGCTCAACCAATTCTTTCACGAATTAGTGTTGTTAATCGTCTCTACGATAAAGGTGCTAAAATTTATTTGATGACTGCTCGTGGTATGCTTGGTAATGACAACAATCAAGCAGAAGCAGATAAAGCGATGCGAGAATTTACTGAAAACCAACTAAAAGAATGGGGTGTTCAATATCACCATCTATTCTTTGGTAAACCTCGTGCTGCATATTATGTTGATGATAAGGCGTGGAGTGATAAAGACTTTTTTCGTCAATTTTAAAGTTTAGCAAATATAGTAGCACATCCATTGCTACAACTAGAATTAACGAATTTTTCTGATTTGGTTTTCAACCATTCATAAGATTTTTGGTAGTCTTCGTTATACTTAAATTCTAGTTCATTTTGTAAAAATTGATTTGATTTCATATCATCAAATAATTCTTTGGGAGATTTTAGTACATCAAGACCTAACATTTTTGAGGTAAGAAATTTTCTATCTTCTAAAGAAATATCATTCCAGTTTTCTGTCCAGTGAAAATATTCTTTTTGAGTATCATTTAAGTAATCATATCCCCATTTTAAAAATCTAAGAACCTTTGTCTGTATTTGTTTACCACCTTCTTCTACAGTTTTAGTTCTATATTTTTTTATATCGTCGTAGATAATAATATTTTTTTCTAAAAATTCTGCATAATAAACATCTGTGCCTGGCCAAGGAATATAAATGTTTTCGTGAGTAAGAAATAGTTCCGATAAAGTAAACTGTCTAGTTTCTCTATCAGACATTTGTACAAAGTTACAATCTTCTGGTAGAGATAATTTATCCCAATGTTGCCATATATCACATTGTCTCCAAGGTAGTAAAAATGTGATTGGTTTGGGTGCAGCATCAATTGTATCCTGAACAGATTTCCATTCTGGTTTACGAATTGTTACTTGATCGTCTCTTGGAAGGAAGAACAATGATCCTTTTGGATTGTATTCTTTTTTAGTAGCACTTATACCAAGGTCCCATAAGAATGGGCAAGAACCATAATATGAACGAACTGATTTGCTTTTGTTTATTTTGATGTGATGATGCTCACTAAAAGAGTACACCAACTTTGAGTTAAAACACTCAGGTTGTGAGTACATAAAATCACGTCTGCCGATAACTTCTCGACAAACACCAGGAATTACACCAAATAAAAAAGAGGTATCTGAGGATAACCCCAGATACCTACAGATTGAATGGTGCCACTTATCAGATTGATCAGCGAACACTTAATGAATCAGTAAACACCATTATAAACAGGGTTTGAACCATCAATGGTGGTTCTTGCGAAACCAACAGTTACTGTTTCTTCAACAAGAATTGTATCAACTTCTTCGTCAGTAAGGATACCCTTTTCAAGTAGAAGTTGAACTAGACCTTCAGTAGAAACTTCAATCGTTGTTTTATTAACTGGTGTCCACATTAGAGGACCATTATATTCAGCGATCTCACCAAATTCTCCATCAAGAGCTCTGCTATAAAGTTCTCTTGAGTGCTCTACAACATCAGTTGGTGTTGCAGTATATGGAAGATATTCCTCAGGAAGATCAGTAAAATCAACTTCTAGATCGATTGCATTATGCTCAGGATTAGCCCATCTTGGGTTACGAGCATCTCTAATTGTGTAGTACTGTGACATGGTTTTTATTTCTCCTTAGTATATATCAAGAATAGCGCAACCAAAGGGTTGACGAATACGCAACTGTTGTGTTTACAGTAACACTGTTTACGGTAACTGTGTTAATTGTTGCTGTACCACTTGTTGTACCTGTTGCGGTAAAAGCAGTAGCAGACTTACCAGGAACAGTAACCGTACCAGATACTGATGTAGTACCTGAAATTGTACCAGATCCAGTGCCTGTACCAGTACCTGTACCAGTATTAACTAGCGCAGCACCTGAATCATATCCCATACATCTCCAGTTTCCTGATGGTGAAGTAGTCGTATAAAGACGACCAGTAGCATCAGAATAACGAAGTGATGATCCAGCAAGTGTATCACCTGGGTTATATGTGGTATTACCAGTCGCTTGTTGCATGAAACCATAAGTTCCAACATCACCAGCAGCAGCGTTTGCGTTTACAGCAGCAGTAATTGTGGTATTAGTAATGCCACTAATTCTCTGGTTAGCATCAACAGTAATTGTTGCCGAGGTTGTGGCAGAACCATAAGTGCCTGCAGTAGCACTCGTGGTTTTTGTAATGTTTACTCCGTCTCCGAATAAAGCCATTTTAATTAAATCTCCTTGGTGTATTTATGTTTTACAAATCAAACTTCTTCAAGAACAAAGCGGAATTTCTTACCACTTCTTCTGTTAATAATATATAGATGCTCTTCACCTTCTTGTACTAGGTATGAACCCCAAGTACCGTCAACACTATTAGCACTACCTTCGTTAGATAAGTCTAAGTCGTTTGAATAAACGTTCGCCCAACGGTTCGCGGATGATCCAAGGTTGATCGTATTGTTAGCGTTTGGAACTTGATCACCTGAAATTGTAGCAGCGCCAATCGTTTTGTTGGTTAATGTTAATGTGTTAGATGCTGTTGCAACTGTAACACCTTCAATTTGAACAGTACCAGCTGCAGATCTTGTAATAGAAGTAT
>Ga0208465_1000273_pt1 | contig 15696 bp, 25 predicted proteins | sample LakMenEpi31Aug10_FD_150749 | JGI IMG/M metagenome (GOLD analysis project Ga0208465, IMG submission 150749) | Freshwater microbial communities from Lake Mendota, WI - 31AUG2010 deep hole epilimnion (SPAdes) | ecosystem: Environmental > Aquatic > Freshwater > Lake > Epilimnion/Euphotic zone ...
ACGTATAACCATCACGTCTTAGCACCTGCAATCGTAGCTTCTTCCAATGAGCAGTAGCTCTGTATGGCTTTAATCCCATTGATCCACTTCATCTAATAGCTGCATCAACTTATGCAGTAACCATAAAGGCAACACAATTAATGTAACAACAATTAATGCTAATGCCATCCTTTATTCTCCCAATGCTTTAGCGCTAAACATGGCTTTCCATTGTATCTGTGGTTTATGTATTCTAAATGCACATCTACTTGTCTTAATGGGTTAAGTGTTCCATACCATTTAGATCGCATCTGACCTAAGCCATAATGGCTACCATTCTTAGCCTTATAGTTCCATCTACTCTCATAATGTATAAGCCAGTTATAACATTGAAACTGATCCCAATTGAGTTTGTTGTATGCATACAGCTTTATATTCATAACGTTGAATGGCTTTTGATTAGCATTTGATTTTGTTATACCGGCAACGCTTACTGTCATTGCTAAAGCCAAAATGACAATAGATCGGCCTAATGCTAATCGCTGAAGTGCGCTGCCTCTCAGGCGCGCAAGGCGATTGAGCATACCACGCTTGTCAAGGGCAAGCCTCTGACCTGCGGTTTTGTTCTCAATTGTCGACATTTGTGCAGGATTCACATTTATCTCGCTTCCCATAGATCCATAATCCACAGCCTAAACACCTATGGATAAGTTGTGGCTCAGTAGCCATTGGCTTTTAATAAATACACTAGGTCTTCAACGCGGAGAACCGCTACCCAATCATCGATAGCGGCTTCTCCTTGACCATTTAGGCGCATGACGGCTACGCCTAGTCCCGTGGTCTTGCGTTGTTTAAGCTGTCGCATCGTTGCTGCTGGATCAAACTTTGACCGGCTTTTGACTTCAATATCCAATCCTTCTATGCCTTGAATATCGCTGCCACTAGCCCCTGATCCCACTTGATGCGCGTGTGCCCAACCATGATCACGCAGATATTGTGCTAATATACGCTCGCTCTCACGACCTCTGACTTTTCGTGACTTGCTCATTAGTTTGACCTCACATGACAGGTGCGACATTCGCACGGCTTAACTGCCCCCGCAGTTATAGGCTCGTTACAATTGTCGCACACGTCTAATTGTTTATCCATTACTAACATTCTCATCACCTTCTAACATATCTTCCCAACATAATCGGCATATATCGATTACTTCGTTTAGCTCTGTAAGCACAGTCCGAATGGGCAGCGCTTTATCGCAGACTTCGCATCGGTCTTGCTTGAGCATTATTCTGTTCTCATAATTGCGCTCACAACGTACGCACAAATCACCTGACATGACTGACATGAGCTTGCAGCCTAAGCATTGACCAATTCTCATCCTGCCACCAGCTCTTCATCCTCGGGTCTGAAATGCCATTTACCACTAGGATCAATGACCATCCAAATAGACTTGCATTGCTCAGCCTTGCGCTTCATAGGAAGAGAACACACCCAACCACGATAAGCGCCATTTTTGCCAGTACCCTCACGCAAGACGCGAGCACCATGCTTACAAGTTGGAACAGGCTCGGTATTGAATGTCTGCTGAATAAGATCAACTGCATCCTCAAATGCGGGTGCAACGTCAGCCGGTGGCTCAATTGTTGTATCCCAGATGATTTCACTTTCCTTGTTTCTAGCACTTAAAAACTCCTTCTGCTCTTGAGTGCGTACGCGTATGGGTTCAAGGCTTGCCTTACTGTCATTAACCTTTGCCATTTCCAGAGAACTAGGGCGCTTTCCTTTAGCAGACAATCCGAGATTCGCCAAGCATCTTCCAATGCTGCTGCTCTCGCAATTCTCAACCCAAAAATCGCGATCCACACCACGATCTTTGCGAGCACCACGCGCATAACCAACAGCGGAAGGATTAGTATCAAGATAGGTGCGGTAAGCGTATGCCTTAAAGATAACAATGCCTTTTTCCTCGTCATTGCTAACAAGCTCTGTAATGATTGCACCATCGGGATTCTCAGCATAAAACTTATGAATCCTTGTATCCACATCTTCATAATTCTCCAAGTTGAACATCTAATTCCTGCTTTCCTTCTTTATAGTCGAGTTGTTCCTTAAAGCTCCATGTCGTGCCATCGTGCCACGTTTGGGCTTCTTTAGCGCAAGTAAAGCAGTAATGCCTGTCAATGACTTTGTTGTGGACAAATGATGTAATCGTCCAAACCGATTGCGTCTGACCACGCACATCACTTGTGCCCCATCTCATCTTGCAATAGTCGCACCATGTCCCACGCTTACTAGGCGAAATCTTTGCCATAATCAGCCCAGTCCGTACCGAGCGCCATCTCACCTGCGAGCGCAGCATAGGAAACCAAGTCAATAAAACTGTCCCGGTTTGGAGTTTCAGCGAGCCTTGAGATTTTGACCAACGCCATGCAGATGCACACGTCCAACGGATCAATTGGTCGTCCGAAATAGCTACCCCATAACTCAGAGATTCGCTTGATATTAATTGCGGGATGTCCGTATTCAAATCCTCGTTCATCAATAATGTCGGCTGCACTAGTCAACAAGTCTTTCGCTTTGTACGACTTTGCCCCTTGTGTATCCTTTTGCCCATCCATTCTGATAGCCCCTTTGATAGATTGATATTATTCCTGCATAGATAATCCAAAACACTACAAATAAGCCAAGACAAATCAAGGCTATTTGTTCAGCTGTAAAGTTATTCGACATCTGCGCTCACCCCATGCACATCAAGAAAGTAAGCAGCCAAAACTTCGCGGCTTAGTCTGCCGCGCTCTTGGCTAATGCCGAGCTTATCTTTAGCGTATTTTCGAATGAAAGACGCTCTTACATAATGTTTTCCGTCCGTGTAAGCACCGGACTTCCGATCGAATCGGATTATGCCCATTTCAAATCCCCTTTCAAATAGGATTTCAAATCCTATTTTGAAGGGTAAATGCCTATTTTGTCAACGACACGCCCAAGTCAATTGCGTCAACGTGGTCATCAATTGAGCGCCTAATCGGATAAATGTCATCAACCAAAACGCTTGCCTTCCACGATGAAGCTGCCGTCACGCTCGACAGGAATGGCAACAGGCTGCACGCGTTTGCGATCTATGTAGATGATTCCAAAACCTTTTTGCCAGTTCATTGTGCCTTTAGTGTAATAAGCCTTAGTCTCGTCCATTAAATGACCAACTTCAAACCCTGTCAGGATACCCGTTAAAACGCCCCCTGAAGCCGTTGTAAAGCTCGAAATGCCCTGCCTGTGGGTATGACCACACACCACGCTCTTTCCATGCCTCTTAGCGGCTTCTAGGGCTGTTAAACCCCCTTGTGGCTTGGTGCTTTGCTCGTCCCCGTGAACCATGACCCAATCTTCGTGAAATTGGTAAGGCTTGTGGTGATAGGTGATGCCTAACTCATCTAGGCGCAGAAAGCGCTCAATGGTCAGCTCAGGCAACCCAATAAGACCAGGTAGGCGCTTGCTTAATGAATTGTAGAGTCGGGCGCTGTGATTGGATCGTGAGAGATGTTGAACTTGCAATTCGGATAAGACTTCGATAGTTCGGTCACGATCTCGACCAATACTTCCCGACCACTCATCCCTACCGGATGACCAGCGGCTAATTGTTTGGAAGTCGATTTCATCGCCCACGCATAGAACGCTGTCAGGCTTGTACTTTCGGATGAACTGTGCGACATTCTTTACGGCTTTCTTATCTTCAAAAGGAACTTGTAAATCGGAAATGACTACAATTCGCTTAATCTTCGTCCTCGTCATCCTCGTATGGATCTAAATCTGGATTCGGGATTATCCAGTCAGGTAAGCGCATCTGCTCTTCTATATACCAGCGCGCTCTATCTTCTCCATAACCTGCCCGCACAAGCGCTTCATAACATTCCACAATTTGTGCAGCCCATATATCAATAGGCTTTAATGGCTCAAAACCAGCTTTACGCGCAGCGCTTTCCTTGCGCTTACGCTTAGCGGCTAGTTCGCTTTTTGTGGGTTTTCTTGCGCTCATTAGTAAGCAATTCTAAGACCATGCGCTCTAATTTATCGATGCGCGACACGATGTTTGATGCTTCCAAAATGCCGGGTACTTCATGACGAATAATGTAACGAAGTCCACCGACAATAAGTGCACAGCAAGAAAGAATGGCTGCTACAAATGCAGCCCACTCAGCGGGAGTCATCGCCTTCCGAAAGCTGTGTCGTTAGGATTGAGCCAACGGAGAATAACCGGCAGACTCGCGACCAGAGCGGCATTGACAATTGCAGGTGCATCCCAACCCACCGCTAGATATGTTGCTATTCCTGCTGCTAGAAAGGATCTTGCCCAACTTGCGGCGACTGCTTTTGCTTGCTCCATTTATCGGCTCTCCCGTGAGTAGCGGTATTCTGAACATACTGCGATCTTCATCGCCCTTCGCAGTAAAACTAATGTGTATGTGTGTCTTGTGTGGGTTTATACCTGTGTACTTACGCCACTTGTAATTCTTTCTCCAGCTGGCAATTTTACCATTGAAGATTATGTAAGAAATTCGTTTATCAGATCTGGCAAGTAATCGAAGCTGATCAGCAAGGTCGAACGCTTCGTGTTTGCTTGATCCAAGATCAGCGTTAAAGTCGTAGGCGCGTACAACGCCTGAAGCAGTAGGATTGTGATCGGACTTACGCGCTGCATGACGCTGATCACCGAGCCACCCTTCAGGTGCAGTTCGATTTCTATCGGGGAACGCATCATCTATCTGTTCACGGAGTTGTTGCCCTGCTTTACAAAGTTTAGGCATAATTTCTCAAAATTGTGTTAAAGACCCAACGCTGCTTTAAGGTCAGGCAAAGTTAAACCAACGCTGGCTAATTTTTCTTCTATTGTTGGCTGTTCTAAGTTTTGAGACCAAACACTTTTTTCTGCTTCTGTCATTTCTCGCATCGAAATTTCACCAGTTGTTGCATTATGCTCTTGCACCTGTGGAAAAATCACTTTTTATCCTATCTGCTATAAATCTTGTAAGTTCCAGCAGACCATGTAGTGCCAGAAGCCACAAGTTGAATGGAAGTTATGGCTGTTGTCTGATTATAGACACCACCACCAATATTGTAATCACCCGTTTGAACTACCGAACCACCATTTCCACCTTCAATTTTGAAACCGACATAATAACCCGTACCGGCACCCATGTTACGAGTAAAAAAAGAAGCGCTGGTCGAACCAGAATCATTTCTATAATAGCGACCTGACGTTGTGTCGCTGTTTATAGTTGTTACAAAAGCATTGGTCGCAGTCATAGTCGCGTTGTTCAATTCCACGATAAAATCTGTCCCACTTAACCCAGTAACACTAACAGAGCCGCCGCTAAGGCTACCACTTGCAGCTAGAGAATAATTACTCGACGAAGAAGCCCATTTAACTTTATATGGCGAAACCGTTGTATCTGCTGTTAAAACTTGTCCGGTTGTGCCAATCGGAAGATTGTCAAAAGTTCCTGAGCCAGTTCCGACAATAATGTCGCCAGCGGCAGTAATTTCAGTAGCCATAGCATTTGTGATTGTTACTGTCCCTGAAGTTCCACCGCCACTAATTCCAGTTCCTGCTGTGACGCCCGTAATGTCACCTGAGTTACCAATGGCAACCCACGCAGATCCGTCATAAACTTCGGTTGCATTAGTATCTTTTAGGTATGACACCATTCCTTCGGCCAAAACGCTAGTTAGCGCCGTTGTTCGAGCAGCGGCATTGGCAAATACCATGACCACTTGCTCTTGTAAATATGTGTTGACCTGAGCTGCTGTAAGCACGTCACCCGTGTTAAACAGCTTGTATCCTGCACCTGCCATTGTTGCTCCTTAGTAGCTCAGCACGTCCTCGCCTATTATACCGCTAATCGTGCTATCTAACACGAATCCAGCGAGTAAAGGCTCGGATGTGAATAGGGTTGTATTCCAACTTGATTTAGTAATGTCGTGATGTATGCCGTTGACAAGGCTAGGCTGCGTGATGCTAGTAGATCCGGGCATTGTCTTAGTTACAAGCACCCCGTCTAGCAATTCAATGTCTACCCCTGCCAGCGGCTTATTAGGGTTTACATCATCATAAAGATTGAGCTGGATGCTGTCGATACGAATCTCAGGATCTTTGCGTGTGGCTAGGATGCCTTTAGCTTGATTGAGCGCTTCGGCATCTGTCTGAACAAGGATGCCCTCACGCTTACCTGAATGCAAAAAGTAGGTGTCAATTGAAGTCTGATCAAAGGCGTTTTGAGCTGTCCCGCCTTCACGGGTGATAGTCACGTCATTAATCAAGTTTGTGTCATCAAAGGCAACAACGGCATTGGTGTAGGAAATGTTTGAGCCCGTATCGCTAAAGGTATAAGCGGCAGTTGCAGGAATTGTGATTAGGTTGTTACGGCTGACAAAATCGACCCTGCCTTCAGCGTCTAGGAATATGCCGCCAAACTCGCTGTTTTCTACTGTTTGTAGGGCTTCTAAGGCGTTTCTAGGCGTTCCAGGATCTGCCTGAAGGGTTGAGTCACCCGTGTCCACATTTCGTAGGCTTAGCGGCCAATCTATGGCATCTAGGATGGCATTGACGCGAGCGCCTGAGAGTTGTCCCGCAGGTGCTCCCGTGACTGTGCTTATGGCTGAGCCAGCAAGCAGCTTGAAGCCATCCACGCAGCGAAGGGTTACAGTAGACAAATCCTCGTTACCTTGTCTAAAGCCTGTGTCGTATTTCTGAATGAATCCTGAGTAAAGGTAATAGTCAACGCCTAAGTAAGTTGCGTAGATAATGATTTGACGCAGCGGCACAAGATTAGGGTAATAAGCCCCCGCCGTGTTCATCGGATTCCAGTCGCCGTTTTGATCGTACAAGACCACATCCGCCGTGCCAGCTTCAAACTTGGATGTGATGCGGTTACGCCCACGCCGTATGCCAACACGCGTCACCAAGTCAGTTATCTCAACAGGCAGCGTGCCTGAGCCTAATCGGTTTGTGCCTAGTATGCCTTTCGTTGCTGAACTCAAAATGAGCGGGTTAGTTTCAAAAGCGGTATCGCTATCAAAGTCAACAAAGACACGGACTTGTGGAGCAGCCATTAAATTGCAACGCTATCTATGAGAACGTTTTGTCCACGCCGTTGCATCTCATATTGGATATTTGTAATCGTTTCGGCTAGGTCGCCTTCGCTTATAACTGAGCCTTCTACGTTGACAATGATTTCTGTGATGTTCCCACCTGATTCAGCAAGCAAGGAATCTGCAAGCAACAACTCAGCATCCGCTAAAGCAAGCACCGCGTCTGCGTGATCTTCTACCGCAGCAATGACTACTGGATTTCCAGCTAAAAATTCTGTAATAGCATCTTTTGACAATGCCGTTGAACTGCTCACAATGTTCTGATTTTGACCCATAAGCGCGCCGTTTATGTAGACATTGTTTGCGTCAACGTCCATGCGCTCTAACTTAGTTACTGTCATGGCTGTTTGGTCTAGTTTCAGACCCTTTTCAGCAAACAAGGTTTCAATAGGGATCTTTATGTTTAATTGTTTTAACAATTCCTGAATGCGGTTGATTGTGCCCGGCCAATCAGCAAAGGGATCACCAACCATTGTGTCTAGCGAATCCAATAAAGTTGCAAGTTCAGCGGCAGCGGCTTCAGCCTTAATTAACTGACCTTCAAGAATAATTGCACGCTTAACATCTTCATCTAGGATTGCCTGCATTAACTCAAGGCGCAACTTCTCTACTTCATTAATTTGACCGCCCAAAGCAGCAGCAAGTTGAATGCGCTCAAGATCAAAACGCTTCGAAATCTCACCGAGAATGCCATCTTCTTTTTTCTTCTTGTTTAGCGCTTCTTGAGCCTTGACTTGCTTCTTTGTCAATGCCAATAATTCTTTAGCACGCTTAGCAGCTTCTGCTTCGGCCTTTCTGCGTGCTGCTTCAATTTTGTTCTGTGAATCGAGCGAGCCGCTAATAGTCATAGGGGTACTGAATGGCTTGGGCTTAGCCTTACCCAAATTTTGCACATAACCAATTGCGCTTCCGAATGGATTAAATGGATCTATGCTCTTGATTAAGTCAATGACTGTTGTGCCATATGTGCGCACATCTTTGAAAGCCGCTACAAGTTCAGCAACCCCGCGCGTGGTATTAGCAACCACATCGCCAAATCTTTCCATTGCAGTTGTTGTACCGCCGATGCCCTGATCTCCACCCAAGATTTGGAAAGCGTCTAGCAGACCTTTGCCAATCGTTTCCTGCATATTGTCAAAGGCAATTTTAAGCAATGACATTTTGCCAGCATAGGTATCTAGGTTTGCTAGGTTCTGACCTGCGAACTGATCGTTAAGTCGTTTTTGAATTTCTTCAAACGACATTGCGCTAAGCTCGGTTTGAGATAGACCTAGATTATATTTACGCAATCCACGCGTGTTACCTACAAAAGCAGCACTCAAATCCTGTGCCACAGTTGTTAAACTCTGACCGCTGCCGATACTTACGTCAAGTGCTGTGCTGAGTAATTGCTGTGACTTGGCAACGCTTCCAGTTGTTGTTATGAGCGCTTGGAAAGCAGGTCTAAGATCTGAATCGCTAACACCGCTAGCGGTTTCTAAATCCGTTATAAATTGACGAATACGAGCATCTTCAAACCCAAGACCAAGATTTGAAACTGTCTTGCTTAGACGTGAAGCCGCAGCCTCATCGTCCATAAATGCCTTGACTGAAGCCCGACCAAAAGCCGTTATCTGTTGAGCTGAGAATACAGTTAAAAATGTTTTAGCAAGGGACTTAAAGGAACGCTCTAAACCTGTCGTAGCCTTTTCAGCATCCTTAAAACCTTTTTTCTGAAACTCACCATAGATGCGTACTTTAATATCGCTCATGCGGCTAGCTCCCATTTCGATTGCTTCATGTTCTCATAAAACTTAACACGGGTAGTTTCTACCGCTTTCATAATTGCATCTAGGGCTTTACCTTGATTTCTATCATAAGCAGCATAGAGCAAACGACCACGCGTCTTGCGATCACCGGGCTTGTAAGTTCTCAAATGACCAACGTGTTCATTTAGTCGCTCAATCATCATCATACCGGCGTTTGGGTTGTTTGATAGTGAGTCTTTAGATGTGCGCACGCTAATTTGTCTACGGCTAAAACGCTTATCAATTGTTACCATGTGGCTTGTTGGTCTGCCGTAAGGGTGCACGCGACCTGCGGTTTCAATAATGCCACCAGCAGGATTTTTGTTAAACAATGTTGCCAAACTGACAAAACCTGACCGCGATCTTTTTGCACCTAACGAATAGGTCAAACCTTTTCTAATTAAGGATGCGTTATAAATTGGAAATGCTTGTGTTGGGTCGTTAGCCCAGTTGTTATCCCCACCAAATACTTGTGCTGGGACGTGCGCCCTTGCATCTGCAATAATAGGTTTGAGAGCCGCACGGATTTGTTTGTCCAGTTCCTTTTTTAGCTCAGGCTCGTATTTTTTAAGGGCTTTTCTAAACCCTACGACCCCTTCGACTACGACTGGCATTTTCTCTTTCTTTCGCCTGTTGCTTTAAGACTTCGTAAAAAGCCTTAAGCAAGTCTTGATCCATGTCAATAAACTCACTAGGCGCGATTCCTGTATGGATGCTCAGTTGAGCAATCCGATAAGTAAAAGAATCGCGCGTTAGCCATTTGGGGAATCGTCTGCCACCACATCTACGGCAGCGAGCGTGTCCAGAAATGCAGCACCAAACGGCTTAACGTCTGGTGCATCTGCGCGGCGTAGACATTCCCAAGCAAGCCAATAAATATGCTCTTGCTTCTCATCTTCACGAAAGGCTTTATGAAAACCTTTGCGAAACTGCTGCTCAAAAGCGTATTCGACAGCGGGAGTAATCTGGTGAGTAGATTTCGTCCCGTCAGCCCTTGTCACTATTAACTTTGCCATTGCCCATTTCTCCTAATTTAGAATGTACCTGAAGCGTTTACAGTTAACTTCGAGTTAAGTGTAAAGGTAATGTCTTGAGTTGCCATGTCGCCTACACCGCCGTTAATTGGGGTTAGGTTGTTGACAAGAATATCGAACTCATAAACAGGGTTTGTTGCATCAACAGCTGTTCCCTTTTGCTGAATAGCTTTGCACGCGACAGTTGTGCCGAATGCGCTATTGAGTGTTTGTAGAACGCTTGTCGCTGCTCCATCATTCAAGAATGAAACTGTGAGCGTACCGGCTTCCAAGCCCTTTACGAACTTGTGTGCCGTGTCGCCCATTGCGGTTACTTCTAGTTCATCCGCTGCATAGTTCAGCGTTACTGAAGTTACATGGTCGCTAAGATCAACAGCGTTAATCTTTAGACCAACCTTGTTATTTAAGAAAATAGCCATTTAGGTTATTCCTCGTCTTTCTTAGCGGTTGCGGGTTTTGGTGCGCTTGGAGCTACTTGACCAATCTTAGCCAAGAAAGCCTCGCGCTCTTTGTCATTATCAGCCATTTTTTAGCTCCAATCGGATAGAACGCTGATTGATACTTCACCGGACAATAGATCGCCTACTGTGCCAGTCAAGACTGCGGGTGCGCTGAATGTCCCAATTGTATATGCAATCGATGACGCTTCTAGCTTATTCACAATGTTAAGGTAAAAATCCTCAATGTTTGTCAAGTTGCCCTGATTGTCAAACATCGGTGCAAGCACAACAAGTTTGAAATTAACTTTTGGCTTGACTGTTTTGTAATGGTCATTGGAAGGCTCAATGTATGGGTCGCTGGGTTGCACGACAATCGAGTTAGCAAGCGGGCTAGCAGGTGGGAAGGAAAACACCTGCCAGCTCGCATTATCAGCTAGCGCAGTCGCGATTGTTCCCCGCAGGGTTGTTATTGCGCTCACCCTACTTGACCGCCCGGTGCTAGGTGATCCGCAAGCAAGCCTCTAACGCGTGCCATGAGTGTATTACCCATGCGATATGGAGAAGGTTGAAAATCAGGTGAAATGCCGCCAGCGTTGGATGCTTGGCGGGCTTGCCAAATGTCAACAGCAATCATAAGCGATGCTTGATTGACTTCGGGAAGGGTGGCGTAATCAATAGCCTGTGTGCCGTACACGCGACCCCATGGCGCTATATTGTGATAAGCGCGGGTTGTGATTTGAGCATTGACAAACTCAATCCAAATACCATTAGCTTTTGTGATTGTTTGTGTGCCGTTAAAATGTTGTCTTACGTTCTCAACTGTTACTGTGTCGCCTACAATAAAGCGATCTGCGTTTTCATAAAGATAAATGCGACCTGTTGTGCCTGTTGCTTCCAAGGCATAAACAGATTCAGAGTTAAACCATAACTTGCCCTTGACAATGTTTTCTGCTGCTTGGCAAACTTCTTCAACAACAGCGGAAGAATACAGCGCACCGATTCCAAGGGCTGAACGCAATTCAGCTTCGGTTACATAAGTGGCTGCCATAATTTCCTCTCTATGTTAGCCCCGGCGCAAGGGCTGTGCGCCGGGGTAACTCTACTTCTAGGCTAGAACTACGCCTTGTTGAAACGGAATGCACCCTTTGGCTTCTTGGTCGCTAGTGCGCCGTAGCCATAGAGTCCAACCTCGATCTTGCCTGAGCCAACAGTTTCAGCACGGAGCTGGAGACGTGGGCTTTCATACCATGTGAACGCATCGCGGCTAACAATCATGAGTGTTGCATCGCCATCGCCGGACTGTGTGTAATCTACATATAGATCAAGTCCGAGTACGTTTCCACGGATTGCGTTAACTGCTACTGAACCAGCAGCATTTTGTGGCTGGATTGCAGTAAGGATTGGGCGATTCTGTGAATCTACCAAACCGATGAGATTTGACCATTGTGTAGGTGATGCAATCAAGCCAGTTGCGAAGTCAAAAGTGTTGCTGTAAATATCAGCAGCACCGCGAGCAACGTAACCTGCAAGCTCAGCACCATCCCATGGAAGAGTGATTGTTGTTGCATCGACAGTTGCTACTGAAGCAATGGTGTCGAAAGCATAAGCGTTTGTTGCCTTTGCGTAAGCATCAGCCATAAGCGCTGTGAGTTCTGCGAAAAATGCTGGTGAAGTACGATCAAGAACTTCTACCGAGAACTTTTGCATACCTGCAAACTTCTTAACATCTACATCAAGGTATTCAATTTCAACCTGTGTATCTGAGAATGATGCACCTTCGTTTGTCTGTGCGACTGTTGGTGCAGTCTTGACGCGTGGAATCTGGAATTTCATTCCTGCGTCTGGAAGTGTTCCGGAAGAAATCGCTTCAATTGTTGGGCGAACGCCGGTTGACTTTGGATTGATAACTTCTGTTAGTTGACGTGTTGGGACGAGTCCGGGTACGTCTGTGGTTGTATCTGTATCAGATGCAGCCGCGATCCATTGACGAGCTTCTTCAGAACCGAGAGCAGCACGAACTGTGTTCTCGACATAAAGAGCTGGTGTTACTTGGATGCGTGGCTTTGTGTACATTGGTGCTGCAACTGTTGGGCGAGCAGCCTCTACCGCAGGGGCTTCGACCTTAGGCTCAACAGATGCGGTGTCTGGAGTATTCTCCACGACTGCCTCGCTTTCGTTTGTTGGGTTTTCTTCAGCTTCATCTGAAGCTGCAACGCTCAAGACTTCAGCGCTCTTAAACGCTGCTGCTTGAACAAGACTTGTTTCGTACATCTTGCTTGCTAATACGCGCAAGATATTGCCTTCACGCTTGGAATCTACAACTTCAACGCCTACGGATAAACCGCTGCGAAGTTGCTCGGATGCTTCGATGAGTGCATCGTTACCGCGTGTTGTATTAGATACTTTGAAAGTTGCGTAAATGCCATCTTCTTCTTCGGTAAAAGAAATCATGCGACCAATTGGCTTTTTTGGATCGTGCTCAAGCAATAGTTTTGGCTTAGGATTGTTTGAGATTTCAATTGACCCTTTTGCAAATACAACTTTACCTGCGGATGTATGTCCGATTTCGTTACCAAACGGCACAATCTTGCCGGTGATAGTACGTTCTTCGGTGTTGCAAGTAATATCGTTAGAGAACGTTAGGTTCATCTGTATCGTTTCCGTTCGGGCTTAGGTTTTCCATTTCCATAGCTTGCTCAACAGTAATCAAGCCAAGTGCAAGCATTTTTTCAATGACTGCTAAACGCTCTAAAGCATTTACAGCCAAGAAAGCATCCTCTACATTAAATTTAACAATGTTCCCTCGCGCGGTTATGTCATCCATCGATAAGCGATCCTGAATTGCGTGGACATACGGCGCGAGAGAAAGAGAGACAAATTGACGGCGCTCATCTTGGACATTTGCGTACGTCATAGAGTTGTTCATGTCAGCGCTTATGTAATACGCCGGTACGTTCATCATTCTAGCAACTTGCGTAGCCGTGCTTTGTACCGCATCCACAAACATCATATCGCGTGGTGAAAAAGCAGTTGGTAAATAGTCAAGAGTGCTTGTTAAGTATGCAGTAGATCTGCGCTCGCGTGCAGACTTCCACGATGCAAGAATTGATTGCACTTCTTCAGGTGATAAATCCGCACCTGTATTTTTAATGACACCTGAAGGCATCGGAGTTGCAGATGCAACACGCATTGCAGTTTCCAAATCAATCGCGCTGCGAAGTGTGCGTGCGCCGCGTTGTAAAACACCTTCATCAAGTGCGCTAAATGTTACAAGTGATCCAAGACCTGACATTGGTACATCTGTGCCATCGATTGTGTATTGAATAATATAATTCGTGTTCGCATCGGTGCGATATGAAACGCGACCCGGTGCTACCCATTCAAATCGTGCAGGGCGACCATCATCAAAATAAGTTTCTGTGACGCGCCAATAAGCAACGCCGTAAAACAATAATGAGTCAACAGTCCATGCAAGAGTTGTGCTTAAAGGCTGGTGAATAGAAGGTTGCTCAAGCCATAATGGTTTGCCTAATTTTTCACCAGTAGATTTTTTGTAAAGCTCTAAAGGAAAACTAGCAATCGTGCCAGCGATAAGATTTCTGCAACGTGCAACGGAAGGGACAGACATTGCTTCATCGCGACCTACCGCAGTCATTAAGCCGGGTAGATAATAATTAAAAGAATCAGTCATTAGCTGCGGAGCAGCTTGCGCCTCTATTTTCGCAGGGCGGAAACGATCAAAAAGACCCATCGTTTAAGGATACCACACAATTCGGACATTTCACGCATTTCAGACGATAATTTGTGGTTTGCTCTGTGGCTTGAGCAGCTGGGGGACAACCATTGCAAGGCTAATTGCCGCTGACACGTCCCCGGCTGACTTTCGCCTAACGATTCGCCAACCCGCGTCACTTTCCTTAGCCGCACAGTTATTTATGGAGTCCACCAAGCTAGCCTGTCCGATGTGAACGATTCGCGCATTCACAATGGCATCATATAGGTCAGAACAGGCTTGATAAAACACAGTTCCGGACATATCTTGTATTTTGTGCCCAGATTGTTGCAATCGTTCTGCCACGCTCATCGTGCTGTATTTGTCATAACAAATCATTCGTGGCTTGTATTGTTTTGCCCAGTCATTGACTTCCACAGCCATCTTTAACTCATCAATAGCTACTTGGCTCTCAAACTGCGCAATCACGCCCACGGCAATCTTGCCATCCTCGCGCATCTGCCCTGCCACAAGTGAAGCCATTTTTTTATTGACGGATATATCCATTCCGAAAATTGTGGGAAGTCCCGGTAGGATTTGTAAGTCTTGAACTGTCAGATCTTCAAATGCTCTGTACGGCCATGGCGATTTGAGTGCGCTTACCCATTGACACAGCGTTTCTGTACGGCTGGCTTCCACGCTAGATGTTGCAATGGCTTCGGCAATCGTTTCTTCGTCTATCAAATAGCCTAGAGCAGGGTTAGCTTGATACCACGCGTCTTTGTCGGTTATCTTTGCCCAGTCATCGGCAGAATACTCCCAAAAGCCCATAGTAGGGGGCGGATAGCTCAAACAACGGCTTCTCAGGTCATTTAAGACTGTGCTGAAGGCATCACCGGCATTGCTGGTCATAAAGATCTGACTGTTAGGGCGTGCGCGGGTGATTGGCTTAGCCGCAGTCCACGAATCTTCGTCAACTTCACGCAATTCGTCTATGTAAAGCAGATCCGCGGTCTTACCACGGCTTCCATCTCTTGTAGCCGCGACTATCTCGTACCGAGCGCCCGAGAGCAGCTCCACCGATTCCTGACCATTAGCCACGCGGATCTGTTTAACCTGCGCCATAAGCACGGGATTATCCTCTATCACGTCAACGACCTTGCGAAAGGTATCAAGAGCCATGCCGCGATTAGATGACATTGCAACTATATTCATTTCACCGAAAATAAACAACCCAGCAAGGATGCGGATGCGGGCTAGATGAGTCTTCCCGTTTTGCCTAGCCACCAAGCATAGGCAGGTCTTCCGCCGCCACTTATTGTCTTTGTCAACCTTGAGCATGTCGGTTAAAACGTATTCCTGCCACGGCAATAGCTGCAGCTTGCAATCTTGTAGGAATTTCTTAATTTCATCAATCCTAGATGCGCCTTTAAGCGGTGCGTTCTGCAATCGTGGCTTGGTAGCGCCCTTGCGTGCCTTTTTCAATTAGCCCCCGAGCGTTCTGGACTGATAAAGGGTGAGTCCGGATCAATTCGGACTGAAGTATGTCCGTTTTGCACCAATTGTCGCTTGTTTGAACCGATTGGGGAGTTTTCTTTGCG
>Ga0208465_1000274_pt1 | contig 15682 bp, 19 predicted proteins | sample LakMenEpi31Aug10_FD_150749 | JGI IMG/M metagenome (GOLD analysis project Ga0208465, IMG submission 150749) | Freshwater microbial communities from Lake Mendota, WI - 31AUG2010 deep hole epilimnion (SPAdes) | ecosystem: Environmental > Aquatic > Freshwater > Lake > Epilimnion/Euphotic zone ...
TTCACTCGTGAGTTTGCTACCGGCATGGGCGTGCAGTTCATTACGAAACACGCACGTAATGAGTTCAATAACCCGCGATCGGATCGGTACCTCGAAGAGCTTGGTCTGACCCGAGCCGATGTAACGAGCTGGCTCAACAGTGGGCGCAAGCTTTCGACGCCAGAAGGTAAGAAGGTTACTCAGGCGCTGCAGCGATTCGTTGAATCTTCGACGCTGCGTCCTAATGCTGCAGAGCGACCGGTGTGGGCGTCTGATCCGCACTTCGCTTTGATATGGCAGCTGAAAGGTTACTTTTACTCCTACGGTAAGGTCATCCTAGGCGGTATGTTCTCGGAGGCTGAAACCAGACTTCGTGAGCAGAATATTGGAACCCCGTGGCAGCGTGTTGGGTCCGCAGCCGGGCTGCTCGCGCTTACTGCGGTAGCGACTATGCCGCTGGCAATGCTTGGTATGGAACTTCGCGAGTACGCAAAGTTTGGCCTGGCAGCGTTCTTACCGTTCGTTGAGGCCGACCAGAAGTACTTCCGGACCGACCGTATGGACTGGTCTGAGTATCTCGGAACGGCCTTTGAGCGGTCAAACTTTAGCGGGCCATTTGGGCTAGCTACAGGGGCTTCAAATGCTGCTAACTTTGGCGACAGCCCACTGTTTACGCTTCTTGGACCCACGACAGAGACTATCGATACCGCTATGACTAATGGCTGGCGGATAGACCGGACGTTGAAAGACCGGCTGCTGCCAATTTATAACCAGCTGTAAGGGGTACCTATGGAACTCTTTGAAATCTTTACTCGCGCATGGCCAGTTATTCTGGCGATGATTACCCTTATTATCGTGCTGTCTAAGCTGGATCTGCGGGTCGCGGTATTAGAGGATAAGATCAAGACCTTGTTTGATCTGCTTAACAAGAGGAACGAAAAATGATGACTATGATTAGTACCTTCCTGTCATTTTTGGCAGGCGGTCTTCCTAAGATTTTGCAGATTTTTCAAGATCGACAGGACAAGAAACACGAGTTGGCCTTGGTTGCCGCGCAGAAGGAGCGTGAGTTGGCTTTGGCCGAGAAGGGCTTTCTTGCTCAGGCTCGGGTTGAAGAGATCAAACTGGAGCAAATCCAAACTCAAACGGCAGGCGAAGAGCGCCAATCCCTGTATCAGCACGACATTGAGATCGGCAAAGGTGCATCCCAGTGGATGATTAACCTCCGGGCCTCCGTTCGCCCGGTCGTCACCTACATCTTCGTGTTGGAGCTTGTCGCCCTTAACATTACGGGCATCTGGTACGCCTGGAACCAAGGCGTACCGTTCGCCGTGGCTATGGAGAACGTGTTTGGTGATGACGAGATGTTGATCCTCAGCAGCATAATCGCCTTCTGGTTTGGCACTCAGGCGTTCAACAAGAAGTGAAAGTCTCCCCCGCCGCCATCCAGATGATCAAGCACCACGAAGGGGTGCGGACTAAGCCTTACCGCTGTCCTGCCCTTTTGTGGACGGTCGGCGTGGGCCACGTAATTGACCCAACCCACACGAGGATAAAGTATGAGGAGCGGCGTAATATATCGGTACCCCCTGGCTGGGACAGAGTCCTCTCCGTGGGAGAAGTTGACGCTCTTCTTGCTGAAGACCTTGGCCGTTTTGAGCGTGGTGTACTTAGACTGTGTCCTGCTGCTGCTGGCCGTCAGGGAGTTTTCGATTCTCTCGTCAGTTTTGCCTTCAACGTGGGCCTCGGCAATCTCCAGCGTTCTTCCCTTCGGATGAAGACCAACCGGGGCGAGTTTGAGGAAGCGGCTGATGAGTTCCTGAAGTGGACTAAGGCCGGTGGCCGGGTACTTCCTGGCCTGGTCAAACGGCGTATGGACGAGCGTTCCTTGTACTTGTCCGGCGTGCATTGTACAAACGATCCTGCTAATATCCGGTAGGGGATCTCTACCTCCACACGAAGGGTTTAAGATGGCAGAGAAAATTAAACTCGTTCAAGGGGACACCCGCCCTCAGGTGCGCCTCACGCTTACCGACGAAAATACGGGTCAGGTCATAGACCTAACGGGTGCTACCGTTACCCTACACTTTCGCTCTGTCGGCGCTACTACTTCGTTGTTTTCACGGCAAGGCGTAGTTATTGACGCCCCAAACGGCATCGCTGTCGTTTCCTGGCAAGCGGGAGATCTCAACGTCCCGGCCGGTGAGTACGAGGGGGAGATCGAGGTCTACTGGTCCGCGACCAACGCGCGCCAGACAGTTTACGACCTGTTGAAGTTTAAAGTCCGTGAGGACATCGCGTGAAACTGACTGCCGCTTGGACAGTCATAAAGAGCGCCATTACAGCACAGGCGCTCTCTGCCACGGCATCGGCCGCGCAGTTGACCGCAGCTACCCAAGCAGCGGTGCTCACGCTCGTTTATGAGCTTGGTCTTTTTCTTCTAATTGTCGATCGGGAAGACCGGGCTACGTTCGAGGACAGCCTAGAACGGTCCTTTTCAAAGGCGCTGACTGAAGCGTTTGATGCGCTGGATCAACATGCATTTGCGGTTGGGAAGCCTGTTCAAGACGGGCTAGAAATCTCTGATGCTCAGTTGCTTGCGTTTGCCAAGAACAACGCCGACGAGATTGCGGTCATTGAGGCCAGATCTATCCTTCTTGCAAAAGCGTTGGAAGACGGCACGCTGACCGAAGACACGTTGATCACCGCCGTCAACAAGGCACTTATCGATACTGCATCTGTTCTCGAAGAACATACTTTTACTACGGACAAAGTGTTGTCCGAGACGACTTTGGTTGCAGAAGAACTGCGCTCGACTTTGTTTAAGGCGCTTATCGAATCAGCTGCTTTATCAGACTCTCAACAAATCGAAGTAGCTAAGGTTTTTTCCGACGTAGTCGGCGCTACAGACGACCTCGACGGGAACTTGTCCATTGAGGACGATCAGTCTGTAGAGTTTTTTAAATCAACCAGCGACATTGCGGCTGCGGTCGACTCGTTTGACCGACAAGTTGATTACGTTCGGCAATTTGACGATGCGGCATTAGCTACAGACGTTCAAACGCTGTCTCTTGCAAAGCCGTTCAGCGATGAGACGCAAGTCTTAGATTCTGCTACGAACGATGTTTCTAAGGTTACTGAGGAAAATACTACTGTCGCAGACAATGTTGCTCAAGAATTTACCAAGTCTTCGACAGACGAACTTATTGTTGCTGACTTGACTTCAACTGCTTTCTTTTCTGATAAGGCCGATGACTTAACGGTAGTTGATTCTGACGCACTTGAAGTCGGCAAGAATTTAAGCGACGACGGCAACCTCGCAGATAACTCAACACTTGTTTTTGACAAGAACGTAACTGAGATTACTGCGGTTGCTGATGCAAACGCTATTAGCATAAGCAAACCATATGATGACGCAGCTAGTGTGGCCGACGCGTCTACGGTCAACACGGGCAAAGTATTTGCCCACGAATCCCAGATCAGCGACACCTCGACGCTCAGCATTGGCAAAGGCGAGACAGAGTCGCTGTCACTCGCTGACTCCATTGTACAGTCCGTCCAGAAGGCGATAGAAGATTTCATCACCACGACGGACGACCTCGACGGTGTCGCCTCTGTTGACGACGATCAGAACGTTCAGTTCGTTAAGGTTATTGGGCATATTGCGACCGTTACTGATCAGATCCTGATCGCGCTCGTATCTCTGCGTGACCTGGCTGACGCCGGTGTCCTGTCTGATAGCGATGTACTCGCGGTCGAGAAGGCGCTCGGCGAGCAGATCTTTGCACTCGATGCGGCGGTGCTCGCGAATTCAAAGACGCTGCTCGACACTGCTTCGCTGTTCGACGCCGTTGCGGTTCAGCTCTCGAAGCCTCAGTCCGACAGCATGCTGGTCTCGGACGACGATGTCCTTACCACGTTCAAGGTACTTACCGAGAGCGCTCAGCTGGCGGATACGTTCGCCTTGGTCGCTACGTTTGTACGTAGCTTTACTGATTCTTCTATAGCGATTGACCAGTTGGTTCAGTCGCTTTCAAAAATCCTGTCTGACTCTACTAGTGTTTCGGATCTGCCTATCAAGCAGCCGAACCTTGGTAAGTCGGAATCTGTGTCAGTAGGAAGTTCGGGAACGCTACTGATGCAAGGGTACTGCGATATCACGTATTTCGCAGAAGACTTTGTTGGTAGTTCTCGGTCATTTACTTAGTGAGGTCTTTTTAGATGAATACGCTTGAAAATTTAAAGGTTAAGGGCCGTTTGACTATCGTCCTCCGTGACGAAAACGGCAACGTCAAGGATGAGCGTGACGTCGACAATCTCGTCGTCAACTCTGGCTTGGCATACATCATCAGCCGTATGGTCGGCACGTCCAAGGCTGTGATGACGCATATCGGCCTCGGATCTGGTACCACGGCTGCTGCTGCCGCTCAGACGGATCTTGTAAGCGTCCTCGGCTCTCGTGAGGCGCTGGACTCGACCACGATCGCTGGTGCGAATCTGAACCAGGTGGTGTATGTCTCTTCGTTCGAGGCTGGCGACGCCACGGGCGCTGTCACCGAAGCGGGAATTTTCAATGCCGCAACGGCTGGCGACATGCTTTGCCGCACGGTGTTCCCGGTGGTGAACAAAGGTGCTGCAGACGCGTTGACCGTCACTTGGACGATTACGTTGTCGGCAGTCTAATAGAGACTGTAGATGTCAACGGTAACTCTTAGAAACGTCAAAGGATCGCCGCTGACCAATGCGGAGGTTGACGCTAACTTTTCGAACCTCAACACAGATAAGGTAGAGAAGAGCAACAACCTCAGCGACCTCACTAGCGCGAGTACCGCCCGGAGTAATCTGGGCGTGTACTCAAGCGCTGAGGTGGACAATCAGGCGATCGCGATGGCTATTGCTCTGGGGTAACACATGGCTTTTAAGTCGATCGCATTGCCGAACATCGGCACTTCAGGATCGCCCTCAACGCTAACGGCGACAGTTCAGGCTGGGCAAACCCAGACCCTGATTGGGTTAGCTTTTGCTAACTCAAGCGGCGTTAACGTGACCATTTCGGCGAAACTAAATAAAAGTGGCGGCGCTTCTGCGTTCCTTATTAAGGACGCTCTGGTTCTTCCAGGCGGAGCGCTTGCGGTGGTAGGCGGCGATCAAAAGCTGGTACTAGAAACCGGTGATACAATCACCGCGTACGCTAGCGCCGGAAGTTCGGTTGATGCCACTCTGTCTTACCTCGTTTGAGGATTGAGCAATGGGTTATATTGGTAACGCTCCGTACAGCGGACTGGTCACTGGGGACAACGTCCTCGACGGGTCAGTCAACACAGCCGATATAACTAACGGAGCAATTACGGCTGCTAAGCTAAGCACAACTGCCATTACAGATAAGCTTGGATATACGCCGTATAACGCAACCAATCCTAGCGGATATATAACGAGCTCCGCATCAATCACCGGCAGCGCAGCGACGCTAACGACGGGCCGCACGATTGGGATGACGGGGGACGTCACCTGGACGAGCGCCGCTTTTAACGGATCTGGAAACGTTACCGGCACGGCGACGCTGGCAAACAGCGGCGTCACAGCCGGTACGTATACAAAAGTAACAGTCGACGTAAAAGGACGCGTAACTTCTGCGACGACGCTAGCGGCTGGCGATGTTCCTACGCTTAATCAGAACACAACCGGAAGCGCCGCGACTCTTACGACTGGTCGTACGATTGGAATGACGGGCGACGTAGCCTGGACGAGCGCGTCTTTCAACGGCTCCGCTAACGTGACAGGCACCGCAACTCTTGCCAACAGCGGTGTGTCCGCCGGAACGTATACTACTGCCACGATCACGGTTGACGCAAAAGGCCGCGTGACCTCCGCATCAAGCGGCGTTGCTGCTACAGGTACTCCCACGTTGAACGTAGTTACCGGAACAACGCAGACAGCCGCCGCTAATAACCACTATGTTTTGACGAATGCTGCTACTACTACTGTCACACTCCCGGCTTCTCCGGCGGCTGGCGACGTAGTGTGGGTCACTGTAGAGAACGGCCGCATCGACAACGTGATTGCCCGCAACGGCCGGAACATTGAAAGCATCGCGGATGACTTACTGCTCGACGATACGCAAGCGTCGTTGCAGCTCCGCTACGTCAACGCAACTATTGGATGGGTTTTGGTATGACCGCATTGAGTAGTCTTGTAAGAGGCAAGAATAACGGAGCGATTTTTTCTAGGTACTTCACTTCATCTGGAACTTTTATTGCGCCGCAAACGGGTTATTACCGGATAGTTGCTATTGGCGGCGGTGGCGGTGGCGCTACTGCTGCTGCTACTGGCGGGACTCGTTGTGCTGCTACTGGTGGCGGTGCTGGAGGATTTTGCTACAAGGTTGTCCAACTCACTGCGGGTACATCACTCACGGTCACTGTCGGTGCCGGTGGGAATGGTGCGGCAACTAGGACTAGCGGTAGTGCCGGAGCAAACAATGCTAGTGCTGGTGGGGCCACAACTGTTGTCGGTACCGGTGTCAGCATGACTGCTAACGGCGGCGGTGGTGGATTAGGAAGTATTTCAAGTGTAACCGTAGCAGGCGGTGCAGGTGGGACCGCATCCGGTGGGGATATTAATTTTACTGGTGGTTCTGGCGGATCATGCACATCAACTAGCGGCGGCCCTCACGCTACTGGCGGTGGCTCTGTAAATTTATTTGGAGCCGCGAGTTGCGATGGCGGGTCCATTAGTGCAACTGCTGGCGGTTCAGCAGCCGGTACTGGTGGCGGCGGTGTCGGTGGAAAAGGTGGAAATCGTACAACCGGAGGAAACGCTACTGGCGGTGGCGGATCTTCTGGTTCAGTAGCCGATAACAGTGCTACCGGCGGGGCTGGCGTTGAAACTTGGTATTACAGAAATGCCAGCACTTTTTTTCAAACGTCTTTAAGTCAGTCAATTCCCGGCTTTGCCTACGTAACTTATAGCGGCGGTGGTGGTGGCTTCTCAACCAATCCGACCATTACTACGCCGGGACCCGGCGGTGGTGGTGGCGGCGCTTACGCAGACCCAAGTGGTTCAGCAAACACTAGTGGTGGTGCGGCGTCATTTTTTGCAGGTGGTGGCGGTGCGGCTATGGCTATCGGCAACACTTCTAACTATACAGCGATAGGTGGTCAAGGCGGTACTTATGGCGGCGGAAGTGGTGGTGCTGCAGCAATTGATGATACGGGCGCGGCGTTTAATCAAAATGCACAAGCAGCCGCTGGAAGATCAGGTGTTGTTTACGTGGAGTGCGTGGGATGATTTACGAAATCCTGAATGACGCAGGCGAAGTCATCAATACAATCGTCGCTGAAGAATGGTTCGTTGAGCAGAACTACCCCGGCCACTATCGTTTGGTTGGACCCGAACCTGTTCCGTATGTCGAACCGCTTATCACGAAGGCGGCCTTCCGCTTCCGCCTCACGGACGCCGAGTACGCTGGAATTTTGACCGCCGCCAAGACCGACGTTGAGGTCCAGGCCTGGGTCGAAACTTTTAATATGGTCACCCAGATCGACCTCGACAACCAACGCACAATTGATGGTGTTGGTACACTTGTCGTTAAGGGTTTGCTTACGCAAGCACGAGCAGATGAGATTCTGACCACTTCAGTTAACGACGCAGAGCGTCCGTAGTAGCTCGGGGTAACGCATGGCATACATCGGCAACGCACCGGGGTTCTCGACACAGCGGGTTGTGACTACGTTCACGGCCACTGCTGGGCAAACCTCGTTTTCGCCTAACGGCGGGTACATCATTAACTACGTCGATGTGTACTACAACGGCGTTAAGCTGGTGGCTGGCGATGACTTCACTGCTACAGATGGTTCGGTAGTTGTTCTTGTTGTAGCTGCAACGCTAGGTGACTCCGTTGAGATTGTTTCGTACAACCCGCGAGGTTTAAGCGACGGGTACACAAAGGCGGAAGCTGACGACAGATTCGGCACACCAAGTTATATCGACTTTGATACGGCGGCAGTTGTAACGCCCGCCGTCGGTCGCATGGGGTGGGACCCGGACTCCGGCACCGTATCTCTAGGCCTGATCGGTGGAAACGTATCTTCTACCGTTGGCCAAACGCTACATGCGTATGTCACTAATGCCGAGTCTGTAACGATCACCAAAGGTCAGGCGGTATACCTGTATCAGGCTCAAGGCGATCGAGCGACAGTAAAGCTGGCGTTCAATACCTCTGATGCAACATCGGCAAAGACCTTTGGTCTTGCCGCTGAAAACATAGCAGCAAACCAGACTGGATACGTAATCTGCCAGGGTGTTCTGAATAACGTCGATACTTCAGCGTTTTCTGTTGGGGCAACTTTGTATTTGGGCGCCACAGCTGGGTCGCTAACTGCGACTAAACCTGTTGCTCCTAATCACATGGTTTATATCGGCGTGGTAGAGAGAGCCAACGCTGGTGCTGGCCAAATCTATGTTCACCCCCAGAACGGGTACGAGCTGGACGAGATCCACGACGTATTGATTACTTCTCCTGCTACTGGCCAAGTGCTGAGGTATGACGGCACTACCAGCCTTTGGAAGAACCAAGCTCTCTTGGCATCGGACATTCCCGAGTTAACGCTCGAAAAACTGCCAAGCGCCGCATTCAAGCGCAGCGTAAAAGCCGCTACGACCGCGAATATTACGCTCTCCGGTACGCAGACACTTGACGGCGTTGCTGTCGTTGCAGGCGATCGTGTGCTCGTCAAAAATCAGACGACCGCGTCGCAGAATGGCATTTATTTAGTTGCTGCAGGGGCCTGGTCTCGAGTGGCCGATGCAGACGCGGTCGGCGAAATTGCCTCAGCCGTCGTCAACGTAGAGAACGGCACCGCCAACGGCGGCGAAATGTGGACGACAACCTTCAAGGGAACGGACACGCTCGGCACGACCGCGATGAACTGGTTCGAGGTGCTTTACAACTCTGGCACCTGGGGTATCTCAGTTACCGGTAACGCCGCTACCGTTACTAACGGTGTCTACACAAATAATGCTCAGACGATTTCTGGTGCAAAGACCTTTTCTGGCGTTAGTAAGTTCGCCGAGATTGGATATGTAAACGCATATACGCAGAGCTTTGCTCAGTCCTATGTGCCCACCAGCTATCTTATCGCTGGAGAGTTTCAACCTATTTTGACTGTAACACCGACCGGAAACTCCCAAAATTACGAAGTTAGTGGGCGGATATTTGTTCAGTCCGGTTCGGTTGTTCAGGTAATCGACTTTAATGTGGGGCTTCGATCCAACACGTTGCCCGATCTGTCTTGGGAGACTAGCTATTCTGAAGAGCTAATCGGCGGAACTGCTTTTGTTCGCCCGGTACTGTGGGTCAAAGAAACGACCACAGCTGCATTCCAACTTGCGCTAGAGGGTTTGACTTCGTCAGTTCATAACATCAGTTTAAAGCTCGATGTGGTAAATCGCGGCGCTTACAACAACGTCGTCTTTAATACTGTAGTCACGTCTGACGTAGCTGCTGTTGCAGCTGGTTACACCTCGTACCCGTTCGACAAGATATCGACGATTAATAACGAAGCTATTACCTTCGTTAATTCTGTCACCGCTCCATCTTTTTTGGGAAACGCGACGTCAGCGACTACAGCTACAACGGCGACGTCGGCAACGACTTTAGCTACTGGTCGAACCATTGGCATGACCGGCGATGTGACCTGGACTAGTGCTTCATTTAACGGGTCTGCCAACGTCACTGGCACAGCGACGCTAGCAAATTCCGGTGTTACGGCTGGCACATATACGACTGCAACAATCACTGTTGATTCAAAAGGTCGCGTTACAGCAGCGACTAACGGTGTTGGCGGTGGTACGCCGGACTTTATTCTTCAATCCTACGGACTTGTTTGAGGTAGTTTGACATGGCAACAGCAGCACAATACGCAGCGACCCCGCGTGCAGCAGTCGGGCAAGTCGTAACAGCCAACACTAACCGTGATGGCACAGGCACGCTTGCGACAATCTTTACGGCTGGATCGTCTGGATCGCGTGTCGATGACATTAAAATTCAAGCGTTAGCGACAACGACAGCCGGTGTCGTGCGTTTGTTTTTGCACGACGGCACTAACGCTCGACTATGGCAAGAAATCATGGTCACAGCGACTACTCCTAGCACATCCGTACAGGCATTTAATACGACGCTTTATAATCAAGCGTTAGTTTTGCCCAATGGTTGGTCGCTTCGCGCATCAACCAATAATGCCGAAGGTTTTAATATTTTGGTGACTCGCGCTGGAGACTTCTAAAAATGAACCCCGGAACATACGCAGGAGTTGGGAGCGGCGCATCGGGTGACACAATCACCGGATTTCAGCAATCGCACATCATCAAAACTTCGCAATCTATTACAGCGCCAGCCGGAACAAAACGCATTGAAGCATTGATTGCTGGCGGTGGCGGGTCCGGTGGTGGAAATAACGGCGGCGGCGGTTTTGGTGGGCTTGCTGTAATGAACATTCCTGTTACTGGTAGACCATACGATATTGTTGTTGGCGCTGGCGGCATTAATAGCGCACCGGGGAATCCGTCGCAAGTTTGGTCGGCTGGCATGATGTACGCCGAGGTTGGCGGCGGCGGCGGACATGGCGCCGGAGAGGCAAAAAATGGACGCTCTGGCGGCTCTGGTAGTGGTTCTGTTTCGCAAAACTTTGGTGGGCATGGTGGAGCGCCACCGTTTGGTGAGTTGCTCTGGTATTACGCGCCAACGTATCCAAATATAACTTGGCAACCAAGAAACACGTCATACCCGGAGACTGTTTACGGCACAAATAATGCGGGATTTGGCGCGTATTACAACGGAAACAGCGGTACGTATGCCTTACAAGCGATACGCGGATCGCTAGGCGGCGGCGGTGGCGGCGGTTCTGCTGCTATTGGTCCCGCGTATGGCGGTGGCGGCGGTGGCGGCGAACCTAACTACGGAGGAACCGCAGGTAACTTGGGTGGCGGCGGCGGATCGATGAGTAATGGCGGCGTTTACGCTGGTGGATCATTGACAACGGTTAGCATTTGGGGAATTACAGGCAAGGCTAACGGAAACGGCGCTAACGGCGGTGCTGGCGGCGGCGGCGGTTTGTTAGGTGCTGGAGTGACTGGGTCATATACGCTTGGCGCATTGATTGGTTACACCTCCGACTGGGACCCGATATATTACGTAAATTATACTGGCGGCGATGGTGGCGACGGTGGTGGTGGCGGCGGCGGTGTATACATACCCGGATTTGTGCAAGTTTACTATGACGCACAGGGACAATATTGGGATCAATATGTACAGCCAATAGGTCCAAATTTACGCAATGGAAATGGCGGAAACGGATTCGTCATTCTTCGATTTTTCTTTTGAGGTGTAACATGGGACTATATGCCATCGTTAAAGGCGGAATTGTCGATGCTGTTGCTATAGCGGATTCGCCACTCGAAACCGACGGAATCTGGATTTGCATAGACGACATGGACCCGAAGCCGTTTCGCGGGTGGGCATACGAAGATGGCGTATTTTCTTATGAAGCGCCAAAAGTATATGTAAAGAAATCGACAATCCGCGCAGTCTTGTCGGACGTGTGGGCGAACATTGAGACTGCCGCGTCATCGAACGACAACGTAAAGCAATGGCTTGATAAGATTACGTCGCAAGAATCGCAAGAATTTACTCAAGAATACATAGATGAATTGCTTTCACTTGTTAAAGGCAAACTAATTACGTTGCAGCAATTTGAGAAATTGCGTCCGAATAGCGGCTTTTACTTTGAGATCTAAACCGGACTGAGGAGATACTATGTCTCGCGCTAGACTACTTGCTGCAGCTTTCGGTGCTGATGGCACCCTCAATACCTCAGACGTTGCGGGGCTTTCGACTGTTGCCGTTTCTGGTCAGTACACCGATTTGCTTGGAAAGCCGGTACTGGCAACAGCCGCTACAAGTGGATTGTTTGCGGATTTACTTAGCAAGCCTACAACTATTTCTGGGTACGGGATTAGCGACGCACAACCGCTAGATGCAGACCTTACCGCTATTGCGGCTTTGTCTGGAACGAGCGGCTTCCTTAAGAAAACCGCCGCGAACACTTGGTCGCTTGACACAAACACATATCTCACTGGGAACCAAAGCATTACGCTCTCAGGCGATGCCAGCGGTAGTGGTACTACGGCTATTTCCCTCACGCTTGCTAACAGCGGCGTCACCGCTGGTACGTATACAAAAGTCACCGTTGATGCGAAAGGCCGCGTTACTACTGGAGCATCACTAGCTTCGGGTGATCTTCCTACCTATACCGGTACTATTACCTCAAGCCAGGTAACTACAGCGCTTGGTTATACGCCTCTTAGCCTAGCAGGCGGTACGATGACCGGCGCGATTACATTCGCAGCCGGACAGACATGGCCGACATTCAATCAAAGCACAACCGGTAGTGCCGCTACTCTTACAACTGGCCGCACTATCGGCATGACCGGTGATGTTACTTGGACTAGCGCATCATTTAACGGCAGCGCGAACGTTACCGGGACAGCGACGCTTGCTAATAGCGGTGTTACTGCTGCCGCTTATGGCGGCAACAACTCTATACCATCATTAACCGTTGATGCTAAAGGTCGAATAACAGCAGCGTCTGTTGTTACTCCTAGCGGAACATGGGGCATTTCAGTATCCGGAAATGCTGCGACTGTTACTAACGGCGTTTATCAAAACCAGTATGGCTCGTTCCAATCGAATTTTACGTCTAACATAGATGTTAACGTAAACCGAACTTCTGGCGCTTACGGTAGTTACGCTTCTAGTGCGACTAACGCCCCAACAAATTCTGGAATACTTCTTAACTTTACATCGGGGTCTGACGGATCTGGCGACGGGCTTCAGATTTGGTCTGATTACAACAACGCCAACAATCTTTATCAAAGACGACGGTGGGGCGGCACCTACAGTTCTTGGGGGCAGATACTTACTGCCGGTAACTACAATTCCTACGCTCCGACCCTGACAGGCACAGGTGCTTCTGGTACGTGGGGCATCAGCATAACTGGAAATGCGGCAACTGCGACCACCGCATCTTCGGCGTCTGCTATAACCGGCGGCATCCCCAACAATACTGATCACTACATAAGTCTTCGCGTTATTCGCAACAGCAATACGTCGACAAACAGTGATGGCATGTTTATTGGGTACGGCAATGTGAATAGCGGCTCAACTCGAATCTACAGTGCCGGAAGCACATCAGGGCATTACTATTCGGATGCTAGCGGCAATTTGTTTCGTAGCGACGGCGTAACGTATATTCATAGCGGAAACATCGGTAGCTACGCCAGTGGTGGCACACCGACCATGAGCGTAACTAGCAGCACGTCGTTTACAGCTGCTGCTAGCACTCATTATGTGCTTGTTGGTGGCGCTACGACGGTTACTTTGCCAGCCTCTCCTGCTGCTGGTGCTGTTGTTTGGATCACTGTTGCTAACGGGCGTACCGATACAGTGATCGCACGAAACGGACAAAACATAAATAGCTTGGCGGAGAACATGACGGTGGACAGTGCGTTCGCTGGTCTACAGCTTCGCTTCGCAGACGCAACGAGAGGATGGGTGTTTACATGAGTACTCTTTCGCAATTCATGCCTGGGGGTAAACCTCGGCAAGTCACTGTGTATACGAGTGGCTCCGGCACTTACACGCCGGTTTCCCCAAACTCATGGTGTTATGTAACCATGATTGGAGGCGGAGGTTCCGGTGGAGGCGGTTACGCCTGCTATAGCACGTTTTACGGCGGGTATGGGGGTTCCGGAAAACTCCTTGAGCAGTGGACTAAAGTCGTGTCAACGGCGTCCTACGCAGTCGGCGCCGGTGGTTATTGGTATAACCTCCAGAACCCTTACGATAACTGGCAGCAAGTGGCTGGCGGCACATCGACATTCAATGGACTGTCTGCAGCGGGCGGAGGCAACGGTGGTGGCGTTCGCGTTGACGGGCAAATTACTTCAGCCGTTATGGGGCTTGGCTATTACACGCATGGCGGAAACTACGGCGTAGCGGGTTGGGGGACGACAGTAGGTAACAGTAATGGGTGCAGTAACTGGTCAAATGGCGGAAACGGCAACGGCGGAATTATCGTAGTACAGGATTTTGGCCCATGAATACTTGGTTGAAGATTTCTAACGGTGTTGTGATTAACGTCGTTAAGCAAGATGCCACCCCGCCGGACGATGAGCTCGGTGCTTGGGTAATTCAGACACACCCGATGCAAGGTCCGGGCTGGTTTTATGACGAAAGCGGCGTCCTTCGTAGACCGCTCGATCAGCCGTGGTTCATTATCACCAAGCAAGCGTTTATTGATCGATTTACCACAGATGAGTGGTCTGCAATCCAGCAAAACGCGTTAAATACTCCGGCTATTCAGAGCGCTTTAGAGTATTTAAACGGAGTTGAAAAGGTTGCGCTACCTGCATCATCGACTCTTCGTGCGATAGAAGCCTTTGTAAATTCCGGATGCGTGACGCGCGAACGAGCAAACGAGCTGATCGTTGCCGCACACGAAGACGAAGTAGCAGACATTACCGCCCCGTCCGTGCCGTCTGAGGGGCCCTAACCTGCATGATGTTCCATAAAAGGAGCAAAATTGCTTTTCTATTAAACCCTAGATGCGGTAGTACATCGTTACGTGAGTACCTAGACCAATTTGGTTTTACGTATCCGTTGATACGAATAAATGAAGAGCCTTACTTTCATTGGCATCCGACCTATGAAGAATGTGTCGCGACATACCCGGCTTTAAAGCAGTATCAGATGTATGCAATCTTTAGGGATCCATTAGACAGGTTTGTTAGCGCTTTAGAGTTTGCCTTTACGATTGAGTCTTTAAAGCTCAGCAGAACGAAGTCATATGACCAGGTAATCGACAAGCTCTTTCGCTGGGACCCAACACGTACGCTATTGGGTATTCCGGGCGAGTTATTTACCCCGCAAGTACATTGGGTTTTAGGCGATAACGTAGAAGTAATTCCGTACAACGGTTTTACAGAGCGAGTTCGGGAGGTTGTAAGTGTTTGTGGTGGGCTAGAGAAAAAGATCGCTAAATACAACGCGACTTCTCGAAAGGTACTAAACGCCCCGTCCGACGCGGTTCGACAATTTGTGTCTGAGCGGTTCGCTAATGACTACGTTTTTGGGCGGGGGGCTGGGCTCCTTGTTTGACGCACTAAGAATGGTTAGCTCGGAAGAACTGGTAAAACGACTACGTACGTGCCTTGACTGTGAAAACAACGTCGTCGGGTTTTGCAAACTCTGCGGCTGTTTGATCCAGGCCAAGATTCGGGTGGCTAGCACCTCCTGTCCGATTGGTCTCTGGCAGGAGGAAAGCGCCTCCACGTCCGAGCCACCTTAGGCTTGTTGGGGGTGTCAGTTCTGTTAATATACGGGTAGGAAGATCCCCTTTAGGAGGCAGCATGACCGAGGTTTCTGCGACTGTAACCATTGGCGATAAACAGTATGAAATCGCCAAATTGTCAAACGAGGTAAAGGAGTTGATCTCTCTACACGGTCAAGCCCACGACATGATGGTTGCAGCCCGCCGTCAGGCGGTAATCCATGAGGTCTCGGTAGTTAATTTGGCTAATCTAATTAAAGTTCGGGTGGAGGCTGAATCCGATGGCAGTAAGCCAGCTGAGCCACTTTCAGGCCATG
>Ga0208465_1000275_pt1 | contig 15649 bp, 11 predicted proteins | sample LakMenEpi31Aug10_FD_150749 | JGI IMG/M metagenome (GOLD analysis project Ga0208465, IMG submission 150749) | Freshwater microbial communities from Lake Mendota, WI - 31AUG2010 deep hole epilimnion (SPAdes) | ecosystem: Environmental > Aquatic > Freshwater > Lake > Epilimnion/Euphotic zone ...
TAAAAGTTACTCTAGGGATAACAGGCTGATCTCCCCCAAGAGTTCACATCGACGGGGAGGTTTGGCACCTCGATGTCGGCTCATCGCAACCTGGGGCTGTAGTAGGTCCCAAGGGTTGGGCTGTTCGCCCATTAAAGCGGTACGTGAGCTGGGTTCAGAACGTCGTGAGACAGTTCGGTCCATATCCGGTGCAGGCGTAGGAACATTGAGAGGCGTCCTCCTTAGTACGAGAGGACCGGGAGGAACGCACCGCTGGTGTACCTGTTATCGTGCCAACGGTAAACGCAGGGTAGCCAAGTGCGGAGAGGATAACCGCTGAAAGCATCTAAGTGGGAAGCCCACCTCAAGATGAGTGTTCCCATGGCATAAGCCAGTAAGGTCACGGGAAGACCACCCGTTAATAGGCGCTAAGTGGACATTCAGTAATGGATGAAGCTGAGGCGTACTAACAGACCGAGGGCTTGACCAAGAATGTTGTTCTAGCTTTTGATTTTCTACATCACTTTACTTCTCTCACTTCTGTTATCTATCCATCTATCCTGGTGTTTCTGGCGGTATGGTCCCACCCCGACCCATCCCGAACTCGGGCGTGAAACGTATCTGCGGCGAAGATAGTGAGGGGGTCGCCCCTTGTCAAAATAGCGCAATGCCAGGGTACTCTTTCAACCCCCCTTGAGTTAACTCAAGGGGGGTTGTTTTTAGGGAGAGAGGCGGGCTATGGTCCAACTGGAGTCGGCAGCACGACTGTAGAGGAAGCGATCGTGGAGACGGTTGGGTCGACCCTGCCAGAACTCGAAGTGGGTGGGTTGTACCCGGTACCCACCCCAAAAGTCCGGCAGGGGAATTTCCTGGTTGAGGAACTTTTCTTTGATCTTTTCAAACTGCATCTCCAGCAACTGGCGGGAGGAAATGATCGTACTTTGCTGGGATACCCAGGCCCCTAACTGACTACCCCGAGGCCTTGAGAGGAAGTATTTCAAGGATTCTGCGGAGGATATGCGCTGGGCGGTGCCACCGATCGCCAGTTGCCGTTCCAGGGCGTACCAGGGAAATAGCAGGGACACCTGGGTATTGGCCCCGATATGCTGGGCCTTGCGACTGCCATAGTTGGTGAAGAACACAAAGCCTTCCTGGTCAAAGTACTTGAGCAGGACAGTGCGCTGCCAGGGCTGACCGTTGGGGGAAACCGTCGCCAACACCAGGGCATTGGGTTCTAGAATATCCGCCTGGCAGGCCTGCTCAAACCAGAGAGTAAACTGATTAATGGGATCGGCATCCAGGTCCTGGAGATCAAGACCTTGCTGGGTATAGTTGCGACGGAGGGCGCCCAGATCCATAGCCTGAATAACTGGTTAGTGCTAACTTTCTGACTATACTAGGTTAACCAGTCAGGCGGCTTAATTTAAATCACCTTAATTACCATGTACGACTGCATTGTGGTGGGGGCTGGCCCCGCCGGGGCATCTACCGCTTACCATCTGGCCCGGCAGGGACGATCGGTTTTAATTTTAGAAAAGGCTCCCCTACCTCGCTACAAACCCTGCAGCGGAGCGCTTTCTCCAGATATCGCTGCCCACTTTGATTTTGACTTTGCCCCAGTGGTTGACTGCGAGCGCCGGCAGGTTCGCTACACCTGGAAGCTGGGGGATCCGGTGGAGGCTACCCTCACCACCCATGACCCGATCTGGATGGTGCGCCGCGATCGCTTCGATCAGTTTTTGGTCGACCAGGCCCAAGCCCAGGGGGCCCAGGTTAAGGACGCCACCCCGGTGATGGGCATCGAGTTTCAGGGCGATCGCTGGCAGGTGATCAGTGCCGCTGGCCCCCTCCAGGCCGCCTACCTGGTGGGGGCCGATGGCGCCCACGGCCCCGTGGCAAACTGGCTAGGGCTAGTCCCAGCCCCCCTCCGCCGGGCCCAACTTTGGGACTGGTCCAGCCCCACCCCCCTGGCTGCCGATTGCCCCCTGGCCTTTGAATTTGGCCTGGTGAAACAGGGCTGCCTATGGAGTTTTCCCAGGGCCCAGGGCTACGCCATTGGTGCCGTTAACTTTCTGGGGCAGGAGAGCGCTGACCACCAGGATTGCCTGCGCCGTTACAGCCAGGCCCTGGGTTTGCCCTACGATCAGGGGCAGGTGTATAGCCATGGTCTCAAACTCTGGCATGGCCAGACCCCCCTCCACACCGATCGGGCACTGCTGGTGGGGGAAGCCGCCGCCATTGTCGATCCCCTCAGTGCGGAGGGGATTCGCCCCGGCATGATCAGTGGTGTACGAGCCGCCGAGGCGATTCACGCGGCCCTGGCTGGAGACACCACCGCCCTGGCCAACTACACCCATCACCTGCAATCCTCCTGGGGGGCTGATATGCAGTGGGCGAAGCGGATTTCCGGGCTATTTTTCCGGGTGCCGGGGATTGGCTACCGTGTTGGCATCAAGCGCCCCACCGCCACCCAGCGGTTGGGGCAGATTCTCACCGGTGAAGTGCACTATGCCGACATTGCCAATCGGGTGATGAAACGACTGAGCGGTGGGTTGATTTCCGGGTAGTGGTGGAGGCTGGGATGGGGCCATGGGGGACCAAATGGGTGATCAACTCTGGCAGTTGCTGGGCTATGTTTTCGCCCTAAACTCAGAGGCCTTTAGGGCGGCGACAAGCCTGCCCTATGGTGACCGACTGGCCCTATGGCTAGTGCTGCTGGCGGGGCTGTCCCAGGGCATTGGGCAAAGCATTATTTTATTTGTCAACCAGGTAAAGCCAGCCCGGTTCGCCCTCAGCTTGTTGATCAATGCCATCCTATTTACCCTGGGTTCCCTCGCCCTGGTATTTAGCACCTGGCTGATTACCCTCCTGCCCTGGTCCGTCAAGCTGGTGTTTAAGGACCTACTGACGGTTTTAGGTCTGGCCTATGCCCCCCTGTTGTTTGGTTTCCTGGGGGGGCTCCCCTACCTGGGCCTGCCGATCCTGAATGTGTTATCCATCTGGCATTTGTTAGCCATGGTGGTGGGGCTTAGTACCCTCGCCCAGGTGCCGGTCAGCCGGGCCATGGGCTACGCCGTGGTGGGGTGGGTGCTGTTGCAGGTCTTGCAAAATACCGTGGGACGCCCCCTCACCCAGCTGGGCAAAAAGCTGGCCAATCGAGCCGCTGGTGTGGAGCTGGTGACTAATCAGCGCGCTATCGCTGAGACGATGCGCCAGGACCTCAATCAGGTGGCCAGGGATTGGCAGGCGGAGCTGAAGCAGCGGCTCGAGACCCTGGCGCCTGGCCCCACTTCGCCCGCCAGCTGCCCTGGGGGGAGCGCCCCCCTCTCCGCCAAGCTCCAGCCCCAACCCGTCAGCGGGAGGCGGAAGCTGCTCAAAACCGGTCTCGGTGTGGTGGCCCTGGCCACCCTCACCGCCCTGGTGTTAATCCTGTTGCGGCCCCTGCGAGAGTGGTGGTTTGGTTGGTTTGCCCTACTGCCAGGGCCTTTGCGATGGGTCTTCAACCTCAGCTGGGTTGCCCTGGTGGGTCTGGTTGTGGCCGGCCTGCTGGCGCCCCTGGAGACCCTGGGCTGGTGGGCGGGCTGGTACGATGATGACATCAATACCACCCTCCATGCCGGTAAGCTGGCCCAGGGTGACCCCGATCAAGCCCACTGGCGGCGCTACCTGGTTTACCTGGATGGTATTGGTAAGTCTACCTTTGAGTACTTGCCCGACATTGAGGAGTTCCTCGCCACCCTGGCCCCCAGCCTGCCGGAGGACGTGGCCTTGATCCGGGGCATCATGCCCTACTCGGTGATGAACGTCCCCCTCGATCAGAACCGGCCCCTGGCCTTCCTGTGGCGCTATGCGGATCGTCTGCGTTTCGCCAACCCCGCTAGCCTGCTGGGGCTGCTGGTGAATATCCGCAACGTCTTGATTGTGGGGGTATCGGCGGATAAACGCTACGGCCCCCTCTACAACCGGGGCATTGGCCAGGTGATCTATAACGGTTTAGTGAAGAATGGTTACCCCCTGGCCAGCGGCATCCCGGTGACCTTGATTGGTTACAGCGGCGGTGGGCAGATGGCCTGTGCCAGCGCTCCCTACCTGAAACGGGCCCTGGGGGCACCCATTGATGTGATCTCCCTGGGGGGGGTGATCAGTGCCAACGTGAATGTCTTGAAACTCGAGCACCTCTATCACCTGGTGGGGGATAGGGACTCGGTGGAGCGGCTGGGGCCCAAAATGTTTCCTGGCCGTTGGCCTCTCTTCCCCCTGTCTTACTGGAATCGGGCTAAGCGCCGGGGCAAAATCAGTTTGATTTCCCTGGGGCCCGTCGGCCATCAGGTGCCAGGGGGGATGCTCGATCCTCAGTTGATCCTGCCCGGCGGTGGTAGCGCCCTGGAGCAAACCGTTACCACGATCAATGCCATTATCCGGGGCCAATTCCTGCCCAATTCCCTGGAGCAGGTTTCCCTGCCCGTCAATTATCAGGTTTCCCTGGCCAACCCCCTGGGGCAGTATCAACCCTATCCCCTCCACCAATGTCCCGATCCGGAACGCTACGTACCCCTGGCGGATTGGCTGGGCCGCTTAATTTTGCCCCCTAAACAGGAGCGCTTTGGCGGGGTCTACTACGAGATTCACCATGCCCCCACGGCCTGGAAATTCCTGGTGGGGCAACGGGTGAAATTGGTTTGGTCGGACCACCCCCTGACGCAACAATTGGTGCAGGCGGTGACCCAGGATCTGCACTTCAGCGCCGATGCCGAGCACAGTAGCCGGAGGGGGCTGGCGGTTCACCCGGTGCGACTCAACCACTGGCTGCAGGTAGACCCCCTGGAGTCTCTGGCGGGGTCCTTGCCGGAGGATACTTTGGTGGTGGCGGTGGAAAACCCTGAGGTGGTCTCCACGCCCCAGGGCGTTACCCTCCGCATCCAGGCCCAGCCCATGGAGGTGACCGGTCGCTACTACGGTTTGGTGCAGTTTGTTGAGCCCTTGGGGGGCAGCGATCGCTGGCGAGTGCGCCATTTCAACCGCACCACCCGCCACTTTGATGGCCCTGAGGAGCAGGTCCGCCTACCGCCTCCCAGTTTGCTGCCGGCCTACGGCAGTCTACCCTCCACCCCCCAGGGGTTAGAGGTCTCCCCCTACAATAGCCAGGGTTGGTACATCTACGGTGCCCAGGACGCCTCCGGCACCTTTGTGGTGCAGTCCCTGGCCCCTCGGGCCCTGTTCCAACTCCACCCTGAGCAGGTGGTGTGGGGGGGAGCCAGACCCGCTTACCGGTACCTGCGCCGCTCCGCCTGGGCAAATATTGCCGCAGACAAGGGGACGCTGCACACCGTTCTCTGCTCCCCCGCATCCGGGGAGAGCCCCGAGGCCCTGGCCGCCGCCCTGGGGCAGTGGCAACTGGGGGACCGGGCCCTGGTGCTGCATAACTACGGGGGCATCGGCGGCGCCCAGAAGGAACCGGCGGCCTTCAGTCCCATTTTCTTTGGCCACTTTGCCTACGGTCGTGCCGAGGTGATCCACGATCCCCTGGCGGATGAGCTGCGTTTTGATCTGCGCTACTACCAGGTCTACGCCCACAACGGCGATGGACTGGTGGCCGGTACCCTGCACTGGTGCCGCTATCAGGGCGATCGCCAACGGGGCTGGCTCGGCACCCGTCCCACCTGCGATATCCTGATCAAGCTGGATGCCTTTACACGGTACTATGACTTTGATGGCCAGTCCTTTTCCCCCCTCAGCCGCATGGAGGCCCACCTGCAGGGGATGACCGCCCGCTATCGCATCGGTGACGGCACCGGGGGTACCTTCGTTGGCCCCGCCAATAACTGCTCCCAGGATTCTAACCAGGCCCTGTTTGCCTGCCTAACTAACCTCCAGGAGGGCGTCCAACACTATCATCGGCAACTCAAGCACTGGGCCAATCTACACCCGGATCAGGCGATTTCCTTTGGGCAAATGATCCACCTGAACCACTATCTCAAGCAACTGCTGGCGCCCTTTGGCAGTCCCCGGCCGGACTGGCAAGGCAATACCTTTAACCTGGGTAGTTCCCTGGAGGATCAACCCCTAGGTAACCTGCTCAGAGGGCTGGGCAGCTGGCGGACCCTATTACCCCGTAAAGCCAGTGATGTCATGGCCAGGGCCTTTCTTGTCCATGGGGCGACCCTATGGGTGCTACGCACCAGCCAGGTGGGAGGGGAAGACCCCCAGATTGCCCCCATCGCTCCTCTTACCTTTTAGGTCTCTCTATGCGCGTTGAAGCCTGTTGTCAGGCTCTGTTAAAACAGATCCTACCCGACCTCGATCCCACCCGCCGGGGGACCTGCCTTGACGTGGGGGTGGGCACCTTCGCCTTTTATTGCCAACTGTTTGCCCAACTCGGGTTTGCCACCGTAGCCGTAGAGCCCTGCCCCACGGCTCGCCTCAAAGCCCTCTGTCAGCGCTACGCCATTGATCTGGTGGAACAATGTCTATCCGACCGGAATGGTAGCCAAACCCTATACATGGGAGAGTTTGCCAGATTTGCTAACCCCAACTTCAATTCCCTGGCCGCCGATTGGTTCGCCGCCTCCGGCCAAACTCGTCAAGTCCCTACCCTGGATCTCCCCACCCTCCTCACCCAGACCGGCACCACCCAGGTAACTGCCCTGAAGTTGGATATTGAAGGGTGGGAAGGGGTGGTAATGTCTCAGTTGAACCTACTCCCCGCCGCCCTACTGCCCGCCCTGGTGATGTTTGAGTACGGTGGCGGCAGCCGTCGTGACCAGGGTCGCCAGGGTTGGTCTGGCAAATTCCTAGATAGCACCCTGGGCTGCATCAAAACCCTCCAGACCCAGGGCTATGGCCAGATGATTGTAATCGACTATGCCGCCGGCACCAGGGCCGAGCTCTTTAACCTGCCTACCCTGGACCTGGGCCAAACCCTCCCCTTCCATCCCCAGAGCCTGTACGGCAACATCATTGCTCTGCGACAGCAGCATTACCCGGAAACTGATATCCAGAAAATTGCCGCCCCCTACCAGGGGGGGATGGTGCACTGGCTCGTGAATCGTTGGTTTGCCTAATGCCCCAGGCTGGGCACTAGACTTTCCTGACCGTTGTTGACCACCACCCAATGGGAGTTGCCATTGACGGGCGCGGCTAGGAACTGACCGGGGTTGGCCCGATAGGCGGCTAACAGGGCCTTTTCCTCTTCGCTTAGATCGGGGGCGCTATCCTCCGCCATTTCCTGTAGGGTGGTTTCCACCAGCTCCATTTGCTCCTCCGCCAGGGCCAGTTCTTCGTAGGAATGGTTAGAAAATAAATTTTCCAGGGGTTGGAGCTCCTCTAGATGGAGGTTGAGGGTATGAATTCGATCTTCGTAGGCTTTGGTAAGGCTTTCCAACTGTTGGCGATGGTCGGCGGATTGCTCCTCCAGGGTTCGCTGCAGGCTTCGGTAGTCACCCTGGAGCTGGTCAATGTGAGCCTGCTGGGCCTGGATGGTTTGCTGTTCCTGGTGGTGATTAACGGCTTGTTCCTCCAGGGTTCGCTGTAGATCCCGGTAGTCACCCTGGAGTTGGTGGATATGGGTCTGTTGGGCTTTAACGGTTTGCAGGAGGGGAACCACCTGGCCCTTCAACCGCATATGATCCACATCGAGTTGATGGAAACGCTCCGCCAACTCTACGTAGGCGCGGCTTAGACGCGTGTAGCGTTCCACCATGTGATTCATGTGTTGAAAGTTTCTCACCGCCGTATCTAGCCGTTCAGTCACCATAGATAAACCTAACTTTTGTTAATGCTTTTAAGAAAAGGTGTGGCTGGATGGACAGACCGAATCTGCGGTATCGCAGAAAGGGGATTCATCCATCCGTTCCCCAGGGGTTGGAAATGGAACCTTGAAAACATCTGTTAAATATCATGTTTAATCTAGATCTTTCAAGCCTGACTGTATACATTTGCACCAAACCTCTCCAGATCCCAGTCCAGGGGGAGGGTTTCTTGGGTGAGCAGGTAAAGCACCCAAGAAACTCATCCTTGAGGATTGAAACCATTGTCGCAAAAGCATTCTGGCGACTCGCATCGATTACTGGACCCTGGATTGAGGGCTGAGCTATCTGCCCCAGGTCGGGACAAAAGCCCCGTAATCTACATAAATTAAAGCCTTTGGCGATCCATTCTGGAAACTTGCCCTTAGAATGGTTCAGTGAAATTCCGAGCACAGGGGGATTTCAGCTAATTGGGCGTTTGCTCCTAGGTTTAGGTCGCTGCCCGCTCCCCTATCGGTTTAGTTCCTTGCTCAATTTCTTTCCCTCATGGAGACAACGATGAACAAAGGTGAACTTGTAGATAAGGTGGCTGAGAAGGCCTCCGCCAACCTGGATCGGACCGTAACGAAGAAGGAGGTTGATTCTGTCATCACCGCCACTATCGAAGCGATTGTGGAAGCGGTGTCGAAGGGCGAGAAAGTGACCCTGGTTGGTTTCGGTTCCTTTGAGCCCCGCGATCGCAAGGAGCGGGAAGGGCGTAATCCTAAGACGGGAGACACCATGGTGATTCCGGCCACCCGGGTGCCGGCCTTCTCCGCCGGTAAATTGTTCAAAGAAGAGGTCGCTAAGTTAGGCTAGGCAACTCTTAAGTCACTTTACCCTTGGCTAGTTCCTCCTCACCTCGACCAGTGCACGGGGGCAGTCTGACCTGGGCTGCGGCTGTGGCAGACTGTTCCCCCGATTCCCTGTTAGATTTTTCCGCCAGCATTAATCCCCTGGGGCCACCTCTGTTGGTGCGCTTAGCCCTAACCGAGGCGATCGCCCACCTGGGTCATTACCCCGACCCCCAGTACCAGCAGTTACGTACAGCCCTGGCCGCCCACCATGGTCTCACATCCGATTGGGTCTTACCTGGTAATGGGGCGGCTGAACTGATCACCTGGGCCGCCCGGGACCTGAGTGGCATCGCGGATGGCTCGGTTTACCTACCCACCCCCGCCTTTGGCGATTACCGCCGCGCCCTGGCCGGGTTTGGCTGTACCCCCAGGCCCTGGCCCCTGCTCAGCCAGGGCGGCGTCGATCTCGCCAGCCAGGCCCTACTCTCCCCAGCTACCGCTGCGGCTGGCATCCTGATTAACAATCCCCACAACCCCACGGGTCACCTGTTTCCCCAATCAGAGCTGCGCCCCCTCCTGGATCACGCTTCCCTGGTGGTGGTGGATGAGGCCTTTATGGATTTTTTGCCCCCCCACCAGCAGCAAAGCCTGGTGCCCTGGCTAGGGCAGTATCCTAACCTGGTGGTGCTGCGATCGCTGACCAAGTTCTACAGCCTGCCGGGGTTGCGGTTGGGCTACGCCCTGGGCCATCCAGACCGGCTGGGGCGGTGGCAGGGGTGGCGTGATCCCTGGCCGGTGAATAGCCTGGCGGTGGCGGCGGGGATGGCGGCGATCGCCGATCAGGCCTTTCAACGGCGGACTTGGCAGTGGTTGCCCCCCACCCGCCAAGCCCTCTGGCAGGGGCTGGGGGCCCTACCCGGTTATCGCCCCTGGCCCGGCTCCGCCAACTACCTGCTGGTGGAGACCGATCAATCGGTGCCAGCCCTGCAGGAGGAATTGTTGCGGCAGCATCGCATCCTGATTCGGGATTGCTTGAGTTTCCCTGAGTTGGGCGATCGCTACCTGCGGGTCGCCGTTCGCAGCGAGGCTGAAAACCACCGTTTGCTGGCTGCGCTACAGTCACTCCAGCCTCTATGATGCAAAGCTATAGCTGTAACCCCAAGGACGTCCCCCCCAACCATGCCCACCCTCACCCCCACCGCCGCCCCACCCCACCTGCAGGTGGTGAACATGACCAAGCGCTTTGGCTCCCTGGTGGCCCTGCAGGATGTCAGCCTTACCCTCACCCCGGGCACCTGCCACGGCCTGTTGGGGGAAAACGGCGCCGGTAAAAGCACCCTGGTCAAATGCATGATGGGGTTTTACAGCCCCACCGCTGGCGAAATTCTAGTCGATCACCAACCCCGTCCCATCCGCAGCCCCAAGGATGCCCACCACTGGGGGATTGGCATGGTGTATCAGCACTTTACCTCGGTGCCCGCCATGACCGTGGCCGAAAACCTGGTGCTGGCCCGCTACGATCGCACCCAGGTGATCAACTGGAAACAGGAGTATGCGGCGCTGCGGGCCTTTATGGAGGCATCCCCCTTTGGCCTGGATCTGGACCTACCGGTGGCCCAGCTGGCGGCGGGGCAAAAACAAAAGCTGGAAATCCTCAAACAGCTCTACCTGAATAGCCAGGTGTTAATTTTGGATGAGCCCACCTCCGTGCTCACCCCCGACGAGGCGGATGAGGTGCTGGGGTTGCTGCGGCAGCAGGCCCAGGCGGGGCGCCTCAGTGTACTGCTGATCACCCATAAGTTCCGGGAAGTGATGGCCTTTACCGACCAGGTGACGGTGCTGCGGCGGGGTCAGGTGGCCGGCCAGGGGCGAGTGGCGGATTTAACGGTGGCGGAGATGGCCCAGATGATGCTGGGGGAGGCCCGCCAAACCAAAACCCTGGCCAAGACCCCCCTGGCCAACCCCGCCCCGGTGCTGGAGCTGCGCGGGCTGGCGGGAGATCGGGACAATGGCCTACCCGCCTTTGGCCCCCTCGACCTAACGGTGCAGGCCGGCGAAATTATCGGGATTGCCGGGGTCTCCGGCAACGGCCAGCGGGAGTTGGTGGAGGTGCTGGCGGGGCAGCGGGGCGCCCGCCAGGGGCAAGTCCTGGTGCAGGGCAGCAGCTACGGGGCCAGCCGGGCGGAGATGGCCCGTTGGGGGGTTTACACCCTACCGGAGGAGCCCCTGCGCAATGCCTGCGTTCCCACCATGTCGGTGGCGGAAAACATGGCCCTGCGCACCTTCGATCGCCCCCCCCAGGCCCGTTGGCGCCTCTGGCTGGTGCGGCGGGCCATCCGGCAGGCGGCCCAGAACCTGATCCAACAGTTTGCGGTCAAAACCCCCTCCCCCGAAACCCCCATCCACCACCTCTCCGGGGGCAATATCCAGCGCACCGTCCTGGCCCGGGAGCTCTCCTCCCCCGATATTCGCCTGTTGATCGCCGCCAACCCCTGCTTTGGCCTGGACTTTGCCGCCGTTGATGCGATTCACCATGCCCTGGTGGAGGCCCGCAACCGGGGGGTGGCGGTGCTGCTGGTCAGTGAAGACTTGGACGAGCTGCTGGTGCTGGCCGATCGCATTTTGGTGATCAGTGGGGGGCAATGGGCCTACGACAGCCCCATTGGCGCAGTGGACCTGCAGGACATTGGCCACCGCATGGCCGGTCATTGAGGCGAAGCTCAAACCGCCTGCCACTGTTGCTTCAATCGCTCGATGCGGTCCTGCAGACTTTCATTGGAGAGGCGGGAGCTGAGCCGCTCCACCAGCAGCAAAAAGGCCAGGGGGGAGGGGCGGGGGGTGGGCTGCCAGACCAGCGATCGTGGCCCCAACCGGGCCAGGGTCTGGGCCAGTCGGTGGCTCTCCAACTGTTGGTCCAGCACCTCCCGCTGGGCCTGCATCAGCAGCAGGTTATCGGGCTCATACTTGCTGAACACCTGGTAGAGTAGGCTACTGCTCACCTGGAGCTGGCTGCCGGTTTTCCGCGCCCCGGGATAGCCAGGAAACACCAGCCCCGCCACCTGGGCAATGCCCCGGAACTGGCGCTGGGTCAATTCTGACAAATTCAGGCCAGCGGCCAGATCCGCCTCCCATTGGTCTAAGTTGAAAAATTGGCTGGAAAACAGCTCCCGGTAGGGGTAGCCCTTGGGGCCCAGCAGCTCAAAGCCGTAGTCGTTGACGGAAATGGTGAAGGTGGCCGGCTGCTGCTGGGCAAACCGATAGCTCCACAGTAACCCCAGCCCCTGGTGCACAAACCGGCCCTCCAGGGGAAAGCCGTAGAGGTGTTCCCCTTCGCGGGTAGCACAGGTTTCCACCAGGAGCTGATCGGCCTTGGGTAGGGTAGAAAGCCGCCGCTGGGCCTCTAGAATCGGTAGGATCGCCTGGATCTCCGGGTCGGTGGGCGGTGCCTCCCCTGCCAACTGCCGCCCCACCGCCTCTACCTGGTGGCGCAGGTGGTGGCTGAGGGTATGGGAGAGGGCCAGCTGCCCCCCAGTCCAGGTGGGGGTGACGGTGGATTGGCGTTGGGTGTTTTTGACGTAGAGCACCATGTCCTGCAGTTGGACGTACTGCAGTTGACGACCGGCAAAGAAGAACACATCACCTTTTTTTAGCCGGGAGACAAAGGCTTCTTCGACGCTGCCGATCTCCCGCCGGTTGGTGTAAACCACCCGCACCGCGGTGTTGCTGGTGATGGTGCCCATGGCCAGGCGGTGGAGGCGGATCAAGGGGCGATCGACCATGCGATAGCGCCCCTCCTGCAACACCACCTTTTGATAGCGGGGATAGGCCCCCAGGCAGCGGCCCCCCTTCTCAATGAAATCCAGGATCCACTGGTAGTCGGCCTGGCTGAGGTCCTGGTAGGCCACGGTTTGGCGCACCTGGGTGAGGCTGGCCTCGGGGTCAAAGCCATCGCCGCAGGCCAGGGTGAGCAGGTGTTGGATCAGCACATCGTAGGGCTGGGGTTGGGGGGGGCGGTGCTCTAAATCCCCCAACTCCAGGCCTCGGCGCAGGGCGGTCATTTCCAGCAATTCTAGGGCGTGGGTGGGCAGGAAAAACACCTCGGCGGTGCCCGCCGGCACATGGGCCGATCGCCCCGCCCGTTGCAGCAGGCGAGCCAGGTTTTTGGGGCTGCCAATCTGCACCACCCGCTGCACCGGCTGGAAGTCTACCCCCAGGTCCAGGGAGGAGGTGCAGACCACCCATTTAAGGCTACCGGCCTTCACCCCCGCCTCGATCGCCGCCCGTTCCGCCGCCTCCATGGAGCCGTGGTGGAGGGCGATTTTTCCCTGGTGCTCCGGCAGGGCGTAGGTGAGGGCCTGGTACCACCGTTCCGCCTGGTTACGGGTGTTGGTGAACATCAGGGTGGATTGATCCATATCCAGGGCCGCCACCAGGGTATCCAGCAGGCGCAGCCCCAGGTGCCCGGCCCAGGGAAAGCTATCGACGCTCTGGGGGCGCAGGCTGGTGATCTGGGTGGGCCGTTGCCCCGAGGACCGTAGAATCACCGGGGTGGTGCCCAGGCCGACGGCGGTTTGGGCGGCGATGTCCAGGTTGCCCAGGGTGGCGGAGAGGGCCCAGGTGCGGAGCTGGGGCTGGAGCGATCGCAGGGAACTGAGGCAAAGTTCCGTCTGGGTGCCCCGCTTTGACCCCATCAGTTCGTGCCATTCATCGATAATCACCGCCCGTAGGCCGCCAAACCGCTCCTGGGCCCCCGGGTAGGAGAGCAATAGGGCCAGGGATTCCGGAGTGGTGATCAGAATCTCGGGCATGGCCTTGATTTGCTTCGCCTTGCGGCTGCCGCTGGTGTCGCCGCTGCGGCATTCCACCCGCAGGGGCCAACCCAGGGCCTGGATGGGGGCGGCGATGGCCTGCTCTAGATCGCGGGATAGGGCCCGCAGGGGGGTGAGGTAGAGGAGTTGCAGGCCCGGTCGGGGGCTGGCTAGCATTTCGGCGATCGGCCCCAGCACCGCGGCGTAGGTTTTCCCCGCACCGGTGGGCACCTGGATCAGGCCACTGTGGCCCCCCAGGTAGGCGGTCCAGGCCTGCCGTTGAAACTCCAGGGGCTGCCAGCCCTGGTGGTCAAACCATTGGATGATCGGGGTTAGGGGAGGGGTTGGCGGTGGTCCGGCGGCGGGGCTTACCATGGTGACGGGTGAATCGGGGCCATCAGCAGTCTAGCCCCTTGGCTCACCGACAGCACAGTGGGATGTTGGTCTGGCGGCTTTCGCCCTGGGGTGACCCGGTCAGGGGTTAGGCATCAAGGGCCTGCATCAGGGTTACCTCCCACACCAGCCGCGGCGTGACGAAGCGGCGCAGGTGGCGTTTGGCGGTCTCCAGGGCTAATAGCCAGGGGGTGGCAGCGGCGCTAGGTTGCTGCTGTCGCCAGTACCAATGCAGAAGATAGTCCAGCAGCCAGAGCTGGGCCTCCAGATCCAGGGTTTTGGCCACCTGCCGGCCCAGGTCTAGGGCCGATCGCAGGCTGGTGGGGCGCTGTTGCAGGCGGGCCAGTAACTCTGTAGGTATGGCCTGAAGTTGATTATGGGCGGCGATCGCCTGACCCGGACTACCCTGGGCCAGGGCCATCACCTCGGCCTGGTGAAGAATTTCCCCATGGCCGGTCTGGCCCAGCACCCTGGCCATATCCTCCGGGTTGAGGCGTTGGAAGGGGATGGTCTGACAGCGGGAGACCAGGGTGGGCAGTAGGGCTTGGGGGCCGGGGGCGAGCAGCACCAGGGTGGCCTGCCCCGGTTCCTCCAGGGTTTTGAGTAGCCCATTGGCGGCGGCCTCCGCCATGGTCTCGGCGGCCTCAATCACCACCACTGCCCGCTCCGCCTCCAGGGGAGGGCGGCTGAGGAATTGGCCAATCTGGCGGACCTGTTCCAGGCGAATCTGGGGCGGGCTCTTGCGGGTGATGCCCTGATCGGTGGCGGCGGAGACGGGTACCAGCCGGCCCTGGTGCAGGTAGGTGGGTTCCACCCAGAGTAGGTCCGGGTGGTTGCCCTGGCGAATTCGGCGCTGTAGGGTGGGGTCGGGGGCAACCGGGGCGCTAAGTAACAGGTCCGCCAGGTGCAGGGCAGCACAGCGTCGTCCCACCCCCTCCGGCCCGGCGAACAGATAGGCGGGGGGGATGCGGCTCCGGTCGAGGGCGCGGCACAGCAGGGCGATCGCCGTGGGTTGGCCAATCAGGTCGCTAAATCGTTCGGGTACCATCGCTCCAGGTAGGTTTCAACCACCGCTAGGATTGCCCCGGCCACCGCCGTCGGGCTATCCCCGGCCTCAATGGTAGCCCGGTTTTGGGGATACTGCTGGGCCAGGGTTTCAAACCCTCTCTGCACCCGTTGGTGAAAGGGGAGGTCCGTCCGTTCCATGCGATCGCCCGCCCCCCGTTCTCTGACCCGCGCCAACCCCTGTTCCACCGGTAACCGCAGCCAGAGGGTGAGGTCTGGGGTGAGACCACCGGTGGCGATGCGGTTGAGCTGGTGAATGAGGTCCCGATCAAGGCCACGACCGTAGCCCTGGTAGGCCAGGGTAGAGTCAATGAAGCGATCGCAGATCACCCAGCAGCCCCGATCCAGGGCGGGCCTGATCACCTGATCGACGTGCTGGGCGCGATCGGCGGCGTAAAGTAACAACTCTGTCCGGGCATCGATCCTGAGCTGATCCTCCTGGTGCAGCAGTAGTTGCCGTAACCTCATCCCCAGATCGGTGCCCCCGGGTTCGCGGCTGGTCAGGATCTGGGCAACCATGCCCTGCTGCTGTAACCGCTGCCACGGCTGGCTCTTTAACAAGGCGGTGGATAAAAGCTGGAGTTGGGTGGATTTACCACAGCCTTCCACCCCCTCCAAAACAATGAACTTGCCGGTCATGGCCACCTGTCGGTGAGATGTTCTGGGGTAGTCGGCACCGGGCTGCCCCTATCCCCTGGTTTTGGCTTGGGGCCTTTAGGGCGCTGGGACCCACCGTCCTACCGACGGTTCTTGGCCAGGGCCTTGAGGATGGCCGCCCAGTCGGGGCGGACCTGTTCGACGATCAGCATGGCGGGCAGGTTGT
>Ga0208465_1000276_pt1 | contig 15641 bp, 15 predicted proteins | sample LakMenEpi31Aug10_FD_150749 | JGI IMG/M metagenome (GOLD analysis project Ga0208465, IMG submission 150749) | Freshwater microbial communities from Lake Mendota, WI - 31AUG2010 deep hole epilimnion (SPAdes) | ecosystem: Environmental > Aquatic > Freshwater > Lake > Epilimnion/Euphotic zone ...
CAGGGGGAGGGGAAGACGGGGTAGGCGCAACGGCGACGGGGGCGGCAGCTGGGCTGGCGGTGGTGGGGGTGAGGGGAGCGGGGGCGGTCATGGCCATGGTGCTAAAGGACCCGGCATCGTAAAGGCGCTGCAGGGTCATTTCCACCTGTTTTTCCTTGAAGCCCTCGGGGCGATCTACGACATTCATGGCCAACCGGCCCTCCAGCAGTACCCGCTGACCAGCCTGGTAGTTGGCCTGCACCTCCTGGCCGAGGCTGCCCCAGGCCACCACCTTTAGTTTAGCGGCGGGGTCATTGTCCCTCAGGGGGGGGAACTCCACCCAAAATTCCGCCACCGGCGTCTGGTTGTCTGAGGTATAGCGTAGCTGAGGGGCCTGCACAATTTCGGCCAGTAGCATGCAATTGTTCATGGGGCCAGGGTCTCCTTGCTATCCAGGGCGTTGGTAATAAACTGTTGGACGTGACTTTGGTAATCCGCCAGGGTATGGTCGAGCCAGTCGCGACTCTGGCTGTTGCCAAACAGATGCACCAGGGGTTCTCCGGCATCGGGCAAAATCAGCACCCAATCGTTGGGATTATCCCCTAAAATCTTAACGCCGTCGATTAATTCCAGGCGATCGGTGGGGGTAATCTCCACTAAATGTCGCATCAGGCTACCCTTGACGCTCCAGGGACAGCGTAGGGTGAGGGAACGGTGGGCGATACGGGGCAGCTCGGTGAGGATTTGCCCCAGCGATCGCCCCTGCACCGTCAATAGCTCCACCAATTTGGCAATGCAAAACATGGCGTCAAAACCCGGATGCAGGCGGGGGAAGATAAACCCCATCTCCCCACTGCCCCCCAGCACCACGTTAGGGTTGGCTTGACAGGCCTGCATCAGGGCGGTGGGGTTAGCCTTGGTGCGAAACACATGGCCATCGTGGCGGCGGGCAATGTAGTCTACCGCGCCGGAGGCCTGCACCGGCACCACAATGGTGGCCCGGGGGTGACAGGTTAACATCATGTGGGCCATCAGGGCGGTCAGGGTATCTCCCCGGATGGGGGCGCCCATCTCATCCACCAAAATTAATTGCTCGCCGTTGGCCAACACCTGGGCCCCAAAGGTGGCCCGCAATGCCTGCACCACCTGCCCCAGTTGGGCCAGCATCACCTCCCGATCGCCGGTGGAGAGGGGGGTCTGCCGCAGACTGGCATTCAGCACCACCGCATCGCAGCTAAACTTAGCCAGAATTTGGGGCAACACCGCCCCGGAGACGGCGTAGACATAATCCACCACCAGTTTGGCTTGACTATGGCGCACCACCGGTAGGTTGAGGTGGCGTTCAAAGGCGGTGGCATAGGTGGAAATGGCCTGGGAGAGGGTGATCACCATGCCAATCTCGTGGATCGGGGCCCGGCGTAGATCCTCCTTGAAGTAGGCCCCTTCGATTTTCTTTTCCTTGCCCTTAGAGATATCAATACCCTGCTGATCAAAGAACTCGATCAGCACGTGATCCGCCCGATCGGGGTGGAGGCGGACGTGGATGCCCCCCGCCACCTGCATCTGGGCCAGCACGCTGCGGGCCACCGGAATGGCGGTGGACTCCAGGTTGTGGACATTAACGCCAACGGACATCAGACCGGCGATCAGCGATCGCGACACCATGCGGGAAATACTGCGCTGATCCCGGGATACGGTGACCCAGTCCCCCGCCTTCAGGGTGGAACCAAAGGCCGCCCCCAGTTTCACAGCAAATTCTGGGGTGATGTCGATGTTCGCCAGGCCCGATACCCCCCGCTGACCAAATAGGCTGCGCTGGGCCATGTTACCCCAGATCAAATTGATGTTTAGGGTGGCCCCCGACTCAACCTGTTTGCTGGGCCAGACCCTCACCCCGGGGCTGATTTGGGCCTCCTCCCCCACCGTTGAGAGGGAGCCAATCACCGCCCCCTCCAGCACCAGGGATCGGCGATCCACCTGTACGCCCCGGCCAATGGTGCAGGCCCGCAACTGGGCCTCATCGCCAATGATGGCGCCATTCCAGACGATCGGCCGCTTCAGGTCGGCATCGTTACCAATGGTGACGTTATCGCCGATCACCGTGCCTGCCTCCAAAATTGCCCGGGCCCCAATCCGACAATTGTCGCCAATCAACACCGGCGGATGGATCTCCGCCGACGGATCGATGTAGGTATTTTGCCCCACCCAAACCCCGCTGCGGGTTTCGCCATAGGCGTAGCTGATCCGCACCTGGCGGTGGAGGGCATCGTACTGGGCCCGGCGGTAGGACTCCAGGTCCCCCACATCGCACCAGTACCCCTCCGCCACGTAGCCATAAAGGGGTTCCCCCCGGGCCAGCAGTAGGGGAAAGAGATCCTGGGAAAAGTCGCACTCCTGGTGTTCCGGCAGGTACTCCAGCACCTCCGGCTCCAGGATGTAGGTGCCCGTATTCACCGTGTCGGAAAAAACCTCGCTGGCGGAGGGTTTTTCCAGAAACCGTTGCACCCGCCCCGCCCCATCCACAATCACTACCCCAAAGTCGAGGGGGTTGGGCACCCGGGTCAGCACCAGGGTGGCCTTAGCCCCCTTCTCTCGATGAAACTCAATGGCGGCCCCCAGGTCAAAGTCCATGACGCTATCGCCGCTGATCACCAGAAACCGGCTGTCCAGCAGGTCGGCAATGTTTTTGACGCAGCCCGCCGTGCCCAGGGGTTGATCCTCCTCGACGGCGTAGGTGAGCTGTACCCCAAACCTCGCCCCATCCTGAAAATAATCGCGCAGGGCGTCGGGCAAATAGTGAAGGGTGGCGATGATTTCGGTGATGCCGTTATCCTTCAGCAGCCGGACAATGTGATCGGCAATGGGGCGGTTCAGGATTGGCACCATGGGCTTGGGCAAGTCACAGGTGAGGGGCCGCAACCGAGTGCCCGAACCGCCAGCCATCAGCACTGCACGCATAGGGTCTCCCTGAACAACAGACGGCAACCTTGCTATTGTAGGAGATAGACAAGCCTAGTTGGTAGGAGTAGCCCATGGGTACCCTGGTCACCCTGTTATTGATCGCCCTGTACGGTGGCGGCGCCTGGAAGTTTTGGTCTGGCTTTAACCGCACCACCTTTAGCGAGGGCAAAGTCCCCCTCACCCTGCTGTGGCCTCTGTTGCTGGCTAGCAACAAGGCCTACCGGGAAAACTTTAACCGGGCCCTGAAGGGATGAGCCTGCCGGGGGCCGACCCCTCCCCCTGGGGGGCCCAACTGCAGGCGGTGGCCCAGCGCTATAACCAGGAGTTTGCCGGTCAGTCCTTTGATCTGCCCCAGGAAGTGGAGGAGATGCCCATCTTTAAGGATTGGGTGGGGGGTAGCCTCGCCTCCCGCCTCTCCACCCCCTTCTGGGAGGCGGTGAAACCGGCTAAACGGCAACACTGCCTGGACATTGGCTGTGGTATTAGTTTTTTGATCTATCCCTGGTGTGACTGGGATGCCTGCTTCCATGGCCATGACATTAGTAGTGTGGCCTGCCAGGCCCTCACCGCCCGGGGGCCCCAGTTAAATTCCAAGTTGTTTAAGGGTATGCGCCAGGCCCCCGCCCATCGCCTGGAGTACGAGCCGGCCAGTTTTGATCTGGCGATCGCCACCGGGGTGAGTTGCTACTACCCCCCGGACTACTGGGAGGTCGTGCTAGAGCAGGTGCAGCGGGTGCTCAAACCGGGGGGGTGGTTTCTCTTTGATGCCCTCAACCCCGCCGCTCCCCTGGCGGAGAGCTGGGCGATTTTAGAAACCTACCTGGGGGCGGAGGTGTTACTCACCGAGCTAGACCACTGGTCAGCCCTGGTGCGGCAGGTGGGGGGGCAGGTGGTCTCCCACCGCGACTACGAGGTGTTTCGCCTGTTTAAGGTGAAGTGGCCGAGCTAAGGGATCGTCTGTGAAACGGCTGTTATCTTAATAAAGTCTTCCTTCAGGCCCAGGGGGAGTCCAGGGATGGGGTTATAGTTTCCTGGGCCAGCTCCAAATTCCATGGCGAGGGCTAAACAAAAAGGCCAGGCTAAACAGGAGGGACACCACCAGCACAATGGCGGGGCCAGAGGGCAGGTTAAAGTAGTAACTGAGATAAAGGCCAGTGACACTGGCGGCCACACCGATCGCGCTACCCACCCCCATCACCTGGTGCAGGCGTGGCACCAGCAGGTAAGCTGTGGCCCCCGGGGTAATCAGCAGGGACAGCACCAAAACCACCCCCACCACCTTCATGCTGGCCACCACCGTCAGGGCAATCAAGGCCATTAGCCCGGCATTCAGCCAGGCCACCGGTAAACCACTGGCCTGGGCCGCCAGGGGGTCAAAGCTATAGAACAATAGCTCCTTGTAGAGTAACCCGACGATCGCCAGCACCAGCGCGGTGATCAGTGCCGTATCCCTAACATCACCGACGGTCACCCCCAGGATATTGCCAAACAAAAAGTGATTGAGATCGATTTTGTTACTTTTTTGAATCACGGTGATCAGGGTAATCCCCAGGGCAAAGAAGGCGGAGAAGACAATGCCCATGGCTGCATCCTCCTTGATCGGCGATCGCCGATGAATCCAGCCGATCAGGACGGTGCTGGCCACCCCGGCCACAAAGGCGCCCACCAAAATATTTACCCCCAGCCAAAAGGCCAGGGCCAGCCCCGGCAACACCGAATGGCTAATGGCATCCCCCAGCAGGGCCAGGCGCTGCACCATCAGGTAGCTGCCTACCACCGCACAGATCACCCCCACCATCACCGCCACCGCCAGTGATCGCTGCATAAAGCCGTACTGGAGAGGATCCAGCAGCCCATGGAACAAATCAGGCAGCATGGCCAAAAAAGCTAACATGGCCACCGTAGGCCCGGCGGATATGGTCTGGGGTCAACACCCGCTGGCGGGGTCCAGCGGCAATCAATTCTTGATTCAGGAGCAGGAGTTGATCAAAATGGGTAACCGCCTCCCCCAGATCATGGTTCACCACCAGTAGAATTTTGCCGGCCTGGGCTAACTCCTGGAAAACCTCAAACAGCAGGGTTTCGGTTTTTTGGTCCACCCCCACAAAGGGCTCATCAAAGCAGAATAGGTCAGCCCCCTGGGCCAGGGCCCGGGCCAGGAAGACCCGCTGTTGCTGCCCCCCCGACAGGTTGGCCAGGGGGCGCTGGCTCAGATCCGCCAGCCCTACCCGCTCCAGGGCCTGCTTCACCGCCTGCCGACTAGTGGGGGAAAAGGGCCGCAGCCAACCGGTTTGCTTCACCCGGGCCATCATCACCACATCCCAAACCGTGGCCGGAAAACTCCAGTCAATCTGCGATCTCTGGGGCACGTAGGCCACCCGATCCAGCTGGTGGGCCAGGCTATCCTCCCCGTAGGTGACCCGGCCGGTGACCGGGGGCAACAACCCCAGCATGGCCTTGATCAGCGTACTTTTGCCCGCCCCATTGGGGCCCAAGATTCCCACCAGCTGGCCTGGCTGAATGGTAAAACTGAGGTTACGCAGGGCCTGGACATCGCGATAGTTAACGGTGAGGTGTTCAACGGTGAGGGCGGAGGCAGCGGTCATGGGTTGTTAGGGGTAGGATAGCTTCCCCACAGGGGAAGAACTATGAAAGGATTATGAAACCCAGTGTAATCTAAAAATGAAAGCACTATGAAACAACCTCTCACCCCCTCCATCCCCCTGGGGGCCAGGTCGGGCCTGGCCCTGGCCCTGGTCGCCTTGGGTCTGGGCAGTTGCCAGTCCAGCACCCCAGGGTCAGGTCAGGGGGGGGCACTGCGGGTGGTGGCCACCACCACCCTGATTGCTGACTGGGCCAGCCAGATCGGTGGAGACCGGATTCAACTCACCTCCCTGCTGGAACCGGGCAACGATCCCCACGTCTATGAGCCGGTGCCAGCGGATACCATCGCCCTGGAGCAGGCGGATTTGATTCTCTACAACGGTTATAACCTGGAGCCGGGCCTGATTCGTTTAATCGCCGCCACCGGTCAGCAGCAAAGCGCCGTGGCCCTAGGGGAGGTGGTGCCTCCCCTGACCTCCCAGCTGCCCGGGCATGGGGTTCCCGATCCCCACGTTTGGGGGGATGTCAGCCAGGTGGAGCCCATGGTTGAAAAGTTGCGGGACGAACTGATTGCCCGGGCGCCAGACCACTCGGCGGAGTTTCGCGATCGCTGCGATCGCTACCTGACCGAACTACAACGGGTACACCAGTGGATCAGGGATCAAACCGCCACCATCCCCCCCGACCAGCGGCAATTAGTCACCACCCACGATGCCTTTCAGTACTACGCCCGGGCCTACGGTCTAACGGTGGTAGGCACCCTGATTGGCATCAGTACGGAGGAACAGCCCAGCGCCCAGACCGTGCGGCACCTGGTAAATAGCATTCGCTCCCTGGGGGTACCGGCGATCTTTACCGAAACCACCCTCAACCCCACCCTGATAACCACCGTAGCGACGGAATCGGGGGTTAGGTTGGCGGCCACCGCCCTCTATTCCGATTCCCTTGGGGTAGTCGGCAGTGATGGGGACACCTACGGGAAAATGATGATGGCCAACACCCGCACCATTGTGGAAAACCTCGGCGGCCAGATCCAGGGACAGTGATCCGGGGTCAAGAGCTATAATTTCTAAAACACCTACCTTTAACTTGAATTTCAAGGCAAAATGGAGGGAATTTCAACGGCAGGAGTCCAAACTATGACCAAGCAGAGTCGTCAGAATGTTGTCTCCGATCCGATTACGACGCTCCTCCAGAATAATTTTCTGTTTGCTCCCCTGGGGCAGGCGGAGTTAGAGGGCTACCTGCAGGACAACCCCATCGCCAGGGAAAAGCTCTACTCTAATCGGCCGATTTACACCGCCTTCCGCCCCGATGATTGGCTAGAGTACCTCTACATCATTATCGATGGCGGTCCTGTAATTATGCGTAGCACCCCCCTGGATCGGGTGATTGGCATTACCTACCCGGGGGGGTGCTTTGGTCACTCCAGTTTGCCGGTGGGTTTTGGTACGGCGGCACGCGCCTTCCCTAGCCTGGTGGAGGCCTATAAAACCACCGATGTGGTAAAGGTGCCGGTGGCGGTAATCGCCGCCCTCTACCGCGACAACACCGCCTTCCAAAACCGCTACAACCTGCTATTTGAACTACAGGAAAAGTTTCAGTACCACCTGCTCAACTGCAGCGCCTACCCCCCCCAATCCGTAGCCGCCCTGCTGCGAGCCCTAATCTACCAGGAACGCAGCCTGGGCAGCCAGCCCCAAGCCCCCAGGAATGACTACACCTTTGACCTACCCATCGATCTAATTGCCCGGGCCTGCCAGCTTAACCATCGCACCGTAGAACAGGTACTCAAGGGTCTTACCCGGGCGGGTTATCTTAAGGCTAACAAGAACCCAGATAACCAGGGGGCTGATCAGCTCCATATTGTTGACCCGGAGGGGTTGAAGGAGGTCTACGGTGCTACCCGGGATAAGGTGGCCTGGTGGCCACTGAAGTAGGGGTTGACTAAGGGGTTACCCGTCCTCAGTGATAGTTTTCATCCTCCCGCAGCTCATCGTAGAGCAGATCCAGTCCGATTAATACCCGCTCCCGATCGGAGAGATCACCAATGATTTTCCGTACCGGGGGTGGCAGAATCTTAGAGAGGGTCGGGGTAGCCAGGATCTTGTCTTCCTCAGCCAGTTGGGGGTTTTTCAGGACATCGATTACCTTCAAGGCGTAAACCCCTTGAAACTCCTCCTCCAAAATATTGTTGAGGGTTTTCAGCGCCCGAATCGAATTGGGGGTATTGCCAGCCACATAGAGCTTCAGGATATAGGTCTTCTTAACGGCACTCATGGACACTACGTTCGAGAGGTCATAGGAATCGGTAGGGATGAGGGGATAACGCTAGGGCTCCCTGGGAATGGAACGGCGATACATCTCGCAGAGGTGGGCAATCACGTCAATCAGGGTGAGCCGGTAATCTAAGAGAATCTCCTCACTGCGGCCCTCTAATTTTAGTTGCTTAGAGAATTCGTCCATTAAATCCATGTGAATTTCCACAATGTGGGATACGGAAATATCTGCCATAAAAGCCTGATTAACAAAGCTGTCAATATTTTGGTTTAGGGCGGTGTCATTGGCAAAATACCCCAGAACAATCTTACGGTAGTCGGTCCTGATCTGACATAGAAGGGTTTCACGGTCAGGCTGACTCATATTCCGTAGGAAGTGATCGGAGTTGCGCTTGTAGTAGACCCCCAGATAACCGAGACGAGCATTGAGCTTCTCGGTGAGCCGCTCCTGTTGGGCGGTCAGCAGGTCTGGGGAGGGCAAGGAGACAGGGGAGGGTAGGGGCGGCAGGGGACAGCCGGGAGCCGAGAGTTGCAGAAACCGATCAATTGCCTGGCGAATGGCGCCGTCCAGTTGATTGAGCCGATCCATCGGCAGGGTCACCACCGCCCCATGGTAGGTGGCTATCCAGGGTTCTAGCCATGGAGCACCGTTCTGCAGACCTGGCAAGGCGGTAGGACTGACTAATACCACCACCGGTAGGAGAACGCCATAGTCCCTCAGACGTTCACGCAGATCTTCAGTTACCATGGTGGCCTCTAGCACCAGACAGTCCATGGGATGGCTGCGATCGCTGAGCCAGGCTACTCCCTCCCCTAGCGTCCTGGCGGTATGGACAGCGTAGCGGTCGGGGGAGAGGCCCAAACCAGGTAGTTCGAACAGCTCCCTAGACTGGGCCAGGAGGTATATCTGTAAGGGAGTAACCAAGGCAGTGACTCAAGATAACAAGGCTGGAGACCAGCGGGGCAAACGGCTCTGAAATCAAAATTAGGGTGTCATACCCCATTGCAATTTCAACAGAGAAATTTAGTTTACATTTTTTAATTGTAAGGGCTGATAGCCAGAATGCTTCCTCCGCAATTTTTAAGCCATCCCCCCAGTTTTCCCCCCGCCACCGAGCTAGATAGGGTGATGGAGGCCCTAACGGCCCAGTCCCCCTCCATCCCTGACTACCTGGTGGTGGTGGATGCCCAGCAACGACCCCTGGGGATGATGTCCGTGGCTAAGTTGTGGGCCTTTTATCACCATCTTCCCCCCGCTCCCCAGTCCTCAGCCCCGCCCCTGCTACAAGACTGGCAGCCCTACTGGGAGCCGGTCCTGGCTATCCCCGCCCAGATCAGCCCGGCGGATCTGGGCACTTACCTTCAGGCCCAACCCCAGGGGCACTGGGTTACGGTAGACAGCACCGGCGGCTACCGGGCCTATATCGAGGCCAGGGGGCTACTGGCCTGGTTACTGCCCCAACTGGGCTTAAGGCCCCAAACCCAGGAGCCAGAGGGCCTATTACCCCCACCCCTGACACCTCAGGAGCAGGACTGGCTCATGGCCTTGAGCCATAGTCTCAAAACTCCCCTAACCTCCCTGCTGGGGCTCTCCAGCCTGCTGCTCGATCCTCGGGTGGGGGCCTTAAGCGATCGCCAAACTCGCTACGCCACCCTGATGCGCAGGGCCATCCGTCAATTAATCCGCATGGTGAATGAATGGGTCGACTGGCTGCGGCTCGAGTCTGGAGACCTGGTGTTAGATTGGCAAGAGCTGGATCTAGCCAGCCTGCTGACGGACCTATTACCGCAGTTCCTGAATAGCCGGTTACCGGGTCAGCCGCCGCCAGCCTGGGCGGAGGACTTTACCCTGGAGAACCAGACCTGCCTGGCCTCCCTAGGGGGAGACCGACAACGCCTAGGCCAAGCCCTGCACAGCTGCTTAGATTACCTCCTGCAACAGCAATCCCAACCCCTGGGGCTCACCCTCACCCGCTGGGATAGCTGGCTGAGTTTGCACCTGCGGGGCACCTACCCCAAGGACCAACCTTACCCCGACTTGATTGCGCCGGGGGGGACGGCCTTAGATGATCTGGGCCTCAGCCTCGCCCGCCAGCTTTGCCGGGCCCATGGGGGGGATTTAGGCGGTTTTTGCTCCCCCCAACTGGGGTATCACCTCACCCTGTTAATTCCCCTACCCCAGGAGGCTAGGACAACAGGGCCGGTAGTGGTGATGTTGGTCAGCAGGGCGATCACAGTTATTGATGCCATCTATAGCCAGCTCCAGGGGGGGGGCTACGGCCTGGTGGTGGTGACGAACCCCACGGAGGTGTCCAGGGTGGCCGATCGGCTCACGCCCAGGGTAGTGATCTGGGATGGGGAGTCCTTTAGCCCCGCCCTGGCGCCCCCAGCCAACTTGGGCGGGGAACTCCTGCAACTGACTGAAACCGACCCCAGCCCGGGCCTCGCTGCCGCCACCCTGGCCCGGGGGGATCTATCCTTGGCCCTACTCCCCACCTTGGCTAGCATGCTGGAGGGCGGCATTACGGTCCAGCCCCCTACCTTGCTGCTACTCCATGGTGTGGCCCAGGCTCCAGCCCTCTCTCCGGAATGGCATCAAACCTTACAAAACCACCAGTGTTGCCTGTTGCAGGCTGAGGACATCGACCAGGCCAAACTACTCTGCCGCATTTGGCAACCCGATGCGATCGTTCTCGATCAACAGGCCCCCCCCAGGGCGGAGGATTTGATGCGGATCGGCCACCAACCCGATCTGGCGGCCCGGCCCCTGGTGCTGCTCGGGGCCAGTCCAGAAGGCGCCCCTAACCACCTTAAGCTGGTTGATGCCGGGGCGGTGATGGATCGTAGCCCCGACCAGGGGGCCATGATCCTGCTGCGGCAAATCAATCTCTATCGCTCAAACCGGCCCCTCAGCTAGCCCCCCACCTGAGGTGGCTGAGCTTTACTCCACAACCGCCAGCCGCAGGCCTAACATCAGGGCCGGTAAAATACCCAAACCCGTAATCGCTAGGGTATGGCTTAAAATACCGTTAACCGCTTAGTCACCCTGTCCAGGCATAGGGGGTAATCGCCCCTTTGCTTACTATCGCTTAAGAGCCATGACTTTTCCTGTCGAGATCAACTGGGACATGCTGGTGGATAGCCTGGGCCCTATCGAGGTGGTGCGCGACCCCCAACAGGTGGAGAAGCTCTCTAAGGACAGCTATCACTTTAGCCCCCTGCTGCAGGAGCAGCTAGGTGGTTATCGAGCGGACCTGGTGGTGCGACCGGCCAGCGAAGCGGAGGTGTTAACCGTGGCCCAGGTTTGTGGCCAGGCGGGGGTGCCGATTACGGTGCGCGGTGCCGGGACCGGCAACTATGGCCAATGTATTCCCCTCCAAGGGGGGGTGGTGTTGGATCTGACCCGCCTTAACCAGGTCCGGTGGGTTAACCCCGGGGTGGCCCGGGTGCAGGCCGGGGCTAAGCTGGCGGCCATCGATAGGGTCACCCGCGAGTTGGGCTGGGAACTGCGCATGTACCCCTCCACCTACCGCACCGCCACCATTGGCGGCTTTATTGCCGGGGGCAGCGGCGGCATTGGATCGATTGCCTACGGCCAACTGCGCGATCGCGGCAATCTCCAGGCCCTGCGGATTGTTACCCTGGAGTCCTCCCCCCGCATTCTGGAGCTGCGGGGAGACGCCACCCAGCCGGTCAACCACGCCTACGGCACCAATGGCATTATTACCGAGCTGGAGATTCCCCTGGCCCCCGCCTACCCCTGGGCCGAGCTGATCGTCACCTTCCCTGACTTTTTGATCGCCGCTGACTTTGGCCAGCGCCTGGGGGAATCGGACGGTCTAATCAAAAAGTTGATTAGCATTTTTGCCTGGCCGGTGCCCAGCTACTTTGTATCCCTGAAGCCCTATCTACCGGAGGCGCAGGCCGCCGCCCTGTTGATGGTGGCGGAGCCCAGCCTGGAGCTATTTGAAGACCTGGTGCGGGAATACCAGGGCACCATTACCTACCGCCGGTCGGCCCAGGAGGCCAGTCGGGGCACCCTCCTAGCGGAGTTTACCTGGAACCACACCACCCTCCACGCCCGCAGTGCCGACCCCGGACTGACCTACCTGCAAACGGTGTTTCCCTACGACCCCGAGCAAAGGCTGGTACGCCAGTGCTATGAGCACTTTGGCGACGAGGTGCAAATGCATCTGGAGTACGTGCGGGTGGGGGGCCGGGTTTGTCCGGTGGGTCTGCAGGTGGTGCGTTACTCCACCCCAGAGCGACTACAGGAGATTATTGATTACCACGAGGCTGAAGGGGCACTGATTGCTAACCCCCATACCTACATCCTGGAGGATGGCGGCATGAAGCAGGTGGACCCGGCCCAGGTTGAGTTTAAAGCCCGGGTGGATCCCAAAGGGCTACTTAACCCTGGCAAAATGCGGGGTTGGCTGGAGCGGATGGGGGCTTGCTAAGGGGCTGCTGTCGCCGCCAGCTGAATGTAGCCCAGGGTTTCTAACTTAGCTAGCACTTTTACCACACTCTCCTCCACGCTCTCCTGATCGGTGCGGCAGTGCACCTCGGGGTTGAGGGGGGGCTCGTAGGGATCGTCAATGCCGGTAAATTGCTTAATTTCTCCGGCCCTGGCCCGTTTGTACAGGCCCTTAACATCCCGATCTTCACAAACCTGGAGGGGGGCATCGACGTAGACCTCGACAAAATCCTGGATGCGATCGCGCACCTCCTCCCGAATTTCCCGATAGGGGGAAATGGCCGAAACCAGGACGATGACACCATTACGGGTGAGCAGATGGGAGACAAAGCCAATGCGGCGAATATTTTCATCCCGGTCGGCGCGGCTAAAGCCCAGGCCCTTGGTCAAGTTGGTGCGGACAATATCCCCATCCAACACCTCCAGGCCGTAGCCCCACTGGTGTAGTTGGGTCTCTAAAGCCTTGGCAATGGTGGACTTGCCCGCACCGCTTAAGCCCGTAAACCAAACCGTCACTCCCCGTTGCTTTTGCATCATGTCCCTCGTATTTCAGCGGGCCACCGCCCTGGTTCATCTTTGTTTACCATATCATCGAAGGGATACCTCCATTTCCCCTCCATCCCTGCCCCTTCATGACCTTAATCACCCTGCGCCCAGAGGGGCTCTACTGCGAAAAGGGAGAGTTTTTTATTGACCCCTGGCGATCGGTGGATCAGGCGCTGATCACCCATGGCCATAGCGACCACGCCCGCCCCGGATCGACCCACTATGTGGCTACGGCCCAATCCGAGGGGATTCTCCGGCAGCGCCTGGGGCCCGAGCTGCGGCTACAGGGGGTAGAGTACGGCAGGCCCCTGAAATTTGGGGAAACCTGGGTGTCCTTCCATCCGGCGGGCCATATCCTGGGCTCGGCCCAAATTCGGGTGGAGTACAAGCAGGAGGTCTGGGTGGTGTCGGGGGATTATAAACGCGGCGCCGATCCCTCCTGTAGCCCCTTTGAGGTGGTCCCCTGCCACACCTTTATCACCGAGGCCACCTTTGGCCTACCGATTTACCGCTGGCAGAGTGGATCGGCCACCGCCCAGGAGATCTATCGCTGGTGGCAGGCGGATCGGGAACGCCCCTCAATCCTGTTTTGCTATGCTTTGGGCAAGGCGCAACGGCTGCTGAGTGAATTGGGCCGGTTGGGCGATCGCCCCATTTACCTGCACGGCGCCATCGCTGGCCTCACCCAACTCTACCGCGACCAGGGGGTGGCCCTGGCCCCCACCCAGCCCACCAGCGCCATGCCCACCGGCTACGATTATCGGGGGGATCTGGTGTTGGCCCCCCCCTCCGCCTACCGATCGAGTTGGATGAAGCGCTTTAAGCACCCCCAGACCGCCTTTGCCTCCGGTTGGATGGCGGTGCGGGGAGCGCGCCGCCGCCAGGGCTATGAACGGGGCTTTGTTCTCTCTGACCATGCCGACTGGCCAGGCCTGATTCAAACGGTGCAGGACACTGGCGCAGAACGGGTCTACGTCACCCACGGTCAGGCGGATGTACTGTCTCGCTACCTGAGGGAGGTCTGTGATCTGGAGGCCATGCCCCTAAATACCCTATTTACGGGGGAGGTGGAGGTTTAATCGGCCTCGGCCTACCGCATTCAGGAGTCAAAGCTCAGGAGCCAGGATCAGGTGGATTTATGCCAGGATCTACTCGGGATGATCATGCCTGGGGTACTGAGCCATGAGTTGCTGTACCGCTTCAGCGTGGTAGGAGCTGCGGGTCAGGGGGGAGGAGACCACCTGCAGAAAGCCCTGCGCCTCGCCGATCTCTCGCCAGGCCTCAAACCGTTGCGGGGGAATGAACTCCGCCACGGGCAGGTGCTTAGGGCTGGGCTGCAGGTACTGACCCAGGGTGAGGATGTCACAGTCTACGGCGCGCAGATCCTGCATCACCTGGTGCACCTCGGCATCGGTTTCACCGAGACCCACCATCAGCCCAGACTTGGTATAGACCCCAGGGGCCAGGTCACGACTGCGACGCAGTAATTCCAGCGATCGCGGGTAGCTGCCCTGGGGCCGTACCCGACGGTAGAGCCGGGGAACGGTTTCCGTATTGTGGTTGAGCACCTCCGGTTGGGCCGCCAGGATAGTGGCCAGGGCCTGCCAGTTGCCACAGAGATCGGGAATCAAAACCTCAATGGTGGTACCCGGGGAGGCCTGGCGCACAGCGGTGATACAGGCCACAAACTGGCTGGCTCCCCCATCCGCCAGGTCATCCCGGTTGACGGAGGTGATCACCACGTGCTTGAGGCCCAACCGTCGCACCGACTCTGCTAGCCGCACTGGTTCGCTCGGGTCCAGGGCCTGGGGCTGTTTCTCAAAGTCAATATCACAGTAGGGGCAGGCACGGGTGCAGGCGGGCCCCATGATCAAAAAGGTGGCGGTGCCGGCCTGAAAACATTCCCCAATGTTAGGGCAGGAGGCCTCTTCACACACCGTATTCAGGCTCAGGTCTTGCAAAATTGCCTTGACCGCCCCCACCCGCTCCCACTGGGGAGCTTTAACCCGCAACCAGTCTGGTTTTACCGCCACTGCTCTAGCCTACCCGTGTGTTCTCCCCATCATAGCAAGGCTGGGCTAAAATCCAGGCAGACCTGAGATCGCCGGATCAGCCCCTACCCCATGATCAGCCCCTCTCCCCTCCGTCGTTGTGTGGTGCTGCTCTGCTACGCCGCCGCCATCGGCCTGGCCAGCGGGGCCTGGCATGATTATCGCCATGGCCATCAGACCCAGTCGTCCCATCGCTTCGAGACAGTCCACCTGAGACACCTGACCACCCTGGTGAGCCAGGCCCCCACCGCCCTTACCTGGGCTAACACCCGGGTTGAGATCGACCTGGATCAACGGCAACTGACCCTTTATCAGAATCAACAGGTGATCATGAAGGCGCCGGTGTCCATTGGCCAGGCGGAATGGCGCACCCCCACCGGAGATTTTGCCGTGCAAAGCCTGCGGGTCAACCCCGCCTGGCAGCACCCGATCACTCAAAAAGCCATTCCCGCCGGCCCCGACAACCCCCTGGGCAGCCGATGGATTGGCTTTCTAGAGAAGGATGGCTACCATATCGGTATTCACGGCACCAACCAGGAAAAAACCATTGGCGCCGCCGTCTCCCACGGCTGTGTCAGGATGCGCAACCAGGACGTCCAGCGGCTATACCGCTACATCAAAATAGGTACATCGGTCATCGTAAAGCCCTAGAGCGCCGGTACAGAATTAAGAAACGGATCCATTTCCAAGAACTTAGTGATAATTGAGAGGTAACCACTATGGGGAAGTAATGGCCATGCGTCC
>Ga0208465_1000277_pt1 | contig 15630 bp, 14 predicted proteins | sample LakMenEpi31Aug10_FD_150749 | JGI IMG/M metagenome (GOLD analysis project Ga0208465, IMG submission 150749) | Freshwater microbial communities from Lake Mendota, WI - 31AUG2010 deep hole epilimnion (SPAdes) | ecosystem: Environmental > Aquatic > Freshwater > Lake > Epilimnion/Euphotic zone ...
ACCCACCGCTGAAGAGCGGCAACTCTACGAAAAAATCCGTGATAGCCGCCGCACCAATCCCCGCCAAACCCTGTTGAACCAGCGCCTCTAACCGCCTGGGCAAGCCCTGGCTGCCGGTCCAATTCTGGCTACCGGTCCAATTGATGACCCACGGGCATAAGGTGCTAGGATGGGTAGGACTAGGGGCATGTAGCTCAGTGGATAGAGCACTAGATTCCGGTTCTAGGTGTCGGGGGTTCGAATCCCTCCATGCTCGTTAGGGAAGATTGAGAATTTAATCTTCAACCAGGGCCTGGCCCACCAGGGCGGGGTTGAGTTGGGTATGGGTGACCTGGCCGTCCGCCATGGTAATCATACGTTGACTATGGCGAGCCACCTCCAGGGCATGGGTGACCACGATGATGGTCATGTTCTGTTGGTGCAGGGCTCGAAAAATCTCCAGCACTTCGCTGGCGGATTGGGAGTCGAGGGCTCCGGTCGGTTCGTCTGCTAAGAGCAGCACGGGGCGGGTGACAATCGCCCGGGCGATCGCCACCCGTTGCTGCTGCCCCCCCGATAACTGGCTTGGCCGTCGGTCAAGGCGGTGCCCTAACCCCAGGTAGCGCAGGGCGGCGATGGCGCGACGACGGCGTAGACCAGGGGCAAGGCCGGCATACATCAGGGGCAAAATCACGTTGTCTAAGGCCGTCAGGTTCGGCAATAGCTCGTAGCGCTGAAAGACAAAACCTATTTTGCGGTTGCGTACCCGAGCCAGCTGGGTCGTATTCAGCCGGGAGACATCCACCCCATCCAGCCAGTAGCGGCCATCACTGGGGCGGTCTAGACAGCCGATCAGGTTCATCAAGCTGGATTTGCCGGAGCCTGATTGTCCCATGATGGCGCAGTATTCCCCCTGGTTGACCGAGAGATTAATGCGATCGCAGGCCCGTACCGCCGCTTCCCCTCGACCAAACACCCGGGAGATATTTTCGAGGGTGACAATTTCCCTGGTTAACCCTGCCGATCCAGGGATCGGCGGCTCTGCCCCGGGTTGCTGCTCCACTGCCATCTAGGTTTTACCCCGCTCTGTAAAAAAATGTAATAGAAGCTACCCTTAAACCCGTCTAAATTAAACAATTAAAGTGTTTAAAAAAATAATCTAGCTATCAGTGAGACCATCAGCATGACTAATTTATCAGCCGAGCTGCGGGAAGGCACCAAGAAAGCCCATACCATGGCCGAAAATATGGGGTTTGTGCGTTGCTTTTTGCGGGGAGTGGTGGAGAAAAACTCCTATCGCAAGCTGGTTGCTAACTTCTACTTTGCCTACAGCGCCATGGAGGAAGAGCTAGAGCGCCATAGGCACCACCCCGTGGTCTCCACCGTCCATTTCCCCGAACTCTATCGCCGGGCCTCCCTGGAGTCCGACCTGGCCTACTACTACGGCCCCAACTGGCGGGATCAAATCACCACCACCGCCGGTGGCCAGGCCTATGTGGATCGGATTCGCCAGGTAGCCAATAGCCAACCGGAACTGCTGCTCAGCCATTCCTACACCCGGTACATCGGCGATCTCTCCGGTGGTCAAATCCTCAAGACCATTGCCCAGCGGGCCATGAACCTGAGCGATGGGGAGGGTAGCGCCTTCTACGAGTTTCCCGAAATCTCCGATGAAAAAGCCTTCAAGGCCCGCTATCGCCAGTCCATTGACCAGGCCCCGGTGGATGAGGCCCAAATTGCTCAGATCGTCGAGGAAGCCAACGATGCCTTCGGTCTCAATATGGTCATGTTCAAGGAGCTGGAGGGCAGCCTGATTAAGGCGATCGGCCAGATGCTGTTTAATAGCCTTACCAGCCGCAACCGACGGGGCAGCACCGAGTTAGCCACGGCGGATTAGGCTAGCCCTTCGAGGGTGTCAGGGAAGACGGGATCCCTTGGGTGGGGCCTTCCTGCCAGCAACCAGGTGCGTTAACATTTCTTTAAGACCGCCTCTGGTTTGCTTTTTCTACGGGTTTTCCCTAGCTATGGATTCTGCGGATTCTGCCTCCCCCCAGCTATCTGGTCGACATCCCCTGCTGTTGGTGGCGCCTTTCTTTCTTTGGGGCACCGCCATGGTGGCCATGAAGGGAGCCCTGCCCCACACGGCGCCTTTTTTCCTGGCTACAGTACGGCTAGTGCCTGCCGGGTTGGTGGTGCTGCTGGCGGCCCGCTGGCTGGGGCGACCCCAGGCTATCCCCTGGCGGGGGTGGCTCTGGGTGGCCCTGTTTGCCCTGGTGGATGGCACCCTGTTTCAGGGATTTCTGGCCACGGGCCTGGAGCGCACCGGGGCGGGCTTGGGGTCGGTGATGATTGACTCCCAACCCCTGGCGGTGGCGGTCATGGCCCGGGCCCTGTTTGGGGAGCAAATCGGTGGCCTGGGTTGGATTGGCTTGCTATGGGGCATCCTGGGCATTAGCTTGCTGGGGCTGCCCCCGGATTGGTGGCAGTCCCTGGTCCAGGGTCAGGGGCTTCCCCTGGTGGAACTGGGGCAAAACGGGCAAGGCTGGATGCTGCTGGCGGCCCTATCCATGGCCCTGGGCACCATTTTAATTCGCTATGTGGCCCGCCATGTGGATCCGGTGGTGGCCACGGGCTGGCACATGGTGCTGGGGGGACTGCCCCTCTATGGTTTGTCCCTCTGGTGGGAACCCCATCCCTGGCAAGGGCTGACCTGGACGGACTGGGGGGCGATCGCTTACTCCACCCTACTGGGTAGTGCCCTGGCCTACGGTATTTTCTTTTTTCTGGCGGCCCAGGGTAACCTCACCAGCCTCAGTGCCCTCACCTTTCTCACGCCGGTATTTGCCCTGCTGTTTGGCAACCTGTTTTTAGCGGAACGGTTGGCCGACTTGCAGTGGTTTGGGGTGGGGCTGACCCTGGTGAGTATCTACCTGATTAACCAGCGCCAAACCCTGGCCCAACGCTGGCGGCGGTGGCTCCAGGGTAGCCTGGCCGCCCAGCCGCCGACCCCCTCCGAAGATACCGGTGCTTAGGCAGAGCCCTAATCCCTAGGCCGCCCTCAAGGTGGCCAGGGTAATCGGTGTTAGGGGTTGCCAGCGGTGCAAACTCCCCACCTCTACGCTATGGCTGATCTGCAGCTGCCGCAGCGCCAGCCGCCAGGGGGAGGGTTGGCCCGGGTCGCTGACCCAGGTCATCAAGCCTTGCAGATGTTCCAGGGTGGCCAGGGCCAGGACAATCTGGCCCTGGGGCAGGAGAACCTGACCACAGTGATCAAGGATGGGGCCCAGACTCCCACCGCTACCGCCGATGAAGACCCGGTGGGGGGCGGGCAATGGGGCCAGGGCCTCGGGGGCAGCACCGTGGATAATGTGTAGATGGTCATTGCCCAGGCGCTGGCGGTTGCGATCGATGAGGGTGACCCCCGCCAGGGTCTTTTCGATCGCGTAAACCCTCGCCTCGGGGCAAAGCCGGTTAATCTCAATGCTGACGGAGCCGGTCCCCGCCCCAATATCCCAGATTACCTGGTGGGGCTGCAGGGCTAAATCCGCCAGAATTTGAATGCGAATATCCCGCTTTGTGATCAGACCAGGGCGATCGCTAAAGCTCTCAAAGGCCCGATCCGGCAGCCCAAACCAGGGCAGGGCCTGCTCCCCAGGGGGGTAGGGTAGGCGCTGTAACACCACCACATTCAGCCCTGAAAAGTCCCGTCCCTGGACATTTTCCGGAGTCAGGTCATGGATCTGTTCCTGATCATCCCCGAGGTTTTCACAGACCCACAACCGGTAGCTGCAGGGTAGGGCTAGATCAAGGATCAGCCGCCCCAGGCAGGCCGGGCTGTGGCTGGGGTCCGTCAGCACCGCCAATAGCTGATCTCCCCGCCGCAGGGCGGTCACCAGGGCCTCCACCGACCGACCATGGGCACTGATCAGGGTGGCGCCCTGCCAGGGCAGCTTCAGGCGGCTAAAGGCCAACTGCATGGCACTCACCTGGGGGTGAAAGGTGAGGCCATGGGCGGGGAGGTGGGCCAGTAACAGGCGACCCAAGCCAAAAAATAGGGGGTCTCCGGAGGCCAGGATCACCACCAACCCCGGATCGGGTTGGGCCAGCCTGCGCTGTAATTCCACCATGGCCGCCCCCAAATCCCCGAGGGGCCAGGTTTGGGCGGTGACCTCGGGAAAGTAGCTGAGGTGGCGGGGGCTACCCATCAGCAGGCTGGCCTGATCGATCAGGTTGAGCAGGCGCTGGGGTAGGCCCGATCGCCCCTCCAGCCCCACCCCCACCACCTGAATTGGGGTCATGGCTGCTGCTCCCAGGCCAGCACCACCAGGGCATTGAGGATAGCCGCCGCCACCGCTGACCCCCCCTTGCGCCCCTCCACCCGAATTTGGGGTACCGCCAGTTGGGCCAGGCGCTGTTTAGCGGCCTCCACCGCCACAAACCCCACCGGTGCCCCGATCACCAGGGCGGGCTGGGCATGGCCGGCGGCGATCTGATCCGCCAGGGCCAGCAGGGCGGTGGGGGCGTTGCCAATCACCACCATCGCCCCAGGAGCCTCCGCCAGGGCCCGCAGCAACCCCACCTGGGTGCGGGTTTGCCCCGGCCCTGGGGCCTCCCCCAGGGTCACCGCCGTCAGGATGGGGTTGGCGAAGGTCCGCCCCACCAGACCGACAATCCCCTGGCGCACCATGGTGACATCCACCAAAATTGTCGTACCGGCCCGCAGGGCCGCCACGCCCTGGGCGATCGCCCCAGGGCTAAAACGCACCAGATCCTTGAACTCAAAATCAGCGGTACTGTGGATGACTCGCCGCACCACGGCGTACTCCGCTGGGCTCAACTGGTGCGGCCCCACCTCCTGATCGATCAGGGCAAAACTCTCCGCCACAATGGGGCTTTCCGTGAGCTGGGCCATAGTTACCTGGGTAGACTGATTTTTCTCCATAGCCGCCTGGGCGGTACTCCCGTCCCGCTAATCCGGATTACACCCAGGCAACGGGGCCAGATAGCCACGGCGACCCCTAACGCTAGATCCTGAAATTCTGAATAGGGATGGAGCCGGAACCGCTTACCATGGAGGCAGGTTCTATCCTAGCAGGGTATAGCATTGGCCCAAACCCTGGGCTCAGAGTTGATCGGCTGATGCCTGACCTGGCTGGCCTCCAGTGCCGGATGGGACCCTGCCTCCGCCCTACTTGCCCCCGCCCTACCATGCTCATTCGTCAGTTACAGGATTGTCCGGAATTTGTTGCTGGAGATGGTACCCAGCTGCGGGAGTTACTCCACCCCGACAAGCAGGATCTGGCCCTGGGCTACAGCCTGGCCCACGCCATTTTGCCCGTCGGCCAAGTGTCTACCCCCCACGCCTTAACCACCTCGGAGGTCTACTACATCCTCTCCGGCACCGGGGAAATGTACATCGATGCAGACATCAGCGCCGTTGGCCCCGGGGATGCCATTTACATTCCCCCCAATGCCCGCCAGTACCTGCGCAACAATGGTTCCGAACCGATTGTCTTTATTTGCATCGTCGATCCGGCCTGGCGGGCCGAGGACGAGACGGTTTTTGATCCTGTTTAACTGACCGAGAGCATCCCAACTAACCGACGCTGGAGATCAGGGCAGTCTATCGACCCTGAAGGTCACGAAAACGCTGATAGATTTCCCCCCAGAGGTCAGCGGGACCGATGCCGAAGATAAAGTATAGGGCCAGCAGCACAAAACCCACCAGTAAAACCGTTTGGATGGTGTTTTTGACCAGCTTCAACAGCCAGCCCGCCACCAGCACCACTACCACCAGGGCGGCCAGGGTCAGGATCCACTCCATCGGTCATCTCCTAGCCCAGGGAAACCACGGTGGGGGCCTTCAGGGACTGGCTGAGGCGGCCCACCTCGGCCCGGGCCCACCCATCCGCCTCAAGGATATCCCCTAAGCCCGGTTGATCTCGATGATCGGAGCGGTGACGATCGCAGACCCCCTCGATCAACCGGGGAATATCTAAAAAGTGAATCCGTTCCTCCAGGAAGAGGGCCACCGCCTGCTCATTGGCCGCGTTCAGCACCGCTGTCATGGTGCCGCCGGCGCGACCAGCGGCGTAGGCCAGGTCCATACAGGGATATTTACTGTGGTCGGGGTCACGAAAGCTGAGCTGGCCAGCCTTGACCAGGTCCAGGGGGGGCCAATCGGTGTAGAGACGATCGGGCCAGGATAGGGCGTAGAGCAAGGGTAGGCGCATGTCGGGCCAACCCAGTTGGGCCAGCACCGAGGTGTCCTGCAGTTCAATCAGGGAATGGATAATGCTCTGGGGGTGGATGACGATGGCGATGCGATCGTAGTCGAGGCCAAACAGATAGTGGGCCTCAATCACCTCCAGACCCTTATTCATCAGGGTAGCGGAGTCCACGGTGATTTTCCGCCCCATGGACCAATTGGGGTGCTGCAGAGCATCGGCCACGGTGACCTGGGCTAGCTTTTCCACCGGCCAGTCCCGAAAGGCGCCCCCGGAGGCGGTCAACAAAATCCGCCGCAGCCCCCCCGCCGGCACCCCCTGCAAACATTGGAAAATCGCGGAATGCTCGGAATCGGCGGGCAGGAGCTTGACCCCGTGCTGGGCCACCAGGGGCAGCACCGCGGGCCCCCCGGCAATCAGGGTTTCCTTATTGGCCAGGGCAATATCCTTGCCGGCCTGAATCGCCGCCACCGTTGGTAACAGACCGGCACAGCCCACGATGCCGGTAACCACCACCTCGGCATCACCATAGCCGGCCACCGCCACGATGCCCTCCGCCCCCGCCAGAAGTTGGGGTTGGGGATCCAGATCCGCCAGGGCCTGGCGCAATTCCTCCAGTTTGGCCTCATTGCTAATCGCCACAATCTCCGGTCGAAACTGTCGCACCTGCTGGATTAGCAACTCGACATTATTACCCGCCGCTAGACCCACCAGGCGAAACTGATCGGGGTGATGGGCCAGAATATCCAGGGTTTGGGTGCCAATGGAGCCGGTGGAGCCAAGCAGGGTGATGGGTTTCACGGGGAATCTCCGGGAAGGATGGGCCATACCCTAGAATCGCACGTTGGGGACCTTTATGGCATTGATCGGGCCAGGGGAGAGGGCAAAGCTAAGGGGCCAGATCACCCTAGATGCGTTAAACTGGCACGGCAGCGAAACTGGCCTAGCCCTAGTTCCCAGATGATGGCTGCAGGGTTCATCCTGGAAACCAGCGGATAGATCGAATAGCTCTGGTGCCCAGATCCGTCCTAGTGTACCGCCCGCCCTTGCCCTGTCTCTGGTCTATGGTTCCTTGCCGTTTTGCCTTCCCCCACCTGGTGACTGGCCTTACCGCCGTTTTGGCAACCCTACTGACGGCGCCGGTTAGCCGCGCCGCTGAGTTTGCCGAACAGGCCATTCCCAGCCATCTAGCCATTGCAGTGGCCAGCCCGGTGCGGAATGGCCAGTTCCATACCTTGACGATTTTGGAGCAGATCCCCCAGGGCCGGGCCTGCTGGCAGGAGCAGGGGGACAAACCCGTAGTTGTCAATCCATTGCTACTGAACTTTGACTTTACCGGCTCCTGCGATCGCCAAACCGATAGTAATGGCTACTCCCTCCGGGTGCAAGGCCAGGACCTGGCGGGCCAATACCGGCTCGAGATCGCTACCCGCCAGGATGACCTGGTGTTATTTGCTCGCCCCAGCCGCGATCGCAGCCTACCGGCCATTGAAATTGGCCGTACCCAGGGTCGTCAGCAGGGCTTTCTAAAGCTTCAGTTAAACCCCGGTTGGCAACTCACCCGCCGCCTCCACCAGGGGGTTCCCCTGGATCATATTTACCTCAGTCACGATCAACCCCTGCCAGGGCTAGTCTTGGGCCAGGCCGCCTCTGCCCCCCCCAGTGGCCCGGTCGCCTCGCGGCCGCCATCGCCACCGCGCCGTCCCCCCGCCAGCGGTGACACCTACTTCCGGGTGGTCGTCCCTATCACCGATGGCGACAGCCTACAGCGGGTGCGGGCCGTAGAACCGGAGGCCTTTACCACGACGGTGGAGGGGCAAACCCTGATCCAGGTGGGGCTGTTTCGGGAGCGGCAGCGGGCCGAGGAGGTCCACCAGGCCCTGGTGGCGGCCAACCTGCCCGCGAAGATTATCAATGCTTCAGCCCCGGCCCCAGCTAGCTTACCCCCGCTGCCTACCATCCCCCAGGGGGCGGTGGTGGTGATGATTGACCCAGGCCATGGGGGGCGAGACCCGGGGGCGATCGGCATTGCCGGTCTCCAGGAAAAACAGATTAACCTAACCATTTCCCAACGCCTACAGCAACGGTTAGAGGCGGCGGGGTTGACCGTGCTGATGACCCGGGATAGGGACCAATGGGTGGATCTGGAAACCCGGGCCCAGGTTGCCAATCAGGCCGGTGCGGCGATATTTGTCAGCATCCACGCCAATGCCATTAGTATGCAGCGCCCGGAGGTCAATGGCCTGGAGACCTATTACCTATCCAGTGGCGCTGACCTGGCCCGGAACATTCACCAGCGGGTGCTGGCCCAAACTGACCTGGCCGATCGGGGCATTCGCCAGGCTCGCTTCTACGTGCTACGCCATACCACCATGCCGGCGGTGCTGGTGGAAACCGGCTTTGTCACCGGATCCATCGATGCCGCCCGTTTCCAAAACCCGGCGGCGGTGACCCAAATTGCCGATGCCATTGCCCGGGGCATCCTTGATTACCTGGGCCGTTAGGGCGATCGCCCCAGATCGGCTAAAGTGGTAGCACTGCCCCCGGCCCCTGATGGGGTCTGCAGGCGCCCATCTCCTCACGGTTGGCCCCCTCCATGAAAAAAGTCTTTGTCCTCGACACCAACGTATTGCTACACGACCCCACGGCAATTTTTCGGTTTGAGGATAACGATGTGGTTCTGCCCATCACCGTTATTGAAGAACTGGACCGCTTCAAAAAGGAAACCGCCGATACCGGTCGCAATGCCCGGCACGTCTCCCGCACCCTGGACGAACTCCGCCGCCAGGGCTCCCTGGTGCACGGCATTCCCCTGGAGAAGGGCGGCCACCTTAAGGTGGCCCTATGCCACCGCGACACCCTACAACAACTGCCGGCGGAGTTGGAGGGGGACAAGGGCGATAACGCCATTCTGGCGGTGGCCATGGAATATCGCCACCACCACGATCTGCCGGTGGTGTTGGTCAGTAAGGACACCAACCTACGGATTAAGGCCGATGCCCTGGGGTTGGTTGCGGAAGACTACGAAACCGACAAAATTAACATCGATGAGCTCTACAGTGGCACCCTGGAGGTCCTGGTGTCGGACAGCGCCATCAGCCAGCTGTTTCAGGAGGGTCATCTGGGTCTCGACCTGCCCCTCTACCCCAACCAGGCCATTACCCTGGTGGACCAGGCCAACCCGTCCCACACCGCCCTGGCCCTGGTGCGGGGCGAGAGCGGTAAATTGGAGCCCCTGGCCAAGCTCCCCCATGCCGGGGTATCCCGCATTCAACCCCGCAATCGGGAGCAGCGCTTTGCCTTTGAGCTGCTGCTGCGGGACGAGATTAACCTGGTTACCCTGGTGGGGAAGGCGGGCACCGGCAAAACCCTACTGGCGATCGCCGCAGGGGTTCAAAAAGTGGCTGACGAACGGGTCTACTCTCGCCTGTTGATTGCTCGCCCCATCGTCCCCCTGGGCCGTGACATCGGTTACTTACCCGGGGATGTGATGGAAAAACTCACCCCCTGGATGCAGCCCCTCTACGACAACTTCGATCTAATCTTTGGCACCCAGGATGCCCGGGGTAAGCCCGAGCATTGGCGGCGGGGTCACGAGGAGATGATTGATCAGGGGCTGTTGCAAATTGAACCCCTCACCTACATCCGGGGTCGATCGATTCCGAGGCAGTTTTTAATTGTGGATGAAGCCCAAAACCTCACCCCCCACGAGGTCAAAACCATCCTCACCCGGGCCGGAGAGGGTACGAAAATTATCCTCACCGGGGACCCTGACCAGATTGACAACCCCTACGTGGATGCCGCCAGTAATGGCCTCACCTACGTGGCGGAGCGCTTCAAAGGGGAGGCGATCGCCGGCCACATTACCCTCTACAAAGGGGAGCGGTCCAACCTGGCGGAACGTTCCTCGGTCCTGTTATAGGGCCCTGGGTTAGGGGTCGCCCAATCTGGACTAGACCTCGATCTGCACCTTGTTGCGATAGAAGGCCACGTAGCCCTTAATAGTGTTGGCGGCCGGTTTGGGGTCGGCATAGTACCAGGCCGCCCCGGCATTGACCTGGCCGTTCACCACAATGTCGTAGTAGTTAGCCGTCCCCTTCCAGCCACAGACGGTGGTTTGGGCAATGGGGCGAAAATACTCCATCTGCAGGGCATCGGGGGGAAAATAGTGGTTACCCTCCACCACTTCACAGGCCTCGCTGTCCGCCAACACCACACCGTTCCAGATGGCTTTAGCCATGGGATCATCCTCAAATTCGATCAAAAGGGTTTAGATTCATTATAGAGGCGTGGCGGTGCTGCCCCAGGAAAGTTCGGCCCAGGGTTCAAGCCGTGCTCCAGCCCACCCCCTACGCCCAGGGGCTAGGCGTGCCGGGGTAGTCCTCCCCGCCCTGGTTCAAGGTTCCTACCGTTCTTCCCACCCGCCTGGATGATGGCCCCTCCCAATCCCCAACCCCCTGGCCCTGGCCGCTCCGATAGTAATCGATGGCTACGCCGTTTGCCCCTGGCGACGGGGGTTATTGGTGGCCTGTTACTGCTGGCCAACCGCCTGATCACCCCGGGCTTGACCGAGTCCCAGGCCCGATCGGATGTGGTGGGGGTGATTTTAAGTGCGCTGTTAATCCTCACCGGCCTGCTGTGGCAGCGGGTCCAACCGATGACCCCGGAGGCTGTGGTGCTGGAGGGGGAGGATGGGTTTGAGCTGGAGGCTGACCTACCCGCGAATCTCCAAACCGACCTGGCCTGGGCCTCCCACCTGCTGTTGACCAACACCGTCACCCGCTCCCTGGTGATTTACCACCGGGGCCGGGTGCTGCTGCGGCGGGGCATCCTCGGGCCCGAGTGCCAGGTTACCCCTGGTCCGATCCTGGAGCGGGTCTTGACCACGGGTAAACCGGTCTACCTGGTGAATTTGAAGATTTACCCAGGGCGAATAGAGTTTACCTACCTGCCCCCCAACAGCCAGGGGGTGATTTGCCAACCCCTGGGGACTGAAGGCGCCATGGTTTTAGCCGCCCATGCCCCCCGCAGCTATACCAAGCAGGATGAGGCGTGGATCGCTGGCATTGCCGATAAGTTGGCCTACGACCTGGAACAATGGCAGGCCGATCGGCAGTCGCAGCCAACGCCCTAGTAGGGGGCGCTATTCCACCGTTACGGATTTAGCCAGGTTACGGGGCTGATCCACATCTAGACCGCGGCGGGCCGCAATATGGTAGGCCAGTAACTGCAGGGGAATCACCGCCACAATCGGGGAGAGTAGCTCCTCCACCTGGGGCACCGGCAGCAGTTTGTCAAAGATCTCCGCAGCGTCCTGATCGGTGTTGGCCACCACCCCGATCAGTAAGGCATCCCGGGCCTTGGCTTCCTGGGCATTGGACAGCACCTTGTCGTAGACCCCTCCAGGCATGGCCACCGCCACCACCGGCACCCGGGCATCCAGCAGGGCGATGGGGCCATGCTTCATTTCTCCGGCGGGGTAACCCTCCGCATGGATATAGCTGATTTCCTTCAGCTTCAGGGCCCCCTCCAGGGCGATCGGGAAGTTGATACCCCGGCCCAGGTAAATGAAGTCCTGGGTATCACTGAACTCGTGGGCCAGTTCCTCAATATAGCGCTCCTGACTTTCCAGCACCTGCTCAATCTGGCCGGGTAGCTCGTACATGCCGTTGAGCAGGGTTTCCAGGGTTTCTAGAGGGAGGGTGCGGCGACGGTAAGCCAGATCCAAGGCCAGGAAATAAAAGGCCATGACCTGGGCCGTAAAGGTTTTGGTGGCAGCCACGCCAATTTCCAGGCCAGCATGGGTGTCAATGATGGCGGGCACCAGGCGGGCTAGGGAGCTTTCTGGGCGGTTGGTAATACCTAAAAGGCGAGGCGCAAAGGCCGGGTCAGCCTGAGCTTGACGGCGGTCCTGCTCCATTTCCAGGGCCGCCAGGGTATCGGCGGTTTCCCCCGACTGGGTCACCCCAATCATCAGGGTACGGGGGGTCAGGGGGGTGGGGGAGTAGCGAAACTCAGAGGCGTACTGCACCAGGGTGGGTAGCCCGGCCAGTTGTTCAATCAGGTACTTACCCACCAGACCGGCATGCCAACTGGTTCCACAGGCAACAATTTGCACCTGATCCAGCCCCTCCAGCAGTTCAGGGGGTAGGTTGAGGCGCACCGGGCTACCGGGATTGGTGGCGGCGGTCCAGCTATTGTCGATGTAGGTTTCCAGAGCGGTACGCACCACCCCCGGCTGTTCGTAGATTTCCTTCAGCATGAAATGGCGAAACCCTTGTTTCTCCACCATGATGGGGTTCCAGTTGAGGGTAATGGGGTGTTTGCGGAGGCGATCGCCCGCCAGGTTATAGACCTCTACCCCCAGGGGCGTCAAACTAGCCAATTCACCATTTTCCAGGGGCAGCACCGCCCGGGTATAGGGCACAATCGCCGGGGTATCAGAGGCACAGAAAAATTCCCCCTGACCAAACCCAATCACCAGGGGAGCTTGCTGACGCACCACCACCAACTCATCGGGGAAATCGGCGCTGATTACCGCCAGGGCAAAGGCTCCCTGTAGCTCGTGGGCCGCTATACGCACCGCCTCTAATAACAGGGATCGGCCAGAATTATCATAGGTAACCTGACCCAGTCGTTCCAGATAGGATGAGACTAGATGGGGTACCACCTCCGTGTCGGTGTCAGAGACAAACCGGTGGCCCTGGGCCTTGAGGCCTTCCCGCAGTTCTCGGTAGTTCTCAATGATGCCGTTTTGCACCACCGCTACCCGCCCGTGGGTATCGCGGTGGGGATGGGCGTTATATTCCTCCGGCTTGCCGTGGGTGGCCCAGCGAGTATGACCGATACCTAAACGAGCTGGGTTATCCAGGCCATTTAACTTATCCTGCAGATTTTGCAACTTACCCTTGGCCCGCACACAGTGCAGCTCCGCCTCTAAAACCGTGGCAACCCCAGCTGAGTCGTAGCCCCGGTACTCAAGTTTGCGCAAACCCTCCATTAGGATGTCCACCGCCGGTCGGGTCCCTATATAGCCGACAATGCCGCACATACCCCTGTCTCCTTAATAGTGAGAGTTATAGTGATAAATAACTAAAATATGGCTCCGGTGAAAACGCTTACCGATGTTTTGCAACTCGAAACCAGCTTAGCAGTTACGAGACGTTAAAAAGCGAAGTCTAAGTAGCCGTTCTAATCAAACTGAGATGCTCTCTTACACCCTGGCTCTAGGGGAAGGGACCCACGGGGTACCCTAGCCGCCCATGGGTAAACACTCTCCCGCATCGGAGACCTAACGCCCTAGAACAAAATCATAGCTCCGGTAGCGATCGCCCTGGTACTGCACCACCAACCAGGTACCGGGGTCAAACTCCAGGGGATAGACCTGGCGGTCTACGGTCACCCCCTCGGCATCCGGGGCGGGGGCTAGACGACAGTAGGGGGTGGGCAACCAGGCGCGCAGACTGGCCTGGGGGGTTTGGGGGGCGGTATCCAGGAGTTTTTGCAGCTGTTGCCGGGAAAGCACCGCCTGGGGCTGATCGATCTGAAGGCATTGATCGGTCTTGGCGGGGGCGGCGGTGAGGGACCCCAGATTGGGGGCCACCACCAGGGTAGCCAGGGTGAGCATGGACCCCCCGATCAGTATCCAACGCCCCGAGGCCGGATCCGGAGGACCCTCGGGGCCGACTAAGGGGGGGGCCCAGGGGGCGGTATTGGCGGGGGGAGAGCCACCAACCGGGGCGGACTGTTGCTGCAGGTAGTGGACAGAAACCGATGGATGGGAGTAGCGCGTCATTGCGGTATAGCAGAATTCACCAGAGGCGGTTCTAACCTCCAGGCACCCAGGTCAACCTGGATCGGAACCGGGAAGACCCCCTACACTGAAAACCAAGGCCAGAACCATGGACCTAGTATAGTACAGAAATACTATTTTGTTGTTATCCGCCGTTGCTGTCCTATGCACCGCACTATCGTTTGGTTCCGTCGGGATCTGCGGGTGTTTGACCATCCCCCCCTGGCCCGGGCCGCCCGGCGAGGCCTGGTGATTCCGGTGTTTGTCTTTGACCGGGCCCTACTCCATCACCCCGAAACGGGGCCGGCCCGGGTGGAGTTTTTGCTGGGGGCTCTGGCGGCCTTGGATGCAGACCTGCGGCAATTGGGGGGGCGGCTGATCCTGCGATCGGGGGACCCGGTGCAGGTGTTGCCGGAGTTGGTGCGGCAATGCCAGGCGGAGGGCATCTACGCCCACACCGATTGCGAACGGATCTATGGCCGGGTGCGGGACGCCCGCCTGAACCAGGCCCTGGCCACGGCGGGGATGAAAATCCGCTGGTTTGAGCCCCCCGGTAGTCTGCCGGAGCTAGTGCCCTACCCCGCCTATCGTCGACGTTGGTACGAGCAGATGGGGGAGGCCCTGGCCCCCTGCCCCCCGCAGGTGGCGGTGCCGCCGGAGGTGATCGGTGAGCCCCTGCCCGGGCTGGCCCAGCTGGGGCACCAGGCCGATGGTAAGCCGATTCCGGCCGCTAGTACCGCCGCCGCCCAGGCCCTGCTGCAGGATTTTCTGGAGGATAAGGCCGATCGCTACTATTGGCAGCTCTCCTACCCCGGCGCTGAGGTGACCACCGGCCTCAGTCCCCACCTGAAGTTTGGGGTGATGTCGGTGCGGCAGTGTGTGCAAACCATTCGGGCCCAGGGGGATAGGGGTGACCCCCGGCGGCGGCGCAGCCACCAGCAGCTGATTTCCCGACTGCGCTGGGGTCAGGGGTTTGGCCAGCGGTTTCGCTACCTGCCCCAACTGGAGCTGCGATCGCTCTACCGCATCTTTGACGAGGAGGGCTGGGCCTTTGACCCCGATCTCTACCAGGCCTGGCAAACCGGCCACACCGGCTTTCCCATGGTCGATGCCGCCGCCCGCTGTCTGCAGGCCACCGGCGGCTACCTGGCCCTGAATTTTCGTAGCCGGGCGATCTACGCCAGCTTCCTCAGTAACCTGATGGGGATGGACTGGCGCTACGGCGCCCTCCACTTTATGCGCCACCTGATCGACGGCGACTGCCCCATTGACCATTACCAGTGGGCCATGCAGGCCGGCGTCACCCACTGCGTGGACAAAACCTGGACCCGAATCTATAACCCTGGCCAGGCGGCGGTGGACCGCTGCGACCCCGAGGGCCAGTTCATTAAGCGCTGGCTACCGGAACTGGCGGACCTGCCCCCCCAGCAGCTGGGTAACCCACCCCGGCGACCCACCTACCCCGCCCCCATTCTCGACTATAAAGCCGCCCGCAAACGGCGGGTGGCTCAGTTGGAACGGCAGCGACAACGCTTTCTCCACACCCCCCACCTGCTGCCCCACCTGGCCCCCCTACCGGCGGACCTGACCCCCTTTGGCGGCGATCGCGACGGCGGGGAAATCCGCTGGGCC
>Ga0208465_1000279_pt1 | contig 15565 bp, 11 predicted proteins | sample LakMenEpi31Aug10_FD_150749 | JGI IMG/M metagenome (GOLD analysis project Ga0208465, IMG submission 150749) | Freshwater microbial communities from Lake Mendota, WI - 31AUG2010 deep hole epilimnion (SPAdes) | ecosystem: Environmental > Aquatic > Freshwater > Lake > Epilimnion/Euphotic zone ...
AATGACCGGATGCAGGTCGTAGCGGTTGATTGCCTCAAGCTCTTCGAGGAGCGGCAGATAATCGTTCCAATGGGCGTCGAGAAAGAAGATCGTATCGTGTCCAATTCCGTGATGCGGGATGAACCAGTTCATGCAGGCATCGCTGCTGCCCTCGAACATTTCGACGTAGACCTTCTCTCGCTTGAACTTCTCCTTAGCTCTCTCAACCAAGTCATGGTTCAGCTCGCATGAAACGGTCTTGAGGAAGTTCTTGGCCAACCAAACGGTAGTGTCCGCTTCGTGAGTGCCGGTTTCGACAGCAGTCGTCAGCTCGAAGCGTTCTTTGAGGTAAAGAAACTCCTGCTCGATGAATGTGTCTCCATTGAAAGGTGAACCCATAATTTTAGTCGGCTAAAGCACAGTCTTCCTGATCCGCAACTCGCGGGAAAATTGTGAAGCATTTCAGATGCTGGCGGCTCTTGAAGTACATCTGCAAATCGATTGGGGCGAAGACCTCTTCGTTCGTTTCGATGAGAGTCTTGAGAGCCTTTTTTCGGACGATGTAGCAGTGAGTGCAAAGCGGCATCCCCTCGAAGAGGTTGGAATCAAATTCCTTGCCCATCCTACCGCTCGCGCAGCAGGAGCCAGGATAGAGGATATCCCAATCCTCGGGCAGCTTTGTCAGCGCACGTTCGATTGTTTCGCGCCAATGAGGACGGAACAGGATGTCATCCTCTAAGACCATCACCATGTCCGGCGTGGAAGGATCGAAATCCAGCGCGTTCCATAGCATCCAATGGGACATCGTGCATCCAACGTGCTTGGAGCAGATGAGGTAGCCTGAGCCGGGAGCATCCACCTCGTACGGAATGCTCGCTTTCAGACCGGACTTCGCGCCGTTCAGGCCATAGAAAATGCGGTAGTCCGTGATTCCGGCGGAATCTAGGTTTCTTTGTAGGCGCGGGATGCGAGAACTACCTCGCATCGTGATAACGACCGTTTGCACGGGGTTATTTCAGTTTTCGATAGATGGCAAAAACGCTCTCGCTCAGGTCAAATCGCGAGACAAATTCGCAGCGTTTCAGGACGAACTTGAGAGCAGTCTGGGTTGATTCCCAGTTCACATCGTCCATCACGATGTAGCCACCAACCTTCAGCTTCGGAAGCCAGTTGACGACATCGCTCGTAGACGGCCATTCGGCGTGATTGGCGTCGATGTGAACCATGTCCATGTCAGGCAGGAATCGCGACGCATCCCATGAGGACATGCGGCAGAACTGGATGTGCTTCACAACCTGCGCGCGGACGCAATGACCAACGAACGATTCGTAATGCTTGTCCAGATCGAGTGTCGCCCACCAGTCCTGATTAGCACTCGTCTCGTCGTCGATGCAGTCCTCTTTCTTCCAAGAGTCGATGGCGTAAACGGTTCCGCTTCCATTCAGCTTGCAGGCTTGAGCAAGAGCGAGCGTTGACTTGCCCTCGAAGACGCCAACTTCGGCGATACGCTGCGGCTTGGTTTCGAGAACAAGTTTGGCAATTTCCAAACCTTTCTTCGGGTCGCACCAGCCGCCCATCTTCGGGAAGTTGTCGGCGATGAATTGGACGATGTTTTCTTCGTTTCCCATAATTCTTATCCCTGACGCGCCAAGTTGGACTCGGCAGTTGCATTCGCTCGCTGAATATCAGCGGTTGTCTTGGCATTCCGGCGAGCCAAGTCGGCCATCGCCTTCGTGTTCTGACGCTGAATGTTGGCCATAGTCTCGGCATTCTGGCGAGCGATTTTCGCCTGAACCTCCGCATTCATCACGGCGGTGCGAGGATCGACTCCCTGCTGGATAGCCATCGCCTGCTGTTGCTGCGCCATTGCCTGCTGCTGCTCGGCCAGCATCTGACCAAGCTGCTCAACGGTCTGGACAAGCATCTGGAGCTGTTGCGCGTAGGCTTCGACCTGAGGACGACGAGTAGGATCGGTGGACAGACGAGCCAGATGATCCTGAACGTGCTGACCAATACCTTGCAGGAAGAGCATAATCTCCTGCGGATTGCCGCCCTGCTGAATTGAAGACGCAGCCTCGTTCGCTGCCGCAAGATGCGTGTCGATGTGAACGATTTGATTCTGCGTGTCCGTGACGATTGCCATGTTGCCCTGGCGGAGCGACGAATGTTCCAGAACAGCCAGCGCGGTCTGATCCTGAACTCGCGAAGACTGAATCTGAGTCGGCAGATAACGATCCACCATTTGTTGGCCAACCTGAGCGGCGATGTAGTCGCGCAAGAGGCTGACTTTGCCGCCTTCGGGAAGAGAACCGAGAAGTCCGAGTAGAGAGCCAAGGAGCTGCTGCTTCGCGAATTGAGAACCTTGGCCGACCGTGCGAGTCGCTTCCACGAAGTCGATATCAAGCATGGCTTGAACTGGAACGCCTCGTTCGGCGCAACGACGCTGGAACTCGATGGCATCCTTATCCGACTTGGTAATCGGGTTCAGGTTGGGATTGGAGGCTCGGTTGTACCGCTCTTCGAAGAAGGAATCGAGCTGGTTGTAATACCGGCTGAGCTGCGTCTTACCGATTGCTGACTGCTGCGCCACGATGGCTTGGATTTCAGTCGCAGTTCGCGGGTTGCCAGCCGGTTTGTTGAGCGATTGGCGATACTGAGAGAGATTGCCCTGAAGAACATTCTCAAGGTCCGCGTTGACCGCCATAGGAGCATCCAGAACGCCAGCAATGTTCTGCTGAATGACTTCGTAGTCGGGCGGGAGAATAGCATACGGTCCTTGCTGAACGACGCTGGTCTTGCTGAGAGCGTTCGGGTTGAGGGGACGGAAAAGAATCTGGGTGCGAGCGAATGCGCTGTCCACCATTGAGCAGCGGAGCCGGTTCTTAAGCTCCATCGCCTGAAGCATCTTGATGCCAAGACCCTTCACGCCGTGATGCTCGCCGTCACCACGGTCGTAATACATCGGATGAATGATCTGCTCCCACCGCTTGTAACGGCGCAGCTTCCGATACATGAAGTTCTCGCTGTCCCGCTCATCGATGATGGCATGGCTGATCTGGCCATCGAACTCCTTGTAGAAGATGTGAGACATCAGCACGACCTCTGACCGTGCGGAGAACGTGATGTCGTTCGAGCGGAGCTGACGTTGGAAGAACTCCCAATCGTACTGAACGCCGGAACGGTACGGCTCAGGCATCGCAGCACGGATACGCTGGCGAACATAGTCCACGTTCCAACCGGCAGCAGTTGCAGCTTTCTCGTCTTGAATCTTCTCGAACAGATCATCGACGCCCATGCGAGTACGGACGCAGGCCACCTTCCAGTCGCTTACATTGGACTTGGTGCCATCGGGGACGAGAAGGTCCGTCGCCATGATGGCTTTGCATCGCCAATTGGAGCTGTCTTCGAAGATTAGCGGACCATTGCCAATAAGGACCATTTCACGCTGCGAAAGCTGCATGATGTAGTCGAAGTCCTTGTCCAGCTTCTGGAGGCGGTCGAACTCCTCGGTAATGATCTTCGACCATTCCTCCCGCTTATCCATGTCGTTGCCGTAAGCGGTACGAATGTTGGCGTAGGTCGGAACCTCGGCGAACACATCGTAGAAGGCTGACATGGCCAACGTGAGGAACGCTTCCGACTCGCGAAAGTTGACGTTGGTGCGGAACGCTTGGTTGTTTCGTCGCAACTCCGCTGGATTGTACGGAGGATTGCCGTCAACAAGACCACGGAGCTTTGCGCGGGTGCTATTCCGCAGCTCGTCGGCCATGATGAGCTTCTGGAAGATTTCGCGCGCTGACGCCGCGTCGGCTATGCGCGTCTCTGGCGCTTTACCGTCTTCGTTGAGGGTTTCAAGCGGCAGTTGGGCTAGGTTTCCGTACATGGTCGTTTTTTCCAGCAGTGAGCTGGCAAGTTTGCGTTCTCTGTAGCGTCCGTAAATTTATGGAGTGTTTCAATGGGAAACCACACCATGCTTCTGATGAAGCAACCACAAAATTCACAGCTTTGAAGCTGGTCGTCTAGTGGCGTTGTTCCGTGTTGAGAAAGCGTTCTAACAGCTTCCTTGAGGACGCGAGCGTTACATCCGGTGCATCCAAGCGGTTTCCGGTTGAACTGACATCCGGCGCAAATGCTTGCTCTTCGAATCGCTTCTGCCTGATCTACCTTGCCGCCGCCAACGGTAAGCCCATGAATCAGGCTCATGCTGAAGCGGATAACGTCTCCGATCTGAAGAGATTTCAGACCTTTTGGCTTAGGAATCTCAACTTCGTCGTAGGAGCAGTCGGCACCGTTACGGCACTGATACTCGGTGATTAAGATGTCGAGGTTGTCTGGAACTTTGACCGCATTGGCGGCATAATGGTTGCGGACGAACTCGCGGAGCTGTGGCAATGAACCGGCGGGTATCTCGATTCCGGTTTCAGGAACGCGGTAGTTCCATCCGCCAGGGATTACATTGTGTTCATTGAGAATCTTGTAGCCGCTCATACGTCCCCGTCGTAGTAAATGGAGTCTGCGTCCCTCACCAGCTTTTCCCATACCTTGTCAGCTTTTGTTGCTCGCGGTTCAAAGGAGGCGGTTTTACGCACCAGATCAAGCAAGACTACAGCAGCGTCGGCCAAGTCAGGCGATTTGCCAGTCCTTTGCTTCATCACAGTCTTCGATTCGACGGATATCTTCCGCTTGGAATCGTCGAACATTCGCGCACAGAACTCCTGCAACGTCTCGATGTCCATGCCGCCGACCCGCTCCTCGACGACCCATTTACGCATCGAGAACCAGAGTTCTGTCACCTTGCGGTCGTATGCCTCATTGCATGGCCTACTATCCTCGTCGCTGACCGGAATGGTCGATGGAGAGCCGCCGAACTCAACGCGATGAACCACACCCCATTCGCGTGTCAGAATGTCCGCCAGACCGCCACCCTCACCGCTTGAATCGAGAGCGAACTTATCGGGTGGAACACCGCGCTTGTTGCATTCCTCTTTAACTCGATTGGCTATCTGGTAATGGACCGGCTCGGTGAGCTGCGCGTTCGGTGATATCTGGATGATGTCCTGAAAGAGAATGCTCAGCTTGTCGTTGGCAGTGCCTACCTTGGCAAAGCGAAGGACGCATCTATCGCCGCCGAAACCCGGATCAAGACCGGCAACAATTTGGACGTTTGTAGTAAACACCAAATTTTTTGTAGGTGTGTGCGTCTCGATAAGCGACTCGGACAGCACCGTCTTGACCATGCCGTCAGGACTCCAGAATCCGCGTGTGTACTTCCAGAACGTAGGACTCTGCTCGCCCTCATGGCGCATCGCTGACAAGACCTGATCTTGAGTGATGAGATATGGGTACTTCGTTCGCCCCTCGGTGATGTTCGGCGACTTCATGCCGTCGAAACGTCGGCACATACCGCGTTCCGTCAGCCAATGCTGATCTTCAATCGTGACGCTGCGCCATCCTTTTGCCGGTGTGCAGAATCTGCCGTGCGGATCGAACTTTGATGCCGGATTCCCAATGACGAGCATCTTGAACTCACGGCAACCCTTGGAGAGGTTTGTACACGCTTCAAACGCTGCTTCAGGCGTATCTGTCGCTTCGTCGATGATGACCATCACGCGTTCCGCGTGAATACCCTGAATGTTGGCCACCGCCTTCGAGGTGTTACCTTCGGCGACGGCGATAGCTGAAATAGAGTGCCGGTCGTCACCTTTGACAGCCTGTAACGCCATCTTCGAATCGACCATGTTTCCGGGGAATCCTCGCGATTTCCGAACAAGATCCTGAAGATTGGCCCACATACGCTTTCGGATCATCTTCGCGGTCGTCGATGTCAGGACAACCGTTGACTTGGCAGGGTTGGCCAACCACCAGACCGTCGCAAAAAGCGTTGCGCCAAAAGTCTTTCCGCTCGCTCCGCATCCCGCCCATCCAACGTAGTCATGCTCGCAGAGGCTTTCGACTTGAGCTTCTAACCACGGGTTCCAGCTCATCTTCGGCCAGAGCATTTTCGTCGCATTCTGAAAATGTTCGAAAGTGCCAAGTCCACCCTCGTTTGGTTGGAGTCGATTGCGGAAAGCGTACAGCTCCAGTTCAAGATCGGGAATCTTGACGGGAGAACGTATTCCGTACTTGTGGTCGATCAGTGGATTCTCAGACACTTGCTCTGCCATAGTTTGGCCTTGCATTAGTTGTCGTTGGACTTGAGGTTGTGCGAAAGGAAAAATATGCCGTCGCAACTTGTTTCTTCATCCGGCTGTTGCCAGCCTTGCGACTCCGAGCCGGTAGTCGTGAATATCCCCGGTCCTCAAGGGGCAGCGGGTACAAACGGCACCAATGGCACGAACGGAATTGATTCGTTTACCTACACGACGGCTGCGTTTTTTGTTCCTGCGCTTGGTTCGAGTGTTCTTGTTTTCGTCGATAACACCGAGTTTCTGCCCGAATCAGTCGCCGGACAGTTCTTCGTTTCGATTCAGGGTCTTGGGTACATGCAGGTTCTGTCGGTTGACGGCTTGCAGCTAACGCTTCAAAACCCCGCTCCCGGTGTTCTCGGCATTGCCAATGCGGTTCCGACTACGCTGATTCCTCCCGGTTCGCTCATCACGCTAGCTGGAGCAATTGGCCCTACGGGTGCTGCGGGTGTTTCGGGTGGTGCGCCGGTTGGAGCTTCCTACATTTGCCGAACAGCAGATGCGACGCTGACGAACGAGACGGCTCTCGATTCGCTTGCCACCGGTTACATGAAGACCGCCGGATCTGGCGGTGCTGGCGTCGTCTCGACGGTTGCGACGGTGCCGGTTGGCGACATCAGTGGCACGTTGCCGATTGCTAAGGGTGGAACGAACCTGACGACAGCTCCGGCGAACAAGATTCCGGTGGGCGATGGAACCACCTATCTCCAGAAGGAAATCGTCGGAACAGCTCCGATTGTCGTCACAAATTCGGCTGGAAACATTACGCTGTCCGCGCCTTCAATCGTTCCATTCAACTACGTCACGTTTACGCGGAGGGTGACTGGTCTTGGGGCGGCAAATGCCCCGAACGTCAGCCCAACTTCAGCAAGCAATCCGTACAGCACATCTGTTTACACGACGGCATCTTATGCTGGCCTTGATTCAGCTTCTGGATTCACGGCATCAAGTGGACGTTTTACCGTTCCATACACCGGATACTACAGGATAGACGCTTATTTTAATCTTGATGCGGTATCAACAACCGCAACTGTAACTGTTTTTATCAGAAAAAATGGCTCTGACGTTTTGGCTTCTAAGTCATTCAATGTGACAAACAGTGGGTATCACCCAATATCATTGGTTTACATTGATCAAGCGTCAGCTCTAACTGATTATTACGAGGTATTGGTTGGCACAGACCATAACCTTTACGTCGATCAAGGTTCCTCATTCTCTGTCCAGCGGATTCAGGCTTAAACCATGAGCGAACGCGCACCACGCAGGTACACGGACGGATCTGTCACCTTCGATGGTGGCATTGATGCTGGCGTGATGCCTTCCGAAGTGGACAAGAATCAGGTTGCGTTCGCCGTCAATGCCAACTTCCGCGAGGGTTTCATATCGCCTCGCCCCGGTTTCGTTCAGAAGGACTACGACCTCTGTGTCACAGTCACCGCTGATAACGCCGAGATTACCGCTGACCAAACGAACGTGACGGCGGATGGGTGGTCAGAGGAATGCTACGGTCCTCAGGGTCTAACCGGCACGTTCCAATGCGCTTTACCATACATCTCGGACGATGGACGCACGTTCATCCTGCTGATGATCAGTGGTAAAGTGTGGCTTTACAACTGCGCTCAAAATAACGCTCAGAACCTCACAACCTCTCCCGACCTAGAGAATCCTTCCAACCTGCTCGATGGCTGGATGGTTCAGGCTGAGAACTTCGTCGTCATTCAGGATGGGTTCAGTAAGCCGCTGATCTTTAACGGAACAAGCCTGCGCCGAGCTAAGGACGACGAGATTAAGACCGGCAGAGTTATGGCCTACGTCAATGGCCGTATCTGGTACGCTCTTCCAGATGGGTTTTCATTCCGCGCTACCGACATCGTTTATGGGGATGGAACGCGAGCGAGTGTTCTCAAGGAAACCGAGAACACCTTCCTCAATGAAGGCGGAGACTTTTCGGTTCCGTCAGATTCAGGAGGCATCACAGCGATGGCCGTCCCCGGCGACCCAGATACGTCGCTTGGTCAAGGACCGCTTCTTGTCTTCACGCCTCGATATGTTTTCAGCGTCCAAGCCCCTGTAGACCGCGATGTCTGGAAGAACCTGAACTATCCGATTCAGGCTATCAGCTTGCTGACCAGCGGTGCGTTGGGCGCACGGTCGGCCATAACCGTCAATGGCGATGTCTTCTACCGAGCTATCGACGGCATCCGCTCGTTCATCATCGCTCGCCGGTCGTTCAGTGATTGGGGCAACACGCCTATCAGCGGGGAGATGACGCCCATCGTTGAGAACGATCAGTCGAGTCTCTTGTGGGCCAGTTCAGCCGTCGTCTTCGACAATCGGGTGCTAATGACTTCTCAGCCTCGATTCAATTCTGAGGGTGTGATTCATAAGGCCATATCTGTTCTGGATATGGAGCTTGTCACCTCGATGCGGAAGAAAGCTCCTCCAGCATGGGCTGGCATCTGGACCGGCCTGAACATCTTGCAGCTCGTCAAGACCGAGAACGCTTACGGGGACAACTGCTTCGCAATCGCTCGCGGATCGGATGACTCGATTCAGATTTGGGAAATCACCAAGTCCGAGAAGTTCGACATGAACTTGAGCGAGATTCCCAAGAAGGAAATCGAGTGGCAGGTTCAAACTCGAGCCTACAACTTCGAGGTTCCGTTCGGTCTGAAGCGGCTCGATTCCGGCGACTTGTTCATCGACAGGTTGGAAGGCGATGTCTCGTTCAACGTCACCTATCGGCCTGACCAGTATCCCGGTTGGATCGAGTGGATTGACTTCGCCGAATGCGCGACTGTTACGCAGTGCTTTGATCTTTGTCCGCTCACGAACTTCAAGCCGCAGTACCGGCCTAAGATGCGTTTTCCGACTCCATCGGATGCGCCGTGCAACGCGACGATCAGCACCCCCGCTCGGAATCTTTACGAGGTTCAGGTTATGATGAACATCATCGGGTATTGCCGGATCAAGAGTCTTCGGGTTCACGCCTACGACATTCAGGAGTCGAGTGTTGGAGAGTGCCGGACGGTCTTCCCTGCCTGCACACCGCTTGATGTCTGCGATATCAACCCGCTGACCTATACGTCAGAATAGCCTAACAATTATGCCAAACCTTACGCTCATCACTCTTACTCCGCCGAGTCTGCCGGTTGGATATTGTCCGCTGAATTACCAGACGTTGGCCAACGATATCATCAGCGGCACTCAGGCGACGTTCAACAGCTCGATTGGAAACTCGTTCTTCAACTTTGGATCTTCGACGCCTGCGCTGAATAATCAGGTTTATCCGTGGCTGGATGAAGATGGTAATTGGTGGGTCTTTAACGGTGGGTATTGGAATCGAAAGCATCCGGTTTCCATAACCAGTTCCGAGCGTCGGATCTTCATTGGCACCACCAACGACTTGCTTTCCTACGATGGTGGCGATGGAACTTCTAACCCTCCTACCAATTACACCGGAGCGATGTGGGAGGTTGATACGAATTTTCAGGCTCGCTTCCCAGTCGGTGCTGGAACCTTTGCGGCGAGCGGTGTTGTCACTGTAAACGGAACAACCACATCGACCGCTGTTGCTGGTGAAGATCAGCATTTGCTGACAACGGCTGAGATGCCTTCACATGCACACTTGATGACTTGGGATTCTCAAGACACCGCTGGCGGCAATCAGCTCAAAACTTTGTACCTTGGACCTGATGCCAACGTGCCTAACGACATCACCAAGAATACCGGAAGCGTTGGTGGCGATACGGCCCATAACAACCTGCCGCCGTTTTACGGTGTTTACTTCATCAAGCGAACCGCCCGAGTCTACTACACCAAATGAAGCTGATCGTTCAGGACATCCGCTCGACTATCGCTCGGGTCATCGGCGTATGTGTCGATGATCAGCGCGTTTATGATTACATCAACCAAGCGTGTCGAAGGCTTCTACACAAGGGGTTGTGGGCTGGTGCGTATGGACGATTCACGATTCATACGGTCGGCGGTTGCATCACTTGGCCGCGTCAGATCGAAACCATCGAAGCTGTAGCCGATTGCTGCGGAGTCGGAACGGTTCGCAATCAATGGTTCGAGTTTCAGGAAACCGGCTATGGACTGCTCAACTCAGGAGACGCTTGCGTCGGTAAGCAGCTTATTGACCGTGGGACTGTTGTCTCTTACCGCGACATGTCTGGTGGTCTTAACAGCTACATTCGAGTCTACCCTGGTGACGCTTCGGATGTCGGCAAGACAATCACCCTGCAAGGAGTCGATCAGAATGGTCAGTGGATTCGAACGCAGTCCGGCGGCGCATGGATTGACGGAGAGAAGCTGACGCTCGCTTTGCCCTACGTTCAGTCCACCAAGAAATTTACTCAGCTTACTGGCGTAATTCGCGAGGCGACGAACACCGCAAGCCGACTGTATGAGTATGATGCGACTGCGTTGTCCGAACTCGATCTGGCAGTTTACGACCCTGATGAAACTTTGCCGCAGTACCGTCGGAGCCTGCTGACCGACCGCTGCCACAACGACGAGGATAAGCCGGTAACGGTCATGGCGAAGATGCGCCATATCAACGCGACGAGCGTTAACGACTACCTTATTCCTCCGTGTCCTGATGCCATCAAGCTGATGGTCATGGCGATTCGCAAGGAGGAGAACGATTTGATTCAGGAAGCAGTGGCCTACGAAGCTAAAGCGGTTCAAGCTGTGCAGGAGCAGACGATGCAGTATCTGGGCGATGCTGTCGCGACGATACGCATGGTCGGTGTAGGATTAAATGGCGGTGGATTCTCGCAATGGTTCTGAACCAAAAGGATAATTTATGGCAATAGGACTTGGAGCGGCAATTTTGGGCGGGGCCGGAATCTCGGCAGCAGGAAGTCTGCTCGGCGGACTGTTCGGTGGAAAGAAGCCGAAGGTTCCTGAGCTGAAGCCGATTGATTTCGCCAAGGAGCAGCAGCAGGCGATTCAGCAGAACATCGCGTCGCTTGAGCCTGCTACCGAGTTGGCCAGAAAGACGACCGCCGCTGAACAGTCTCAGCTTGAGACACAGCTTCGTCGTGCGATTCCTGGTTATGACCAGCTTGTTTCTCAGGCTGGGCAGAACATTGCCGCTTCTCTTCGCGGCGAAATCTCGCCTGAAGTCTCCGCTCAGGTTCAGCGTTCGACCGCTGGACGCGCTTTGTCTGGTGGATTCGGCGCAGGATCTGGATTTGGCCGTGCGCTGACCGCTCGCGATTTAGGTCTGACCGGCATGCAGATTCAGAATCAGGGTCTTGCTCAGGCGCAGAACTTCATCCAGCAGCAGCGAGCGTTTGGTATGGTTCAGCCGTTCTCGGTGAGCAGCATGTTCATCACGCCAGCGCAGCGCATTGGAGCGATTCAGGAACAGCAGGCCAGAATGTACGGTCGTGACTTGACTGCCGCTCAGGTTGCTGCCGCTCCTTCTCCGATGCAGCAGGCGGCTCAGACTGCGTTCACGAACTTTGGAGGGACTGTTGGTGGCGCGCTGTCGCAGTACGGAATGTATCAGGGGTTGATGGCTGGCCAACGTGGGCCGTCGCCATCTTACAATCCTCAGAACGATCCTGAGCTTTACGCGATTCCTGCCACGAACACTTCCGAGCTAGGGCCGACTTCAACGAGCTTGTTCCCAGAGTACGGCTCTTCAATCTACGGACGCTAATCTTATGGCCGACCAATCTCTTCAAGCATTTCAGCTAGGCGCATCGCTGTTCGACCGCGCGCAGACGCAGGCTCGCATGATGGAGCAGTTCCAACAGCAGACTGCGGAGTCTGTACTTCAGCGACAGGCGTTAGAGCTTCAGAACAAGATTCGGGACATTACGCTTGCTGACACCATTGAGGAGCGGCAGGCACAGGTGGATGAGTTCAAGACGTTCTCGGATCTTAGCAAGCAAGTCGGAGATTACCTCGATAACCCTAGCGCAAAAGCAAAGTTTCCGGTCATTCCCGCTTTCAAGTCCAAGCAGTACCGGCTTGAGGCGGACAAGATGCTCAACAATCTTGAAAAGTATTCTGCTCGCGCTGAACTACTGAAAGCCAGAGACAGGGCGGAAGCCACCTCCAACACACTGAGAGCATCGACGATAAACAAGGCAATCGATGCGGGTGCGTGGATAGGCTTCAATCAAGACGGAAGCCCCAACATCGACGTTCAGAAAATGAACGCCTATTATGAAAAATTAGGAACTTCAAAGATTGGGCAAACTGAAGCTAAAACGGCATCAATTCTTGGTAATCTTGAACTTACCAGGGACAAGCTGACGGCGTTGATTGCTAACAATGCAAGTGATGCTGAAATTGAAAAAGCAAAACTGGAGTATCAAAAGTTAAAAGATGCTGCTCGGCTTGAGCTTGATCGGGATGAGTTTGGGCTTAAGAAGGCAACTCAAGAAGCTAAAACTGGACTTGAGCGGGAAAAGTTTGATTTTACTAAGGGGCTTCAACTCGACAAACTTGCGCTTGAAAAAATCAAAGTAAGTCAGCTCGGAAAGAGAACTGACGCTTATGTTCAAAAAATTCTCCAACCTGCAAAAGCTGGAGAAATTAAACTTAATGCGGTAGATGATAGGCTTGTCAAAAAAGCCGCTGATGACATCGCCAACAAGCAAGGAATTTCTGACGCAATTGGATATGAGATTAGTGTTCTCGATGATCCGTCAATTGACGAATATGTGAAACGAGCTTCCGCTCAGAATATCCTTAAAATTCTAAATAGCGCAGAAGGCAAAGACGCTGTTGGTGTCGAAGAGTCGAAACGCCTTGGACAATTCCTTGAATTTCAATTGAACCCAGTCAAAGGGTTTGCAACCGGAAGGGTATTTGGAACCGATCTTCCTAGATTTGTTGAACAAATTCAGATCAAGAAAGACGAGCTTGATACCCGTGTCAGCGAGGGGATGAACCGGGTAAACAGTATTTACAGGAAATACGGAAAAGACCTTCCCGCCGGAACGTCTCAAACGCCTTCGAGAAGCACAATGATTACGGCTCCTGCCCCACAAACAGCGAGTTCTACGAATGCTGCTGTTTCTATACCTTCTTTTAAGACGATCCAAGAAGCGAAAGCCGCTGGGGTTCAACCCGGTGCTAGGGTGATTATCAACGGAGTGCAAGGAACAATTAAATAATTTATGGATGAGTACGTTTTGCAGAACGAAGGTCAACCTGATCAAATGCAGGTTGGCCAACCCATTCAGTCGGTTGATGTAGGTCTGCCTGAACAATCAATGAGTCAGGTTTCTGCTCAACCTGAAATCACGTTTGTTCCAGACGAGCAGCAGGGAATAAATGCGACTCCAGAGATTTCGTTTGTTCCAGACAAAGCTCCAATGGGTTCTATGGAGGCTGTGAACCAAGCCGCTGAACAAGCTCCACTTGTCGGTCGTGATACATTCAGGCCGAAAAGCCTTCTTGTTGAGCAAGCTGACCTCAGACTCGGACGCGAAAGTGCCAAGAAGTTTCAGGAATTGGAAGCTACTGGATTCAACCCTTCCGTACCCATTGAGTTTACGCCTCAAGAACAGAAGCTGCTGAACGAATATCGTTTCAATCAGGCTCGCCGAGGACTTGGAATGGCTGCTGGTGCAGCTGCTGGAATTGGTATTTCTCAGATTCCTGGCCTTCAAACTGTTGGAGGAGAAATGCTCGCTGGAGTTGGAAGCGAGCTTCTTCGCCAGACGATAGCTCCAGAGCCGTACGATGTCCAAGAAGCTGCTGCTCAAGGGATTCCTCTTCTTAGTTTTTCAAAGCGAGGAGCTGGAGGGTTTCGCAGTCCTTTACAGTTTTTGACCACTGCTGAAACTGGAGTTACTCAGCAGTCTTCAAGGTTGAAGCAAATCCTAAAAGAAGGTGCCGCTGGTGGAATGACTGGAGCAGCTCAAGGTCTTGCATCAACGCTTGGAGATGAGTCTGGAAAAACAGAGGAAACCATTAAGCAAGCGGCACTAAGCGGTCTTTTTCTTCCCACGTTTGCGGGAGGTTTGAGGGGTCTTGGCGCGCTTTCTAGAAGTGGGCCAAGCCTGAGAAGGTTTGCTGGAGAACTTCAACGTCCTTACACGCAGCAGTTTTTAACCGAACGCGCAGACGCAATTCGTCGAGAACTTGGTGCAGGTGGAGGAATTGACCCTGCATTGGCTGGACAATTGGCCGACACACTTTACTCGCCGGAACTTTCTGGAACTCGACCTGAAGACATCCGCGCTTGGGGAGAAAACATTCAGACGTTTCTGCAAGATTCAATTAGAAGAGGATCTGCCGCTGGATTGAGTGGCGACGAGCTGACCAATCAGATCGTTTCAGAACTCAAGCGCGTCACTGAGCGCAAGGACATCGACGATAATCTGATTAGCGGAATCGTTCTCAATGCTCAGCAGATGATCGGGGAGGCAAAAAAGAAAGTAGACTTTGAATTTGCTTCAAAAAACGCCGAGCTGCTCGGTGCTGCAAGAAGGGCTGAAGGAGAACTTCAGTTGGGGTCTAAGTCTCTTTCTGATGACATCAGGAATCTTGAGATTCAAAAGAAAGACCTCAAGGCGTCTGACGACATTACAAGAACCCAGATCGACAACGAAATAGCTGACAAGCAACGGCAAATTGATGAAATCGAAAACGGATTTGATCCGAAGTTCGATTACGGAAAACCCGTAGGTCAGTTTGAAACTGGAAAGAAATTTAGTGAAGAAGCAAACAGACTTCTAAAGGATTTCAAATCAAAGCAAAATGCTGGGTACAAAGCTTTAGATCCTAGACTTGAAGCGATTTCAGTTCCTGTTGAAAGACTTGATAGGAATGGCGATGTGGTTAAGGACAAAGATGGGAATCCAATTGTCGATCTTTTCACTCTTAAAGACCTGAAAGAAAAGAGGACTGAAATTCTTGATCAAATCGACTTCAACAAACCTGTTCAAAAAGCAACTTACGACAAGTTTGAAGAACTTGAACGTGTTGAAAAAAGAATTGAAGAAGGACTTAATACTGATCCTGATTTACGAGATAAGCTTAAAGCTCAAAATGCATCTTACCGTGAAGGCATAACGAGATTCAAAGGAACTCTTATCGGAAGTCTTCTGCGCGAGACTGGTGAAGGTGGCGGAAAGCCGTCAGCCGTGATGAGCCTACTTGGATCGAGTGGCGGCGAAGCATTGGAGGTGATGAAGAAGTTGGCTGGATCAGATTGGGACACTTCATTCAAACCAATGCTCTACGATTTTGTTTACAACAAGTTGAGAACAGAAGGTCAAACTCCAGTTGAGTTCTTGAATCTTTTGACTCAAGCAAAACGAGGAAAAGGAAGTGGGCTAACACAAGAAGTTGCCAACGAGTTTTTCCCTCAGCTTTCTGAAATCCAAGACGTTGCAACACGTTACAAGGGTTTGGTTGACAGAAAG
>Ga0208465_1000280_pt1 | contig 15536 bp, 17 predicted proteins | sample LakMenEpi31Aug10_FD_150749 | JGI IMG/M metagenome (GOLD analysis project Ga0208465, IMG submission 150749) | Freshwater microbial communities from Lake Mendota, WI - 31AUG2010 deep hole epilimnion (SPAdes) | ecosystem: Environmental > Aquatic > Freshwater > Lake > Epilimnion/Euphotic zone ...
AGGGGGAACTTGAGCTTGGAACTCTAATCTTTGAGAGGTGAGATGAAGCGTTCCGGTATAGATAAGAGTGACTCCAAGAAGAACTTGTAAAAGCTTTCTGATCAGATCTACTAACCTAGTAATGGTCTTAGCTCAACTCTGCGATTACAAGCCTTTGATCCCTGAGCTGCTAGCTCTAAAGCAATCTCTTGATTGGACACATCGATAATCCAAAAACCACTTATATATTCACTGGAGTCAGTAAGGCTCTCCTTGATGTAATTAACTTGACCATCTCTATTATCAATCTGTATTGAATTCTCTGGAGAAGCAATTCCAACGGCTAACACCCGCTCTCCCGCAGCAACCATCTCGTTATTAAAGGCATCAATTGCATCGATTTCCTGCCTTGAATGCGCTGGTCTATCTATGCTTTCAATTACATTAATAAGGAAACGCATTACTTTTAAGCAACCTTTCAAGGAAACACTTCTTAAGACGCTCAATCTATAGCAATTCTTAGCCTACTTCGTATTTAAATCACTCTGTCCTATGCTTGAGCCATGAATTCAAAAGAGAGAATCGTATTTGATCTCGCGATGATCACTATTTTCATCGCATCTGTTTGGACTTCCATTGAGCTTCAATGGGGTGTTGGAGTGGGAATTTGGGTTGGAGGAATCCTCTCGGCAGCCCTTCTACTTCTCTATGACTTAACTTCTAATTGGCCAGATAATTAGCCTTTAAAGACTCCAATAACTGCAATTACTAATAGGGCAAGAAAAGAAAGTTTCTTCCAAGATTTTTTATTTTTATGAGTTTCTTCATCGCTTAAACGCTTCTTCTCGCGAAGGTCATCTTTCCAATCTTCATCGTTATACATAGGCAAAAAGAATACAAGGTCTCTAGCCCTACTATCTAGTAGGAGTGATGAATAAAAGCTTTCCCCCATCAGTTGTGGCCACTAACCCACCTGTTGGAAGGACCTCCAAGTCTCTGAGGCGCTCATTAACTAAATAAGTGTGAATTTTACCTACGCTACTTGGACTTTGTAATTCAATAAAGATTAAAGATTGCGAAGCTAAAGTTCCCATCACAATGTAATTGGATAGATCCCCCCAAACGCTGTTTTTAGGAAGTAAAACTAGTTCTGTGGGTGCAACAGAGGGGCTCCATTGGTATATCGGCTCTTGATAACCGACATGCGTTCCTGTTTTCGCCGGTATTACGTAATCACCAGAAGTGTAGGGTTTCCCATAGGTTACAAAGGGCCACCCATAGTCTTTGTTAGCTTCAATAAGATTTAATTCATCCCCGCCACGCGGGCCATGCTCAGAGATATAAAGATTGTTTCCAACTTTAATGATTCCTTGTGGATTCCTATGTCCACTAGAGATTTGAACTATTTTATTCTTAGAAATCTTAAAAACTCCACCCAGATAGCCACGCACAGAGACCTGATTGATACGACGAAAACCTAGGTCACCAGTTGTCAGATATGCACTCTTAGCACTCAATATTTCAATTCTGCCTGCTGCGTGTTGTACAGCACCAATTGGGACACACGGCTTTCCTTGGAACCATCTTTCACGTTTTATTATTGATTTCTTCTCAAGATTTAAGCTATAGCGAAAGACCGCCAATCTCACACAGTTCTTTGCGCCATTTAATTGTGGATAAGAAATCAAAACATCGATGCCCTTAACGTCCTGTTTTAATACTGCTATATCTGTTGGACCAAAACGAGAGTCTCGGATCCGCTCAGATTGGCTATAAAGCTCTCCAATTAATTGCAATGACGAATCTTTGTAACGATAGAGAAGATTTCCTGCGCTTCCTCCTCCTAAAAGTAATGATCCATCACTTAAAACCGCAAGGGCTGCTCCTCTTGAAGACTCAACAAGAGTTTCATCGATATTTTGGCTTTCAATAGATAATTTCAATTCCCCTTCACTTGCTACTGCAAGAGCAAAGACCTGGGGAAAAGCGAGAATGAAGACTAGAGCTATGCGTGGGAGTGCGGAGATCACGCGATAACTTTATACTGAGACTATGAGACCAGATAGTCGTATTTCTGCGGGAACCTTACTAATTGCCGGTGTTACTGGTTTTCTGGCCTCATTTATTTTAACAATTGATAAATTCAAAGTTTTAAAAGATGCAGGCTTTACTCCATCCTGCAATATAAACGCCAGTTTAAACTGTAAAAGTGTGATGCTTTCAGAACAAGCAGAGGTCTTTGGTTTTCCTAATTCCTTAATTGGAATTGCAACATTTGCAATAATGATAGCTTTGTCTGTCGCTATGTTTTTGCAAGTTGAGTTTCCAAAGCTATTTTGGCAGCTTCTCGTATTAGGGACCTTGCTGGCAGTTGTGTTCTGCCACTGGTTAGCATTCCAAACTATTTTTGAAATTGGTGCACTTTGCCCTTATTGCATGGTTGCTTGGGTAGCGACGTTACTGGTTTTATCTGTTGGCCTTCGTGAGTTGCTACAAAAAAGAAATGAATTAGTCACTGATGAGTCTGAAAAGGTAGCAATCGAAACTATAGCTAAGTGGATGTTGCCTCTTCATGTCCTCTGGGCAACACTTTTAGTTGGCGCAGCATTTCTTGGTGTCTAGTTAATTTGAAGAGCTAAATTGTCTATAGGTAAGAAAGTACTAATAAGTGGCTTTGAGCCATTTGGTGGATCTGATTTAAACTCCTCACAACTTGTAGTGGAAGCAATTTCCAAAGAGAGCTTCTCTGGGGTGGAGCTATCTTCAGTTATTCTCCCTGTCGAGTTTGATAAGGCAGCAAGAGTCCTGCTCTCTAAAGTTAAGGAGGTCAATCCAGAGATAATCATCTCTTTTGGACAGGCTGAGGGCAGAAAGGCGATAACTCCAGAGAAGATTGCAATCAATCTTGATTCTGCTCGAATCCCTGACAACGCTGGGGAGTTGAGAGTAAATAAAGTAATTGTTGAGGCAGGCGCAGATGGTTATTTCAGCACTCTACCTATAGAGAAGATGGTTGAAGCCGTCAAAGAGTGCGGGCTAGATGGTGAGATCTCACTATCTGCTGGAGCATTTCTCTGCAATCACATCTTCTACCATCTCCAACATCAACTGCTTGAAAGTGGAGTTAGATCTGGCTTTGTCCATCTTCCTTTAGTTAATGAGCAGATAGCCCAATACCCAAATCAACCTAGCTGGGCATTATCAGATCTAGTTCGAGGCGTTGAGGCAGCAATTCTCAGCACGCTATGAGGAAAATTTAGAGTCAAAGTCACTTGGTTAAAGAAAACTCATAGAATAATTGCCTAATGAGTCAGCCTCGCTTAATCATTCATGCTGGTTTCCATAAGTCTGGAACTACAGCTTTGCAAGAATCTTTTAATTCACAGAAGATTGAATTAAGGCAAAGTGGGGTCATTTATCCAGACATTGGAAGGAAGGCACATCACCGCATCGCCTGGGCCCTGTCTGGAAGAATTTGGGGATGGAATAAAAAAGGTGGCGAAAAGACTTCTAAAAAAGAGTGGACTGATATAGCAAAAGCCATTAATTCAAATAAGACTGAGACTATTTTACTCAGTAGCGAGTTCTTCTCCGAACTAACTAAGGAAGAAATCCATACAATCTTTAATGATATTAAAGGAAGAAAAATAGAAGCCATTTTCACTCTAAGGCCGCTAGTTAAGCTCCTTGGCTCCTCCTATCAACAGTATTTAAAATATGGGATTACAGCAGATTATGTAAGTTGGCTTCATTCAGTCCTTGATAATCCAGGTGAGTCAAAGATTAATCCAACTTTCTGGATGAGACACTTTCATGGAAAAGTAGTTGCTAAATGGGTTGAAGTTTTGGGAGCAAATAACGTAACAGTTCTTATTGTTGATGAATCTAAACCAGAGTTTCTCTATGACTCAATAAATCAGTATCTAGGGCTTTCTAAGGATTTCATTAAACCCCAAAAAGCAGGTAGTAACCGCTCCTTAAATCTTGAAGAAATCGCATTACTGCTTGAATTGAATAGACAGTTTCCCAAAGATAGAAAATGGAAAGAGTATGAAGTCTTTATAAGAGATGGATATATCAGGCGTTTAACTGATGAAGTTAAAGCTCCTCGTGAATCTAGTAAGTTATTAACTCCAAGATGGGCGATAGAAAAGGGCAATGAAATTGGCTCTCAAAGTAAGAGCGAGTTATTAGCCTCAGGAGCAATAATTATTGGGGATATAGAGAGCTTAGGTTCAGCATCAGTGCCTGAGGGTGAGCCGGTTTATCCGACCGAAATCTCGATAATTCATATCGCTCAAGGGATGCTGGCCTTTGATCAGGATTTAGTAAAAAAACTGCCAACAAAATGGATGAGAGATAATCTCATTAAGCGCTATAGAACAAAGTTACGTAAACAAATCTTACGAAGCCGTAAGAAGATTTAAATTAATCCCTTATTTGCTCTCTCTAAATCGGCTTGAAAATCAACTTCAACAGCGAAGAGATCAGAGATATCAACTGGCTCGAGTTTGATTCCTGCTTTTTCAATAGCTAATTCAAGGCCACGTTCAAAGTAATCGCTATCTGCGCATTCTTCCAAATAAGTTATAACAGCAGATTTCTCATTGCTGCCAATAAAATTAATGCCAACTGCTTCACCTAAAGCATTTTTTACTTGTTTCGATAAGGAATTAATATTTCCATTGGCATCTACTGTGTATTTGATTTCTTCTTCAGATGTTGCCGAGGTGTTTACGCAGATAAAAGACTTTTCTTCACGCATACGTGATTGCACTCGCTCCAGCACTCTTGAATCAAAGACCACATCGCCATTTAGCCAGAGAACACCATTCTCTTGTGATGCACGAAGAGCCTTGAGAAGGCTTTTAGAGGTGTTTGTCTGATCATAAACTTCGTTATAGACAAAGCTGACATTGGGATGAGCTTCCATAATCATTTCCATCTTGAATCCGACCACGATAGTTACTCGAGCTTCTTGCCCAAAGACCTTCTCAACATTCTCTAATTGTTGAGCCATTATTGAGCGACCATCTGCAAGGGGAGTAAGTGGCTTAGGCCATGGTTTTCCAAGACGGGTGCCCATTCCAGCTGCAAGTATCACAACTTGGAGGGTCATAGATTTATACTACAGGAAATGGATAAATCCCTTACAACTGTCTTGGTCACATCTTCAACGACAGTTAGAGAAGTTCTTGATAGCTTCAAAGCCACAACTGATGACTTACTTCTATTAGATCAAAACTCGGTCATTGCTAAGCCGCACTTAGAGTTGTTAACTGACTATCCAAGAAGCGCCTCAGTTGCCCTGGTAGCAACTCAAAAAAATGGCGACACCCTTGTTCGCCAAAATAGAATAGCAAGTGCTTCATCACAGTCGCATAAAGTGACGGAAGGAAATAGAAATTTTGCAGGCGCTCTTCGTATTTCACAAAACCAAAGAGAAGAAGTAATTAAGGCCCTTGAGGAAGCTATCGATTCGAGATTGCCAGGCAATGCTATCGACCTATCTTTAGTGGCATTAACAAGAGCAAGAGTGCAGGTAGATGCAGCTGATCTATGGGCAGCGCCTTATGCTCGAAGCGCAGATAACTTGGTTAGAGAGTCTGTTGCGAGCGAACTTGAGAGCCTTAATTTGGGTCAGTTGCGTCTAAAGATGGCTAATAGAGCAAATGATGGTTTCTATTCAGTGTTTTTTCTGCGCAAGTTCTCTAAGTTATTAACTTGGCTTGCGGTAAGAGTAAAGGCAACGCCAAATCAAGTTACTTTAATTTCCTTTGCAATCGGACTTTACTCTGCTTTTTGCTTTACGAAGGGAAGTTTTTCGCAAACTTTACTAGGGGCTGTGTTACTACAGATAAGCATCATTGTTGATTGCGTTGATGGTGAATTAGCGCGTTACACAAGAAAGTTTTCTAAATTAGGCGCTTGGCTCGATGCTGTTACAGATCGCGTTAAGGAGTACATGGTCTTTCTAGGGCTAGCTATAGGTGCAGAGAAGTCAGGCGAAGATCTTTGGATTCCAGCATTAGTTATGATGTTAATACAGACTTTTAGACACCTGTCGGATTACAACTTTGCTCGCTCAGTTAAATTACGAGCCGAATCTCAATTCCTTGCGCCAATAGATTACGCAGCAGATTTTGATGGGATAGTTCCAACTGAGCGTGAACCTAAAGGCAGGCTTCGTTACTGGCTCGGCAAAATCATTCAATTCCCTATCGGGGAGCGCTGGTTGGTAATTAGCGCTAGCGCAGTAATTGGTGGGGCTAGTTTCACATTTACAGTAATGCCGATCTTGGCTGCTATCTCAGCCTTAGTTGTATATAGAGGTCGCATCATGCGCACTCTCAAGATGGAGAGAGTGTCAAGTCGTGGGATATTAATAAGTGCGCAGCAGGACTCACTAATTCTTAAACTCAATTTCATAAAGCGCTTTGATTGGCTAGCACCATCATTACTTAGAGCAATTGAGACACTTCTACTCTTATGGATATTCATAATAAATGAACAGATAAACACGGTTACTTTCATAATTATCTTTACTATTGTCTTTCATCACTACGACAATCTCTATCGTTCCCTTCAAAACGAGAAGAAACCGGTCTGGCTCTCCCGTCTCGGACTCTTTATAGAAGGACGATTATTACTCTTGGGCATAGCTGCATTCGGAGAGTGGAATTTGAGTTATATCGCCTGGTATTTCGCACTATTATTTCTTCTAACCTCATCCTTGCAATGGGTTTTAAGTCATAGAGCCAATAAGGTTAGATAATGAGTGATAGACCAGCAAATCCCACGATCTTGCAGATACGCGAGATTTCGCAACCACCTTCTGTCACTGGCCGATCTAATGCCGAGCACTGGGTTGCTGATTTTTATCTAAGAAAAATTTCTCCATACCTAACGCGATTACTATTGAAAACTCCAATAACAGCTAATGGAGTGACATATTTGATGATTGCAACTGGCCTTTCAATCAGCGCTGCTCTACTGCTGCCAGGATATAAAGGGATTCTTCTAGCTCTATTTCTCTCGCAATTACAGATGCTCTGGGATTGTTGTGATGGCGAGATTGCTAGATGGAGGAGTACTCAATCTCCAAAAGGAATCTTCCTAGATAGAGTCGCCCACTATTTAACAGAGAGCTTGATTCCCATAGCCTTTGCACTTCGTCTTGCAGGTTGGCCTGAGAATGAAATTTCTGACTGGAGACTACCTTTCCTTGCAGCGCTAATCTCTATCGCAATCTTATTAAATAAAGGTTTTAACGACGCAGTTCACGTATCTCGGGCCCTTTCTGGAGTTGGCAAGCTAAGTGATAGTAAAGAAGTCGGAGCTCCTGTAAAGAGTTGGCTACGGGTCCTGAAGGCGCCATTTAAGGTAATTGCAGTACAAAGACTCTTTCACTCTGTTGAGATGTCAATAATCATCGCAATCTTTGGAGATAACCAAGCACTTATCGAGATTGGCATTTATGTTGCACTCTTTGTCACAGTAGGGCACCTACTTTCAATATTGGGCTCTCGTAAGCTCGATGGAAATAGAGCTACAAAATGATCTTTATTATTAAAGAAATGTTTAATGGCTTTCACTATCTATTTCCCAAAGGAAAATTCCGTATCGTATTAATTGCCTTAGCAGCAATCGCTGCAACAATTTCTGTCTCAGAGTTATTGGTTATGAAGTTCTTTGCAACCTTAGTTTTAAATGAAGATGAGTTCTCTAGAGAGTTTCTAGGATGGGCTATTGCTGGCTTCCTTTTATTCTTTGTTCTAACACGCGTGAGTCAGTATTTTCAAAAGAGCTATCTCATTAAAGCCTTTGCTAGATCCTTTAGGGCCGCTAAGAAGGATCAAACGGCAAAAGAGGAGAATAAGGAATGGGCTATGGCCTTTGAGCTTAGTAAAGTGATGAGCTTTGCAACTCAATTATTAGCAATAATCGCCTTCTTTTTCTTCCTAAGCCCACTACTTGCCTTAGTAAACCTAATTATTTTAATTACTGTCTTACAGTTTTTAGGCCGGGTATTTAAAAGGCAGATGTTGATGCAGAAAGAGCTAGCTTTAAAAAACCGCAAGAAACGAGTAAAGCCAGAGAAGCGCTACAGCATAAGAGTTAAAGCAGGGGAATCCGGAGCTTTGATGGCAAGCGGGGGGACGCTAATTTTACTTGGGTTGCTACTTTATTTGAGCGTTGATGGGCAGATATCCCCAGCAAATGCTCTTGTTATTTTTCTTGGAGCGCGCCTGCAGAATGCGGTGATTTCCAATACTTCACGTTCTCTAATGAGGTATGCCAACTCCAGTTCTCGGATTGATTCAGACAATGACTTTGAATGAGGTAGCTCTAACGATTGCTTACTCAACCTTAAGTGACCGAATACGCAATATTGATTATCCAAAAGGTAATAAGGAGCATGAAGTAATTGTCTTAGTTCAGAACCCCGAAGAGGTTAGCTATAGCACTGAAAAGCTCCAAGGAAAGCTTGTAGAGTTAAAGAGCCGGGGGGTAGCTAAGAGTCGAAATGCAGCCATTAAATATGCATCTGGTAAATATCTTATCTTCGGAGATGATGACATAACCTTTATTGAAGAGGGCATAGCAGAGCTAATCTCCTACTTTGAGTCTCACCCAGACTGTTCAATCATTCTTGCGCAAACTTCTGATGAATCTGGCAAACTTCGAAAGGTTTATCCAAGCAGAATTCATAAGCTTAGTAAGTACAACTCCGCAAAGGCTGCGACCTATGAGATGATGATCAGAATTGAGTCGATTCGTAGCGCAGGTATTGAATTCGATGAGAATTTTGGAGCAGGAGTTGAGAATTACTTGGGTGATGAATATATCTTCATCGCAGATGCCCTAAATAAGGGGCTAAGAGGGGTCTATCTGCCAATAAAAGTAGCAATACACCCCTCTGAAAGTTCTGGAAGTCGTTGGGGAACAGATAAAGATCTGAAGGCGCGCTCTGCGGTTTTCACTCGAGTCTTTGGCCCGCTAGCTCCAATCTTTAGAGCTCTCTTTCTTATTAAGTCACAGCTCTTCAAATTTCGAAAGGGTAGAGTCGGAATCATTAACTCTCTCCGGTTCATAATCGGGCGATGAAAATCTTTGCCCACAGGGGTTATAGCAATAAGTATCCTGAGATGACTCGCGTTGCCTATCAGGCAGCAATAGAGGCTGGTGCTGATGGATTTGAATGTGATGTAAGGCTTACAAAGGATAAGAAAGTAATTTGCTTCCATGATGCAAATACAAAGAGAATTACAGGTAATTACAAATTAGTTTCACGTTTAACTGCGCAAGAATTAATCAATGATGCAGATGCATTAACTCTAGAAGATTTGCTGGTGATGGCAATTGATTCTAAGAAAGACCTTCTAATTGAAACCAAGCATCCAGTATTAAGCAGTGGAGCTATTGAGAAGAAAACTATAGATTTAATTAATCAACATAAAGATGAGATAGTGAGAGCTGGGATAGAGGTTGTTATTATCTCTTTTTCTTACCTGGCAGTTCGCCGAGTGAGGCGTAGTGGTATCACCGCAGCAAAGGTCATTAGGTATGGCTTAGGGGCCATAATTTCTAGATCTAGATTTATCGCTTTAAACATAACAACACTTAAGCGCTATCCATTTTTAATCAAAGTCATCAAAGCTGATCGCATTTATGTATGGACTGTTAACTCTAAAGAGGACTTAAGGTGGTTAAAGAATAGAGAAATATATGGAGTAATTACTGATCGTCCAAAGCGTGCGAGTCGAATTCTAAAAAAATAACTTATCTATCACTCATTTTCTTGAGCTCTAGCAAGTCGCTGGGAGATATAAACCGGAATCAGGGAGAGCAAGATAACAACGGTAGCAACAACATTTACAACGCTGGCTTGATTTGGTCTGCCAACTTCCTTCAATATCCAGAGCGGCAAGGTATCTACCCCAGGGGGAGCTGTAAAAATAGTTACAACAACTTCATCAAAACTTAGCGCAAAGGCTAATAACGCTCCTGCAGCAAAAGAAGTTCTAAATTGAGGAAATGTAACAAGCCTAAAGGTCTGCCATAGGCCAGCTCCTAAATCAGCAGAAGCTTCTTGAAGGTTCGGGTTCATCCGGCGCAGGCGTGCAAAGACATTATTGAAAACCATTACTATGCAAAATGTTGAGTGAGCGACAATCATTCCAAAGTAACCAATATTGAATCCCATTGGAGTAAGGAAATTAGAATATGTATTACTAAAGGCAACACCTGTTACAACTCCAGGAAGAGCAATAGGCAGAACGACCAAAATATTAACAGTGCCTCTACCAAAGAAGGAGAAGCCCTTCATAGCAAAGGCAACTAACGTTCCAAGCACGGAAGCAATAACCATGGCCCCCGTTGCTACAAGAGCTGAATTGAGTAGCGCATCCCTAATTGGTTGATAACTTCGAGCAAACTCCCACCACTTAGTTGAGAAATTATCTATTGGCCATCCTGAAATCTGTGACTCATTGAAGGAATTTAAAATCAGAACCATTAACGGGGTATACATAAAGAATAAAATAGAGAGCACTACGGCCCCAAGTGCAACTTGAGCCAACCTTGACAGCCTTAACATCTACATGCGCTCCAAAGATCCGGTGCGCCTTGCCACCATAAGATAAATCACTACAAAAGCAATTGGAATCATGGAATATGCAGCAGCAACGGGAGGATTTAGGTTGATATTTGCAGCAATAATGCTTCCAATCATCTGAGTTGATCCGCCTGTAAAGCGAGCGGCTAGATAATCACCTAAACTCAATGAAAATGTAAAGACAGATCCTGCAATGATGGCTGGAACAATAAGTGGAATCACAACACGGTAAACAGTAGTAAATCCCTTAGCTCCCATATCACTTGAAGCATCGAAGAGATTTGGCGGGATCTGGCGAATAGCTGTATATACCGGAAGAGCCATATAAGGAAACCAGAGATAAGTAAGAGTTAAAATCACGATTGGAATTGAGAATCCAGGTCCGCGAATACCAAAGGGAGCCATAAACCAATTAAAGAAACCCTCTTCAGTAAAGACCAGTCGCATAGCAATTATTTTTACTAAATATCCTGCCCAGAGGGGCAGTGTTATTGCAACAGCAAGAAAATTACGTAGCCGCGGGTTGGCAATCTTCGCCATATAAATCCCAAGTGGAACAGCGAGAAGAACACAGATAGCAGTTACTGATAGAGCAATAAAAAGAGTACGAATTGAGGTAGCAATATAAGCAGGTACTGTGAAGATCATTATGAAGTTCTCTAAAGTGAAACCAGGTCTAACTCTTGAAGTAAATGGATCTACATTCCAAAAAGCTGTTATCAGTAAGAGAAAAAGTGAGACTATGTAAACGCCAACAATCCATGTCATAGGAAGAGACAAGAGAGAAATCAATCTAACCTTTGGCTTTCTTAGCAAAAAGGAAGAGATTGGTCGGCTGCCCTTATAGATTGATTTCGTTGACATATTTATTTTGATTAGTTTGTGTGGGAGTCGATTTCTCGGCCCCCACACAACTTTTATCAACCTTTAACGGTTGCCCAAGCGTTAGTCCACTCTTGGAAGCTAGTGCACTTAACGTCTTTTCGACCATCAACGCAGGTTTCAATAGGAGTTGTCCAAGGCCAAATTCTCTTGAAGAACTCTTCATCTTCTGCAAAGAAGGTGTCGCAGTGAGCTTGAGCCTCAGGGCTGGAAGCGCAGAATGCGACGTTTGCTGGTGCCATACCGAAGTTAACAGCGATAGCGCCATTTACATCTGGCTTGCTGGTGTAATCCATCCAAGCATAGGCACAGTTGATGTTCTTAGTAGTTGAGCTAACCAACCATGAGTCAAACCAACCAGTTGAACCTTCAACTGGAAGCGTTGTCTTTAGGTTGTCTTGAGCTGCAAACTTACGAAGAACTTCCCATGAAGTACCAACCACAGTATTGCCACCAACATAAGAAGTTATCTGCGCTACTGGATCTGACCAGTACTCACCAATAACCTGATTCTGTTGCTTCAATAGATCGATAGCAGCAGCTAATTGTGTTTCATCTAGAGCGTAAGGATTCTGAATTCCTAGCTCTGGCTTGTGATACATCAAATAGACAGCTGCATCAGCAATATAGATAGGTGCGTCGTAAGCAGTGATCTTGCCCTTATAAGGAGTATCTAGCTCCCAGACAACATCCCAACTCTCTGGCGCTCCACCGGTTACATCTTCGTTGTATTGAAGCAGGTTAGCTCCACGACCAATTGGAACACCGTAAGGCTTTCCATTTACTGTGTCGTAAATATTTCCCTTCATACCAGCGGCAATCTCATCGCTGAAGTTAGGAATTAAGTCAAGATTTAATGGCTGTACATCGCCACCGACGATAAGCCTTAGAGCGGCATCACCTGATGCAGAAACGATGTCATATTGACCAGTTCGCATCAAGGTAACCATTTCATCACTGGTACCTGCAACGCGAGGATTAACTTTGCATCCAGTATCAGCTGTGAATTTATCTGTCCAGGCTGGTTCAACAAAGCCTGACCAGTTAACGATATTTAATTCGCCCTCAAACTCTCCCATTGCTTCATGCATTGGGACATCAGGCACTTCAATTTCAACCCCAGAGCTCTCATCGCTTCCTGATGAACATCCACTGATGATCAAGACAGAGGCGGATAGAGCGCTAAGTATTGCTAGTTTCTTCCCCTTCATTTTCTTCCTTTCGTGTGACTCGAGTCAGCACTAAACAGGTATCTGAGCTACATGGCTATTTCGCCAAACGGCCATTACCTGATCGCCAGCGACAAAACTATTGTCCTGTCCCAGCAATTCTGTATTTGTTTTCCTAACTGTTAATTTCATCCCAAATTCTGTTTCAATAATATAAATAGTATTTGCACCAACAAATGCAGCCTCATGAATCCTTCCAACTATCGAAGTCTCACCCTTATCAATCTTTGTCCCAAGAGCCTCTAATCTGATTCGCTCTGGCCTAATACTTACTGTGCTTGAAGCCCCTAATAACTTGTTAGCCATATCAACTGTAAAAATGTTTGCTGTTCCTAGAAAACCAGCTACAAAGTTAGTTCGTGGTTCCTCATAAACTTGCTCTGGAGTTCCAACTTGTTCTATGCGCCCAGAGTTAAACACAACAATTCGGTCACTCATTCTCATCGCCTCTTCCTGATCATGAGTGACAAAAACAAATGTTATTCCAGCATCACGTTGAATCTTTTTTAATTCAACCTGCATTTCTTCCCTAAGTTGTCTATCAAGTGCACCAAGTGGTTCATCTAGTAGTAGTACTCGCGGCCTTAAAACTAAAGCTCGAGCCAGAGCAATTCTCTGTCTCTGACCACCAGAGAGTTGATGTGGCAAACGATTGACAGTTTCTTCAAGCTTTACCGAAGCAATAGCTGCTATGGCTTGCTTAGCTCTTTCAGTTTTAGGAACCTTTCTCGTTCTTAACCCATATTCAACATTTTCTTGCACGCTCATATGAGGGAAAAGAGCATAATCTTGAAATACAGTATTAACGTCACGATCAAAAGGAGGAAGGTGAGTTATATCTTCACCATTTAACTTAATTAAGCCAGCATCAGGATCTTCAAATCCCGCAATCATTCGAAGTACTGTGGTCTTGCCAGATCCAGATGGTCCAAGCAAGGTGATGAATTCACCTGATTGAATATCTAGAGAGATGTCATCAACGGCCTTGAGGTTGCCAAAAGATTTCGTCAGATTACGAATCTCAATTAAAGCCACAGAAAGACTCTATCTAGTGGCGCTGCTTTTGTAAGGGGGTTTTGATAAATATTTGGCAAAGATTTCTAAGTGGGGGAAGATAGCGGGATGGATGAGAACCTTACGCTCTCGATTGATTGCGGGGGCCTCTATCTAAAAAGCTGTGTTCTTGATAGTTCAGGAACTATGCACTCCAAGCCAAATAGAATCCCAACGCCCTATCCGCTTCCTCCGGTAACTTTTGTCGAAACCATTGCCGAGATTGCATCCGGACTTCCCAAGGCTTATCGCGCCACAATCGGAATGCCAGGAATGATTCGAAATGGCGTTGTTATCTCAACCCCACATTACATAACAAAGAGCGGGCCGCGAACAAAGATTGATTTAGAGAGCGCTGAACTCTGGTCCGGTTTTGATGCCCAGAAAGCAATCTCAACAAAACTAAATGTTCCAACTTTAGTTTTAAATGATGCTGAAGTTCATGGCGCAGGAATCATTACTGGCTCTGGGTATGAAGTTGTTATTACTTTAGGAACTGGTCTTGGCTTTGCTATTTTTTACGGTGGAAAGCTAACACCACACTTTGAGCTCTCCCATGCCACAGTGCGCAGGGCAACAACTTATGACACTTGGATTGGCGAACAAGAGCGCAAGAGGCTTGGAACAATATTTTGGTCACGAAGAATTAAAGTTTTAGTAGAAGAGCTTCGCCCAGTTTTCAAATGGGACCGGTTATATATTGGCGGTGGAAATGCAAGACTAATTCGCCCTATAGATTTAGAACGCATGGGTGATGATGTAGTTATAGTGCCAAATACCGCAGGCGTTGCAGGTGGAGTTAGGGCTTGGAACTTAGAGCATTACTATCGAGTTTAAGCGCGAAGTGCTTTAGCAAACTCTAAGAAATCTCCAACGATAATATCTATCTCACGCTGGCCATGGGCTAGAGAGATCAACCATTGCTCATCAAGTCCTGGTGGGGTCATTACATTTCTATTTAACGACCAGAAGAAGGATAGTTCAGCGATATCAAAGTCTGTAGCCTTGTAATCACGATAATTTCTAACCGGGCTAGCAGACCAGGTAATACAGCCCTTAACTCCAAAACCAACGGTGTGGGCTGGAATTTCATACTCATTGATAATCTCAGCAATTTTACCTAACGCATCCCTATTTAAATCCTCAGATTTCTTAAGCGCCTCAGGGGTGCAGATGCGATCTGTTGCTCTAATTCCCGCCATAGCCAAGTAATGGCCGTTAAATGTTCCAAGATGGTTATGTTTTCCATTGACGACAACTTCCATATATTCCCTTTTACCGCCAAAGGCTGCAACTGGAATACCGCCACCAATTGATTTAGCGATAGCGATTAGATCAGGCTTAACACCTAGGCGCTGCGCAGCGCCTTGCGGACCTGCAGTAAGACCAGTTTTAACTTCATCAAATACTAGTAATACTCCATATTGATTACAGAGCTCGCGCACTCTCTCCAAATAACCAAGATCTGGAAGAACAATTCCAATATTTTCTAGAACTGGCTCCATAAATACACAGGCAATTTTATCTGCATCCTTTTTCAATACTCGCTCAATTGCCTCAGCATCGTTATATGGAACCACCCAGACATCACCTGGCACTATGGCTTCAAGTGGAACTGCATTTGGTGAGTTGACATCGCCTGCAAGTGAGATATCTGGTTTTACTGAAACCATTAGAGAGTCATATGAACCGTGATATCCACCCTCAATTTTTATAACGCCAAGTTTTCCAGTAGCCGCCCTTGCTGTTCTTAGGGCATACATCGTTGCCTCGGT
>Ga0208465_1000285_pt1 | contig 15425 bp, 14 predicted proteins | sample LakMenEpi31Aug10_FD_150749 | JGI IMG/M metagenome (GOLD analysis project Ga0208465, IMG submission 150749) | Freshwater microbial communities from Lake Mendota, WI - 31AUG2010 deep hole epilimnion (SPAdes) | ecosystem: Environmental > Aquatic > Freshwater > Lake > Epilimnion/Euphotic zone ...
ATCGCTTTCCGCCATTACCCTGCTTCCGCCTCGCCACCATCAGCCATCGCCTACCACCATCCTATGTCAAGTTATCAGGGCCTGACCCCTGGCGCCCTGGGTCTCCACCAGTTTGATGGGGGTGTGGTGACTGGCGGTGGCAAACTGTATGGTTTTTATCGACGGTCACCGAGGCGGCGAGCCCCCTACCCTTCTACCGGGCTGGATCGGTAGAAGGGTAGGGGTGGCCCCCAGCCCCGTGACTGAGGTTCCACCCCGGCCTTGCCATCTTAGTTAGAAGCTATAGCCCAAGCCAATGGAGCCATTCACCTGGCTGTCACCATAAATCGACCAGCTGACGGTGCCGTTGGCTACGACGCGATCGCTAATCCGGTAGTCAAGGCCGCCGTTGACCAGGGGCCCCACCGCCCCAGCCCCTTCGGTGGAGATGGAGAGCCCTGCCCCCAGGAAGGGCAGCAGGCGGCCATTGTTGGTAATGGGGTTAAAGTCGTAGGTAACCGGCAATAGGAAAACGGTTTCCCCACTGTCGCTGAAGTTGAGGTTAGACATCACCCCAGGGCGCACCGACAGGTGATCTTTAACGGTGATTTTGCTATTGATGGATAGGCCCACATCGCTGTTGCCCAGGTTGCCGACCGCCACGCCGGCACCGACGTAGTTATAGTCGGTGGGGCCGGTTTCGGCCTGGGCGGCTAAAGGTAGGGCGGTCAGAGAGGCGGCGGTCAGACCCAAGGCAATGGCGACAATAGTACGGGTTTTCATGGTCATTCTCCCAAGACAAAAGTGTGTAGTAGAGAACCACCCCAAAACGGTTTGAGTCGATGTCATTAGGTCGGGATGGGACAGCCATGGTTCAGATTTCCTTCCCCCAGGCTGTATCCCTGTTGTAGCAAGCGGGTATGGCCCTTAATCACCACCTCAGGACACTTGCTGTAGTGGATGATACCAAGGACCCGGTGAAGCCGGGGGAGTTGGGCGGCTAAATCCCGGAAAGGCTTGATCTGGGGGGCTAGCGATCGGGCCGGCGGGGAAGTTAGACCGTGGATCAAGGGCCCACCCGGCCAGGTGTCACAGTCAACTGGCACAAATGCCGGCGGCCACCGCCCAAAAGCTCAGGAGCAAAATTGATCCACCGCGTAGTGATGGGCGGCCAGTTCCTCCTGGTCGGGCAGGGGGGCGAGGGTCAGGCCGGGATCATTGTACTTGCGGCGCAGGGCCAGCCCCAGCAGGTAGTCGGCAAAGTGGGGGTTTTTAGGGAGCAGGGGGCTGTGCGTGTAGTTGCCAAGGATATTAAAGAAAACCTTAAGTTAGGAAGCCTCTTGATCGTGCGGCTTACCTATACTGAGACTTTATCTAAGACCCCTGACATCTTCTATGGGGGGTTTAGGATGGTGATCAGCAGAGATTGTCAAGGAGTCTAACCAATGACTGAAACCAGGATAACTACAGGGGGCAAATGCCCGGTGATGCACGGGGGCGCTACGGTTAGCAGCATGGCCACCATGGCATGGTGGCCCAAGGCGCTGAACCTGGATATTTTGCATCAGCATGATCGCAAGACAAACCCTATGGGGGTCGATTTCGACTATCGGGAAGCCGTGAAGCAACTGGATGTGGCGGCCCTAAAGCGAGACCTCCACGCCCTGATGACCAATAGCCAGGACTGGTGGCCGGCAGACTGGGGCCACTATGGGGGGCTGATGATCCGCATGTCCTGGCATGCGGCTGGCACCTATCGCGTCGCCGATGGCCGGGGCGGGGCCGGCACGGGTAATCAACGGTTTGCGCCCCTCAACTCCTGGCCTGACAACGTTAACCTGGACAAGGCCCGTCGCCTGCTTTGGCCAATCAAGAAAAAATATGGCAATCAGCTAAGCTGGGCTGATCTAATTGCCTACGCCGGTACCATTGCCTATGAGTCCATGGGGTTGCAGACCTTTGGTTTTGGCTTTGGTCGTGAAGATATCTGGCATCCTGAAAAGGATATCTACTGGGGGTCGGAGAAGGAGTGGTTGGCCCCCACAGATAATCCCCATAGTCGCTATTCCGGCGATCGGACCCTGGAAAATCCCCTGGCCGCTGTGATGATGGGCCTAATTTACGTCAATCCGGAGGGGGTGGATGGTAATCCCGATCCCCTCCGCACCGCTCAGGATGTCCGGGAAACCTTTGCCCGCATGGCCATGAATGACGAGGAAACCGTAGCCCTTACCGCTGGTGGTCACACCGTCGGTAAATGCCACGGCAACGGCGATGCTCAGCAACTCGGCCCAGAACCTGAAGGCGCCGATGTCGAAGATCAGGGGCTGGGCTGGCACAACAACAGCAGTCGCGGCATTGGCCGCAACACGGTGACCAGCGGTATTGAGGGCGCCTGGACCACCTATCCCACCCGCTGGGACAACGGCTACTTCCGCCTGCTGCTCAATTATGACTGGGAACTGAAGAAAAGCCCGGCCGGTGCCTGGCAGTGGGAACCCATCAACGTTAAGGAGGAGGACAAGCCCGTTGATGTGGAAGACCCCACCATCCGCCTTAGCCCCATCATGACCGATGCTGACATGGCCATGAAAATGGACCCTGACTATCGGCAGATTTCTGAGCGTTTCTACCGTGATCCAGCTTATTTTGCCGACACCTTCGCCCGGGCCTGGTTTAAGTTGACCCATCGTGACATGGGACCCAAGTCTCGCTATATCGGCCCCGATGTGCCCCAGGAGGATCTGATCTGGCAAGATCCTATTCCCGTGGGGAACCGCAACTACTCGATCGCCGCCGTGAAGGAGAAAATCCTCGCCAGTGGTCTCAGCATCAGCGACCTGGTGTGCACCGCCTGGGATAGTGCTCGCACCTTCCGTGGTTCTGACAAGCGCGGCGGTGCTAATGGAGCCCGCCTTCGCCTGGCCCCCCAAAAGGATTGGCCAGGCAACGAGCCAGACCGTCTAGCCAGGGTGTTGACGGTGCTGCAAAGCATCGCCGCTGAGAGTGGCGCTAGCCTTGCTGATGTCATTGTCCTGGCCGGTAATGTGGGTATTGAGCAGGCCGCTAGGGCAGCGGGCTTTGAGGTGACTGTTCCCTTTTCCCCCGGTCGTGGAGACGCAACGGTGGAGATGACTGATGCCGAGTCTTTCCAGGTCTTGGAGCCGATCCATGATGGCTACCGTAATTGGCTTAAGCAGGATTATGCTGTTAGCCCTGAAGAACTGCTGCTTGATCGCACCCAGCTCATGGGGTTGACAGCTCCTGAGATGACCGTGCTGGTGGGTGGCTTGCGGGTCCTGGGTACCAATTACGGTGGTACTAAGCATGGGGTATTCACCGATCGCGAAGGGGTGTTGACCAACGACTTCTTCGTCAATCTGACCGACATGACCTACCTGTGGAAGCCGGCGGGCCAGAATCTCTATGAGATTTGCGATCGCCACACCGGTGATGTCAAGTGGACAGCCACTCGGGTTGATCTGGTGTTTGGCTCCAATTCAATCCTGCGGGCCTATGCCGAGGTATACGCCCAGGATGACAACCGGGAAAAGTTTGTGCAGGACTTTGTAGCAGCCTGGACAAAGGTGATGAATGCAGACCGCTTTGATCTGACCTAACCCCAGAGATTTCAAGGGGTAGTGTTGGGCCCGGTATAGGTTGACCTATACCGGGCCCAACGCCATAGTCCATGGCTTGACCCTAAGCTCAGTTCACCTGGTGACGGTTCTCTCCTGCCCAAGGTAGGTTGAGATGTCGATCGCTGGTCTCAGGAGCAAAACCGATCCACCGCATAGTGGTGGGCGGCCAGCTCCTCCTGGTCGGGTAGGGGGGCGAGGGTCAGGTCGGGGTCATTGTACTTGCGGCGCAGGGCCAGCCCCAGCAGGTAGTCGGCAAAGTGGGGGTTTTTGGGAAGCAGGGGGCCGTGCATATAGCTACCAAAGACATTGCGGTGGCGGGCCCCCTCAAACTGGGCGCTGGCGTTGTTGCCAAAGCCCGCCAGGGTCTGGCCCAGGGGCTGCACCCCCGTCCCTAAAAAGGTCTGGCCAGAATGGTTTTCAAACCCCACCAGGGTGGGGGGAAGGGCCTGGGGGAGCTGGTGCAAGGCCTGAATCTCTCGATAGATGGCTGGGTCCAGTTGCACCACCAGGTTACCAATGCAGCGCTGTTGCACCGCCGTACCCGGGGCGGCGGTGCGCACATCAATAATCCCCAGGCCAGCGGTTTCCTGGCCGTTGCCCATGAGAAAGGTGTGGCCCATCAACTGGTAGCCGCCACAAACCCCGAGGAACACCACGCCGGCGGCGGTATCGGCGGCGATCGCCGCCGCCTTGAGGCGATGGAAATCCTCCACCACCGCCACCTGGTCCCGATCCTGACCGCCCCCCATAAAGTAGAGGTCGGTCTGGCCGGCCTGGGCCCGGTCCCCCATGGTCAGGGCTTGAAGGGTGCAATCGATGCCCCGCCACTGGCAACGGCGTTGCAACACCCGCAGATTGCCGCTGTCACCGTAGAGGTTGAGGTGGTCGGGGTAGAGGTGGGTGAGGGTGAGGGAAGGGGCCATAGCCATAGACCTGGGGTTACACCGCATCCAGGGTTTTACCCAGGAGTTTACGCAATTCCAGCATAGCGGTGTAGGTGGGCATAACAAACACGGTGTCGCCATGGCGGGCCCGATCAAAGGCCAGGTCCAGGGCGGCAGAGAGGGACTCCAGGGTGGCGGGGGGCTCCGCCAGGGGCGGCTCCAGGGCGTACTTGAGGCGCACCGCCATATCCTTAGCCCGACTGCCGGTGCAGATCACCCAGTCCACCTGGGCCTGGTTGAGGCGCTCCAGCTGACTGTCCCACAGCCAGGACACATCCCGGCCATCGGCGGTGTTGTCGTTGATGGCCAGCACCAGCTGGAGGGCGGGCAGGTGGCGCAGCAACTCCAGGCTGAGACTAAAGCTGGCCGGGTTTTTGACCAGCAACAGCCGGTAGTCGACCCGCTTGCCCCCCCGTTGACGACTGAGGATTTCCCCCCGGCCAAAGGCGGGTTGGAAGTCCTTTAGCCCCGCCGCCGCCGTGGCCCCATCCACCCCCAGCAGGGTGGCCAGGGCGATCGCCGTCAGGGCGTTATAGACATGGAAAAAGCCGGGGGACACCGTGGTCACCCGGGGGAGGTGCAGGGTTTGGTCGCCGATCCGCCCCGCCACGGCAAAGTCCGTGGTCAGGTCTGGGTTGATGTGTAGTCCCTGGGCCTCCAGCCCCTGACTCCCCACCGGCGGCCGCTGCAGTTGCCCCTCGTAGGGCAGCCGGCGGGCATACTCCGGGGCCAGGGAGACAAAGTAGGTGGGGTTGGGGAGGCCCTGGGTGAGGCGGGCGGTGCGGGGGTCGTCGCCGTTCAGCACCACCTGGGCCTGGGGGCATTGGGCAATGCCCTCGCGGATCAGCTGTTCGGTGCGATCGATTTCACCGTAGGCATCCAGTTGATCGCGGTAGAGGTTGGTGACGGCGATCGCCCGGGGCCTGAGTACCTGGGCAATGCGGGGCAGGGTGGCCTCCTCCACCTCCAGAATGGCGTAGCGGCAATGCAACCGGCCCAGCAGGTCGCTTTGCTTGAGCAGTTCCGACAAAATCCCCTGGCTGAGGTTGGCCCCCGCCCGGTTGCGCAGAATTTTGCCCCCCACCACCGGGCTGAGCATGGCGTTCAGCATGGTCTGGCTGGTGGTTTTGCCATTGGTGCCGGTAATCACCACCACCGTGGGAATCTGCTGGATCAGGGCCCCCAGGGCAAAGGGGCAGTACTTGCCCACCAGGTAACCGGGAAGGGCCGTCCCCGAGCCCCGCCCCGAGAGGCGCAGCCCCAGGGTGAGCAATTTGGCAAAGATAACGATGGGAATCAGCAGCGGTTGAGGCATGGCGGCGGTGGATTTACCCCAACAGTGTAAAACAGCCGGTGATTGGCGTAACTGCTAAATTCCAGCTTAATCCCTGCCGTACCAGAGGGCTTCGATCCGCTGGGCCACCTGGGCGGGGTCATCCTCCGGTCCCAGGCAGAGGGTGACATGGCCCAATTTACGGCCCAGCCGACTGGCCTTGTTGTACCAGTAGAGGTGACTGGCGGGCAGTTGCTGGAGTTGCTGCCGCTTAGCCTGATAATCGATCCCGGCTGCCCCCAGACCCAGCAGGTTGACCATCACCGCCCGGGGGCAGGTGAGGTCGGTGGGGCCCAGGGGGCGATCGCTGACCGCCCGCAGCTGTTGCTCAAACTGGGAGGTCTGGCAGGCATCCAGACTATAGTGGCCGGAGTTGTGGGTGCGGGGGGCGATTTCGTTGATTAACACCTGGTCATCCTGGGTGAGGAAGCACTCAATCCCCAAAATTCCCACCAGATCCAGGCCCTCCGCCAGGGTGTGGGCCAGGCTGGCCATGGTGGCCTGCACCGCTGGGCTGACCTCAGCCGGCGCCAACACCCGACGACAGATCTGGTCCACCTGCTGGGTTTCCACGGTGGGGTAGAGGGCCACCTGCCCCGCCTCGGAACGGGCCACCATCACCGCCAGTTCTTTTTTAAAGGGGACAAACTCCTCCAGCAGCACCGGCTGGTGACCCAGGCTGGCCCAGGCCGGCCCGAGCTGCTCAGGCCCAGCCACCACCCGGGTGCCGTAGCCGTCGTAACCGAGGCGGCGACGCTTGATCACCAGGGGAAACCCGATCGCCTGGGCCCGCTGGGTGAGTTGACCCAGCTCCGCCCCCGCCTCCAGGATGGCGTAGCCGGGGCTGACCAGGCCCAGGCGATCAAAACATTGTCGTTGACCAGCCTTATCCAGCACCAGATCCAGCACCGCCAGGCTGGGGCGAAACCTGACGCCCTGCTGGGCCAGGGGTTGTAAGCCCTGGCAATCGATCAATTCATTTTCAAAGGTAATCACATCGCACTGCTCCGCCAGGGCGGCGGTGGCGGCTACATCCGCCACCCCGGCCAGTACCGTGGCGGCGGCGATCGCCACCGCCGGGTCATCCGGTTGGGGGGTTTGCACCACCAGCTCCAGCCCCAGGGCCTGGGCGGCGGGGGCCATCATCCAGGCCAGTTGGCCGCCGCCGATCACCCCGACCCGACGGATGGGTTGTGCTGTCTTCAACACCATGGCCTCCCCCTAAACCGCCACGGCGGCGGGGTGCTGCTGGAGCACCCGGGCCAGGTACTGGCCGGTGTAGGATTGGGGCACCTGGGCCACCTGCTCTGGGGTGCCCTGGGCAATCAGTTCACCGCCCCGATCGCCCCCCTCCGGCCCCAGATCAATCACCCAGTCAGCGCAGCGAATCACATCCAGGTTGTGTTCAATCATCAACACCGAATTGCCCTTATCCACCAGCCGTTGCACCACATCCAATAACTTATGAACATCGTAGAAGGACAGACCGGTGGTGGGCTCGTCGATCAGGTACAGGGTTTTACCGGTGGACCGACGGGCCAGTTCTGAGGCCAACTTCATGCGCTGGGCCTCCCCCCCCGACAGGGTAGGGGCGGTTTGGCCCAGGCGAATATAGCCCAACCCCACATCCACCATGGTTTGCAACCGGGCCGCCGCCTGGGGAATATTTTCAAAAAAGCCCAAGGCCTCCTCGGCGGTCATATTTAGCACATCGGCAATGGTTTTGCCCTTGTAGGTGACCTGCAGGGTTTCCCGGTTATAACGGGCCCCCTTGCACACCTCGCATTGCACATAGACATCGGGGAGGAAGTTCATTTCAATCACGTTCACCCCCTGGCCGCCACAGGCCTCGCAGCGGCCCCCCTTCACATTGAAGGAAAATTGCCCCGCCTTATAGCCCCGGGCCTTGGCTTCGATGGTTTCGGTAAACAGATTGCGAATCACATCGAAGACGCCGGTGTAGGTGGCCGGGTTGGAACGGGGGGTGCGGCCAATCGGCGACTGGTCGATGACAATCACCTTGTCCAGGGCCTGCAGCCCCTGCAGGGCCTCCAACTGGTGGGGGAAGGGCACCTTACTGCCAAAGTGGTGCTGCAGGGCGGGGTAGAGGAGCTCGTTCACCAGGGTGGATTTGCCGGAGCCGGAAACCCCGGTGATGCACACCAGCTTGCCCAGGGGTAATTCCACCTCCAGGTGCCGCAGGTTATTGCGGTGGGCATCCTTGAGCACCAGGCTGCGGCCATTGCCAGACCGCCGTTGGGCGGGGGTGGGAATGGTGCGCCGGCCAGACAGGTAGGCGCCGGTGAGGGAATCGGGGGCGGTCAGCAAGTCCTGGAGGTGGCCCTGGGCCACGATTTGCCCCCCGTGGATGCCCGCCCCTGGGCCAATATCCACCAGGTGATCGGCGGCCCGGATGGTGTCCTCATCGTGCTCCACCACGATCAGGGTGTTACCCAGGTCCCGCAGGCGGGTGAGGGTGTGGAGCAGGCGATCGTTATCCCGCTGGTGCAGGCCAATGCTGGGTTCATCCAGAACGTAGAGCACCCCGGTGAGGCCGGAGCCAATCTGGGTGGCCAGGCGAATTCGCTGGGCCTCACCGCCGGAGAGGGTCATGGCGGTGCGGTGCAGGGTCAGGTAGTCGAGCCCCACATCCAACATGAATTGCAGTCGGGCCCGGATTTCCCGCAGCACCAGCTCGCCAATCTGCAGCTGCCGGGCGGAGAGCTGGGGGGCCCCCTGGCCCGCCCCCACCAGGGTCTGGATGCGCTGCAGGCACTCCCGGATGGAGACGTTGGTGAGGTCGTGGATGGCGTAGGGGCCAATCCGCACCGCGTTGGATTCGGGCTTCAGGCGGGTGCCCCGGCACACTTCGCAGGTCTGGTCCACCAGGTATTTCTCGAGCTTTTGTTTATAGACCTCGGAGGTGGTTTCCTGGTACTGTCGCTCCAGCATGGGCAGCACCCCCTCGTAGCGGCGGTGGTAGCCCTGGCGATCGCGGTAGCGGGAGTCGGACTCGATATAGATCTTCTCCTCGCTGCCGTGGAGAATCACCCGCTGCTGATCCGGGGTGAGCTGGTCCCACCGGGTCTGGATTTCAAAGCCAAAGGCCTGGCCCACACTGTAGAGCAGGGAGAAGTAGTAGGTGTTGTCCTTTTCTGACCAGGGGGCAATGGCGGCGTAGACCGGCAGGCTGGGGTCGGGCACCACCAGGTCGGCATTGAAGGTGCGCAGGCTGCCCAGGCCGTGGCAGTGGGGGCAGGCGCCGTAGGGGGAGTTGAAGGAAAACAGCCGGGGGGAGAGCTCCTCCATGACGGCGCCGTGCTCCGGGCAGGCAAAGTTCTCCGAAAACACCAGCTCCCGGGGGGAACTGTAGTCCCCGCTGGTTTCCGCCGCCTGGGGCAGGCGGTCCGACAGGGAGACCACCGGGGCCGGGCTGGCCCCCGCCCCGGACTCCGCCAGAATATCGATGATGGCGATGCCCTCCGATCGCTTCAGGCAGGTGGTCAGGGAATCCGCCAGCCGTTCCTGCAGGTCATCCTTTTTCACCAGCCGGTCCACCACCACCTCAATGTGGTGGCTGTGGTTTTTGTCCAGCTCAATGTTGTCGGTGAGCTCACGGATCTCCCCATCCACCCGCACCCGCACAAACCCCTCCGCCGCCAGGCTGGAGAGCAGTTTTTTATGGGTGCCCTTCTTACCCCTGACCACCGGCGCCAGCACCTGGAAGCGGGTGCGATCGGGCAGGGCCATGATCCGGTCGATCATCTGATCGATGGCCTGGGGGGCGATGCTGCGATCGCAGTGGGGGCAGTGGGGCTCCCCGGCCCGGCCGTAGAGCAGCCGCAGGTAGTCGTAGATCTCCGTCACCGTGCCCACGGTGGATCGGGGGTTGTGGGAGGTGGATTTTTGATCAATGGAGATGGCGGGACTGAGGCCCTCAATGGCATCCACATCGGGCTTATCCACCTGACCCAGGAACTGGCGGGCGTAGGCACTGAGGGACTCCACGTAGCGGCGCTGGCCCTCGGCGAAAATCGTGTCAAAGGCCAGGGAGGACTTGCCGGACCCCGACACCCCGGTGAAGACAATCAGTTGATTACGGGGAATCTCCAGGTCCAGGTTCTTCAGGTTATGCTGCCGGGCCCCGCGAATGCGGATGACGTTATCGTCCAGGGCACTGTGGTGATGGGCTAACTCAGGGCCTGGGCTGGGGGCCCGCCCGTTAGGGGACGCTGCGGGGGGGCGGGCGGTGACATCGGAGTTAGCCATTCTGTCGGCTCAGGGAAAAAGGATTTAATCAATTTAACACTGATACCGCCGACCAGCAGCCCGCTGAGTCAGGGCCGTCTAGGCCGCAGACGGCGGCCCAGGTCTAGCCCATGACCGCCCAGTCCTGCCTGGACTAGCCTGATCACTGGGTGCATTTCAGTTATGTAATGAGTATAAGTGCTCAGCGCAGATTAAGGAGAGAAGCCTTAGTGTCTGAAGTAGTTTCTCTGAGGATAACTGAGGATAACTGAGGCGATGGATGCTGCCAAGGAAGCTCAAATCAAGGCTCATGCCCTGGCATTAGCGGAGTTACTCTACGACGAGACAGACCCTGAGCAAGTCAAGACACTGGCCAGGATCGAAGTCGCCGTTCGCGACCGTCTATTGACTCATGTGGGGCCAGAGATCGGAAATTTTCTATCCGCGCAAGCAGCGGCACGAACCAAGGGGGTAGACGACTGATCAATGGGGCCACCATTGCCCAGATGAAACCCGGCGTGATGCTGATTAACACCAGCCGGGGGGGGTTAATTGATACTGTAGCGGTGATTGATGGCATCAAAGCGGGCCAGATTGGCTACCTGGGTATTGATGTCTACGAACGGGAGGATGAACTGTTCTTCCAGGACCTGTCGGACACCATCATCCAGGATGACATCTTCCATCTGCTGCAGTCCTTTTCCAACGTGATCATTACCGCCCACCAGGGCTTTCTCACCCGCAATGCCCTGGCCAACATTGCCACCACCACCCTGGAGAGTATTACCGCTCCCCCCCTGCGCTACGGCGATGTCTATCGCCTCAAGCAGAAATTTCCCCACCTGTGGATTGAAATCAACGGCGGCATTACCCAACTGCCCCAGGTGCAGGACTACCTGGAGCGGGCAAACGGGGTCATGATCGGTCGAGCCGCCTACGATCATCCCTACCTATTTGCCACGGTGGATGGGGCGTTTTTAGGAACCCCGGGTGGGGGGCGATCGCGGCAGCAGGTGGTGGAGGCCATGCTGCCCTACCTGGAAACCTGGCTTGGGCAGGGGCTAAAGCTCAACAAAATTACCCGCCACATGCTGATGCTGTTTGCGGGTCAGCCCGGCAGTCGCCTGTGGAAGCAGCATCTCACAGAACAACCCTGCCGACCAGGGGCCGGGGTGGAGGTGGTGACCCAGGCCCTGGCGGCGGTCAATGGGATAGGTTTGGCTGGGTGAGTACCGGCTGGGGCTGCCGAACCGGGTCAGTATAGCCGTGGTCTAACCGATCCAAGAACCGTAGGGCCTCCTCATACTGAAAGCGAATTTGGGGGATGCCATCAACGATCAGCACCCAGGCCCCCCTTTGGCAGGTTAGGGTCCAGGGGGATGCTTGGGCTTTTACCGACTTAGGTTCAATGCGGTGTTCTCCTTTCTCAGAGGCAATACAGGCGAGGCCGCAGGCGGAGGCTTTACTGAATAGCTGTTGAGGTAGGGCAACCATAGCGAGACCCTCAAAATTGAGTGTTGCCCTTTCGTTATCATTAAACTATAAGGAAGTCATAAGGACCCAGCTTTCCCCAGGTATGGGCGTAGTTCCCCGATTGAGGATTCGGAGAAAAAAATGAGATTTATAGGAGATGGAAGGTTGCCCTTAAGCTGTTCTTGACCTCAGTCCGTTATATCTGCACTTACGACGGGGGTTATTCCCCTGGGGTCAGAACACCTGGCCCCAGGGTGAGCAGTCAAGGTGGCCCCTCTGGCACCCCTCCGTCCCAGGTTCTGTGGTTCGAAGCTACCCTGATTCAGGAGATTTACCATGCTCCTCAAGATTGGTATTAATGGCTTTGGTCGAATTGGTCGGTTGGTGGCACGCATTGCCATGGATCACCCTGAAATCGAACTGGTGGGGATCAACGATTTATGGCGCAGCAAGACCATCTGTTCTAGACTACCCCGTTCTTGCAGTTTTTTGAGGATAGGATATGGCTAAGCTGATTTTGACTCGCCACGGCCAAAGTCTCTGGAACGCAGAGAATAGGTTCACCGGCTGGGTGGATGTCCCCCTGAGCGAACAGGGCCGGGCGGAGGCCACCATCGCCTCCTGTAAGTTGAAGGACTATCGGGTACGGGTTTGCTTCACCAGTATGCTGTTTCGGGCGATTGAAACCGCCATCATTATCCTGACGGAGGTGGATGATATCTGCGATGGCCGGGTACCGATCATCAAGCATGATCTCGACGATGCGGATTGGCACGGGTGGGATCAGTACAAGGGTGACCCGGCCCAGGAGCTACCGGTTTACCCTTGTGCAGTTCTGGATGAACGCTACTACGGTGACCTGCAGGGTCTGGATAAGGCGGAGACGGCGGCCAAGTTTGGCCAGGAGCAGGTACAGCTTTGGCGACGGTCCTACCATACCGCTCCGCCCGGCGGAGAAAGCCTGGCGGATACCGTCAAGCGGACGGTGCCCTTCTTTTGCGATCGCATCCAAAAGCACCTGATCGCTGGGGACAACGTTTTGGTCGCCGCCCACGGCAACTCCCTGCGATCCATTATTAAACACCTGGAAAACCTCTCGGAGGAGGAGATCGTCAAGGTGGAACTGGGCACCGCCGTGCCCATCGTTTACGACATCGATGGCCAGGGTCAGATGACCAGCAAGATAGTTCTGACTTAAACCCTCTACATCCTGGGCTATCCCCTGGCTAACGGCCTGGCAAGAAAGCTCTGCACACACCGATTGAACCTTCATCTCCTCCAGGACGAGGTGCTGCCGGTGCAGTCCCACCAGGGCCGCAGGGTGGTCAGGGTAAACCTGCCGCCAGCGGGCATGGGGATTTTAGCCTAAAGGGGCGTTGAACGAATTTTCTGGCGGAAAGCTCGTAGGGCAGGACTCCTGCCGATCGCTCGACTTTGCCCTAAGACCTCTGACACCCACGCTACAATTGATAGGCCCGGAAAGGTGGGGCTGGTGGCAGAATTTTGATATTGCCCGGATTCCAGGATGTAGATTTTCAGCCCAGTCTCCTCATAAACCCAAAGTTCAGGAACGGCCAGGCGGGTGTAGGCATCAATCTGGGTTTTGGAGGTGACATCGACTTCAATGGCCAGATCCGGGGGGGGATCGATCTGGAGATTCAGCCGACGCTTGCCCCGCATCCGTTGATGGTTTTTGATATAAAAGCACTGATCGGGTTCAAGCCCACTGTTGGCTTCCGTGCTTTTGAAGGTTGTTGAACCGAAGCACTCACAGTTAAGGTCTAGTTCTTCCAGCAATATTTTGACTAAATCACCAAGCAGTTCCTTGTCAACCTCATGTTCTGGTGATGGCATCCTGATTTCCAAAGTTTCATTGCTGTAGGCAATGCGACTAGCTCGTTTCTCCCCCAGTTCATCGAGAATGGCCTCAAATTCTGACCACTGCACATCATGGATGAGCAGACGCTGACCAGGGGGGACAGTGAGTTGTCGGAGTTGTAAAGTCACCATAAAACGAACCGATACACGTCTACTCAAGCCGCCGCTAAATAGGGATAGTCTGTATACCCTTGTGCTCCAGGTGAGTAGAAGAGGATGAAATCAGTCTAACCCATGGTACCGGTGAGGGAGGATTAGTTAATCTTCCCAGTGGGATGGATAGATCGGATCCGGGACTGTTCAGGGATGCACTGGCCGAGGGGGCTATCTCCGGCTATGGCCGTAGCCCGACTGGTTAAAATATCCTGGCCTGAAAGTCTGGCCCTACCTCCAGGCCAAAGACATTACCAGGAATGCGGGCCCCGTAAAGCCGCTTGGCGATCGCCAAACCCGTGCAGTCACCCAGGATCTGAATCTCTACCGTGTCCCTGCCGATTTGGAAGACCTGTTGCGAATTCTAGTTAAAATCCTTGAACCCTAATGTCTAGGCTTGAAGCCGTCATCTAGCACCTGTCCAGTTTACGGGGTACATCATGCCTTAAGCCATGCCGTAGCCATGTATCCATGGCTATACTGAGAGCAGTCTTGGTAAGGGTTTTGTCATGGTGCTTTTAAATGCCACCCCATCTCCCATCGGTGAATCCCCCGCTGAGGCTCCCTCGTTGCCAACCCACCTCTATAGCGACGAACCCCCCTTGGAAACTGATTTGCACCGCAACCAGATTGACCTGTTGATTCGTTTGCTTAAGTATTGGTGGCGCGATCGTGACAACTTTTATATTTCAGGTAACTTGACGGTCTATTACAACCAGCAGCAACTTAAACAACGGGATTTCCGAGGCCCGGATCTGTTTGTGGTGCTAGGGGTAGAAAAGCGCGATCGCCGCAGTTGGACCGTTTGGGAAGAAGGCGGCAAATACCCCAACCTGGTGATCGAGCTGCTCTCCAATTCCACCGCTAGCGTCGATCGGAGCACCAAAAAAGATCTCTATCAAGATATCTGGCGCGTGCCGGAGTATTTTTGGTTCCATCCTGAGACCCTAGAGTTTGCTGGGTTTCACCTGCTTAATGGCCGTTATCAGGCCATTCCCGCCACCGAAACCGGATGGCTATGGAGTGAACAGCTTCAATTATATTTGGGCATCCACGGGCAGCAGTTGCGCTGGTTTACCCCGGCAGGGCAGCTCATCCCCTTGCCGGAGGAGGCAGAGCGCCAGGCTAAGGAACAGGCCCAGCAGGCCGAAGCCCTGGAGCGCCAGGCTAAGGAAGAAGCCCAGCGACGGGCTGAACAGTTAGAGGCATTGCTGAGGGCGCAGGGGATTGATCCTGATCAACGGCTGGGGTTGTAGCACTGACCTGGCCCGGGGGTAGAAGGGAGCAGACGCCACCGATAATGCACCAGACCTTAGCTCCAACTCCATGGATCGAATCCCCTCAGAGGGGGGGGAGGGTGATAAACCTTTGTCAGTCAAGCCGATTTATTCAACGGTGTGGATTTTTAGGAAGTTGGTGGAGCCGGCTTGCTTCATGGGCAGCCCACCCACAATTAATACCTTGTCACCGGGAGCCGCCAGGTCGGCGCTGACCAGGCACTGTTCAACCTGGCGAAACATGCCATCCATGGTCTCGGCCAGCTGATCCACCAGCAACGGCCTCACCCCCCAGGCCAGGTTCAACTGGTGGTAGACCCGGGGATTCTCCGTAATCGCCATCACCGGCACCCGCGGTCGCTCCGCCGCCGCCAACTTGGCGGAGTGGCCAGTTTCCGTAAAGGTGACGATACAGCGCAGGTCAAGCACCTGATCAATGGCGTTGAGGGCTTCGCCAATGGCGTGGGGGTCATCGAGATCGGCGGGGGGGTAGTTGACA
>Ga0208465_1000286_pt1 | contig 15350 bp, 11 predicted proteins | sample LakMenEpi31Aug10_FD_150749 | JGI IMG/M metagenome (GOLD analysis project Ga0208465, IMG submission 150749) | Freshwater microbial communities from Lake Mendota, WI - 31AUG2010 deep hole epilimnion (SPAdes) | ecosystem: Environmental > Aquatic > Freshwater > Lake > Epilimnion/Euphotic zone ...
ATTTTGTAAAGTTCTCTTTTAGTATAGGTTCATGGTGTCGAGTACGGCTTTAACCCTGGCTACTTCATGGGTCCTAAATAAATCTGTTTTACCCAAAGCCCCTAAAACTGCAAAAAAGCCCTCTGCGCTTCTCACCTCCTCACCAAAACATTCAAAGGCGTGGGGCAGGGCATGACACACTGGAAAACCTAGCTTCCTGAGGCGGAAGGTTTTCAGAAAAGTCTGCATCTGATAACTAATTCTCAGGGAACTATCCTGAAGATTTTTATAGTAAAAACCCAAACCAGCATCAATGAAGATCTTGGTAACACCTGACTTGGTGGCTAAGTCTACCTGACGGGCGAAGTAATCATACATTAGTTCTATGGGATCATGGCCAAACTGAAAATCCCCTACCGCCCTAACATGATCACCCTGAACATAGCAAATAATCACTCCGGCGTCGAAATCAGCAATGGTTTTGTATATTGCTTCGTTGTCTACCGTGCCAGTTAGGTTAATCACATTGGCGCCATGCTTTAAGCATTCCTTGGCCACCTGTGGATAATAGGTTTCGATTGAGGTTAAAACATTGGCCTGATGGAGCGCTTTCAAGACAGGCAATAGTTTACTTCTTTGTTGAATATCCTCTACCCGTTCTGCTTTTTCTAAGGTTGACTCCGCGCCGATATCAACGATGTCAGCACCTTGAGCTTTTAAAACAATCCCTCTACGAATCGCCTGCTCAGGGTTTAAACAAACACTTTCCCTATACCAGGAGTCACTGGATAGGTTGATCACCCCTAAAATGGCAGATTTAGTATTGAAGTCAAAGTATTGGTTGCCAATCTGAAACTCCGCCACCTTAATGTTTATATCATCGCCATATTGATTGTATATGTTGTACAAATCTTCTAGCTTTAGCATTAACCTACCCCTTGAGTAAAATCATAGTCTCCAACCTCCAGCCACCTCCAGTACCTGCCCAGTAATGTAACTGGCCTCCGGACTGATAAAAAACCAGGCTGCAGTGGTCATATCCTTTAATGTTGCCGGCTTTCCCGTCGGTAGTTCTGGCAGTGATTCGATTAAGTCGAAGGAATTTTCAGCAATTCCTGGGCAAATCACGTTGGCGGTAATACCATCCTTAATAATTTCCCTGGCCAGGGATTTTGTATAGATAATTATGCCTGTTTTGGCAATCACATAGGGGGTATTGGTAGAGCGGGCCAGCAGGTGTTGGGCACTGGCGCAACCAAAGTTTAAGATTCGGCCGGCCTGGGCGGATTTTAAATGGGGCAGGGCCGCACGGGTAACGTAAAAGGTGGCATGGAGATTGGAATTAATCAGGTCGTGCCATGTTTCCACCGATAACTCTAGGGTAGGCACGTCTAGATAATTGCCAACGTTATTGACCACTACTGACAATCCACCTAGTTGCTCGGAGGCTTGGTCTACAAGACTCTGGGCAGCAGCAGCATCGGTTACATCCGCCCGTAGGGCCAGGGCTTTGCCCCCGTATTGGCTTGCCTCCTGGCAGGCTTGCTGGGCAGCGGCCTGACTATGCAAGTAATGAAAAGCGACGTCAAAGCCACGGTTAGCTAAATCAAGCCCAATCGCCCTCCCGAGCCCCTTTGCTGAACCTGTAACCAGAGCTTTCCTTAGCATAACAGACTAGTATCCTTCGTTCTTTGGTAGCAGTTTCGCCGTACTCAAGGGAGTCTAAGCTGCCCTAGCCAACATTTCAAACCATCTCTAGGCGGTTAGGTGACGCCTACCTTAGGAGGCTGGATAGATGGGGTCCTTATCAATCATCACCGGTTCCTGGTATAGCAGGGTGGTAAAGGTGACGGTGGCCCCCAACCCTTCCCCCATGCTGATAAAGTGCATCGTTCCCCCCATGGCCTCAATCAGGCGCTGGGAAATCGCTAACCCCAGCCCGCTGCCGCCGTACTGTCGAGTCCGTTCCCCATCCACCTGGCTGAAGGTTTGAAACAGCCGGTCTTGCTTTTCTAGGGAAACCCCGATGCCGGTATCCGCCACGCTCACCTTGACGCTGCCGGGCCAGACTTTGCCCTGGTACTCCATCTTTTGGGTTTTCACCTCGGCACTGATGGTGACTCCCCCCTCATGGGTAAATTTATTGGCGTTGCCGACCAGGTTTAAAAGCACCTGCAGTAAGCGCTGGTAATTACCGTTCACCGTAATGGCGTCGCGGGTGGCGGGCAACAGAATTTTAAAGTAGAGACCCTTGTGTTCCGCCTGGGGACGGGCAAAGTTTTCCAGGTCCGCCAGTAATTCCCGCAGGCTGACGGGGCCCATGTCAATCTGCATTTTGCCCGCCTCAATCTTGGCCAGGTCCAGCACGTCATTAATCAGGTTAAGCAGGTGGAGGGCTGACTTATGGGCTTCCTCGATAAACTCCTGCTGCTCCGCCGGATCATCCGCCATGCCATCCAGCACTAGCTTGAGGAAGCCAATCATGCCATTCAGAGGGGTTCTGAGCTCGTGGGAAGTGTTGGCCAGGAACTCGCTTTTCAACCGAGAGGCTTCCACCGCCTGGCGCCGCGCCTCCTCTGCCTGGCGGTGGGCCTCCTCAGACTCCCGTTGTCGCTCCAGCAGGCTGGCGTTGGCCTGCTGCAGTTTACGGGCCAGGGTATGACTTTCGGAAAACACCCTGGCATGGGCGATCGCCGTGCCCACCTGGTCCGCCAGATCGGTGATCAAGGCCAACTCCACCTCGGTCCAGGTCTGGTTGGTGGAGCTGTAGAGCAAAATCAACCCATTCACCTGGCTTTGATAACGGGTGGCTACGCTAACAACCACCTGATCCCCGACCTCAGCCCGCCGCACCAATAGCGCTCCGGGATGGTTAATCGCTGCCTGGCTGTAGCCATGCTCAGAGGGGGGTAGGGGCTGGTGCAGCCAACTGGAGGGGGCGAGTTCCCCCTTACCCTGGCCCACATACTCGGCGGCCACCCCTGGGCCCTGATCGACGGGTAGGTTGCAGATCACGCAGCGATCCAAATCAAACAACTCCCCCAGACCCTCGACGGTTTGTTGTTGGATGATATCCAGATCCAGGGTCCAACGAACATTGCGGGTAATTTGGGTGAGCCGGGGGGAATAGGCCTGCCATGGGGTAGGGGGAGCGGAGGCCGGATGCAGCCCTGCCCTGGGGAAGGCTGGGGTAGGGGGCCAGGGCTGATCGGCGCCGGGCTCTGGCCCATTCAACCAGTAACCCAAAGCCGCTAGCCGGTACAGTTCCCCCTGGGGGTTAAACAGGGGATGGAGCACCCAGACCATATCCAGGCTGTGGGACCCCATGGGGTAGCGGCCCGGTAAGGACAGGGGTTGGTGGTCAGGGGCGAGGGAGGCTAAGCCCTGGCTGAGGGCATCGGGGTTGGCAAAGGCCACGAGCTCCGAGAGCTGCCGCCCTACCCAACTGTCGACGGCGCCCATGGGGGGGGTGTGGGGCAGGGGCTGGACCGACTCCACCCGACCGGTGGAACTGAGTAATACCATCCAGCCGTAGTCGTGGCTTGCCGAAGGACTGGGCGGGTCCGACGCGGATAAACCAGAATAGGGAGAAACAGGGTGCATAGGGAGGGGGTTGGCCAAGGCGGAGCCCGATCAGGCGCTAATCATTCCATTCACCCTTGGGGGGAACGATGGGATTGCGGGGTAGATGGCGGATAAAATCGTCCTCGGGGCGGCGATCGCCGCGCAGCCACTGACGCAGGGCCACTTCGATCACCTTAGCCGGGTCGGAGGTCAGATGGTTAACCTGGTTAAGCAGTTCCCGATCAATTTGAACGGAGAGTTCCACCTTGTCTGGGGCGGATCCGTGATCATCTACAGGGAGTGCGGCAACTTCATCCATGATGGCTGGTGGAGTGGGGTGATTACAAGAATTACGATATCTAGTTTAACCCGCTGGGGTCTGCCTGTTTGCGCCCCAGGACACAGCCTGAAGGTTGGGGGTCAGCATTCGCCCAGGGGAACCATTACAATATGGGCAGGTAATTGATTCCCCCTATCCTTTCTGGTAACCCTGGTATGACCGAGGTCCCCGTTTCCCAGATTCGTAACTTTTGCATCATCGCCCACATCGATCACGGTAAATCCACCCTGGCGGATAGGTTACTGCAGCGCACCGGCACCGTCAGCGATCGCGACATGAAGGCCCAGTTCCTCGACAACATGGATCTGGAGCGGGAACGGGGCATCACCATTAAGCTACAGGCGGCGCGGATGAACTACCACGCCCAGGATGGCAAAGACTATATCCTGAACCTGATCGACACCCCGGGCCATGTGGACTTTTCCTACGAGGTGTCGCGATCGCTGATCGCCTGTGAGGGCGCCCTCCTGGTGGTGGATGCCTCCCAGGGGGTGGAGGCCCAAACCCTGGCCAACGTCTACCTGGCCCTAGAAAATGATCTGGAAATCATCCCGGTCTTAAATAAAATTGACCTGCCCGGGGCTGACCCAGAACGCATCAAACAGGAGATCGAAGAAATCATTGGCCTCGACTGCAGCGGGGCGATTTTAGCCTCCGCCAAGGAGGGGGTGGGCATTGACGAGATTTTGGAGTCAATTGTTTACCTGGTGCCCCCACCCCAGGACACGGTGGAAGAACCCCTACGGGCGCTAATTTTTGATAGCTACTACGACAGCTATCGGGGGGTGATTGTCTACTTCCGAGTGGTGGACGGCACCCTGCGCCACAAGGACAAGGTGCGGCTGATGGCCTCCGGCAAGGAGTACGAAATTGATGAACTGGGGGTACTGGCTCCCAACCAGGTCAAGGTGGGCCAACTCCACGCCGGCGAAGTGGGCTACCTGGCCGCCTCCATCAAGGCGGTGGAGGACGCCCGGGTGGGGGACACCATCACCCTGGTGCAAAACCCCGCCTCGGCACCGCTGCCGGGCTACGTTGAGGCCAAACCCATGGTGTTCTGCGGCCTCTTCCCCACCGCCTCAGACCAGTTTGAGGAACTGCGGGAGGCCCTGGAAAAGCTGCGACTCAGCGATGCGGCCCTCAACTATGAACCGGAAACCTCCAGTGCCATGGGTTTTGGCTTCCGCTGTGGCTTCCTGGGGCTACTGCACATGGAAATCGTCCAGGAGCGGCTAGAACGGGAATACAACCTGGATCTGATTACCACCGCCCCCTCGGTAATCTACCGGGTCACCACCCTGACGGGGGAGGTGCTGGAGATTGACAACCCCAGCACCCTACCGGACCCCCAAGCCCGGGAAAAAATCGAGGAGCCCTACGTCCAACTGGATATCATTACCCCCGAGGAGTACGTCGGCCCCCTGATGGAGTTGTGCCAGTCCCGCCGGGGAGACTTTAAGGATATGCGGTACCTCACCCAGGGCCGCACCACCCTGATCTACGAGGTGCCCCTGGCGGAGGTGGTGACCGATTTCTTTGACCAGATGAAGTCCCGCACCAAGGGCTACGCCAGTATGGAGTACCACCTGATTGGCTATCGGGCCAACCCCCTGGTGCGTCTCGATGTGCTGATCAACGGCGATCAGGTGGATTCCCTGGCCTCCATTGTGCACCGGGATAAGGCCTACTACGTCGGCAAGGCCCTGGTGGAAAAACTCAAGGAACTGATTCCCCGCCATCAGTTTAAGATTCCCATCCAGGCCGCCATTGGCAGCCGGGTGATCGCCAGCGAGAGCATTCCGGCCCTGCGTAAGGATGTGCTGGCCAAGTGCTATGGCGGGGATATTTCCCGCAAGAAAAAACTTCTGCAGAAGCAGGCCAAGGGGAAAAAACGGTTGAAGGCGATCGGCACGGTGGATGTGCCCCAGGAAGCCTTTATGGCGGTCTTAAAGTTATCTTAGTGTGATCGGGTTGCGGCTCCCCTAACGGCCTAGAATAAAAGGTTAATCCGTTAGTTTTAACCAGATTCTATGAGAGCGTACCGGGTAGCCGCCTTACAAATGACCAGTGTGCCAGATCTAGACAAAAATCTAGCCCAGGCCGAAGAATTAATCGATCTCGCTGTACGGCAAGGGGCAGAGCTGGTTACCCTACCGGAAAACTTCTCCTTCCTGGGGGATGAGGCGGCTAAAATCGCCCAGGCGGAACGAATTTGTCAGGCCAGCGAGCGGTTTCTCAAAACCATGGCCCAGCGCTATCAGGTCACCCTAATTGGTGGGGGTTACCCGGTCCCGGCTAAGGAGGGTAAGGTGTTTAACACCGCTCTGCTGGTTTCCCCGGAGGGGCAGGAACTGATGCGCTACGAAAAGGTGCATCTGTTTGACGTTAACCTGCCGGACGGCAACACCTACCGGGAATCAAATATTGTCATTTCTGGACAATTGTTACCGGATGTCTTCCCCTCTAAGGAGTTTGGCATCCTGGGGCTATCGGTGTGCTACGACGTGCGGTTTCCAGAGCTCTATCGCCATCTTTCCAACCAGGGGGCGGAGATTTTAGTGATTCCGGCGGCCTTCACCGAGTTCACCGGCAAAGACCATTGGCAGGTGTTACTCCAGGCCCGCGCCATTGAAAATACCTGCTACGTCATTGCCCCCGCCCAAACCGGATTCCATAACAGCCGTCGCCAGTCCCACGGCCATGCCATGGTGGTAGACCCCTGGGGCATCGTGTTGGCGGATGCCGGGGTGGCCCAGGGAGCCGCGATCGCTGACATTAACCCCCACCGCCTCTCCCAGGTGCGGCGCCAGATGCCCTCCCTCTCCCACAGAATGTTTGTCTAGGGTGAGGGGGCTACAATTAGGCGACCCCTCAGAGGGGGGGGCAGAAATCAGCACTCAGGAGCCAGGAGCAATCAGTAGGTTTAGCCAGGTTCACTGGGGGTTAGGGCCTCGCTAGGCCGCCTCCTGGAGTAAGATTAGCCACCAGGCTTTTCAAAGCGCCTCTAAACCGGCTACACTCTTGAAGATTTATAACATTAGTTAGGCATAACTACCTATGAAGAATGGGATCCCTGTCTCCCAGATAACCAGCAGTTTTCCTGGCCGCATTGGTATTTTTGACAGTGGGGTGGGGGGGTTGACCGTCCTCAGCGAAATCTACCGACAACTGCCCCAGGAGTCGGTGCTTTACTTTGGTGATACGGCTCGACTACCCTACGGATCGCGATCGCCGGAGGAAATTCTCTACTTCGTCCGTCAGATTCTCACCTGGATGGCTTCCCAGCAGGTGAAGATGGTGATGATGGCCTGTAACACCAGCTCCGCCCTGGCCCTTGATATGGTTCAGGCGGAGTTCCCCTTTCCCATCTTAGGCCTGATTCGCCCCGGGGCTAAGGCCGCCGCCAGCATCGGCCAACGTATCGGGGTGATTGCCACGGCGGCCACCGTCCAGAGCAACGCCTACAAACAGGCCATTCAAGAACTGGCTCCCGATCGCCAGGTCTGGCAGGTCAGCTGTCCTGAATTTGTCTCCATCGTGGAGGGCAATCAAATTCACCAGCCCTCCTCCCACCAGGTGGCCGCCACCTACCTGCACCCCCTGGTCACCAGGGAAATTGATACCCTGATCTACGGCTGTACCCACTATCCCCACCTGGCCCCCCTCCTCAAGCGCATCCTACCCGCCGACACCCATTACATTAACCCCGCGGTCTCGATGGTAGCGGCGGCGGCCCAGGAGCTGGATGCCCTTGGTCTGCGCAGCACCCGCCCAGCCAGGTCAACGGAATTTTGCGTGAGTGGCCCCACCGGTCCCTTTAAGCAACTGGCCCACCAGTGGTTAGGGCATCAACCCCAGGTCAGCCAAATTCGGCTACCAGCTTTGGCCATGAGTCGATAGGGCTGGTGGGTGACCCTAGATACACCCATCTCCTATGGAGGCTCAAAATGTCCCATTGGGCCTCCCCGGCCCTTGCAGAGGTACAAGGGCCCTATTAGAATGCCACTACTGGCCGTCAAGTACTCCCTATAGGGTGGTTGAGCATCTTGGAAGTCACCCCTGGCACTACCGAGCGATCGACAAGCCTTAGCGACCCTGAATTAAATCAGCTTCGTGTCAATGATCGGGCGGTTCACAGCTGGTATCGTTTTGTGCTGTCTTTCCCACCCCATCTGGTACAGGAGTACGCTAGTAAGTTCAAACTCAACGGCAGCCATCGTCTACTCGATCCATTCTGCGGCACAGGAACAACGGTTGTTGAAGCTAAGAAGCTTGGCATTCCTAGCGTAGGGGTTGAGGTAAACCCAATGGCCTGGTTTGCCGGTTCAGTGAAGTTAGATTGGACTCCTAACCCAACCGAATTACGTGATGCCGCCCATCACGTAAGTGAAACTGCCAAAGCTCTTATAGATAGGGAAACTAAGACATTTCGTACCCTGTCTGACGACAATCAGAGAGTGATATTGGCCAACTCTATTAGTCCCCTCCCTCTCCATAAAACCTTAATTTTGTTAGAACAGATCAATTTAAATGCTACGCCAACCCATCTTCGACATCTACAGTTGGCTTTGGCGAAAGCTGTTGTTACTTCCATTAGTAATCTTCGCTTTGGTCCAGAAGTTGGGGTAGGTAAGGCGAAGAGCGATGCTCCGGTTATAGAGGCCTGGCTTCAAGAAGTTTTTAACATGGCTGATGATCTGGCTGCAGTACAGAACCTAAGGGCTGTGCCAGCTATGGTTTACCATGCAGATGCTCGTCAAATCTTAAGTGTTTTAGAACCTAACTCAGTTGATGCGGTGATAACATCACCGCCCTATCCTAACGAGAAGGACTATACTAGAACAACTCGATTAGAGTCTGTTTTGCTCGGTTTCATTCAAAATAAACAGGATCTACGACTCTTAAAAGAGGGGCTAATTCGCTCTAATACCCGAAATGTTTTTAAAGCAGACCGTGATGACATTTGGGTTGCCAAGCATTTAGAAATTCAGCAGATTGCAGGGGCCATTGAGGAACGACGCATAGCATTGGGTAAGACGAGTGGCTTTGAAAGACTCTATCATCGAGCTGTCAAGCTCTATTTTGGAGGTATGGCCAAGCATCTGGCAGATTTGAGGCTGGTGCTTCGCCCAGGGGCTCAACTAGCTTATGTCGTAGGTGATCAGAAATCCTATCTACAAGTTCTGATCCCCACGGGTGATCTATTGGCCGACATTGCCCAAGGTCTAGGTTATGAACTTGTGGCTATTGATCTGTTCCGCACCCGTTTGTCAACGGCTACTAAAGAACAGATTAGGGAAGCAGTTGTTCTACTGCGTTGGCCAGGCAAATTTCCGTCAGAACCCTATCCATTTAGTGACGAACCTATTTGATAAAAACCGTTACCAGAAAATGATTAGATCTATTTCAGCCCCCAGCTTTCCCTCTGGCAAGTTTCGCCATGGGTAGCTACGTTGATCGACGGGGAACCATAACCGCTGCATCACCGTGTAGTGATGCAGCTCAAAGATTAGCGATGGTTGCTTAAAGTTTTACGCCGGATCCCTAACCTGACGGTTATGAAGTTTAAAGATCGGTCGCTAACCTTTGAAGATCAGTGACGATCCTTCAAAGGTTAGCGACCGATTTCGGGTTGAAAGTAGCGAAACGGAAAGTCTTCTAGTGTTGACGTAGCGTAGAGCCGCCGCATAACTATCCGCTTGTACCCGACCGTAGCGAACTCCTGATTACTGACCCCTATCTTCTGACCCCTGCCCCCGCATCCTCAGCGTGTACTCTTTTTAGGGTAAATTAGCCCAAAATACCTAAGGTTTCATCTATGCACATGTCGATCACCATTAAGCACATTCTAAACACACGCGTGCAACCATTGTTGTAGTCTATGTGTTTAGAGAACACCATTGAGTGCATCCTAAACACGGGCCTGAAAACGCTAAAAATCGGTCAAAAACCGCTGTTGTGGTCTATGTTTATATCGATCACCATTGAGTGCATGCTAAACACAGGCCTGTGATCGTTAAACACACCTGTGTGATCACTAAACACACCCCTGTGATCGATATGTGCACGGGTGTGATCACTAAACACACCCCTGTGATCGATATGTGCACGGGTGTGATCGTTAAACACACCCCTGTGATCGATGTTTGCACGGGTGTGATCGTTAAACACAGCCCTGTGATCGATATGCGCACGGGTGTGATCGTTAAACACAGCCCTGTGATCGATATGTGCACGGGTGCGATCGCGGGTGGTCGCCTTCTGGGTATTGTTGTTGTGGCTTTGTTTTTAAGTTGGGGTTGGGGAAGTGAGACTGTTCAGAATTTTGTGTAAATCCTGGTTTCGACAACGAGAAATCACTGGTTCCAGCTTGATCTATAGCGGATTTCACTCGGGTGAAGTGCGATATAGATCACCCCCCCTGCCCCCCCTTATCAAGGGGGGGGACAGCGTGAAACCCTAACGGCCAGCCGCTGGGGGGTAGGACTGAGCAATTGGGTGTCTCACTCTATCGAAAACCCTTATAGCACGATTTTCTGAACATTCCCCTGACCGCAAATCCCATAGCCGTCGCTAGTCTGGTTAGGACAGGAGGCTCCCACCCACCTCTTTGAACTTCTCAACAAAGGCGGCGATTTTTTGGAACACGCTTTGTTTTTTGGTGAGGTATTGCGGGTTTAATGGGCTCATTTTGGGCAAGATGGCGTTGAGTTCGGTGCCATTGTCGCTGGCAAACTCCCGCTTTAGGGAGGTGGTGATATAGCGCCTGGCGGCTTCTGGGTTGAGTTCTTCGGCGGCAATCAGCGCCTCTGCTTCCCGTCGCTGCTCGGCCTGGGCAAAGGTGAAGAAAGCCTCTATGACGCTGGCCTTATCACCGATCGGGTCCAGGTCGGTTTGATTGATAAAGTCCACTAATAGGCTTTCCTTGGCCCGATTACCGAGGCTGGCTCGAATCACCCGCCGCAATTCGTCAACCAGGTCTGCCTTACTTTTGGTTTTTTTATGGTGCTCAAAGATCAGTTCCAGGATGTAATCCAGGTTGATCTCCTGGGATTTGAGCAGATCGACCTCGAACACCACATCATCCCAATCGAGGGTGGATGTCTCCTTGGCGGCGACGGCCTTTTGGCGGCGCAGCCAGTCGCGAATATCGTTGTAGGTTGAACGGTAGTCCTGAATGATCCGCTCAGCAGGGATTTTGACGCTTTGCAGGGCCGCCAGGTCTTCATCACTCAAATAGTGCTGGGCCTTAAAAGCCTCAACCGCCGCTGGGTCGCTGCTATCCACGTTTTGTAGGGCTTTGAGGCTGGCAAATTCATCGTAGTTTTGCAGCACATTTTCAACCCGCAGGTACTCACCGAAAAGCTTGGCGAATTGTTTCTTGTCAGATTCCTTCTCAATGGCGGCGGGATCGGGAAAACGCTGTTCTAACTCGTTTACCACCTCCATAAAACCGCGTCTGGCTTCCCCGGTCATGGCATCGGTAAAGCCTTCCATGTATTCCCTGTAGCTCTTTTCCAGCACTACGTTTTTGGTGTTTTTATCGCCAAACAGGGTGATGGCGTCTACGGTAGCTTGCTCTAAATCACGGAAGGTGACGATATTGCCAAAGGTTTTGGTGGCGTCATAAATGCGGTTGGTGCGGGAATAGGCCTGCATTAAGCCGTGGTAACGCAGATTTTTATCCACAAACAGGGTGTTCAGGGTGGGGGCGTCAAAGCCGGTGAGAAACATGCCCACCACAATCAGCAGGTCAACCTCCTTGGCCTTAACCCGTTTGGCCAGGTCGCGGTAGTAGTTTTGGAAGCCGTTGCTGTCTACGCTGAAGTTGGTTTTAAAGTAGGTGTTATAGTCAGCGATCGCTGCGCTGAGAAACTCCTTATCGCTGGAGTTCATGGCGGAGACATCAAAACTTTCGTCCCGCAGGTTACCGACGGCCTCCTGCTCTTCATTGGCGGCAAAGGAGAAGATGGTGGCCACCTGCAGCGGTTTATCTTGGTCTTTTTGCAACTGATTCAGGATTTGATAATAGAGCTTGGCGGCATCCACGCTACTCACCGCAAACATGGCATTAAAGCCTTTGCCACCGGCCTGCAGGCGGTGGGTTTTCTGCCGGAAGGTATTCAGAATGTACTGGGATATTTGGCGGATCCGCTCTGGGTGTAACAGGGCTTGTTTGTTTTCTGCCGCGCTGAGCTTTTGCTCATCCTGCTCGGTTTCAATGGCTTTGAAGGTGGGGCGCACATCGGTGTAGTCCACCTTGAACTTGAGCACCTTTTCATCGCGAATGGCGTCGGTGATCACGTAGGCATGCAGCTCACGGCCAAACACGCTGGCGGTGGTTTCGGCCCCTAGAGCGTTTTCCGGGAAGATCGGTGTGCCGGTAAAGCCAAACTGGTAAAACCTTTTGAACTTCTTTTTCAGGTTCCTTTGGGCTTCCCCGAACTGACTGCGGTGGCATTCGTCGAAAATAAACACCACCTGCTTGCTGTAGATGGGTAGGGCCGCTTCCCCTTTGATCAGGTTGTTGAGCTTTTGGATGGTGGTGACGATGATTTTGTTGTCATCCTTATCCAGATTGCGCCTTAAGCCGGCGGTGCTGTCGGAGCCGTTGACGCTATCGGGGGAAAAGCGCTGGTATTCCCTCATGGTCTGGTAGTCGAGGTCTTTGCGATCGACCACGAAGAACACCTTGTCGATAAAATCTAGCTCGGTGGCCAGACGGGCGGCTTTAAAGCTGGTCAGGGTTTTGCCAGAGCCGGTGGTGTGCCAGATAAAGCCACCGCTTTCGGGTTTGCTCCAGGTTTTGGCCTGGTAGCTGCTTTTGATCTTCCATAAAATCCGCTCGGTGGCGGCAATCTGGTAGGGGCGCATCACCAGCAGGGTGTTGCTGACATCAAATACCGCATAGCGCAGCAACACCTCCAGCAGGGTCCTTGTTTGGAGGAAGGTGGCGGTAAAGTCCCTCAGGTCTTTGATCAGGCTGTTATCGGCCCTGGCCCAGTTCATGGTGAAGTCGAAGCTGTTTTTATTCCGCGCCGTGGTGTTGGCGAAATAACGGGTATCGGTGCCGTTGGAAATCACAAATAACTGCAAATACTTATAGAGGGAATGGTCGCTGTTAAAGCTCTCTTTGCTGTAGCGATGCACCTGGTTAAAGGCTTCCCGGATAGCCACGCCCCGCTTTTTGAGCTCAATATGCACCAGGGGCAAACCGTTGACCAGAATAGTGACATCGTAACGGTTGGCGTAGCTGCCGGTTTGCTCAAACTGTTGAATCACCTGCAGCTTGTTACGGGCAAGCTTGGTTTTGTCCACCAGGTAGATGTTTTGAATGTGGCCATCGTCAAAGACAAAATCGTGGATATGGTCATCGTGAATTTTGCGGGTTTTATCGACGATGCTATCGCTGGGTTTATCTAGATAGGTTTCGACAAACCGCTGCCACTCATCTTCGGTAAACTGGACATGATTGAGGACCTGCAACTGCACACGTACATTGGCCAACAGGGCGGCGGGGTTGTTAAGGGTGGGGAGGTGCTCGTAGCCTTGGTTCACCAGGTCTTGAATGAGCTCCCGCTCGAGGGCATCTTCGCTTTGGTAGCTTTCAGCCGCTCGCGGGGTCTTGATGTATGAATCGAGTACGATGAAAGAGTTTGTTTCGGCGATGGTTTTATAGTCGGTCATGATTCGGCCTCCTTTTTTGTAGCCGTTTTCTATATAAAGTTTCGTTTAAACTTTTCGTGGTTTTTAATATTGCTTTGAAGGTCCGCTATATCCCAAATTTGCAGCTCCCAGGGAAAGTAAAAGTTGCTTTTATTCTTAAAATAAATATGCAAGCCCCGATAGCCTTCTTTGTCACGCCAGTACCAGTTTTTTAGGCCTAGCTCATCTTGCCAGTCATCCAGCAAATCCATGACGGCTGCTATTTCTTCCGCCGTTAAAATAATACGGGCGCCAAAAATATCATTGAGCCAGTTATTAACGGGGTATTGATCTTCACGGGTTGAGAAACGTTTAATTTTATCGTCGATACTTTCGCGGGTTTTGACTCGGTAAAAGTATCTGATGTCGATGTCCGCCGTCATCAGGTAATCGTTGACGCTCTCGTGTAAGATCAGGCGATATTTGTAGATGTGGGAGACGGGTACATGGGCGATGGTTCTAGAGAGGTTGATTTTTTCCACCCGCCCTGTTTCAAAATAATCCCTTGAGAAATCATAGTGCAAACGATTAATTTCGCTAACAAGCTGCTTTACCTGGCTGATTTTACTCATGGGGTTTCTCCATGGTGTTAAGGTGCGCTTTTAGCTCTTCAGACTTAGGAAAAGTGAGTAGTAAATCGCGGTAGTATTCGTATTGCTTTTGGCGCAAGGCAATCTCACGGGGCAAGCCTTGGCTGAGATCGGTAGTGAGTGTGTCGAATTTATCCAAGAGAGAAGCTATTCGCACTTGGTCTGTGAGAAGTGGAATTGGAATTCGTAAAACTTCTAATTTCCTAACAGCTAAACCAGGTTGGGCAGATTGTGAGGCATATTGATTGAGATTCATCAGCGTTAGCATATGGAATGCCCAATCAATATTTATGTTATCTTTAGCCGTGACAACAACCGCATGCTCCGTTGCATAGAATTTTCCTTTTGTTCGCTGAACGTTTCCACATAGGGCGCCTTGGCGTCCAATAAGTAAATGTGCACCGTCGTGACTATTTTTGGTAACAAAACCACGAATTCCATTGCCTCCAAAACATGGATAAATATGATCTCCGCTAGATGCTTGCATAATGTTATTTGCTGAAATATGGTGTCCCGCACGCATGTGAAGAACTTCCCCCAAGGTCTTCCACTCTACTTCCCCGTCTTCAAATCTCAACAAGCGATCGCGGTAGTAGTGGTATTGTTTCTTCCGGGCCGTCAGTTCCGCTGTCAGTTCCGCTGTCAGTTCAGTAAAAGTGTCCAAAATCCGTACGATTTCAGCTTGAATGGCAAGGGAGCGATCGGGGTTATCTGGGCATGGAATGGGGATTGATAGTCTTCGCAAGTTATCATTGTAAAGTCGTTGAATTGTCCCGCCTACAGAAGTGTCCCAATTTGCGATTTGATAAAAGTAGAACAAGAATTTGTTTAAGACAACGCTTTCATCATTCTCAATCCAAACAATGTTGCTGTCTTGGAAATAAGAATCTTCTCCATCAAATATAACTGCACGACCAATAGTTCCACTCGCAGAAATTAAAATATCACCAATTTTTGGATAGCTGTATTTTGATTTGTATTCCTCAAATAAACTTCTAGAAATGTAGGCATCAGGTTTTTTCCCGAACGTACCAATTTTATAGAATGGAATATCACCATCAGATGAAGTCTGAGATTTTAGGATTCGCTTGCACATACGAACCTGACCAATCTCCCCTAACGTCTTCCACTCCACCTCAGCCCCATCCAGCAGCCTTTCCAGAAAATTCCTA